>Ga0233432_10001755_pt1 | contig 20731 bp, 14 predicted proteins | sample SI_122_August201_6_FD_179870 | JGI IMG/M metagenome (GOLD analysis project Ga0233432, IMG submission 179870) | Seawater microbial communities from Saanich Inlet, British Columbia, Canada - SI_122_August2016_10_MG | ecosystem: Environmental > Aquatic > Marine > Inlet | place: Canada: British... | reverse complement strand
ATGTAGTTGTTTTTTTGTAAAACTTGAAGGAACATACGCAAGTCCAATTCCACCCTTCAAACTTGGAGAGAAGGTTCCTGACGTGACCGTTCCGAGTTCTTTTTCATCCTCATCAACGATGACATCACCCTGGCTTCCCATCCCCTCCCCCTTTATCTCTTTGCCCCACAGGTACTCAGGCTTGCTCTTCAGCATCAGCCTATCTTCCTATTTGGAGAAATCATTTTGAGTCAGTTAAAGTTTTTTGCAGACTGTATCTTGAAAATTGAGACAACCTATTCTAAAATATTGCCGACGATACAACAAAACTTTTAACTAAATCCCCTAAACACCTATCCAGATCAAGGGGTTCACTTCAACGTGCTCATTTCTGGGAATATCGAATCATAATTTTACCAATCAAGAGTCATAAGCAGAGAACCTTGGACTCCTTGATCCAAAAGACTAACATCCAGTAATAAGCTATTTTCTTTATATTTCATTAAATTTAACTCCCACAGATAGCTGAACCCGCCAATCCATGGTTGGTCGACAGATAATGATTCAGGGTTATTCGTAAGCCAGCCGATGTTCATATCCCACTCTCGCTCCGAATACCCACCGTGTGCATTCAATTCGTGATATCCTCTTCCAAGATCGAAGGAGAGAAGCTTAAAATTTACAATTAAGGAAAATAAACGCTCCTCGAGTTCAGCATCAGTCGGTAGACCGACCCTCCCAGTCCCGTGGTCGATAAATTCTCTACCCTCAAGTAATTTTCTTGAATAAGAGCCATTCAGATAAAACAAGGGAAAGGCTTTAGGGTAAAATGAAAGAGAGACACCTTGACTCCAACCATCTAGTTCGAGTTCAGCACGGCCAGAGCGGTAATCGAAGTCACTTTTCTCAAATCCTCCTTCTATTTCGAAAACAAATTCTCCTTGCTTAAAAAGGGTTCGTCGACTCGCTTTTAAGGTATAAGATTGTGAAATTTCCTCAACCGAGGAATGATCAAAGTCTGAAACAAGGTCTTGTTTTAAGTACTGGCCTCCCAACGAAACCTTCCATAAACGCTTCTCCCTCGATTGATGCTTTTTTTCTTTTTCATGAAGCACCTCTTCTTTACTAAGAACCTCTAAAACTTCGAGTGATTTAGTAGAGCTTCTTTCATCAGGTGCCGAACTTGCTTGAACGGCCCCCAAAGATACGCAAAGAAAAAAAACGAGAGCAGATAAACGAATCATTGTTGAACTCCTGATTTAAGTAAACACCCTCCACCCCCTGAGGAGCCCCCAGAAATCCCAATCAACCCCTCTAGTTCATTCAATGTCCATAGAGAAAGGTGATCACTGCGAATGGTCACGGTTTTGCGACTCGGGTCCACGGACACGATATCGCTCTGAGGCACACTTTGCCACGTCACGCCATTGTCTTCACTATAAGTGATTTGGTCTCTAACAGGACTCCACCGGTCAGGATTGTAGCTGAACGTCAGATAGATTTCAGTGATGTTTTCATTGCCAAGTTTCGTGAGGTCTCCAGTGGCATCATCAATCAAAAAGGCATCAATGCTGTAAATCGGGTTCTCAGTAGGACTTTGTGCCACCTCCTCCAAAACCCGCTCCATCCGAATCGCCTCAACATTAGAAGAAACACCAAAGGCCGGAACCTCAAGTCCGCTGAGATCCTCCTCCACTTCGTCCAATCCCGTTAAACTGACCTGCCCTTGGGTTCCAGAGACATGGGAGAGTTGTTGAAAGAAGTGAAGGTTTTGTTTTTCATCTCCAGTTTGAGCCAAGGCCACACTCAATTTCAGCCTTTGTAAACTGGCCAAAGTAGGAACAGCCGAGAAATCTAGTTGGATGTTTCCAGATTCTGCAGGGGGTGTGATCGTGAACGTTAGGGCTGTTCTCGAACTCTCATAGGTCACAGCACTAAAGCTACCAGCCGAGACTGACACCTGCGCTGTACCTTCATCCCCTGATGAAAAGGCAGGGTTCGACGTGACCCAAACCGTGATCAGGTCACCGGGCCCACTTTGATGAGACTTCCATGAAAACTGAGTTTCTTTCGTTAGAGTAAAATTTTGTAGCAGAGAAGAATTTGACGACGTGGTTGATGCGGTTCTCGTCTGTGAGGCATAACCATCAAAACCCGCTCCGAAAGTCCAAGTTGTCTTTCCTTGGGGAAGAGATAGCAAGTAGGTTCCATTCCCATCAACTTCAGTCTCTAACGTTCCGAGATTGCTCGTCGCAGCAACAACAGCTCCCAAAGGATTCGCCACATCTGAGAGATTCACAACACCACTTAACATAAGACTAGCCTTTTCTAGGCTCAAAGAGATTTCATTCGTTTCGACAGGCAAGGTCAACGTCCGTGGTAAATAGCCTTCAGCACTGACCTCAATCACAGAACTTATCTCTGTAGATAGAGAAAGGTTAACTTTACCCGTAGAGTCAGTATAGTAGAGTTGCTGACCAAAGATCTGAATTTTGGCTTCTTGAATAGGAAGATTATCACTACTTGTGATCGTCACCGCTGTTGCAAAGGATTTTGTTACAGAATTCCCCCCTTCAGTTAGAGGTGCTATGGAAAAATTTACAAAAACTTCTGAGGTGGCCGTTCCATCACTCACCCCCATGCGAAACCCAAGATTTTGATCAGCCTCAAAATCAGGAACCGTACCACTGAGAGTCGTCCCCAAGATGTTCACCCAACTACGGGCCGCATCAAGGAACCTCAAGGTCAGTATGTCCCCATCGATATCAGAGGCTGAAATAACTAAGGAGAATGTTTCCCCTGGAGAGAGATTTTGAGCCGCAGGAGCTGTCACAATCGGAGCATCGTTGACCGCCTCAATGGTAACATTGACCGTGATCGTATCCATGACGGCTCCATCACTAACCTGAACGGTAAAACTGTCATTCCCATTATAGTTGAGTGAGGGCGTATATTGAATACTTTTCTTCGTACCTGTTCCGCTGGCCGTGGCTGTTCCATTGGATGCAGCACTTGAGATGCTCCAAGTCAGGGTATCTGATTCCTTGTCCGTGGCATTGAGCTCAAGGTTAAAAGCTGTCGGAGAGCTATCTTCGCTGATCGTCATCGCCTGAACGGATCCTTCAGTGATCACAGGAGCCGTGTTATCATTATCAGCAAGGCTAATGGTTCTTGAGTCGCTACTATGAGTGTAACCACTCCCATCACTTAAAGTAATAGAAATCGTTTCTTCATTTTCGGAAATCACATCATCAACAGGGGTTAAGGTTAACACCACCGTATTACTCCCAGCCTGAAAGGTGACGTTCGCGCTGGTCCCTCCTGTCCACGACACTCCACTACCTCCGAGAGCGTAGTCTTCACTCAAGGTTGTTGATGCCGTTCCACCAAGAATGAGATTAACCTGTGTCGTCACAACAGGGTTTTGTGCCATGATAAAAACAACATTCCCTGTGGTCGTTCCCGCTTCGGTCGCCGACGTATCACTAGAAATGATGCTCAAACTCGGTTTGTCATCATCTGTCAGTGTGATCGTCGTAGATTCATTGTTATGGAGGTACCCTGAACCATTTACCAGAGTTAACTGAAGCACTTCTGTGCCCTCCACCAAATCATCATCCACCGGATCCACTATAACCGTTGAAAGGTTACTCCCTGCTTTGATCGTAACCCTCACATCTGATCCACCTGTCCAAGTGACATTCGCCCCAGAAATCACAACATCCTGACCCGTTACCAATGACACATTTCCACCAAGGGTGAGGTTCACGGTGATCTCCGTGGTGGCTGGACTAGGCAGATAAATGCCCAAGGTTCCTGTGTTGCTTCCACTCTCTGTCGCAATAGCATCGGTCGTCACAACACCAACAGAAGGAAAGGAAGCGATGTTGAAAACCGTAGCAGAACCAAAGGCGTCTTCTCCTCCTCCACCGCCATAACCAGTGCTACCGATGATCGCCGAACGCCCAGAGAGCGAAACAGAGTAACCAAAATTTTCAAACTTTGAGGAATCTGAAGGAGTCAGTTTTCCTTGCTCTAGCCATATATTTCCACTGGTATTAGCAAAAACATAAGCAGATCCAGAACCCGATCCAGCATCATCGTCGAGGTAACTTCCCACAACAATTTTATTTCCCGAAGCGGAAACAGAGATTCCAAAATAATCATTCACTGCTGCATCCGAGGCCGTTATCTTAGTTTGCTGAACCCATGTGTTTCCACTCGTATTGGCAAAAACATAGGCCGAACCAGATGATGACCCTCCGTCATCGTCGAGGTAACTTCCTACAACGGCCAAGTTTCCTGAGAGCGATACCGAGATTCCAAACTGATCGCCGCTAGCTCCATCGGAAGCCATGATTTTTGTTTGTTCAATCCAAGTGTTTCCACTCGTATTCGTAAAAACATAAGCAGCCCCTGAATCAGCAACCTCGCCATCACCCTGAACACTGCCGACAATGGCAACATTTGAAGAGATAAAAACAGAGCCTCCAAAGTTATCAACGAAGGCGGCATTAGAAGCGGTTATTTTTGTTTGCTCAACCCATGTATTCCCAGTTGTATTAGCGTAGATGTAGGCTGAACCAGAGTTGATGCCATGGTCATCATCTTGCCAACTACCAACAATGACCATGTTCCCAGAGATGGACACTGAAACGCCAAAGAAGTCACTCCCTGCCGCATCGGAAGCCGTGATCTTCCTTTGCTGAACCCATGTATTACCAGTCGTGTTGGCATAAATGTAAGCTGAGCCAGAACCGTTACCACCGTCATCATCATTGGGACTTCCAACAATCGCCAGGTTGCCAGAAATAGCTACGGAAAGACCAAAGTTATCGGCTAACGCAGCGTCAGAGGCTACAATTTTTCTCTGTAGTGCCCAATGGTTCCCACTTGCATTGGCATAAATGTAAGCCGCCCCAGAAGAAGCACCAGCATGATTTTCAAAAGGACTACCGACAATGGCAATGTTGCCTGACATGGACACCGACCAACCAAAGAAATCACTTGTAGCAGCATCGAAGGCCGTGATCCTCTGGGGAGGTTCATCTTGAATAGAGAGAGTGTTACTAGAAGACTGAAGTGTGTAATCAGAACTCGATAAAATGTCCATTTTAACGGTTTTAGTACCACGAAAGATTCCATTACTAACAGAACTCAATGTCACAGCTTGAGATACGGTTCCCGTCGGAAACGTTACCGTTAAAACATTCCCACTCAAGGACGCATGGTTTCCACTCAGAGTGTAGTCTTCGCCTTGGTTTGTTGATGCCGTTCCTGAGAGCAAGATTTTTGTTTCCAAGTCTGTCTTGAGGGCCTTGGAGAGAGCTAGGGTCACCGTTGCCTTTTGAGTCAAATTTCTGCTGATTTCTAGAACATTACTTGAAAGACTCAGTGATGGAAGGTTTAAGGGAGCAATAGAAAAAACCGTTGCCAGCCCTGTATTAGAATCTGGGTTATCATATTGATGGCTTCCTATAATCGCTTTCTTGCCCGAAAGAGAAACAGAATGTCCAAAGTAATCACTTCCCGTTGCTGTTGATCGGGTGATTTTATTTTGCTCGACCCATGTATTCCCACTCGTGTTAGCAAAAATATACGCCGAACCTGAGTTGCCTCCTCGATCATCGTCGTTGTAGCTTCCAATAATGACAAGATTATCTGATATGGACACGGAATACCCAAAATAGTCACCACCATCCGCATCCGATGCAGTGAGTTTAACTTGTTCGGACCAGGTGTTTCCACTTGTATTAGCAAAAATATACGCCGAGCCAGATGAAAAACTAGCGTCATCATTCGCATAAGCACCAACAATGATCAGATTACCAGAGATAGAAATTGAGTAACCAAAACGGTCACCATTGCCCCTGTCCGAAGCCACAATTTTCGATTGTTCAACCCAGGTGTTTCCGCCTGTGTTGGCATAAATATAGGCAGCTCCAGCGGTGGAGTCGTCGTCATAGGCACCGATAACAATCAGGTTTCCCGATATAGCCACAGAGGACCCAAAATCATCTCCCGAAGCAGCATCGGACGCCGTTATTTTTCTTTGCTGGGTCCAAGTGTTGCCGGAAGTGTTCGCATAAACATAAGCTGAGCCCGATGACGATCCTACATTATCATCGCCATAACTACCCACCACAACCTGATTTCCTGATATCGCCACAGCGGTTCCAAAATAGTCATCACTTTCAGCATCAGATGCTGTTATTCTCATTTGTTGAACCCAAGTGTTGCCAGATGTGTTCGCATAAATATAGGCCGAGCCAGAATTTGATCCTCCAGCGTCGTCCAATCGACTTCCTACAATGGCAAGATTACCAGATATGGCAACGGAATAACCAAAACGATCGTCAGCCTCCGCATCCGAAGCCACCAGCTTGGTCTGTTGAGTCCAAGTGTTACCTGAGGTGTTTGCATAGATATAAGCCGAGCCAGAACTCTCACCACTGTCATCATCTTTATAGCTCCCAACAATGGCTAGATTGTCTGAGATCGAAACAGAGTAACCAAAAAAGTCACCATTGGCTTTATCTAAAGCTGAAAGGCTTTGAGGAAGTTCATCTTGAATGATCAAAGACCGACTCACTGGCTGAAAGGTGTAGCCTGTGCCCGCTGCCATGCTCATGGTGACGGACTTTGTTCCTATAAAGTTTCCACTATAAGCAGGTGTCATATCAATGGTTTGAGATTGAGTGCCCGGAGAAAAAGTCACCGTTAAAATGTTGGCACTCCATGATGTATTAGTGCTACTAAACGTGTAGGCTTGGCCACTCACCGCAGAAGCAGACCCTGTGAGTAAAATGTTAGCACTCACACTTGAAGTCGAAGTCCAAGACAATGCCAAGGTGAGTTTTGCTGTTGTTCTAGGAACTCTGGTTAATTCCTGAGTATTGACCGAGAGCGTGACCGATGGTCGTGACAGAAATGAGCTATAGTTGTTGTCTTTTATATAAGCTGACCCTGCGAACGTATTTTTATATGGAGCCCCAATAGCAACAGTATTACCAGAAAGAGATACAGCATAGCCAAACTGGTCACTCGCGGAACTATCTGAAGCAACGAGTTTATCGTAAGGGAACCAGGTGTTGCCACCGGTATGAATGAAGATATAGGCCGAACCAGAGCTATCACCACCATCATCATCTTGGGGACTCCCAACGACGGCAACATTTCCTGAAAGAGTCACCGATCTTCCAAAATTAGCATTTTGTGCACGGTCTGTGGCGACCAATTTTAACTGTTGCACCCAGGTGTTACCCGTTGTGTTGGCATAAATGTAGGCCGACCCCTCATTACGATTATCACTATCGGCATCATCTTGACGACTTCCAACGATCACAACATTTCCAGAAACAGCAACAGACCCTCCAAAATAATCGTCTTTTGCTCCATCTGAGGCTGTCAATTTAGTCTGTTGAACCCATGTGTTACCCGTTGTATTAGCAAAAACATAAGCCGAGCCAGAACTTAATCCTGCATCATCATCTGATTCACTTCCAACGACGAGAAGGTTACCGGAAACCCCAAGAGAGACCCCAAATGAATCACCATCTGCACCATCAGAGGCCGTGATTTTTGTTTGTTGAGCCCAAGTATTCCCTGTTGTGTTTGAGAACACATAAACAGCCCCTTGGCTACCTGCACTTCCGATGAATGCTAGGTTACCTGACAAAACAACTGAAGAACCAAAATAATCATTGGCTTTCGCATCCAAGGATTTTATTTTTACCTGCTCTACCCATGTATTTCCTGTTGTGTTGGCATAAACATAGGCGGCCCCAGCACTTCCATCAGAAAAGGCACTTCCAACAAGAGCTGTATTTCCTGACATAGACACGGAAAATCCAAACCCCATACTTGCCTGTGGGTCAGATGGTTTTATTTCAGTTTGCTGGACCCAAGTGTTACCAGATGTTTTTGCGTAAATATACGCAGACCCAGAATCAGTCTGAATATCATCGCTATAAAAACTCCCTGCTATCGCTAGATTTCCCGAAACGGAAATAGATAAACCAAAAAGATCTCCAGGCATCCCATCATGGGAAATTATTTTAGCATCTTCCGTTACCGAAGCCTGTATCGGCCCACAGAGTGATAAGACTAGACTGATAATGAATAAAAAGAAAGACCTCTTTATATTTCTATTGAAATCAGAATTCATCCAATTCCTATTTATTTCTAAACTTGGTGATTTCGATGCGTGGCCACATCTGGTGGAGCTTGAGTCCATATTGAGGGGGTTTTAAAGGTCAGTTGTCTTTCAAGTTAGAGCATCAAAAAAATACTCTATTGTGGAAATCCCCCCATTTTAGCCTGAAGGAAATATTCAGGGTTTTTAACTCTACAAAAAAACGACCCAAGACGATGAATGAATCAAAGCCTCTCTCTGATAACTAAAAAACTACTTTTTAGCCGCTGACAACGCCCAGTCTTCAAGGTCATACTTTTTCAGGATTTTTTCCAGTTGCCCAGTCGAACGTATTTTCTTAATTCCTTCGTCCAATAAATCAGCTAATCTCTTTGACCGTTTTGGCTGAACCGGAGAAAAACAGGCATACAAATACTCTGGCTTCAAGCATTGCCCAGCATCAACAAGACCTTCTAGTTTATTCTTTTTAATATAATAGTTAATCGATCCTGGATCTGCAACAATCGCAGTGAGCCTTCCTGAATGAACCATCTTAACAGCTCTATTGGCAACATCGTTGTCATCGGGCAGAAAAAAAAGATTTTCCGGTTTTGATTCCATATATTTTGAAAAGATGGGATCTATGTAATCATAACCCTCCCAAATACCAATCCCTTGAGCTTTGAAAAGCGATGCCTCATCCGTAAATCGCCAGCTCTCTTGTTGGCTTACAAGGAAATGGCTCCGCAGCCTGCCAATGGGTTCTTGATTGCCAATGTAGTCATAGATTTCTGACTCGTAAGCACCGAGAAAAGCATCAGCTTTTCCTTCCTTTGTATATTGAAAACCACGACTTGAAGGAAGCCATGAGTATTTCACATCGTAACCTTGGCTTTTAAACGCAGCTTTCACAAGGTCTGCCATATAACCCAAGTCATTTTTTGGATCCTCTGGCTTTTTTGGCTTATAAAGGGTGTAATCATTCCAATCGGAGATGCAGATATTGACCTCTTGGGCTTTTAGCTTTTCTGAAAATAACAAAGCATGACCTGAACATAAGGCCAAGAAAACCAACATCATCATCTTAGTTGTCACTTAAACTTTCCTTATTCAATTGAAATTCAGAACTCTTGAGTCTCATGTTGGCCCCTTGCTTCTCTTTTCGGTTCACAAGTTCAACATTAAAATGAAAGAGGGCAGCAAAAAAAGCCACTTGCTGTACCCCAGTCCCACTCCCTTTCTGACCATCTAAATCAACTCCCACAGTGACCTTAGCACTCAACATGTCCTCCGCTGAGTAACCTCTCCCCTGAACACCCTGCCCCTCATCTAAGACCTCTATCACCAACACCTTGTCCTCAATACTCGAACGCACAAGAATAGACGTATCAGTGGGAGAAAACTTAATGGCGTTGTGAATGATGTTGCACAGAATCGAATAACTAAAATAGCTATCATCAACTTGAACAAGAACGTCATCCTTGATTTCAATGATAGGGGATATGTTCTTTTTTAATAATTCAGATTTCAGAGGAACGAGAGACTGTTGAACGAGTTTTCTTAAAGCATGGCTCTGAACATTTAAATTCTTTAAGTCGATCGACCGTTTCATGTCATTTACAGCACTCAACAATGACCAACAGGATTCAATGGATTCATAAACCGTATCCCGGTTACTTCGATTATCTTCGGCCTCACCTTTTCTCATCATTCTGATCCAACCGACAACACCTTTCATCGGGTTAGATAAATCATGACAAATGGTCTTTAATAGAACATCTTTGAGAAGAACCGTCGACTGAATCTCTTTCGTTCGTTGATCAACAACTTCTTCAAGCTCTAGATTGTACTTTTTCAACATGACATCACGCTCTCGAAGCTCGTGGCTTGTGTCATAGAGCTTTATGAAAAGGCGATTGAAAGTTGTCTCTAATAATTTCAATTCATTATCTTCGGTCACAGCTAAATCGACCTGCTTCCTTTGATTGAGATTTGGGTCGAGGTCCTCAAGCTCTCGAGTTAAAATTTCTAAAGGGCGGCGTAGTATTTTTTTTGATAGAATAAAAAAGAGGATCCAGAAAAATAATGTTTTTAAAACAGCAGCCGACAAGATAAGATAAATCGTGTGCTCTAGCTTCTCTAAGATGATCATCTTTTCTGGATAAAATTCAACCTTGCCCAGAGCAAGATCAAGAGACCCTTTTTTAAAATGAACCGGAAAAGAATAGGGTTTAATGCCCAAACCATCTATGGTTTTATCTAAAAAGAAAATGATCGCCGACGAAACATTCTCTCTCTCATTCCCTTCTTGGATGTATTCATTGATCAGACCACCCTTCTCATCGTAAACACAAACCTTTAGGATCATGGGGTCTTTTATCACACCACTAAAAATTGAATCAAGCTGTTGGTTGTTGTAAGACCACATGGACTCACTGATGCTAGCTTTGTAAATTTGAGCTTTGATGGAAAGTTCAAAATTCACTTCTTCAGCAGTTTTATAAAACTCTATGGTGAGGTGAACCGCTGTAATAACAAAAGTTAGAATGAGATAAAATATAAATACAGCTTTTAAAAGCTGAGTGACGAGAGAGTTTTTGATGGGAACACGAGAAGAGATCGACCTTAAATTCTCTAGAGCACTCATCTTTTGCTGCCTGAAATCAGTTTGCTCGGCTCAGGATTGATATTCTTTTGTGTTTGAACCAAATCGGTAAATACCTGACCGTGCCGCATACAAAGCCAATTGAGCAATAGAAGTCAGGTTGAGCTTTTTGCATATTCTCTCACGATGGCCTTCAATCGTTCGAACAGAAACATGTAGTTCTTTAGCAATATCGTACTGCTTCCAACCTTGTGCCAAGAAACGAAGAACTTCCTTCTCTCGGTCTGATAAAATAGGCAAGTCCTTATCAAAGTGTATCACTTCACGCCGCTCACAAACCCTATCGATCAAATAACCTCTACCTTTGAGAATCGAGTCCACCGCCTGAGAAAAATCCTCAAAATCTTTAGATTTATCAATGAGTCCATCAAAACCTGTCCCTCGGAATTCATCTAGAATTTCCAAGGCATACATTGAGAATAGTAACACTTTAAGTTTAGGACTATTTTTTAAGAACTCTTGCCCAATTTCAATGCCATTGGTCATCCCCAAATTGTAATCGATCAACAAAAGGTCGATCTTGTGTTCTTGCCCAAATTCGAGAGCTTCTTCCCCGTTATCAAAGGTTTCAACAACCTCAAGCTCACTGTTTTTCTTCAACTCCATTGCCAAAGCATTTCTGACAATGGCATGATCGTCAACAATGATGACTTTCGACTTAGGTGTCATGAGTTGTCTTAGTATGAAAAGGCTAGCTTGTTTGAATGATATCTAGAACAAAGGAAGGTATATCGTGGAAATCCCCCTATTTCAAACCCCTTCAGATGATTTTTACACCAGGCTGGAAACTCATACGGAAAGCTCTTGATCATTAATAGAAACTCCCTTTTCATCATCGAGGGCTGTGATCAAAAGAACAAAAAAACAAAGGATCAAACAGAAAATGGGAAATTGGACCGCTAAAGGAAGAGAAAAGACAAGGGGCATCGTTGGCAGCCAAGTCATCCACGTAGCCAGGTACACTGGAAGAAGACGTTCCTTTAAAAACCCTTTCACTCCCATACTCGATTTTACAGACTTCCATGAAAACCCATGGTCTCTCCACAAGAAAAGCACGGCCGTTGTTGGGCCTGACCATGTCACCGACCATACAAACTGGTCAAAAAGGACTTTTTTGACTACCACGTCGACACTTTGCGTGTCTCCCCACCACTGAGCTAAAATTTGATAGAGCAGATTCACTTCCATCCCCCGCCAAGCCATGAAAAGGGTCAAAAACAAGCATAAGCCAAACCCTTTCCCTTTGGGGACTCGCCCCAGTAAAAGAGAAAAGAGAAAAGGCGCTACCCCTCCAAAAAGTCCACCAGCCAGAAAGGATGCCACGATCCCCCCTTCTTCTTTTAAATGCCCAACCTGTTCCCAGAAAGCCTGAACCGGTTGGCTATAAAAATAGGACAACACCAACAGCAAGCAGAGCAATGGGATCACGACGGCAGGAACCGCATTCACCCTGACGGCCGTCATGAGTATCGAACTGATTCTCCTTACCCCTATCAGCACTCCAGAGCTTCCGTGTCCTTTGTTGAAAGCCCTTAAAATTTTTTTGATTTTTTTGAAATAATTCGAGGGCCCCAAGGCACTACAGGGGTAAGATGTCAAAATCCCCAAAAGAAACCTGTTCAGAATGGGTGCACCATCACTCAGGGGAGCTCTACGGTTTCGCCTTCCGCTGGTGTGGACGACAAGATCTTGCTGAAGATCTGGTCGCAGAAACCTTTGGAGAAGCCTGGAAAAGCATGTCGGGCCTTAAAAACCCGGAAAAAGCTCGCGCCTGGCTCTTTCGAATTCTGCGCCGACGTTGCGCCCGTGTCGCAGAGGAAAGGCAAAAGCACATCAATCCTCTGCCCTTAGAAGGTGACACCTACACCGACCCTCGCAACGAAGAACACCGTTACCAAATCCAAGATTCTCTCCAAAAAGCAATTCAAAAACTCGACGAAAAACACCGTTTACCCTTCCTAGCCGTCACTGTGGAAGGTTTGAGCTGCCGAGACGCCGCCGAACAACTCGGTCTGCCACTGGGAACCCTTCTCAATCGGGTTCATCGCGCCAAAAAAGAACTCCAACACTACCTCAAGGACCTTGAACATGAAGGCCCGAGCAACATCCAGACTTTTCCCGGGAGTGCCGGATGAGCACCAAAGACATGGACGCATGGTTACAAAGAATGGAAGAAGTTGCTTTTCTTCCATCTGACGACCCCATGCGACTCGAACTTGAGAAAGATCTCTCCCAGCAAGGCCAAGGGCTCAAAGAACGCTGGCTCGAGATCCTTTCTGAAACCGAAGACCTGAGACTCAAAGTTATCGACGTTCAAACTCCAGGCCACCTCCAACAGCGTCTTCTCAATGATTTAGAAGGGCACCGGTCCACCCCATCCTCTTCATCTTCAGCCACTTTTTTAAAGTGGTGGCCCGTTGCCGCCGCTTTGATCCTCGGTATTTTTATTGGGTCTTTTTGGAATCAAACGTCGAATCATAACGGTGATACCCTCCAACAGGTCGTCCTCCTTGCAGCAGATGATCACATCAACGACAGACGACTCGTTGTCACCACTTCAGATTTGGATCAATTTGAACGAGAGCTGGATGTCGTTGGCCGTCTTCCCGTTGCCTTACCAACTCCGGCCCCAGGGTTTCAATTACAGGGCGGTCGCCATTGTTATTGGGGCGAAGAAAAAGTCGTCTACAGCCTCTGGAAAAAGAATGGCATGGAGTATTCCCTCATCCAATTTGATCCCGTGGGAATGGACCTCCCCCAAAACCAAACCCCTCAGTTCACCTGCTGCGATGAGGGCTTCGTCGATCAATTGCCCATGGACCTGATGGTCTGGGTCGAACACGGGCGAGGCTATGCCCTCGTTGGCCGCCACGGCTCCGTCGACCCAAAACCTTGGCAAGTTACCGTTTTTTAACTTCTACCTTCTTTGGAGAAACATTCATGAAACTCACTATCTTTAACGCCTTAGCCCTTTTTGGGCTGATCTTCCTTGTGGGGTGCCAAGGAGTCACCACTCAGAGCAGCTCCTCACAAAAATCAAAAGCCTGTAGTAGCAGTGAAAAGGCTTGCTCCTCGACCAAAGCTAAGAAATCATGTGGCGTTGACTGCAAGAAAGCTTGCTGCACGGCAAAAGCCAAAAAGTCTTGCGGAGTTGATTGCAAAAAAGCTTGCTGTTCAACCAAAGCTAAAAAGTCCTGCGATAAGGGATGCACAAAATCTTGCTGCACAACCAAGGCCAAAAAAGCCTGTGGAACTGACTGCAAGAAAGCTTGCTGCACAACCAAAACAAAGAAATCATGTGACGCAGGGTGCACCAAATCCTGCTGCACTTAAACCAGTAGGAAGAACCCATGGCTATTAAAAAACTCTCTCCCTTCGCCCTACTGGTCATCCTTCTTTTCAGCTGGATGAGCTTAGGCAACGCCGAGGACAAATCACCTTTTTTGTACCTTACAACGGAGAAGGAACTAGAGAAAGTTCTCAAGTCTGAGCCTCGGGTTCTCATTGATTTCTACGCCGATTGGTGTGGACCTTGCAACGAGATGGTTCCAGAATTGAAGGCCTTGGTCAAGGAAGATCCCAAACTGAAGATCGTGAAGATCAACGTTGACCAAGCCTCTGGCCTTGTTGAAACATACAAAGTCGATCCTATCCCAGCTCTCTTTGTCTACATCAACGGCAAACTCACCAATTCTTCAGAGGGCTACCTCAAGAAAGAGGAAATCATTGAATTGTTGAGCACCAATAAATTCCAATAATTTGTTGAGGCCCTCCATCCGAGGGCCTCAACAAACTCTCTTGAAAGTCGGTTTAGAAAAAGTTAACTATGAGATATTATAATCCCTCATAAATGCAATCTCAATAAATTTCACTCATGAGAAACGGCAAATGCCAATTTGGCCTAGTCCTAATAAGGATTTAGAGAGCTCTCAGATAATTAGGAAAGGATAAAACTAACTCTGATCAGCTTAATAAAAGACAACTACGCCTTTAGAAAGTCTCTTTTGCACAAATTCGCCGTCAACACCCTCTTCCTTACTTTGATATGTAGTTGTTTTTTTGTAAAACTTGAAGGAACATACGCAAGTCCAATTCCACCCTTCAAACTTGGAGAGAAGGTTCCTGACGTGACCGTTCCGAGTTCATTTTCATCCTCATCAACGATGACATCTCCCTGGCGCGCCATGGCCTTTCCTTCCATTTTAAAAGCAACAAGCTTTCTTTTGGTTCCCTCCTCTTTTATCTTTAGAAGAGCACTTTTCCCAATAAAATCATTTTTTTCTAAATCAACGGTCCAAGATAACCCTGCCTCAATTGCATTCGTCGTGTCATCAATTTCATGACCATATAAGCTGTATCCTTTTTCGAGTCTCAGAGAATCTCGAGCTCCAAGACCACATGGTGTCACGCCATGGTCGATGAATGCTTTTAACAGTTTGGGCATCACTCCGTTGGGGAAAACTAACTCAACGCCCTCTTCTCCCGTATAGCCTGTGCGGCAAAGAAACCCATCTTGGCCCTCGAAATTGAAGGTGATGAAGCCAAAACGCTTGATAGCTTTTAAGTCAATTCCAAGTGTCTCTTGCAAGAACTTTGGAGACTCAGGCCCTTGAAGGGCAACTAGACCCATCTCGTCTGAGCGATCCTCAATGCTCAGACCATACTCCCCGTCCTTCTCAACTTTTTTCATCCAAGCCACATCTTTATCAATATTAGATGCATTGATCACAGCCATCGCTTCGGTTGGAGAAATTCGATAAACAATCAAATCATCGACAAAGCCGCCCTCTTCATTCAGCATACCTGAATAGATAGCCTTCCCATCTGATATTTTTTCGATGTTGTTAGATATGAGGTTTTGAAAGTAATCCAGAACCTTTGGGCCTTTAACAAAAACCTGCCCCATGTGAGAGCAGTCGAATATCCCACACCGCGTTCTGACAGCTTCATGCTCTTTCAAAATACCTTGGAATTGAATTGGCAATGCCCAACCAGCAAAATCAACGATCTTGCCTCCTTGTTCTCGATGAACGTCATAACAAGCTGTTTTTTTCATCTTTAAACTCCTACTGAAAGGGACTTACTTTCGAGAACTCTCTCACCAATCTCATCGAAGTCCATCTCTTGTAGCTGAGAGAGTGTGATTCGATCTGCGATAACTTCAGGTAGTGATTTCAAGGTTTCTGAAAGAACAGGGTTTTTGTTAGCACTCACCTCATCAATACGACCAACTGGTGTGAAATGGGGTGCAGAAGCCAAGACCATCGGTTCTCTTTCCACGAGCTCTTTCATGGCAATAACGGCATCGGCAAAGCGATCGAGCTCAGCCAAGGTGAATGACTCCGTCGGCTCAACCATGATGCCATATACTTCTGGGAAAGAAACGGTTGGTGCGTGGAAACCAAAGTCTAAGAATAGCTTACCAAAACTTGAAATCACTTGAGCCTTAGCCAAACCAGCTTTTTGAACCTTCTCAAAAAGTTCAGGCGAAAGAGTTAAGATAAATTCATGCATGACTGGGTTTTGGGTTTTCCCAGGTAACGTTGGAAAATGAGGTGCTAGCCGGTGGTGAAGATAACGAGCAGCCAAACAAGCTACCCCCGACATACGGCGAATGCCATCACGGCCCAATGCTAGAAGATAGGTGTAGCATCTGACCTTGTGGGCAAAATTACCAAAATGTCGATGAATCGACCCCATCGACTCTACTGGTTCGACTGATCGATAGCCACCTTCTTCCTTAACAACTTGAACTCCTGGGAGGAAATCCATCAGCTTATCACTCACCGCCACAATTGCATCACCTGGGCCTCCTCCGCCGTGGGGAATCGACCATGTTTTATGAAGGTTGTTATGAACGGCATCAACTCCCATCTGGCCCAAATCGACCCAACCCGCAATCGCATTCATGTTTGCCCCATCCATATAAACCAAGCCACCAGCTCCGTGAACCAAGTCAGCCATTTCTTTGAAAGTCGTTTCAAAAAGGCCAGCAGTATTTGGATTGGTCACCATGATGCCACATACTCGGTCTCCATGTTCAGCGATAACAGATTTAAGTTGTTCCATATCAACCTGACCGTAGTCATCCGCTTCAATAGTAACAATACCAGCAGGTGCACCTTTACCTTTCAGCGTCTCAAAACCTGCGTAGGTTGCTGTTGCTGGATTGGTACCGTGGGCTGACCTTGGAATAAGAACGATATTTCTTTTGTCATCTCCCCTTGAGGCATGATAGGCCTGAAACATTTTCAGACCCACTAGCTCACCTTGAGCACCCGCGACAGGTTGGGTTGTTACGCCCGGAAGGCCAGTGATGGCTTTAAACCATTCTTGAATTTCAAACAGAAGCTTAAGGCAACCTTGGGTAGAACTTTCTGGCGCCTGTGGGTGCGCATCTTGAAAACCTTCGAGTCCCGCCATCTCATCATTGATCATGGGGTTGTATTTCATCGTACATGATCCCAGGGGATACAAACCGGTGTCTGGAGTTGCATTCTGTTGCCCTAAGTCCTGATAATAACGGACGACTTCTGCTGAATCTATCTTTAGTAAGCCAAGAGAGCCCTTCCTTAAAAGGTTTGATGAGATCTCTTTCGTTTCAGAAACGACCCCTTCAGAGGCGCCCAAGACGTCTTCTAAACATTTAACCAAAGAGTCTAAGTCTTCATCACTTTGGCGGTCAGAACAAGTGATCTGTAGAAGTTGTCGACCAGAGACCCGATCGCTCACATCAACTCCAATGAGAAGCCCCTTCTTTTCTCCCGCTAGAATAAGGTCAGAAACATTTGATGTACATTCAAGTGTGAAAGAGTTATAGAAAGAACCCGAAAAAGCAGGCTTCAGTCCAGGTACCTGAACTAAACGAGCCTGTAGTCCATGGGCTGCTTCTTTAGAGCGAACGGACATGGCCTGAAAGCCTTCTTCACCACGGCTTAAAAGCGACGCCCCAGCTAACGTTGCGATGAATGCTTCGTTTGAACAGATGTTTGAGTTTGCCCTTTCTCGCTTTATGTGCTGTTCTCTGGTTGATAGCACAATCACTCGGCAAGACCGTCCATCTTTGTCTACGGCCTGACCAACAAAACGACCCGCTGTCGAGCGAATGGTTCTTGCTGTTTTCTGATTAAAGCGAATGCCAAAAATGCCCAAGCCTGGTCCCCCAAAATTAGGACGAAGTGCTAAGTGTTGCCCTTCTCCGACCAAAAGATCAGCTCCATTCTCTCCCCATTCTGCTGGAGGCTTCAATCCTCCTGTTGCCAGTTGTACTGGATCGATAACCGCAATCGTTAAGCAGCCGTGTTGGTGAATAAGGTTCGTCGCCTCATCAATGAACTCCAAACAGCCAAAATGAGATGTCTGAGGAATAACAACCGAGGCCACCTCTTCTCCACACTCTTTCAAGATCTTGCCAAGGGCCTCCAAATCCGTCACCCCATCACTATTGAGGGGACAGGTTTTGATTTCCAATGCCGTGTGCCGAACAAGCGTTTCCAGCACCTCAAGGTCACCTGGGTAAATGGCTTTAGAAACAACCACTCGTTTCCTTTTCTTTTGGATATTTAATGAGCACTTGATCGCCTCAAAAAGAGTGGTTGCTCGATCATACATTGATGCATTGATCGCTTCAAAACCTGTGATTTGGGCCAGCAAGCACTGAAAGATCCAGTGGGCATTGAGTGTGCCTTGAGAGCGCTCAGGCTGATACGGTGTGTAAGAAGTCGTCAGCTCACGAATAGAACATATGGCACCAGCCACATCAGGCTCACTAAAATCCTGAAGGCCGTCACCCACGAAAGAAATGGCTCGTTTGTTCAAGTTGGCCATTGCCCCAACATCTTTGCGAATATCCCCATGAGATGCCGCCTTAGGGATGCTCATATCGTCTTCTTCCATCAGAAGACCTTGAGGAAGGTGCGAGAAAAGTTCTTTAAGACTCGAAACTCCAATGGTTTCCATCATCTTCTTCAAATCATCATCTGAAGCAGGGATGTAGTGAAGGGCTGTCTCTCTCTGATTGGCGTCGAGGTGATGAACCATTTTTTCTCCTTTAGATAACATATATCAGCATAAAGCTCTCGAACAGGAGCACAGAAGACAATTCAACCCATAGTTGACGTTTTCAACACGGACGATCAGAGATGAAATTTAAAATTTTTGTCGACCTAGGGTTAAATAATTCTCAAGCTACTGTATTACAGTTATTTAAATTAAAATTTACAGATAAACATCTTTGAATGGATTCGTAGCAAAATCGATCATTACAACCTATTTCAATCCAACGACTTAGGGTCACGACCCAAGAACTGTACCTTGAGACCATCTCTGAAGGTTTTAGGCCCCACCCCTTTAATTCTTTTAAAAACCCTGTGAAACGTTGCAAATTCATCAAAACCAACGTCCAAAGCAATTCCCTTCAAGTTTCGAGAACTATTCCTGATGGCTGTGATGGCATGAAAAATTCTTAATTCGTTTAAATATTGAAGGCAGGATCGTCCGGTCAGGCTCTTGAACTCCTTTCGAAAAAGAGTGCCAGACAAACCACTTTTTTTGATCAGATCCTCAATGGCGATTGTTTCGTGATAATTCCTTTGGAGATAGGCAAGAATTTCCTCCAGAGCTTCATGGCAAGAATCCCTCTCAAACCAATCACCCATATCCACATGGGCTTGGAGGATTAATAAATATTGCATCACTCTTGTGTGAAGTCCGATCCGCTTCAAGGGACCACTCTCTTTTTGCTGGGCCATCATTTCATCAACAAGGTGCAGGAGCTTTTCAAAATCTTCATCACAAGGTTTTAAGCAACGAAACTCCTCTTGCGATGGAAGGAAAAAACTTGCTAAGAACGGTTCACTGAAATGGCCACTTCTACCAAGTAAGTGAGGATTAGCAAAAAGTGAGTCAATAATAGAAGGCATGAAAGATATCGTCACCACTTCAGCACCAATTTCATAATGATCGCGATGTTTTTGAAACGCTGGAATACAAACCAACTGACCTTTTTTCATCGTTTTCTGTGTCGCACAACTTTGATGGTCGATCTGGCCATCAAGAATCATGAGAACCTGAAGGTACTCATGTGAATGGATCTGATCGACCCTTTCTCGGATGTCTTCTTGATCAACACCTATCTTCACCCGGGATAAATGAAAAGGATAATCAACGGGCATAGGGTCATCGGTGGTGAAAACCCTAGGAGTTTGAGAGACTTTCATGGTTTTAGTTTCACCAAAAGAATGGATTAGAAAGTTTTTTCAGCTCTCAGTGTCAACATCATCGTTCACAACAACTCCCTCTTCATCCATTTGGGCATTCATTTTTAAATTCCTATGTATAAACCATGGTAGAAGCAACGTTGCAAAAATTCCCAAAATTAAGAAAAAAGGATGGCTTCCCTTTTCAAGATCAAATGACTTCAATGAAGCTCCTATCCATACAACACCCAGTACACGAGGCCCTAAGCCCAACAAACCCGAGAGTAAAAAAAGCCTCACTTTCACTTTGAGTGCTGACAAAAGAGCATTTGTTGCAGCAAAAGGCATGAGGGGGGAAAGCCTCAAAAGAAAAAGAATCATGAACGTTTTATTATTGTCAGACACCAATAAAAGTTTATGAACCTCAGCAATCTTTGGGTCCTTCTTCACCAATAGAAGTGGTTTGTCTCCAGAACATTTTCCAAATAAAAAATAACCCAATAGAGAAGCTCCCGCCACTGAGCTTAGTGCTACTAAAGCCCCTACCCAAGGCCCAAAGAGAAGTCCCGCGACTAATGAGCAGGCATGGGTGGGTAACAAAGAACAACCTGCCAGCACAACCCCTATGACGATCATCATCCAGGGAGAAATGTCGTTTTGGCTTGCCCAAGGGTACCATTGGTATGACGTCGCCGTTAAAACCAGAGCTCCCAACCCCGGGCCGATCACGGTAAAAGCTAAGACCAACCCCAACGC
>Ga0233432_10001754_pt1 | contig 20732 bp, 18 predicted proteins | sample SI_122_August201_6_FD_179870 | JGI IMG/M metagenome (GOLD analysis project Ga0233432, IMG submission 179870) | Seawater microbial communities from Saanich Inlet, British Columbia, Canada - SI_122_August2016_10_MG | ecosystem: Environmental > Aquatic > Marine > Inlet | place: Canada: British... | reverse complement strand
GCTGCGGTGTATATTTCCTCGACATCAATCGAGAATTTTCCTGTTGCGGAATCATATGTTATGTCGCCGCCTGCGCTAAAATGTTCCCTTACATTGGCTGCACTAATGCTACCGGTAAGTGTTCCTGTTAATGTGATGTTTCCACCTACATTAAGATTGGAATCAACTGTAAGGTTATCTCTAATTCTTGAAGAATCTGTTACATCTAATGTGCTTTGTAGTGTTACACCTTGTCTTACAGTGAGAGTACCATCAACTAACGCATTTGAATCAACAAAGATATTACCACTAATAGTAATACCAGAATCTGTTGTTGTTAGTCTTCTGTCTCCATCTCTGTAATTAAGTTGGACACCGCCGGAATCTCCGGCAATAATAAGTTGTTTTCCGCCTGATATATTATTAGCAGAATTAATAACAAGATTAGAACCCATCCTAGGTGTGATTACGATGCCACCATAGTTGTTTTCTACTTCAAGTGTATTATTACTTTCTTTGATTGTGGAATATTGTGTTGGATCACCGAATCGTATATCCTGCCCGTCAGGTAAAGCCATACCTTCGTGATATATCGAACGAACATCTGTTCTGCCAAAGTTGGAATCATTGAATGTAAAGATTCCTGTAGCAGAATCGTAAGTAAAGTCTGTGCTGTCTTGGCCTGTGACCTGAGCAGCAATAAGCTTTCTTGTTTCTGGTCCAGTAAATAGAATTGTGCCTGTCGCAGAATCATACGTGATATCACCATCACCAGCGCCAGACGAATCTTTTCTTGCAGATAGAACCCCGCGAATATCCGAAGTGTTAACACCTTGGAAATTAAATGCACCGCCAATAGAATCAAATGCAAGTGATGCAAAGTCACCTTGGCTATTGACAACTATATTTTGACCAAGAGCTTGGGATAATGTTACGTGTTTGAATTTATCTAAATCGGAATCATAGCGAAGAAAAGTGCCATGATCAAGATTATTTCTTTGATCGACGTCTGATAGATTGACGAGAAAACCTTGCGCAGCAATACCAGTTTTAATCGGCGTGCCTACGACAACTCTTTTAACAATCGTTCGATTGCCTGGGACTACGACCTTAGTTACTTTTTTAACTCTAGTCTTTCCCGCACTTACTAGGATTTCAGCCATATACTACTCCGGCGATCAAGTGACACCGGGTGTCACAGTAATTTGTCCTTCAAGGATTCTCTCGATCACCGTGTTTGAATTACTATCTTGAAAAGAGATCTCAACATCATATACGAAACGACCTGGCTTTAATAAACCGGTCTGCGAATTTGTAAGTGATAGCTCAACGATTCCATCTGTCTCAGGCGAAATCACAGCGCAAGCAAATATCGTCGCATCTGAATCTTTAGTATTATATGTTTTTTTCATTTTTGCTGCGACTGAATAGTCTAGCAAATCTTTTGCATTTCCGTCAATGTCTACCAGCTCTAACTTGAGCGTGACATCTGTACCTTGGTCAATGCTAACTTCTTCGAATTGTGCCATAGAACTAAACTCACTGAATTGTAAACTTTGATCTATTTATAACCCGAAGATCATGAACCTGCGGTAAGTGCCGCCCTTTCCGCTATTCATTTCAAGGTCACCTTCTTTAATGATTTGCAACTTTACAGAGTTAGCAAATTCATGCACTGAACCTTTACAATTAATGTGGTCTTCGTGGTGATATTGGTTATTTGATTGAAGTACTACAATAGTATCATCTTTCTTTTTAGAAAGAAATTTATTTAATTTTTCTTGCTCTACGTGTTCACAAGAAGGCATGACTATAATATCAAAATCAAAATTGTCCCATTCTTCCATATGTCCCCATTTATGTTTTATTTTCGGGTACATCTCTCTTCCTATTGGTTCGCAAAGAGGGTCTTTATCAGCTTTAGTAACCTCAGCTCCAAGCTTAGTTCTCATCATATCTCCGACCAACCCGTACCAACCGGCCATTAAAAGTATCTTAGGGTTTTCTATTTCTCTTAGCTCTAGAACTTCTGCAAGCTCGTCCACTAGCCATTTCTTTGACTTCATCTGGTTTTCGTTAACCGATCCAGCTATAGATAAATAGAGTTGAGCACGGTCAGGCCATTGCTTACCAAATTTAAGAATAGCCTCTAATGCTAATTTGTAATAGGACATGGTAATGAATATTTATAATAATTCAAGAAGGATCAATGTTGACACTGGTGCTAAATGTACTTTAGAGTGTCCAGCGTGCATGAGACAAAGAGACCACGATTTAACAGGCGACTTTATTACATTAGATCAAGTAAAAAAACTCGGTAAATTTTTTAACATGTTAGTTTTTTGTGGACAAATATCAGATCCAATGGTACATCCAAATATGCCTCCTATATTAAAATATTGTTATGAAAACGATATTAGTGTTGAAATGCACGTAGCTGCTTCACAGAAAAAAGAAGAATATTGGAGAGAGTGCTTTGAAGCTAATCCAAAAGCAAGATGGTGTTTTGGTCTTGATGGGCTTCCACATAAAAGTCACCTATATAGAATAAACCAAGACGGTGAAAAGCTTTTTGACATGATGCTTATTGCTAAATATGAATACGATATAAGAGTTTCGTGGATGCATATCATTTTTGCGTACAATGAAAACGATATAGATGAAGTCAAAGCTTTAGCTAAACTACATAGGATTCAACTAATAATCAAAAAAACCGGAAGATTCTACGATAGTGAAGATCCTCTAATCCCTAGTAAAGGTAATTATATAGATGAACGAATTAACGCAAGAGCTAGACTTCAAGCCTAAATGTAAAAGTGACAAAAATTGGGCACTTACTTCTAAGGGCTTTCTTTTACCGTGTTGTTGGTGTGATAGAAGAAACCCTAAAATAGAAAAAAGAGAAGGCTGGGATAAGTTCCAAGTAGAAAAATTACATATAGATAATGTAGAATCTGTAGAAGAAATTATTTCATCCGATGTTTGGCAAGAGTTCTGGAGAGTTTTCGAAGAAGACCCAGAAAATGCACCAAATACGTGCAAGACAATGTGCGGCCAAGGTGTTAAAAATATATCAGTATCATATGATTGGATATGAGTTTACCTTTGAAAAAAATAATATATAGCGTATACGTTGATATTCCAGAAAAAGAATTAGACGAACAACCTCCACATCACGATTCAAATATTTCAAAGACTCTTCATACTAAGCTTGAGTTTAAGAAACATTACGCGTGGTTAAAAGAAAGACATGAGTCATATGCTAAAAGCATAGGCGTTGACTATATTCTTTTTGAATACGATAAAGAGCTTGAGGAATATGTGAATAGTATGCCTCCGGAGATTACGGCGTATAATGCACTAAACTTTTACAAGATTAAAAAACTATACGATTTATCAAAAGAATATGATGAAATTCTTTACTTAGATTTCGACGTTATTCCAATTACAACAGAAAACTTTTTTGAAGCCTGGGACTTAAGTAAAGGTATTGTCATTATGGAAGGTACTGCTGAAAGCCAAAAACAAATTGGAGCAGATACTGAAGATCTTTACAGGCAAGGTAAAAGAGCAAAACAATCTAATAGATCTCCTGTCGCAAAGTATTGGAATACTCGTGCGATGTTAAGTGAAACAGAACTTGGCAATGGAACTTATACTGTGTTTAATACTGGAATCATAGGGGCAAATAAGAAACACTTACAAGATTTAGATTACTTCGGCGAGTTCAATGAAAACCTAAAACTTATGAAAGAATTACATACTCACGAAATGTACCCAACATATATTTCACAACTATTTGGTTATGATAACGAGACTTTGTGGGGATTTAAGATTTTAGGAAAAGAACTTCCGTGGCAAGATATGAAAGAAACCGGGTGGCACCACTTTGTTGATAAGTGGAACTATATACCAAAAGACACAAAGCTTGTTCACATGATTAAGAAAGACTTTGATTATATAAAGGACCATTGTGAAAAGAATAATATTTAGCCAACACGCTCAAACTGTTGACGATCACACTTCAGTTACAGATTATAAAAGAGCACAGTTTGGTCGCTATAAAGATAAGCTTATTCAAGCACAAAAACAGTATGCTAATTTTTGTGATGCAGACTATATGTGTTTAGAAGTTATTGCATCAAACTACGATGATATACAGTTTCATAAGTTACATAGATTTGAAATGTTTTCTTATGAATACGACGAAGTCTTATATTTAGATTTAGATGTTGTACCTCAAACTAAAGTTAACTTCTTTGAGCACTTTAACTTAGATTCTATTTGTGGATATGCTATGAATAGAGGTAATGTCAAAAAAGAATTATATTGGAAACTTAGAGCAAACAACTTTGATGTAATGAATGTGTTTTCTAAATCGTGTTGCAAAAGTTCAATGCTTCTTTTAGAAGATATAATTGGAAATGATGACGTGATTAATACGGGCGTTTTAGGTGGAAATAAAAAATCTATTCAAACTCTAGATTTTAATAACAGACTAAAAGATATTGACTCTATTTACGAAGAAGCAAAGGAAGATTCGTTATATCCTGAAGAGATTGTAAAATCTTGGAGAAGAAATAATGAAGTGTTTATATCATATGCAATAGAAAAGTATAATGTTCCTTTTACTAATATTGGTATGCCTTGGAACTTTATGTTAGATAGCTATGAACCAGAAGGAGGAGATGCTTCGCATTTCTTACACCATATAAACAAAGAATTTGAGAGAAGTTTTGAATAAGACATATTGCCCATTACCATTCAAAGAAATATACGTAAGCAATGCTGGCGAATATAAGCTATGCTGTCATGCTTGGAAAATTAAGGGCACACATTCAGCGCCTGAAGATGTTCCACCATTTGAGCATTTCTTTTCAGAAGCAATGGAAGAAATACGTGATAAGCTTATGCAAGGTGAGAAATTAATAGATTGCAATAAGTGTTATGAAATGGAAAAGTATGGAAAAGATTCTTATAGACTTAAAGCCATTAAACAACACGGACTTTTAGATACCGTAAGAGATGTCTCACTTAAATTAAGAATCAACGGTAGTAGTTGTAACTTAGCATGTTATATGTGTCATCCTTATAACTCATCAACTCGTCGTAAAGAATTAAGAGAAATCTGGGGCGATGATTTTGATGTTATGTTTTCTGATCGTAATAAAGTTAAATTTACTTCTAACGACAAGTCAATGAAGCGCAGTATTTGGAATGATACTATTGCTAACATTAACGACCACATTCATTTAGTTAAAGAAATCCATATGACAGGAGGTGAGCCTTTACAACTTCCTCGTCACTGGGAATGGATTGACAAAATTCCAGACGAAGATGCAAAGAATATTATACTTACGTATGATTCTAATTTGACACAGCTTTCATACAAGAATCACCACGTTTTAGATTTGAAAAAAAAGTTTAAGTCTGTACATTTTGGAATTAGTTGCGATCACTTTGGCGAAAAGTTAGAATACATCCGCTATCCTATAGACCATAAACAGTTTGAAGAAAACTTGAAATTTATTATTGAAAACTTTCCACACGATGTCAACGGCACAGTTGGATTACTAAACATTGATGAGCTAGATGAAATACAAGAGTATTATAAAAATCTAGGTGCAAATATGAATTTCAACAATATTGTTTCTTCACCTAGAGCTCTATCAATAAGAAACTTACCAGACGATTTGAAAGAAAAGTATAGACAAAAATATCCTCAACACACACTAGTGATTGCTGAGCTAAACAAACCTAAGCACACCGAAAAATGGTATGAGCATATGTCAGAGTATATGGATAAGTTATACGCTCATAGAAAATTGGATTGGAGGAAAATGTTTAATGCTAAGAATTATAGCAGTTAACACAGGATCAAAGTATAGCCAATGGTGGACTGACAATCTTATTCACATGATTGACACGTACTCTGGCTTGAAGTATGACGAATTTGTAGTGTTGTCTGATGATAGATACGAGCTTCAAGTCGCAAACAAACTTGTAATGTTTGACAAGTTTCGCGATGGTCAAAACATTTACTTTGATTTAGATGTGATTATTAAAGGAGATTGTAATAGGTTTCTATCAGACGCTTTAAGAGTATGTTGGGCGTGGTGGCGTCCTGCTTATCATACTCCTTTGAACTCAAGTATTATTTCTTGGACAGGAGATAGAAGCGATGTATACGAAAAATGGAATGAAGATCCAGAATACTACATGCTTAAATATAACAAAGGAATCGACCAATACTTACATGAAGTAATTAGGCCGAATCTTCAGTTTTATTGGTATGGCTATTGCTCGTATCAGACAGAGACTCGAGATTTACCGGAGTATCCGGTTGTTCTGATGAATCAACGACAGGAGGAGATGCTTTCTTCTGAGACTTTTTCGAAGTACTTACTTCGTCAACCTTGGCTTCTTCCCTAAGCAATTCACATGCAAAATAGATAGCGTCAACTAAAGTAGTTGCTTTTCTAATTTTTGATTTAATAGCACGATCTTTTGCTTTCTTAATACGATCTATCTCAAATATTTGTAGCTTTGTAAGAAAAAGTTTTTCTTTATCTTTTTCAGGATCAAAGTCTGAAAAAATTGCCATAGCTATAGCTTTGTAAATTTCTGTATTTACAGAATCAACATCGTAAATATATCCGCGCTCTTTTGCGATTGTAATTACGTCTCTTTCAAACGCTTCATTATCGTCACGAATTTGTTTGAATGTAGCAACATGAATTTCATCAATTGTCGTATGTTTAAGAACTTCTTTCCATGCATTGTTATCTTTATGAGCAACAATGTTTTCTTCTTCAACAGTTGCATCTGCATTTGCCCAAAGTACTAAACACGATGTCCGAGCGTTATCTGTAAATGTCGCTGATATTAATGTCTTTTCCATACTATTCCCTATTTATGTTAAGCGCGAAAGTTGCTGAAGTAACTGCTGTTCCATTAGGATGTTCTTGCGCTCTATAATCGTTTGTGTTAACATATCTTTGTCTATATACACCAGAACCGTTTAAGATAGTGTTAGTCATTCCAGTACCACGCTGTTGACCAGATCCATTAATATTGTATCTAATTCTATTACCCGTACCACCGGCACACGCTCTCCAGTTTATACCTGATTTCAAAATACTTTCAAGAGATGTTTTCGTCATAGTTTGAATGTCGCCACCAGAAGTAAGAATAACTGGAGAAACATACGTACTATTAAATGTAGCCTCGGTCATATCAACAAGATCCCAAGTTTGATTACCTCGCCACAAATAAAAGTTAGTGACAGTAGTGGATTGATCTAATGTTTCAGGAATTCCTGACGCGCTATATGCACCAGTGTTTGCTCTAGTATCAACGAACACTGCAGTATTAGATACTAAACTCTGACCAGATGTAGCTGCATTTGTGTTTCTAATTTTATATACGCCGGGCCTATCTGATCCATCAGTAACAATATCAATCGCCTGAGTAATAAAGGTGTCAAAGAAATCCTCTTCTGACATGGCTCTTAAATTATTGTCACCGTCAAGATAAAGCGGGTATCTACGATTATTAGTATCTGTTGGTTCACTAAGAGAACCATTGTTGACACTAAACCTGTTATAGTTAACTGTCACAGTTCCGGGTTCAGCTGTTTCACCTTCATTTGGAAATCTATTAACAAAGGTTCTGTAAGCACCAGCTGTTTTACGAGTGTCAGCAAGGTTTCCAAAATCGCCTCCACTTGAAACTACAGAGATTGTTGGAACAATTTCGCTTGTATCACCGAACGCATAAACCGCTAAAGACCTAATAGCTTTTAACATAGGTCCAGTCATCGTCTGAAAAGCAGACGCGCTTTCATCGTAATATACAGGTCTTCTTAACGTCATAATTAGCTACCCGGTGAATATAGTGTCTTAACTACAGATCCGCTTGAGTCTTTAATTTGGAGAGTCACAAGACTTGCTAATTTTACAGAGCTAATTGAACTTGAATCTATCTTTCCAGCATTAATAGAAAAATCTTGAATCATAGCTCTAGTAATAGCGTTATTGTCTACGTGAGTAGAATCAATTGCGTCATCTGCAATAATTATTCCTGTTACTGCATCAAGTGCAAGCTTGGCTTCCGTTACACTTCTATCTTTTAACGCAAAGCCAGGAACAGCATCACTGTCAAATCTTATTGCCGAATCAAGTGGAAAGAATTGGTTGTTATTTGAAAGTACTGCTGAATCAATCATTGATTGAATAGTTGCCGAGTCTTTAGCATTAGTATTAATTTCGTTAATAGCACCTACAAGATCTGAATCTTCAGAAGTTTGTAGTTGGTCCAAATCTCCGAAAAACCTACTAATGGTATTAGTCTTGGTTCGCCAATCGTCAACAAGATCGTTTATGTCTACCGTTACTCTTCTAGCCATCTAATTTTCCTACTAAAGTTTTAAGCAAGTTTTTGATCTCGCCTATCTCCTCTTTGAGAGTATTTATTTCATCTCTCTGAGATTGTTTTCCTTTTTTCGCCATTTTAGCTTTTTCAGCTTCAACTGAATTCACGTTGAGAATGGCGTTGTTAGTTCTATCTCTTCTCCAACCCGGCGCGTTCTCAACTTTAATATATCGTTTTTGTGTGTCCATTATACTATCAGTGCTATTACTCTTAAATCTTGAAAGACTGGAACTCTAGCATTGTTAGAACTAAACATCACAATCTTTAATGCAAATCTAGTAAATGGCGTATCTAATCCGGTATCGCCACCAACCAAATACTCATACTCTCTAAAGATATTTGGGTTATCGTCTGTTGGTTGTGTAACTTGTCTAACAACTTCTTCCCAATTAGTATCAGAGAATGTTTGTCCTTCTTGAAGTGTCTTAAAGTAAACCTTAAAGTCTGTGACTGAAGGGCGGTTAGCTGAAAGAAGAATTTTCAAACCAACAGCATCTTCTACTAGAGTTACTGGTCTAGTAATATGTTTAGCAAGCGCACTACCAGCACCCGGATCTGTTTCTGGAACATACGTAATAGGATTATTTCTACTAGCAGAATCTCCGTCAGTCGATTGGAAGTCAATACGATTATGAATCAACCATTGAGATGCTCTTTGCATGTCAACTACCGGAGATAAGTTTTCATCTCCACTTTGGAGTACTATTGACATCGTATTAGATTTAATACCTGATGCAAGGTTAGATGTTCTTTGCTCTGCAGATGGAACTAGCTGAGGAGCATTATAGAAATTATTTTCATACATCGATAAAGGAATATATGTTGAACCTTTAATGTATGCACTAGACGTTAGATTATTTTGCTCAACACTTGAGAATCCAGTTGTTGCAATCGCAGCTAGTTGTAGCCGTGTTCCTTCTGGTGTCAATGTCTGCACCGCAGGTATAACTGTTTCATACAGTATTTGTCTACTTGCTTGGATAGCTTGTCCACCAATATTTGCTGTTGATGTTGCATCAGAATCTAAATCAATTCTAAAGAAATCGTTATCAGCTGAGTCAATTGTTCTAGGGCCTATAATTGATTTTCCAAGGATGCCACTATATCTAGTGCTTGAGTCGAGTCCATATAATACAACCTCGTCTCCTTTTTTGAATCCATGATCTCTGTGAGTAACAGTTGCGATATTTCTGCCACTGGTTACAGATATTGGGTCTGTGATTAACTGCGAAGGACCTGGGTCTACGTTTTCCATAATCACGGTTGCATCTGTATCAAACACTGCGGTGTAAAGTTCAAAGGATAAGTCAGCGTTTTGAGCAGGTTCCCAAGTAAATGAGTTTTGAGATTTGAATAATGAGCCAAGGCTTGGCTGTTGAGTAATACGTCTTTCAGTAGAACCAAAGATAAACTCTCCGGTTTCTCCGACATAAACATTATAGCCAATAGTCTCTGCCTTTAGAACTATCGCATATTCCCGTCTGCCTTCAAGCATGATAGGCTCATCGAACTCGAAGTATGTTATTTTAGTACCATCGGCTGAAATATCACTTGCACCTAAGTTCTTAAATATAACAGATCCTGGAATAGTATCGTACGCATTAGGATGTCCATTAACCATAGTACGCAATTCTAGTTGCACTGGAATCTGTTCATCTCTAGTTGCAAACCTAACTCCAACCTTCGTAACAAACATGCCGTTAATTGCATCGACAAAGAATGATTGTGCAAGAGGATCACTTCCTCCGTCGCCACCGCCATCATTGCCGTTATCTTCATTCCGCGGTGGAGGGTTTCTAACAAATCTACTTGAAGTAGAAGATGAGGTATTAGTAACGATGTTTAGATTACGAGTACTTCTAATATCTTCTTGTCGTGTTTCTAAGATACCGGTTGCAGAATAAATTGATGAAGCTATAGCAGTTGCATCTTCTTTTTTGTCTACTGTAATGTCTAAGAATCTTAATACTCTATCGCCACATCTAAACTTTAATAAAGAACCGTTCGGAATAAAGAATGAACCTTCAACCGCACCATTAGCATCAGTAGTAATAATGGTCTTACCTTCAGGGTGTTGAGTTGCATTATTATGACGTGAACCGTATTGCTGAGGGTCGTCAGAAATTCTTCTAAATGGTTCTTCTCTAACCCAATCAGAAACATCCTTTCCATCGAAGAATGCAAACAATCGTGTTTCAGGTTTTAGGCCTTGAGCCTTAAAGTAAACTTTACGAGATCTCATGAAAGGAATAACAGCAACATCAAGAACTCTATCGCCAATCACTTCACGAATAGTTTCACCGGTAACAATTCTCGTAACAGCTGTCGTAGTCGTAGTACTGAAAGTAACTCCGCCTCCTCCTGCGCGGCTACTATTGCTTGTTCTGCTATTTCGTCCAAGCTCTCTACCAGAGAGGTTGTTAATATCAGTTCCACCCCATTGCCACTCCCAGTTATTCCAAAGAGTGTTTTGTTTTGGGTCAAGTCTAAATCCTCCATCAATAATTCTAGGAGGAATACGATTCACTTCTCTCCAATCGTCAGATTGAGGTGAAAGATTAAGTCTACCTTTATGAGTAATAACTTGGAACGGATTAATATTCATTGTTCCAGAATATAGAGGTTGATTAATTTTTCGTGTTTCAGTATATTTGATGTAGACGTTATCACCTTTTTTAATAGTATTAGTAGACAAGTCTGAATCATACTGGAAAGGAATTTGGTCTTCAGCAAAGGTTGGTCGTAAGATTCTATTTCTAGGATCAATAGCTGCTCTATACTCTTCATCTCTCGTGTTGGATGATAGATGGTCTGAGAAGTTATCGACTAAGAATCCAGCTTTAGTTCTATCTGCTCCTGTTGAATCAAATACAGAGAAGTTTCTTACATTTAATTCAAGCGCTGATAGCGTAGCAATTTCTTCGAGTTGATCAAGTCTAGTTTCAAGCTTACCAATATCTTTCATAGTAAACCCTTTAGTTTCGATCAAGTCAGTATCTAAATCTGAATCGTTGAGAACGTATGGATTCAATTTAAGTCTATAGAGCTCAGCTGTTCCGGCCGGTGTTTCAGGATACTTAGGTGAAAGAGAAGACCTACCTTTAACGACACTTAATTGGCCAGTTTCATTAATGATAAGCTTATCATATCTTGGAAGATAATATTCTACATCTGTTGTGATTAGATCATTCGCTGTAGGCAATTCGTTTACACGAGCAGTACCTCCTAGGAAGTTTATAGCATCATCTGTTTTACGTGGTCTAAAATCAAGAACATCTCTTAAGTTTATAACTGTACCATCGGCTAGTGTGTGATTAGGAATCTTGTCATATTCAACTTGACCAGTGTATGAGTTAACAGCAAAGAAGTCTCCTGATGCACCATGAGTAAAATACTTAAATGCAACTGCAACATCGCCTGTTGGTTTTTCAGCACCAGTTTTTAGAATAATACGTGATGGTATGTACGAATTATCACGTTGGCCATTATCAATAATAAATCTATTAGAAATGTCTTGGCCTGTTGAATCTCCATCTCTAATAAAATCAACTTCAAATAAGTCTGGCTTTCGTAAATCTAAGAATATGAATCCAGTACCATCACTCTCCAATGCGCTATCTACAAAGGTTCCATTAGTAGATGTTGACGCAGGTTTTAAGTTTGCCGCGAGAGTATTAGGAATCTGAAGAGTTTTATTTCTTATAGAACCTTGTCCTTTATTAACTTTTACCAAAGCTTCGAAGTTTGTAGATGTTGGTCCATTCGAAAGGTTAACGGCCTGAGTACCTACGCCTGAAATAGAGACATCGCTAGAAATCACCGCACCGCTTGAGTCAACAGTAATAATCCATTGATTGGTGTTGCCGAAGGCTTCACCTGCTGCAGTTAGTGTAAGCGATGCCGCACCCGTATTATCAAAAGTTCCAGTATATCTTCTTTGAACTTCTAAAGAAATATCGGTTAGCTGTTTAGGTCTACCAGTTGGAAGCTCAAATAGTAGATTGTTTGCAGCTGGATTTGAGAGGACTGCTTGGCTAACACCGTTTCTTAATGTGGTCTTAACATTGGCGTAGTCAGCAGAAGAAGCACCAATAGATCTTACGTCTCTGAAGTTTTTACCTGAGTTCATGTCAATATCGAACAAGTACATGCGATAGCCTGCGCCATCTTCTTCAACCGCTCTTACTTTAGCAATTCCTATAGTCGAACCGCCGTGATCAAGAGCATCTCTTAGGTTTCTATCTTGTAAAGCTTGAATGTTTGGAACAGTTTTAAGTGAATCTACTAAAACGTAGTTGCCATAGTCAGCAGCTACAACTTCGTTATTCAGTGTTTCTGTTTCTCTAGCTTTATCAAGTGTGATAGTACGAGGAGTATTATTAGCTGATCTATATCCATTAATGTACGTTACACCAGTAGAAATATCTAGATCAATTTTAGAATTATCTGATTCGTTTTCATCAAATTTAATTTTGAATTGTTTAGTAGTGAAGTCACCGTTAATTTCTGAAGTTCTTCTTGCAAGAGCATCAGCAATTTTATTATAATCGTCAAAGCCTGTTACAGATTCAGTGATAACACCTCTTCTAATTTCTCCATAGAATACGAAGTTTTCGTCAGAATCAACATCTGCTTTATCTGTAAGTTGAAGTCTAATACGATATCTGTCTGCGCCCGGTGCAGATCTATTAGGCAATGCACCTTGGTTGTCATAAAGAGCATCAGTATCTTCAGCTCTAACAATATCTTGAATTACTTTGAATCCAACCGTAGCTGTAGCTTCGCCAGAATACTTGTCAATGATAATAGATTGTTCTGGAGCAAATACAAAGTGTCCTTGTACGTAAAAGTCTCCTCTATGTACAGAGATCCTTGTGCCAGTACCGAAAGCAGGATTAGCAGTTGTGTTAGTTGTTTGAATACTATAAGTGTCACCACCAGATGAAGTAATATCTTCACCTGCATTAAACTTAACTGGACTTGTACCTTGTGAAACAGATGGAGTATTAGTCTTGGTGTATCTGATATAGAGAGTAGCAGGATCTGTTACTGTAGAAGCTACAACATCTAAGATAACACCTTTAACACCAGTGTCGTTACCAGTAATAGTTTGACCAATCAAATCTGATGGAGTGTTTGGCAACCCATTAACTGTAGTGTTAAGCTTAACAAATTCATAGTTAGTGTTTACGGTAATACCACCTGGGTTTACTGCAGCACCTTCTTTGAAAACGTGTGAGCCAAGTCTTTCCATTTCTCTCTGGATAATTGTTTGCATCTGTGTAAGTTCACGAGCTTGCAAAGCTTTACCTGAGTTAAATAGTATCCTATGATAGTTATCGGAATCTCTAAAATCATCCTTATAAGTATCACTAAAAATCTTTTTGGTGAAGTCAACTGCCATCTTTTTTTACCTATTAGAGTTGAACCACGATCTTAATATCTTCGATCTGGTCTGCCGATCTTTCAATTGGCGATCTGTTATCAATATATAGTATGTCGCCCGTCAACGGATCGACAGTTGGAAACCTATACGCTCTAGAATCTGAGTCTACACCCGAAGCTTCAAGAATTCCATCACCGTTACCATCAACTTCAGTAAGAGTTTCACCTTCTTGGAAAGTTCCAAAACCGGTTTCTTCTGATTGGTGATAATAAACAAAGCTTGAATCAATGAAGTCTACATATGCTTTAGCTGTAGAAGAACCACCTTGAATTGTTCTATCAAGTGTAAACGGAGTATTGATAGTTGAAATTTTCAAGTAGTTCAATGTGTTTGCAACTGAACCAGTATATACTCCAGTTGAATCTGCAAACAATGGATCTTTATAAAGAACTGTCTGTCTAAAATCGTTACCTGTTTGAATAGTATCGCCTTCAGTACCATCAACTTTAGTATTAAACATAAGTGCAAAAGATCTTAAATCTTTTCTTGGATCAGCACCGAGGCCTGAGTCCTGAGATAACATAGCTCTAGCTGTTGCTCCGGCTCCACCTCCACCAGTTATTGTAACAGATGCATAATCATAACCTGCACCTAGTGCTTTACCAGTTCCGGAATCGTCCATTTCAATTTTAACAACAATACCACCAGCCACTGTCGCTGTCGCAGCTGCACTTTTTCCTGTGTTATTACCTAAGAACGAGATAGTAGGAGCAGTAGTGTAACCACTTCCTCCATCAGTTATAGCAACACCAACAATTTCTCCAGCTGTTGCTGCATCCTGAGTCTGAGCTTGGTTAACTTCAATCGCTGATAATCCAGGAGCACCAGCTGAATCAAGAATTTTTGAAACTGGAATAAAGTTAGCAGAAGTAAAGTTCACACCTTGAAGAGCTCCAATGGTGTAAAGATATTTCCACACATAACCATCAGAAGTTCTAAGAACCGCTGTCGCAGTACCTGTTGGTTTAACTGTAGAAGTAACAGGTGCACCCGCAGTATTCTTACCTTGCTGAATACACATGTAAACTGAGTTCTCATCAGTAAGAACATAATAGGCGTTCGTAGGATAACCAACCTGTGAATCATCATAGGCAGAGTACGTTGTACCAGATGACCAGTTATATCGAGGAACAACAAAGGAAACGTTTGCAGCAGACTTTACTGCTTGCATACCGAATCGAGCATTTCTAATTTCTCTTTCACTATTAAGAGGTGTCGGAGGAGTATCAGAACTATCCCAGTCTTCTGACCGACCGATTCCAATATAATATTTACCTGCGCCTGTATTAATATCGTCAAACAATTGATCGACAAATTGGCGCTTAAGTCTGTTTGTAATAATAGCTGTCATTTGTTATGTCCTAAAACTTAAACCAGTTTGTTCCGTCCCAAATCAGTTGGGCTCCTGTATTTGTAGCAACAGTGAAAGTTCCTCCACCCGCAAAGCTTGCTGCAGTAACAGTAACAAGACCGGCACCTTTGTTAGTTATCATTTTCATTTCACCTACTACAGTACCGTTGTTGAGAGTTGCTGCAACCGCGCCACCTGAGTTAAATATAATATATCCTGCTAAGGCACTCATCACGCCACTGGCAGTTTGGGTAGCAGAAGAAACCGCAACCTTTTTATTAATTACCGCGCCTGTACCTTGAGTTTGAATTGAAAGAGAAACGTCAGCATCAGTACCTGTAGCATTAATTGTCGGAGCATTACCTGTAGCCGCGTTAACAATACCTACTTCATTGACTGAACTTGCTATGGCTGTAACGTTAAGAAGATTAGCGCCATTAATATCTAAGATATTTCCGTTAAGTGCAACATCATTTAACGTAGCAGAATCAAGAGTTTTGTTAGTCATTGTCTGAGTTGTTCCAGCAAATACGAATGTATCGCTATCACTTAGCACAGGTAAATTGATATTTCTATCAGCTGATAATTCGCCAGCAACTAAATCGTAAGTGTGATTCGCAGAAAGGTCATTAATCTTTGGTGTTGTTAATATTGGTGATGATAATGTTTTATTTGTAAGAGTCTGACTAGAAGAATCTAGAATCACTTCACCTGATGCATTTGGCAAAAAGATTTCCTGATCTGTATTTGGATCTCTTACCTTTAACGTCGTTTCATTACTATCTGTTGTTGTTCCTTCAAATACTAGTCCATCAGCCGCAACCGAAAGTTGACCTGAAAGCGTGTTTGAATCTCCGCCAAGCTTTTTATAAAGCTCTACGAAGTTAGAATTTAATTTGTTGCCGGCTGCTCTTAGGGTATCACCTGTCCCGTCGTTGGCAGCTGAGCCTACAGCAATATTTTGTCTAGACATTATCTATCCCTTAAAGAATTTGTTTCTATTTATAATCAAGAATCAAACAATTGGAACCTTTCGAAGTCCATAGTTTCAATTTCATTAGACATTCTTACTACACCGTCACTATCGCCTGTGTCTTCGTCGAAGGTCGGTGAGTTAACGTCAATAATACCATTTGTTCCTGGTGCAAACCTGCTATATGTTGCAGCCAATTGTGCAATAGACATTGAACCAAAAGCTTTGTTTTGAATAAATCGATATACTGTTTCATCACTATCCAAGTCTATTCCATCCACTGCTCTACCAACAATTTCTGCTGTGTTATTACCAAACACCAATTCAGAGGTTGCTGCTTCAATTATAATCTCGTTCGCTGCAGAGTCAATTGCAACATTAGGCATTGGATTCTGAATTAATACTTCATCAGTTGAAAGCTCCAACACAACCTGACCGCCAATAAAGAATCCGGCCGGATGTACAAATCTTCTATATAATTCTTTCCATCTTGCAATTGGAACTGAAGATTTAACTAGAATAGAAAAGATCTGATATAGAGCACCATTCTGAATAAACTTAAGAGATTCAGCACCAATTAAAGATTCACTAACAATAAACAAATCTTCTTTAGGAAAATCTATTTCTACAGTTTCTTGAAAGAATGCTCTAAAGAATCCTTCAGCTGAATACCGTGTACCTTTAACTCTATAAAAATTAGCAAAGCTTCGTAGTGCTTCTCTTGGATCTTTGAAATAATCTCTAGACGCACCTTGAGCAATCTCGGCAAAGATCTGATCTAGTTGTGTTGTTGTAGCAGCCTCAATATCTCTGATAGTATATAGGTCATTCACTAGACTGGCTGTTTCATCCTGACTAGCGAATTCAAAATAACCTTCTAGAAATTCAATAAGGTTTGGGTAGTCTCTCTGAAAATATTCAGGTAAGACTTCCTGTACAATTGAATTTCGTACTTCAAGATTTCGTCTATTATAATTGTCTAACATTATAGCGTCACATTAACTGTTTGTCTATCCACTTGACCTGATGCAAACGAAGCGTCTTCATCAAGTTGAATGATATAGTTTCTAAGAGGTCTGATTACTGATTCATCTGCTGGCTTAGCAGAAATTTTCAAAAAGCTTGTACCTGAAGTAATAGCCGTAGGAGCAAAACCATTTAGTTCAATTCTTCCAGCTGCTGGATCATATTCTCCAACGTTATCTCTAATTACGTTACCGAGAGTATCAGTAATGATAAGTTTGTTTTTGTTTAATTGGTTTTTAATTAAGCAAACTTTATTATCTAATCTAAATGTAGATGAAGTAATAATCGTTGTAACATCATCCGGTGCAGCAATTGTTATTGGAAAGTTAATTACATAAGATAGTGATTGATTGAGTGTTGGCTGAAATCTTTGCTGAACTTTAATATCTACACGAGATGAAAGAACCGCATCACTAATATCATCAACGCCATTAAGCATAGACGACCTTCTAAAGATTCCTCCGAACACTCCAAGGTTATCTGCAAAATATGTTTTCATATTAGAAAAGACAGAGCTTTCTGTAGATGCCTGAGTAACGTTAGTTAAATTCGGGTCAAAGTTAAAGACAGTAATAGCTTCAATAAATGTTTCAATTGGATCTACGAAAACAGTATCAATTGAAAGTACTGATAAGAAGTTTGTTAGGTTCTGAACAATAGCATCTTTAGTCGCAGTCTTTTGTTCTTCAGTAGTTCCATTAGCAAACTTAAGTCCTACATACACATTTCCATAATTTGCTGGAACATTATCTTCACCGCCCCACGCAATTGCATCTTGGATGTTTGAATAATTTTCTAGAATAATAGCTTTATAATCTTCGGCAGTTACTAATCTTTGCTGTGCAGCAAAAGCAATAGGCGCATTCTGTCTAATAGATTCGATTGTTTGTCTTTTATCACCACCGGTAGCAGCTGCCGCAGTAGTTACTGTTAGATCGAATCCAGTTCCATTTACTGAGAACTTCGCATTAGGTGTAAATACTTCACCGCCATTTGCGATCTCTCCTACACATGAAAGATACTCGACTGTGACAACGTTACCTGTTGAAGGTGATTGACCAAATGATACTCCATCACCGAAGTTTAACTCGTAAAATCCATTAGGAGTTTCGGCTAATTGATAAAATCTAGAAGTAGAAACAACCCGCACTGCTTTAGCAATATCGACATAAGATGCAAATGCTGTTGCGCTTGGAGAGTTATAAACTTTTACAACTGCAGTAGACGTATCAATCGTTAAGTCTGGAATAACATATAATTGTCTTTCACTTGTTTCACCTACATAAAACGTTTTTGTTTTAAGTGAACCTTCTTTAATAACGATAGAAGGAGAACCTAATGAATTAACAAATGAATAGAATCCAGTTCCATCATCAGTGGCTGTACAATTTTCTAATGTCTGATACGTATAAGATATGTCATCAACAGAAGCAGAGAACTTAGTACCAGATGCTAGAGTATATGTAGTGTTTCTATTAGACACACCTGAAAGGTTCAGCGATATATTTACTGTAGCTCCTGCTGCAGTTCTACTTCTTACTTGATAACCTAAGGATTGTGCATGAGAAACAACTGAGCTTCTAAGCTGGGCAGTATTAAGGAAAGCTTCGTTCAAAGCAAAGTTTGCGTTTAGTGCATTAAAGTGTGTGTTATATGCTAAGACATCTAAGATGTTATTAATACCAGCACCTTCAAAATCAAAATCAGAAAATTCTGTCTGAGCAGCTAAATACGTTTTCAGATTGTTTTTAATCTGTTTGAAATCTAGTTGTGTTGATTCAATATTTACTGTAGCCATTTATCTTAACCTTGTAATGTTTGTTTCTAAAGTTATGACTTGGTCTATGTTTTTAACTAAAAACGTTATCTTAACTTTGATTTCATTTCTATCGATATTAGGAAAAACTTCTAAGTCTAAAACCTGTGCTCTAGTCTCGTAATTTTCTATAGCTCTTACGACCTGATCTCTAATATCAAATTCTATGTCTGCATCTGCTAGTTCGAATAAGAAGTCGCTTAGGTTACCACCAAAGCTACTAAATGGTTTTTCACCAGTATTAGTTAAAAGAAGATTTTTTACTGATTGCTTAATTGATGCTGCATCAGTCTTTTTATATACATCTCCATTAGGACGAGCATTGAATGCTAAATCTATATCCGAAAATGCACGTTTACGAGCTGCAGTTAATGTACTCTGCGTGCTTAAGTTACCATCTTCTACGCTAAATGCTCTGGATGCCATAGGAACTCTCTAATAATTTATCTCTATTTATACTGTTTTCTCAACTTCTACGAACTCTTTATCACTTTGAACTTCAAAATTAAATGTAGTTTCAATCTTCATTGAATAGACTCCAGTAAAAGTTTCATCAACCTCTGGCATTACAATAATAATCTGTGCATTTAATTCTCTGTCTGGGTTCAATGTGTCGTAATCTAATATGAGCTTATCATAATAAAGGTTGTCTTTTAAGTACACTGCTAGATCAAATGTTTTCTGTACATCTGATACACCTTCGCTATTCACTAATTCATATACAGCAGCACGTCCTTTTGACATCAGGTCGTTCAGCCCGCCGGCTTCAACAGTTTCATTTTCACCGGGCTTGTATAGTCCTTCAACAACGACCATACGGTAATCTTTGAACTTACCTTCATTGTCGTCTACTGATTTAAGAGCTTCGGCCTGTAAATAAAGCTGTCTTGCGATAGGACGTCTAGCTTTAGGTTTAATATGGCGAAGAGTAATAGGATCACCTCGGCCACCTAAGTACTTAGCAATAGTAATACCTTTTGTAAGCTTAGTGCTAGGAAGAATGTTTGTACTAAAGTTAACATTGTAAACAGGATCTGGCAGCATCTGTTTGACAGTAGGATTCGGCTTAAACTTTGTTGTAGCCTGAGTAGGATTCTGTTGACCAATAGGAACAGATCCAATAGTGTCTGTAGGCTGCTTTGATCTTACTCTATTTACGCTTGGAGGAGTTGTATTAGTAGTCTCATCACTAATAGCACCAGTACCTACGGCTGTCGCAACAAAAGCTTTACTAGAACGTGCCGAGGAATCTCGTAGTTTACTTCTTACTTGACCTGTCGATAATGTCTTTTTGCCATAACCATCGTTATTAGTTGACTGATCTACTTCATCCGCTAGTCCTGCACCTTGGTCGACTTTTACTTTTGCAACACCTTTATCTGATTTATTCAAATATGAATCAAGTAAACTATCTGTAGGAAGCGCTGTAGCTTTAGGATCTACTGGTTCTGCAGTATGTGTTGTGGATGTTAATGTTCCACCACCAGCACCCGGTCCAAGAGGAGCTGAACCCGCCTGATCGGCCGCTGCGGCAAATGATGCTTTACCTACAAGAGATCCATGGAATGTTGTGGCATGCATAGATGTCGCATTCACTCGTTGAGTATATGCAGTGTTTGTCGTAATAGTATCTGTTGCTGTAATAGAATGTCCTGTGTACATATTATAGTTGTACATCACGATGTTCTGTCCACCTATAGTTCCGGTA
>Ga0233432_10001753_pt1 | contig 20746 bp, 33 predicted proteins | sample SI_122_August201_6_FD_179870 | JGI IMG/M metagenome (GOLD analysis project Ga0233432, IMG submission 179870) | Seawater microbial communities from Saanich Inlet, British Columbia, Canada - SI_122_August2016_10_MG | ecosystem: Environmental > Aquatic > Marine > Inlet | place: Canada: British... | reverse complement strand
CTTCTCTTCCAAACTCATCTTTTACAAATTGATGAGTAGATTGATAATCACTTCCGGAAGCAACTGCTAAAGACCGGACAAAACAATCATCTTTTTCTTCTTTTGCTAATTTAGAATCAAATTTTGAATAAGCTTCATTTACATTTAAATACATACCTTTTATCTTTTTAATTATACCTTAATATAGGCATACTATTTCGACCTCACAACTATTTTAGGTATTTATTTTGATATTTTTTCAAAAACCTTTCTCCCACGCCAATCTCCAATATCTCACAATCTTTTGGAAGGAGGTTGGTTCTGTTTGTAATGAGTTTGTCTGGACACCTTAAATCGGTGAAACTCTTAATAGAGATTTTCTCTTTCTTAAGAGAGAAAGTCTTAATAACGACAGAAATTCTAGTGTAAATTCTCGACACTCTTAATATGTTTACATTTCTTATGAGCTATATAACCCCAGCAGTCACAACTTAAATTACCTGCAGCATTATACCTCACCTTATATTCTTTATCAGAAGAAGCAGACTTAAAAGACCAGCTTTCTTCTTTCTTCTTATCCTCTACAAATAACTCTTGAAAGGCTTTTTTCTTAACTACTATATCTTCTAGTCTAGTTTCAGGATGAACTTCTATCCAAGAAGGAGTATGGTAGGTTTTACCATCTATAGTTACTATACCTCCTTGACCTACATTAGTATAAGGAACTTCATATGTATGTCTATGAGCCCAAGTACCTGATTCAGGGTTAGGAATAGACAATGCTCCGTCTGAATATACTATCTCACCATTTAAATTCCATAATGCCATAACTAATTAATTTATCAAAGCCCGCCTAGGACCACGCCCAGGACCAAATGACGCCCAGTTTATCCTTTATATAAGTTACTACCCCAACCTACTCTCTGATCCATCTTTCTAATAGTAGTAGCAGCAGAGCTATCTTTTATTATCTCAGTCTCAGCATACTCAGTCTTTCCAGAAATAATATTTCTAACATACCAAGCATTAGTAGTCGAACACTTCACACAAGTCTTAGTACCAGGTAAAGCTTTTAGTCTAAGAGGATTAATATCCTCAGTACATTTACAACACTTCATTAGCCTCAAATATTTCGTTAATCTGATCTCTACTCTGCCATCCTCTAACATCATCATCACCATCTAATAGTATTTCAAAAGAAACTACCTCATCTGCTTTAGAAACAGGAGAGTTAGGAGTAGAATATAATCCTGCTCCAGCTACTACAGATAAAACCTTACCGTTATCGAATCTATACTTTGCCATTATACCACCTCCGATAGGATGGTCTACAAATACTAAATTTTTAAATCTTGCCATAACCTTTATTATTTTATATACCTTAATATAGGCATAATATTTCAGACTTACAACTTTCTATTGATTAATTTCCAATGTTCAAAGTCATAATCATTCACAAAGTAACCCCAATGTAGAAGTGATTGTTGAATTCTAGGACTAATCTTCCAGTCTTTTGTTTCATAAATTCTAGAGTAGATTCTATCTTTCCATCTTCCATTCTTACCACAAAAGTTTTGCCATCTGGTTATTTGTCTATCATCATCTTGATGACGTCTTCCTATACTGTACTTACAATACCATTCAAACCAACCATAAGGATCATCTTCATGCATCCAATTCATCTCTTTCCAATACTCATAGTCCATTCCGGAACGTAATTTAAACTGGTTGAGTTTAGGAGAGTATTTTTCACCTAAATAAAGTTTAGTATCAACTCCATCAAACAGTTCATTAAAAAGATTATCATAATCATAATTTGCATACTCTTCTATAGGTAATCCAAAGTAACTACCGCCGAAAGAGCCGTACTCAATAATCTCTCTAGGAGACAAAAGAGGTTTAAACTCTAACTTACTCATATATTTTCATATAGTTTTCTTCTTCTTTGAATGCTGCTACTTCATAAGGATGGTCTGAGTAACAATACCCCATATTGTAGTAACGAGTCATCCATGAAGGAGATTGTAGATAATGTTGATACTCATGAATAATAGTTTGAGCTAAATGCTCAGCATCTTCTATATTCTTATAGTATATAACAATAGTGTTGTAATCAAATATGTACTCTGCTTCTGGATTATCATCTTCGCAGTAAACAGAATAGACGTATGGTTGAAATTCTAAGTATGGAGAACACTCATGATGTTTACTATGACCGTAAATTTCAATACACTTATCTAAATACTGCTTTGATAATCTTTTTGTAACCTTTAAATGCATAACCTTTATTTTTATACCTTAATATAGTCATAATATATCAGAGTAACAACTTTTTCTTTAAAATAGTCAATCCTGTACTACTAGGTTTACTTTTAAGTATACCTTCATTAAAGAAATCAAACCTTTGCCATTCATCTGATATTTCTTCTATAAACTTAGAAGGACCTAAAGCATACTCTTCATAATATTCATCCTCTATTACGTCTTTAGTTACTATGTGGTTATTAGCGTAATTGATGTCAGTATCATGAATAGTTATAACACCACTATCACTCATAAGTTTTGAATATAATTCAAAGTCTTTCCTTACTCCTTCATATGAATGATCTGCATCGATATGTAGAAAATCTATCGTAATGTCTTCTTTAACAAAGAAATTGTTATACGCATTTTCAGTAGTGTCAATTATAACTCTAGGATGAAAATGAGATCTAAAGAAAGAATCTTTTTCACTCCAATCATTCTTACCCCCAATGCCATTTGCTGCATCAACAACAATAGTCTGTCCTATATCACCCCAATTATGTGTGTTGTCTCCTTCAAATATATTCTGATCATGTAACTCTAATCTAGCTTGAGTCATAATTCTAGGAATAAACCCTCCTCCGGAACCTAAACATACACAAACTTTAGCTCTGAAAAATTGAATAAAAGAATAGATAAGTAACCCATCACCTAAATGAAAGTCAGTAGCTCCATGAGTCCATCTGTATGCTACCTTTTCTCCATCGTTAGATGTAATATGGTATTTTATATAGTCTTTATTTGTTATCAATTAGATAAAGGAGCTTTAATTGTTGGATGTGATTTATAACCTAATAACTGAGCTTCAAAATCCCCTCTGTAAATATCAAAATATTGTAAGTTAATGTCTGGGAGATTGTATGGTTTACGTGTAATCTGTTCTGCTGCTTGATTAAGGTGGTTCTTATATAAATGTACATCACCAAAATTACCAATGAGCTTTCCAGGCTTTAAACGAGTCTCTGCACATAATAATAACAGTAACAAACCGTAACTACTAATATTAAATGGTACACCTAAGAATAGGTCAGCACTTCGTTGATTCCACATAAGAGAGAGCTTACCATCAGCAACGTAACATTGGAATGAATAATGACAAGGAGGAAGAGTCATCTTATCTAACTGTTCTACATTCCAACTATCTACTAAATGCCTTCTACTATCTGGATTGTTAATAATTCCAGTAATAAGGTTTTCTAGCTGATCAATACCATAAATATCTCTCCATTGCTTACCGTAAACTGGTCCTAAGTCACCCCATTTTGATGCAAAGTCATCAGAAGATTTAATATGCTCTATGAATCCATTCTGACAAATAGTTGTATTACCAGAATCCTTTTGAAATTTCTTATAAGCATCTCCGTTCCAAATCTTACATCCATTATCGACTAAGTACTTAATATTGGTATCACCTTTTAGGAACCATTTAAGTTCCGTTACCATAGTCTTAAAAGCAACCTTCTTAGTAGTTAAGATAGGAAAACCTTCAGACATATCATGTTGTATAGAAGCATTAAAAACTGATATAGTACCTGTTCCGGTTCTATCAGTCTTGTTGTTTCCATTTTCTATGACATATCTAAGAAGGTCTTGATATTGTCTATCTAAACTATTCATTAATTGTAAATAGTCATTTTAGTTTGCTCATCCATACTACGTAATCTTTTGTAGATTGTTTTACCTATTGGACGTTTGGAAACTAGTTCAAATCGAAGACCATTTAGTCTGATATGGTTACCAGGACATACATCTTCTGAAATTCTTTGTGTAATTTTGTCTGCAGCGACATAGTATAACTTGTTCATATAACATTTATTTAATACTTAAATATAGTGAAAATTAATCAGACTACCAACTATGAACCTTTAAAAAAAGTAACAAAGTTTTGTACAATATTTTGTACTTTTTCAGATTGAGAAGCAGACATTTGACCTACTGGTCTATTTTTCTGCTCTTTATTAGATATTTTCTTATAGATATCAGCCATCTTATTATTCCGGTTTAAAATTGTGAATTGTCGTTGCTACTTTTATAGGAAGGTTACCTACTTTAAGGTAGTAAGTATCATCTGGTTCTACATCTATCGAATAAAACTGTGGAGTTGAATTTGCAACAGCAAAATAATTTTCCGTAATTGGAAGAGTAGTGCTAGTAGTAGGACTAACCATAAAATGCTCTCCTGGTAGAATATCTTGTGCTTTTACAAAACTAGTAATGTTAGATGAAGTTGCATAAACCATCACCCTGGTGTTAAGTCCTAAGTTAAGAAAATCAGACGAACCAGAAATTTCGATCTGTTGAATACCAAATGTATCAACTGAAGCGGATGCAACACTTACAACTGATGCTGATCTTTCTAACGATCCTTCTGGAGTAGCAAACCCAACTTGTGACCAGGAATCTACTAAATCCATATCGTCTGTGTTAGGAGAACCGCTATAGAAAAATGACTTGACCCAAGAACCAGATTCAATAAGCGAACCTGATACATATGTTCCGTCTGGACGTTCTATCAATTCTTCTCCTAAAAATCCATCACTTTTTCTAGGTTGAGGAAATTTATTAGTAAATTCATAAAAACTCATATTACTAATTTCGTTGAGTTGCACTGTGTCTTTAAAGCTAGAACCTGTACTAAAGTTAAAAACAGCATCATAACTTCCAGAAGCTAATTTAATAACGTCTAGATTAGAACCGTAAATAATATTATAACTTCTTAAAGCTTTAATTTTATTATTAGTTACTTGATCTGGACTGTAGTAATACTTTTCAACATATTTAGTTGAGTCTACTTGAGATTTAGCTAAATTAATTATTTGACTGCTATCAGTAATGTCGTTACCAATTGCATAAAATTTCTGAACACTAGCAGGTTGGCCTGCTGACTTGACAACATAGTCTGGAAGAAAGTCAGACGAGCCAACTGTACCAGTAAGAGTATCAATTTCAGTTAAAGATGATGAGTGATAAAATTCACCAATAGATGATGTAGCATTATTATCGTACATCAACTTCAACATGTTTACATTGTTTTTAGTATGAGTAGAGTCAAAAACTGCATTTTCATCATACACCAACCTAAGAATAAATTTAGTATCTGCATCATCTGGTGATGTTGGGTAGATAGATTCTTGATCTACTAACGTTGTACCAATTGTAGAGACATTTGAACAATTAGCAGCTACTGATGATGAAAGAAGCTCTACTAGTTTGCCGTGAAGATTCCTTTTATAAAGAACATGAAATTCATTTATATCACTATTGGCATTTATTACATCAGTTAAATTATTAAGCGCTAATGAGGATGTGAACGCTGAATATACAATAGTATCAGTGTTCAATTCTAGTAACCTAGGATCATTATTGTCATCAATAGCGAAATCAGCAGAAAACAGTACTCCTTTCATTTATATAAGTATTTTAAAATAAATAGGTGTTAGATTGAATACATCTTATAAATATACAGTCCATAACCTACAATTAAGTTAAAGTTTAATACCACTATGTTCCACTGTTTAGCCACCCATACTTGCGGTAAAGATAACATTGCACCGATTAAGTAAGTGTAAGCTCCTACCCCTCCATAAGGAAGTAAATAAGGACTAACCATTAAAAAAGCTGAACCCATATATCCTGATCTGTTTGCTAATCTTTCTACAGGAGTTAATCTACGCTCTTGAACCATCTTACGAAGCAATTGCCTCCACCAGATAGTCTCACATTTCAAGCATGTCTTCTTATGTTCATGTTTGAACTTATGATCTCTTTTGTTTTTACCGCATACGTTACATGTTTTCATAAGCACTTGGGTTAGGAAGACCTGAATAGTAATCCCACTTTACTGAATTTTGATTATAGAAGATATTATTTTTATTTAATTCATACTCATCTTCATCTATATACATTGCTCCGGAACTACACATTACAATCTTCTTTATGTTTGTAAAACCATCCACCACATTTACATTTTATCCAGTAAGTGGTGGAGGCGATTAAAGGGGAAGCAGCAAAGGCAGTCCAAAGATTAGGATGCCAATGCTCTCCACATATTCCTAAAGTATGTTTTAAAACTTCTATCATTAGTATTTGTTGATTTAAAATCTTTACGGTTAAGTAAGTTCTCTCTTTGTGTAACATCTCTCAAATTGGAAATGTTATTATTTCTTTTATTACCATCTATATGGTCAATAACTTGATCTGGGTCTTTACCGTTGATCATTTTCCATATAATTCTTGAATTTTGGTAATAAGAACCTTTAATACCGGTTTGATAATATCCAGTCCCAGTTAGTCTTCCTGCAGAGTCACCTGCTTTAACCCATCCAGATCCTGGATTTACTTTCCATTTCAACCCAGCAGGAATTGATGGGTCAATTTCAAATCTTTCTTTTAATACTTCTACACTTGGTAGTCTGTTTGCAATTGTGTACATAATAAAACCTATTTTAAATTAAACTAATGCTGTTGCCAGCTTGAACAACTCTTGATTTACTTTGATATCTTTTTCGAAAGATTTAATTTTACGAACCTTTCTCACTTTTGCTCCTTTTAAAGCAGCATGAAACTCTCCTTGAGTAATCTTCTCCTGAACTACGTTAAAAACTCTCCAAAGATCATCGCCAACGTCAGCATCTCTCTTAGGGTCTAAAATATCAACAATAGTCTCTTCATCGTAATTAAACTGAGAAGCTTTATCACTACCAGGTTGAATGCCTGCTCTTATCATCATAGCATCTAATGCTAATTTATTCTTCTCTTCTTGAGTCAAAACTCTACTCTTCATGTCGTTCATTATCTGAACTTTATTAGGAAGGTCTTCCACAGCCTGACGAACTACACTGCGTAACTCAGCAAAAGTATACCCTTTGTGCTTTATATTAAAATTAGTAAACTGCTCATCAGCAACAACTAACCCATTACTGCAAACCAATCTAAATATACCAACACTAAACTTAAATGCTTGCATACCATCATGAGAGTTAGTAAGAAGTATTCTAGGAAAAGCATCATCACCGTCACTAGAAGTAATCTTAATATTTGGATTCTGAAAAGCAACCATATGTTTTGAGTAAATAGTTCCTCCTGATTTAGTACTCTTTCTTTGAGCAGCCTGAACTGGTAACCAACCTAGCTTTTCTAAATCATCAATAATAGTTTCAGTATTAACAAATAAATACTTGTTACTGAGATCTGGATTAGTAGGAGTATCTGCAAAGATAAGAGGTGATGAGTTTCTAATTTGATCTTTGGTAAGGTACCCATCTAATCCTTTACCAAAACTTAACATAACATCTGACATAATTATAACCTTTTTTATTTATACTTAAATATAAGCATAAAAATTGTAACTCACAACTATTCGAAAGAAAAGTTTGTAAGTTTTTCATAAAGTTTTTCGCCTCCTGATTTATTAGGTAGTTTAAAAGAAGGATATATCTCCTTAAAGTACCTATGTATATCTAGTATTGGTTGATCTCCTACTCTTAATCTAATATTGTGTATAATATAAGCTTGCATCCATTCATACCATTTCATATACGTAGCATGCATAAATCCACCAAAATTATTATCGAGAGAATTATTAAACTCAGTAAGTGAGTTAAACACAATTTTACTTTTGATATTTTTATATGGAGAAAGTCCAGGACAGTCACACAAACTACGAACCTTAAACAAAAGAGGCCACTGAACATCATCTATACTAGGAGTATAGTTTTGTTCCCCAATAAGTAATGTTGGAACATCTTTAAAAATAAGATGTTTATGTTTGTCGGAAGATATACGGTAATTGTCATCTAAACTTCTTAATACTTGATGGAGTACTAATTGTTCGATATAACAAGGTCCATATTTTTCATTATCGATAAGTTTTTTATTTTTTTCATAGTGCTTAATGGTAATGTCTACTGCTTTAGAAAATAAGTCTATATCATTAACATATGTAATATTCATGTTAGGTATTGATGACACATCAAACTCGGAAGTTATTCTACTATCCGGAACTCCACTGTTATGTATTTTAAAGTATAGTCTTAAATAAGTTTCATTCAACCTACTAAAGTATGTATTTCTTGACATAACATCCACATCGGTAGTCTGTATTAGTTGACTGATAGCATAAGAAACATCTTTTTCCACTCTAGTTTTATTGTGCTTTTTCACACTGGTATCAGGATGGCTAAATAAGATGTACTGGTCAAACTTACTAAAGTCTATCTTATCAAACAAAAAGGTATCGTTATCAATATGAAGAAAAGGTTCTTTGATATCTTTATATGCTCTAAGTTTAGGCATACTCCATGTAATATCTTTAGAGGATACACTCGAGGTATAAACGTTTGAATAAGGAAATCCTAATTTTTCTATTACTTTAGCTATAGGTTTAGTTGTATGAAAATCTATACTACCGTAATGTTCTTTGGCTAGTATAGCACTTAAAAACTGAGAGTACATGAGTTCTTTCCATATTACATTACTCTTATTCGCAAAACTATGTAAAACTTTTACCATGCTTTAGCTGCTTCTAATAATTTCCAACAATCTATTTGTTCGTCTGGTAGTTCTTTAGCAGCTAAATGCTCTAAACAACTATCTAATGCTGTTACCCATTGACTTTGAGGAAGAGATATCTCGTACATATTATCAGCTCCAGTAAATTCTATTTCAAATAACTTAGCTGAACGTTTATTACTTTGCATAGCAGTTTCGATACCTTGAATAATACCTCTAGTAACTGCAAGAGTTTTGTTCTTAAATAAAGTTTCGAACTCGTCTGTGGAGGTGAATTGTAATTTTATCATTTTATTGTCTTATGTAACTACCGGTTTGAAATTTATCAAATTGTTTCTGAAAGTAAATAGAAGTATCACTTTCTACAAAAGAATGAGTACCTTTATACGGTACATAGTTATTAGTACCCCACATGAAAACAGGTCCTTCGTACTCAGTAGTTACCATAGGAACGTTAAAGATTTCTCCTCTTCCTTGAGGTTTGATAGGTTTAGTAATTCTACGCTTACCATCATATGATCTAAACTCTCTAGAAGTAACTCTATACCATCCATCAAGTTTAGGCATCCATATTTCTAATACTCCTGCAGTATCAAAATCAAAATACAACTTTACTAAATGTCCTTTCTTTTCACTCATAACCCTTATTTAAATTAATACCTTAATATAGGCATAATAAATCAGAACTCCAACCTATAGTCACTAAACTTTACCATATAAGATGTCATTTTGGTACCATTACCATCCTTAAATTCATATCCTTTTCTAAAGAATTTTTTCACATTACCAGGACCAGCTAGATGTGCTGCTGCTAGTATACCTGATTCAGTTATAAAGATACCGTTTACAATTTCACCATGATACTTTTCTATCTGTCTTCTAAGTATTCTTTTATTATGACTTAATAAAGCATACATAGCCTCTTCTTGAATTGAAGCATTAGATAAAAACTCTCTATTAGATACATCACCATATCCTAATGCGTTAAGAGTTTTTCTACCAAACTGATACTTACCTAAGTAACCAAATTGGTTGACTGCTTTATAGTTTCCGGAAGACTCTCTAAATCCTAAGTCTTCTAAAAACTTTGTGTGATTTTTTACAATAAGCTCTACTTTTGGAGCTTCTATCTTTGGGGGTGTTTCTTCTAAGGCCAAGGGCCTCGAAGTTGGTATCTCTACAGGTTCGACTTTCATTCTAGTAACCATAGAATAAGCCATAACAACTGTAGAAAGTAACGATACCGTCACAGTTAATGTAAAATTTTTCATTTTATTTATTAAATATTTGTTTTGCAGTTGGGAGTATTTCTCTTATCATGAGGTCATACTCTGGGTGTTCAGCATACCTTTGATTTACATAATCAATGTATCTGTCCTCATCTTTTATCTTTGATAGATATTCTGAGTAGTAAAGTGCATAGTCATATAAGGACTCCTTCCAGTTGTTGTAGTACGCATGTTTATGTTGAGTACCGACTGCTAAGTGAGCTCTTATCATTGCTTCTTTCATTCCGAAAAGGTTATTGTTTTCTCGGTATATTCTGGACGTCCATGCTCCAGTTTCGACGTAACTTTGAGCATACACGAGGTGAGGAAAATTAAAATTAAGACGCCTAATTTCCTCAATAAATTTTTCTTCTGTAAATTGAGTTGCTTCATCTATTACAATATATTTTTCTATTGGTGTTAATTTATCTACTAACTCTACTCTAGGAGGTAAAGCTATTCCGTATAAAAAAACTAGACTTGATATGGATGTCCACATTACAAGCCATTTAACGTAACTAACTTTCTTGAAGGATATGGACTCCTTGTCATACTTGTATAGTTGCATAAGATTAAAAGGTTTATTGGTTAAAATAGATCGAGGAAAGAAGTTCCGATCTGTTTCTCTCTCAGTTTGTCGTTTAATTCCGAACGCTTCACTAAGTCGTCCGCTACTTTTCTTTCCAATGGTTTTCGCTTTTTCCAAGTCGAAAACTTGTTTGATTTTTTCGCAGGCATGTATATAAATAGTTTTAAAGCCTTGAAATATACTCTTCACCAGGTGATTCTTCATCATATAACCCTAATTCTTTAAGATGATCTTTAGTTGTTTCGTCCATTGTCCATTCTCTGTCTATTTTCGAATGATCAACGTATTCTTCTTGACTCTCCTTAACTTTCTTTTTACTCACTTTAGTACCATATAGGAAGTGACAATTCAAGCAAAGCAACTCAGTATTCTCTAAAGTTAAGTTATTTTTATTGCCATCCCTGTAATTTATAGCTAAAGGTACTTGAAGGTCAGTAATTCTTCTTTCTGAGAATCCACATTTATTGCATTTTTCTTCTACAAGAGCTTCAAATATAAGTCTCTGCTTAAACTCTTCTCTATCTAAATACTTAGAAGGAACTTCACCACTAAGTACAGCTTTAAAGTTAGGAAGTTTGTTATGTGAAAATTTAGATATACCTTTTCCTTCTTGGTTTTTATGAGCCTCTAATAAAGTTACACCATCTTCATTCTTATACATTCTAGCATACTTCTTATAGTGGTTATAAGATACATGTAAATGTCTAGCAGCATGCATATTAGATTTAGTTGCGTTCATTGCACGCACTATATCCTCTTTAGTAAGAATTTTAGATGGTCGTCCCATTAGTAGTCTATTCCTTGGATTCCTTTTGGAGTATCGTCTACATCGACAATAAGAGGTTCATCGTCTTCAATAACATTATTAACAGCTTCTTTTACTGACTGTGAAACTGCATTTTCATCTGTATCCAAATCAAGTAACTCTATATTTACTTTTTGACCTTTTAACTCAGCTTCTTTACGAGCAATTGCTCTAGCCCTATCTTGATCCATAATTATAATATCATTGTAAGTATGGTCACCAGAACCTTCCACAGTAGTAATACCTACTACGGGCTTAGCTGTAGAACAATTTACACATACGTGATAGCCCATTTCCTTTCTCTTAGGATGAAGAGTTGATTCACTACATGATGGACAATTTAACATTTGAATACTTTGCATAGTTTGAGTCATATAACCGTTTTTAAATTAGATATAAATATAGGAAGAAAAAATCAGACTACCAACTATTGGTCAAACTTTTTTATAACATTCCAAACATCGTTTGGTTCTTTAAAAGGTACAGTTTGTTCCTTTTTGTTTTTCTCAACAGTTATAGTACCGTCCCACTCTTTGTCAGGGACTAACTGATAAAGATACATTTGTATTAATGCAAGTTGTTCTTTATTAAAGTGCATCTTCATAAGATCTTCTATGACACTAAAGAATTGATCTTCGTATGTAGTCATATCCATTCCTATCTCTTCTGCCATGAAATCTCTCCTATCTTCAATCTTGCGAAGCTGGCTAATGATGCCAATAAATAACTTTTTATGCATAGATTCTTTATCTAATTCTTTACTGGTTATACGGTATGAAAGAGGATGTATAGAGAATAGTACTTCTCTAAGTTTCTTATTCGGGTTGGTCGATTTCGGCATCTGCTTGTTGGTTTTGGTTTGAAAGTGCTTTTCTAATTATCTTATCAAAATACTCGATATAGATAAAGAATCCAATGATAGATTTATCTTTAAGATTTCTATCTCTTTCAACTCTTAACTCAAACTCATTAAGGCCTTGTTCTAATCTTTGCTCTAATTCTATTGCAATATCATTCTGTTGAGTTGGAGTAAGTGACCCAAACTCAGTAGGAATAAACTGCACTTTGACTCCTTTCTTTTGAGGGTCTTCGTTTGTGTCGACTTTAAGAAGAAAGCTATGACCTGCAAAATTTACTTTTGCTGCCTCTTGTAATGTTTCTTCTACTAACTGTTCTAGTTTATTCATTTCCATATTAATAAATAGTTAACCAAATAGCATTTGTTTGCTATTTGTTGTTCCTTCTTCTAAAATTTCGTGATCTATAATTTGTCTATTTCTAGACCACTGCTCAATAGACCAATCTAGTCTATCGGTGACTAATTCTACTATTTCTTTTTCGCCGTTACTATGAGTAAACTCTATTGTATACTTTTTCATTATATTTGTTTACTTTAATTTTTAAACTTCCTAATTCAAACGTACCTTTTCCAGGCTTTTGTTGTTCTAGTATTCTACTCAATTGCTGAAACATATTAAAGTCGTCTTGAGTAAACTTACCTCCATCTATAAATATCACAATATCATTCTGAGGTATCTCATTAAACTCTCTTAGTCGCCCTTCAAGCCTAAATGCTGTTGTACTATCTTCTTTATCTATAAAGTCTTGTAAAAAGTTATCGGTATGTATATTTGAACACCAAGGTTCTAATAATTCTAACAACTCATATGTAGCATTTTTTAAAACAATACCCTTGTCGTAATATGGACTAACGATAGGTTTTAATAAATTATCGTGCTGTACTCCTGTACCCCATTTACGTATAAACTCTTTTGTAGAGTCTTGCATCTCTTTTTGCCACTCTGTATGACGTGCTTCATCTCCAGAAAAACTACCAGCACCTCTTCCGGTTAAATGGTACACCAAACTGTTCCAAGGTTGATAAAATGTAAACCCTTCTAATTGCATACGGTTGAATACATCTGAATCTTCTCTACAGGATTTAAGAATCGGATCATGACCACCCACATCGTTTAGAAACTCACTCTTATACACCATCCATGGAGCAAATATACCATTTGTTACTTTTGTTTCGTTGACGTTATCTTGAACAAACTTATCGAAAGCTTCTTCTTTGAACTCTTCAGGCCATACTCCATAATCTCTTAATATCTTTTCACCATTATTAGGATGAAGAGGAGGTTCAACTCTAGTACAACATACTGCTGATTTGGGAGTAAGCATATCAAAAGCAAACTTATCAGCATTTTTACCTAACATCATATCAGCATGAAAAACCATTACTACATCTGTATTAGATGCTTTTATACATTCATCGTACGCTTTACCAATACCGAATCTAGTTGTATTAAGATTAGGGTTGATTAAATATCGTAGGTTATATTCTTCATGCACTTCTTTTAACCACTCTACAGTACCATCGTTATCTTGATCTACAAATACAATAATATCATGATCGTCTCTAAATGCATTCTTTCTAATAGAAGGTATACAAGTCTTGAGGTAACGTAAGTTATCTTTACTAGGTATGCAAAACGTAATCTTATCCATTTGTAACTCCTTTAATCATTCCATATTGATCAAATATAGGCATTCCTTTCCATTTATCAAAGAATTTCTTAGCATTTCTCTGCTCTGCTTTCATTTGACGTTCAGATGACTTACCGTCATTTTCTTCTAACCTATGACTGCCTCTTGCTCCGAAGTGGTACACAACTGACTTAGTTGGCATAATAAATTTTATACCATCCTGTAACATTCTTAGGAAGAGATCCATATCATCCCAACTAGTAGGAGCAAATAAAGGATCATTTCCACCAATCCTATCCCATACTGATTTTTTAACAAGACCTGATACTCCTTCACCTTTTGGTATTTCTTGGTCATTTTGTTTTGCAAATTCTTTAGCATAATCTAAAAATCTTTTAGTGTTAAAATCATGATGATAACCTCCAAATTCATCTGGATGCACTAATAAGGTACCTACTCTATCTGGAGAATTGAACATGTTTGGTTCTATTCTAAAACTATTTACCCATACATCGTTCACATCTTCATACTTATCATGTACCTTCATTAACTCTAAGTCCCAATTCTTACTTACATAGAAGTCTGAGTGTAAGAAGTTAATGTATTCAGTCTTTACTCTATCAGCACAGAAGTTCATTCCTCCTCCTATACCTTTAGGTTTATCATTCTTATCGATATAGTACTCTAGGTTATACAACTTGCCATGTTCTTCTAACCATTCATCTGTACCATCAGTACAATTCTCTGCATGTATTATAAATGGAGCATCTCTCCAATATGAATGAGTTCTAACTGATTGAACAGCTAATGTTAAGTAAGGTAAATTATTATATGTACTTATACAATGTGTAATCATAATGATGCTTCTTCTTGCCAGTTAATAAAATACGGTAACCATTTTTCTTCTCCATGTGCTGCATAAGCTGGAAGACAACTTATTAGTTGCTTACCTTTACTATTCAACATACGAAAAGTATCTCCACCCATTGGTAAGTGCTTTCCATCATGTAGAGCAACCATTTCATCATAATCTTCAACTATATGTTTACCTGTAGTTGCCCATGTCATAGTGGTACTGTCCACTGTTCGCCAATGTACTGAACGAGAAATGTAAAGGTCACAGTTAGAAGGTTTATTGTAAATGTGTTTAGGTTTTCTTATACCTTCTTCATCAATATCAATCTTTCCATGATCCCAAGTATACCTTTCATCCTTAAAGTTTTGATACTTGTCTGGATGGTCATATAGTGAGACATAACTAGCATCTAAATCTCTGAATGCTTCGAACAATATTTGTCTTGAACCTTTTCTATGTATATAATCGTCCTCTATAAAATAAAATATAGTATCATCACCAAATTCTTTCACAAGTTGATGGGCTAGATCCCAACTTACTATAAATGAACCTGTATTGCCGTTTTGTGTTAAGTATATATTTTCCTTATAAGCATACTTATGTACCATATCATAAGTTTCTTTAGTAACATTATCACAAAGTATAATTAAATTACCCATCCCAAACTCATTCACGAAGTTTTTAAGGCAGTTTTCTTTTGTAACATAATCGGGTTTAACTTTCTCTAAGTTACTGTTATCACTAATCCTATATATGTTTACTAATTTCATATTGTCTGTAAAAATTTAGTCATAGCTGCTTGACTTTCTTCTGAGTATTTTTTAAATACCTCATCATTTCTAGTAGCATCAGTACCGGATCTTTTATTAGGATGCCAATAATTATGTCCTTTAAGTCTACTTTTAACGCACACTTGAGGAATGTTTCTCTTTCTACACACATACTCAAAACAAGTATCTTCTCTAACGAAATGCATTTCCGGAGCTATAAAAGGAGTCTTATGACCATTTGATATACAAACTAAACTGCCATCTATCTTATGAGGTACTTGCTCTATTTTTATATCGCCTGATTCGTCATTAAATTTATTTAATTCTTTCTGGGTAATATAGTCTTTGTACTTCCATGGAGCTTCTAATAACTCTATACAATCATCTTTATGAGGCTTACACTGACAAGGTTTATCGTAACCTTGCAATCTCTCATGAGTAACAACATCCCATGTATTATCCCACATTGGTCTACCTGCAAAGGTAAGTACATGAGGTTGCTTTATCTCCACCATATCTAAGATAGCAAAAAAGTCTCTAGGAATAATAGTATCACTTTCACCCCATACTGTGTACTTAGCTTCAGGGTCATAAACCTCTCTTCTCCAATCTGCTATATTGTAGAATGGGTCATTATCTGTCTTAATAGTTAACTCAGGATTAAAGTCCTGCATTAAAGGATGACTATCCCATTTCTCTAATAGTTCTTTAGGGCTACTTACATTGGGAGTTTCAATATATGTCTGGTAGTTAAAACATATTTTTATTTTTACATCAACCTTTGGAGCTGATCTTAACGCTTGAAGTATTGAGTGCCAACATTCATCAATCATGTTAGACTCATACCACATATGGTGCATTTGAAATAATATCATATTAAACTATTTAATTTTAATTCATTCTCTAATGCTACTTTCATAAATACCCTAACATTATTATCTAACCGTGGTTTAAGTTTATAAAGTAATATAGGTAAATTTTTACGACTTTTCAACTCTTTAACTGTATTAATTATCCATTCAGTTCTACCAAATATAGTCTTTTCTTTGTAACCATCTCCTAATATATCGTCAAAAGTATCTATACCCCATTCGTGTAACTTTTTATATATGTTGTAATCTCCTAACACCATAAAAGGACGTTTACCTAATATAGGTTTAAAAGTTTTTTCAGAAATAAAAACTCCTTCATCTTCAGAACCAGAAGTAGTTTCAGATACTATATTTAAAAAATGATCATTCCATACATCAGGACTGCCTAATGATGAGATATCATTAGTGATGCCACCAGCGTCTCCATACACGTTTTTATCTCCTTCTATATTAACTATATCAGTATCAAGTTTAATAGGTACTGAAAGGTCATGGTAATTATGGTTAGGGTGATCATGATACCCCAAACTTATGTGACCGTCATTTTGTAAGTTATTTAAATAAAATTGCGATACTAAGTCTATCCTATGTTGGTGGGGTTTACGATTAAGGTTCATAAAAACTTTAGGACTGTCTGAAATATCAAAGCAATCAAAATTAGTAAAAGAACCTATGTGTTTACGGACCCAACTCAACCAAAAGCTAAAATAATACCTGCCATCTGAACTGTTACCGATATGATACGGGTTAAATTTTTCTATATATTGTTTGACTGGTTTATGCCAATAGGTGTAGTCCCAATCAGGTCCGCTCCATAGATATATTCTAGAATTTGGTTTTGCTTGCTGTAAAAAGTTCCTGAGTTCAGGAGTAACTTCTCTCAAAAAGCATGAATCAATAAATAAGTCAGTTGGATTTATTTGCTGAATTATTCTTTGTTTAGTTTCTTTGGCATAATCCCCAACTATACCTGGAGGAAAGTCCTCTCCAAAAACGTTTGTCATTTAAGTATGTTTACTTTGCATAATTATACCAAGATAGTTCTTAGCTATATTTTCCTCTAACTCTAATCCTGTTCCTTTTTCGAATTCGACCATCTCGTGCCAGTGAAATGTTTTGAATAACGGACCACTAGGAACGATATCAATAGAAGAACTAGCCATGAGATACTCCCCATAAGTAAGGGTCTCTCTAAAATGTATTCCATATTTATTTTTTACTGTTAAACAAAATTCTTCTAATTCTAATCCATAATAATTTAAGTAATTAGAATATAAATCACTTAATACTTTTGTACTCCATAAATGAGGATTTGGACCATAATCATAAATTTTATTAGACTTAAAGCCAAATATATCTCTGTAAGCCCTTACTGCTTTAGCATAGCCTGTGTTGTTGTAATCTCCTCCCTTTAATGCTGTTTCGTACTCAGCAACCTGCTTATTTTCGTGGACAATAGTGTAAGGTATATTATCATATGCAATAAAATCTTTCTCATAAAATGGTCTAATAAATCTTCCGTCTGAATCTAATAGTAGAATATTTTCAGCACTTACATGTTCGTATACTCTTAACTTAATAATCATCTGTTGCTCCCAACCTGCTAATGGATACCTAAACCTATGTATATCGTGGTCATATAATAAAGTATAACCTTCAGTACCTATAGTGTCTTGGAGTAACTTCTTATCTTCGAAAGGTATTACAATAAACACAGGAAGCTTATCCTCATTGTACTTTTGTATAGAATCAAATAAGATTTTATACGTAGGTATATCAGTACTAAACGTTTTAGTAACTAAAGCTAAATTATATTTCTTCGAAAGTAATCCTTTTAAACCTTTCATCTGCTGGGTTTGTGTTAGATAATATATGAACTTCTACGTTATTTTCTAAAAAATACTCATACATTTTATCAGTACAGCCAATAGTATTTTCTAACTCTTCTCTTTCTGGACCTCCTCCTACATCGGCTTTATATAGATCTTTAGCATGTTGATCAAGCCAATTTTTATCTACATCCATTTGACCTTCTCCATATTTGGACAAGTCTCCAATGTCCCACCCTATAGTGACAATCCTAGATACTCCTAAATGAAGAGCTAATGGAAAACCAGACTCATACATTATACCAGGACCCCATACTAACTGCCCTTGTTCATATAGCTCCCAGTTTTTAAAGTTTCTAGTATATGAAGTTGATTGACTTTTTTGTACCCATGGAGTAGAGTAACAAGGTAAGGCAATATCCATTCTTTGGTTCCAATTATTTATTCTTTCTACTTCATTAGGCATATTCATTGCAGTAAGTTGCCAATGTCTAATTGTATCATCAGAGTAGTAATTGTAGTCTTGATAATTATAGACTGAAAGAAGGTGAAACGTAGCTACTTCTTTAACATATTCATAAGCTTGCTTACATGCTATAACTAATTTACCGTCTAACTTCTTTATTAACTCTTCTCTATCGTGAGTGGTTAAAGATGGTCCACAAGTAATAAGGTAAGCTGTTTGATCCTTGGCTGCATCTTTTAATGCGTCAATTCTCTTTTGAGTGTCTTGTATGTTTTGTATAAGTTTTATCATACTAAAATCTATGTCCTACAACATTTTTACCTAATCTAGCTCCGTCAGAACGTTTGCCTATATCGTGCCATAAATGATAGCAAAATGCTTCAGGTATACTTCTTAACATTTTAACACCCCTATTAATATTATTTTGCCAATCCTCTGGGTGTATAAAATTATCAAAGTGTAAAGTTTTTCTTCCAAGTTCATTGTAAGCATGCATTGATCCATCATGACCTCTATACCCTATCAAACGATGTTCAAGTGTGAGTCCATTTGTATCTTTACTAGCTTCGTTTAACTCACAAACGTCCAAAAAGGTATTAAAGTCTGGTAATCCTAGTTCTTGTATTCTGTCTTCTCTAATATCCTCTCTCATATCAAACTTGCTAAAGTTTAAAAATATAGGTTCAGAGTTATCTAATGAGTTATAAACATATTCCACTAAATGTGAAGGTATATAGAAATCAGCTTTATGTAAGAAGTAGATATCATAGCCGGTTATTAGATGTAGATGTGTTGTAATGTCACTCACCATACGTTTATCTGACGGTAACTTATTGTCATATACAATTACATTGTCAAACTCTACTCTACTCTTTATCTGTTCGTCCGAGAAGATGGTAGAGTTATTATAGATTATAAACGTATCTATAAAAGATTTGTCTTGATTATTAAATGATTCGAGTGATTTATCTAAATGATACTCTGATAGTGTATCAAATGTCATAAAGATATATGCTAATTTTTTTTGCATCTTAATATGGTCTTATGCTTTTAATATGTCGTTCGTAAATACCTACAAATCCTTTTTCATCTGAAGTGTCTAACCAACCGTTGTACTTATGCCAATAGGTAGGTACTTTGTTATCGTCATAATAAAAATAAGCATTTTTTGCGACATCCCAAGCATCATTAGAGTTTTTTCGAATATATTCAGTTAGGTAGTATTCTGGTGCTATTTTACTTCCTACGTAAGGTAGGTCATAATAGTTTTGAATATCTTTAGCTGTACCAAACGTCCAGAAATCATACACTTTCCATTTCTTTCTATCTGATAAACCAGGAGCACCTTTTACTACTATTTTCTTTTCCAGAAAATCAGCATCAGTATCCATATTAGTTACCCACTCGTTGATATGTTTATGAATATCAAAAAGCTTCATATCAGCTCTTAATTTTAATATGTATTCAGTATCTGGGTATAGTATATTTATTTTTTCTAATCCTTTCTTTACTGTATGTATTTGAAAATTAAGATTAAAGTCATCAGTTCTAAAAAATGGATGTTCTGTTACTACACTAAAGTTACCTTTCTTATTTTGTTTAAGGTTGTTACCTTGGAAACCATCCTTTAGTGTAGTGCCTTTACCTTCATCGTTATTAACAACTATCTCTGGTGAAAGTAAGTTAGTACATTCTCTATAAGATGACACAACAACATTCATTCCTAACTCTTTATAGTACTCTACATCAGAGTTAAGTTGTTCGGCTGATGTGCTGTATCCTTGTAGAAGTATTGTTATGTTCATTTTTTATATTTTACTATTTCATCACTACACACACCAATGGTACTGTCATTTGGCTTTGTATTAAACACTTCAGGCATAACTAGTATCCCGTTATCATAATTCTCTACCGACCAAATGTATCCTTTAGATGTAAGAACTCCTTGGTCAACATTATGTCCAAAGTAGTTTAACTTGGTACCATCCCTGTCCATGTCGTTGAGTTT
>Ga0233432_10001747_pt1 | contig 20795 bp, 18 predicted proteins | sample SI_122_August201_6_FD_179870 | JGI IMG/M metagenome (GOLD analysis project Ga0233432, IMG submission 179870) | Seawater microbial communities from Saanich Inlet, British Columbia, Canada - SI_122_August2016_10_MG | ecosystem: Environmental > Aquatic > Marine > Inlet | place: Canada: British... | reverse complement strand
AAATTTCAAGGGTACTGGCACTTCAGTACTTGAAAGCTACCAGGGACAAGGCTGGGGTCTTAAGCATGTATTGCTTGGCATGAACCCCAACCTTTCTCCCTTGCAAGCTTTCGTGGAATCCGCTCGCAATGTTCTGGCAACAAGAGTGCAAAATGCCCCTGTTGAACGAGCTGAATCACGCTGGCTGGCTGGCTGGAATAATCGACTCAATACATACACACCATAATTTCATATCATAGTTACTTCATAGAGAGCAAAAACAAGCACTCCCTGACAAAATTCATATCAAACTTTGGCAAACCTACAAGTAAACGGTTTTATCATGGCTTACGAACGAAAGAATATTGAAGCAATGGCAGCGTATATTCCTGGCGAACAAATAGACTCACCGGATATTATCAAGCTGAATACCAATGAAAATCCCTACCCACCCAGCCCCATGGTCAACAAGGCGCTGGCAGATTGTGATGTAGCCAGATTACGACAGTACCCGCCACCTACAGCACAAAATCTGCAAGAAGCAATTGCGAAAAAACATGGACTAAACAGGGATAATGTCATTGTTACTAATGGCGGTGATGAGCTTCTGCGTATGGCAATTGCCACTTTCGCAGAAGCCAGTGAAAGTATTGCCGTAGCGCGACCTACTTACACACTCTATAAGGTACTGGCCGCAGCTCATGGCTGCACATTGACCTCATTCGAGCTTAACGAAAACTGGGAGCAGCCGGAAAATTATGCAAGCCTGTTGAATGATTCTGGTGCAAAAATGTGCTTTCTGGTAAATCCACATGCCCCTTCAGGAACACTAACGCCGATAGATCGCATTGCGGAACTGGCAGATGCATTCAATGGCGTTTTGTTACTGGATGAAGCCTATATTGATTTCGTTGACCCAGATGTCGCCTATGATTCCGCACAACTGCTAAAAGACTTTGATAACTTACTGATTCTTCGCACCTTTAGCAAAGGCTACTCATTGGCGGGCTTAAGAATGGCTTATGGTCTCGCTAACCCTTCCCTGATATCTCCCTTGATGAAGACCAAAGACAGCTACAACACAGATTTGATATCACAGGCGCTTGCCCTGGCAGCCATTGAAGATCAGCAATATGCACTGAAGACCTGGAATAAGGTAAGACAAGAGCGTCAGCATGTTACTGCCTCATTGCGTCAGGCCGGCTATATTGTTCCTGATAGCCAGAGTAACTTTGTCCTCGCCAGCGTACCGGATAATCAATCCGCTGAAGATATTTATCTGGCATTAAAAAAGAAAGGAATCCTTGTACGTTATTTCAAGAACGAGGACAGATTGGACGATAAATTACGCATTACGATTGGCACTCCGGAAGATAACCAGCGATTACTCGATGCCCTGGCAGCAATACAATCGTAGATGCGGGCTGAGTTTTAAAGCACACTCCCTGCATCAGGCATGGCCCCATCTATAAATTGTCGAAGAAATTAATATGACAAAGAAAATGAATAAAAAAACCCGAAATGTTATTTCGGGCATTTTGGTAAGCATCGCGGCCATATTCGCAGTCATAAATTTTGCCGATATCCCAGCATCAGACGTGCGTGATTTTATTTTTTCTACCGGGATATTTTTTATTGGTATCGTATTACTTGCTCTGATTGCAGTGAGTTTATTCAAATTATTAATTTGGATTAAAAATACAATAGTGAATTCTTTTTGCAAGGCGCAAGACGAAGATAACGACACTGAAACTGACAACAAAACTGATAACAAAGCTGACTAAATAATTCGAAAAGATCAGGGAGCGTCTGGAATTGATTTCAGTGAATAAACCAGGCCATCTTCCCTGCCGATAATAGCCGGATAATAATCTCTGCGTTCAGCGATTTTCTCAAACCCAATACTTTCATATAATCTGATAGCAGAACTATTGGATATTCTGACCTCTAAAAATATGCTCTCGATATTTTCAGACCTTGCCTGTTCAAGCAGTCGATCAAGAATAGCTCGTCCATAACCTTGTTTCTGAAAAGCTGGACGCACGCAAATATTCAACAGTGTGCTTTCATCAAGGACGCTGGAAAAAATCGCAAAACCGACGATTAATTCCCTATGCTCATAATCCTTGCAAGCAACCCAGCCTTCATGACCGGCATTAAAGCCATCGAGAAACTGAAGCAAGGTCCATGGATGGGATTGGCAATCACTTTCAATTTTTGTAATTACTGGCAGGTCAGCCTTGACCATCTTCCTGAAACGTAAATCTTTCATAGCGCGGGACAAAGTCAGGCTTGAAGTTTTCTAAGCACTGACCATACTTCCTTTTTTAATCCCGGACTTTGCAAAATTTCATCCAGTGATCGAGTATAAAATGTCTGCCAGGATTGTTCGTCGAGTGACAGAGAGTTTTTCACTTTTCCCTCTTCACCTGACTGCTGCTCCTCATCAAGAGTAAAAACACGCGAGACCACTTGCTCACCCATTACCAGTAAATTACGGAATTGCCAATCCACCACCTTTTGCTGAAGATAAGCGGTCAGGGCGCTGGCAGCAGCCGATTTACTGTTGTCCACAAACTCCCCCTGCACCATTGGCCAATGAAAAGGTTTTTCATCCACCTGCAAAGTCTCAAGATTAAATCCTGATGCCTGAATAAAATTTTGCAGTAATTTCATATGCTGGCTTGTTAATTGTTTAGGCCCGAAATGAGGCATGGCATTAATAATAGCCAGCTCTTCACTTACCCTGATGCAAAGTAGCTGGAGCCTGAACTCTTCCTGCCGGGGTTTTACTGCTGTCGCTGGATCAGTCTGGACCTCGGTTTCAGCAACTGATTCCTTATTATTTTTTGGACTTGCTACCTTGATGTGTAAAGATGGCTTATGCTCTACGGGCGTCCTTTCAGGTTGCGCACTATGTGTTGTCGTTGGGATATTTTCTCCAGCACGGTCAGTGATCGGCTTAACTGATGCTAACTCGGCTGCTTCGACATTAGCAGGACCTGCCTCTGCAACAGATTTATCAATGCTTTTCTGCTTTTCCTTCAGCCAGGAATCTGGCCAGTCACAAGGCTTTGACTCAGGCGCTGATGGCAAGGTAAAGCGAGGAAAATAGCTGTCTATTCCCAATGTTTGCAGGTATTCCTGGCGTATATCTTCCGGTAATGACAATGCTGACCCCAGCGCTTAAAGGCGTTTTCAAGATCCTCCATTCTACCGTTCACTCATTGCTTTGCAATCACATCTCTTGCTCCAGAAACCAATTATTCAATGAACCAATAAGGTGATCCTGTTCACGTTTTTTGTCTTACGTGTCAACCAAGTATCGATGACAACGTTTTATACAGTGAACTGAATATTCCGGCCGGTATTCACTCTTAATCAATTTATTAATTTGGAGTAAGTAAACATGAAATTTAAAAGCCTGGTAATACTAAGTACCTCTGCACTATTAAGCGCAGCAATTCTTCCGGCCGCTACTGCACAGGATGGTGGTCCCCGATTTTCTCGTGATATTGAAGGCATCGATGTGACAGCACAACGTGGTGGAAGTGAATTCCGTCGCTCTGCTCAATCCCGGCATCGCCCCGGTCGTCCCGGAGGTAATCCAGAAAGGCTGATTGATCATCTGGACAATGATGGTGATGGTTTTGTCGATGAAGAGGAATTTGTTGATGGTCGACTTGCCCGTCTTGATGACCAGTTCGATCGTCGCGATGCAGATGGTGACGGCCTGTTGAATGAAGAAGAAGCTGAACGTCGCCGCCATCAAAATGATCGTCCTGACATCGATCGTGAAGCTGTTATCCAGTGTGTCAGGGAAACCATCGCTGACTGGGAAGGTCCCCAGGAAGTGGAAGATCGCTTTGATGAGATAGATCTTGATGGCGATGGTTACATTGATCTTCTTGAGCTGAGCCTGGCACTGGAACAAAGAGCCTATGTTCTCTTCGACCGAATTGACAGCAACAACGACGGACTGATCAGTCTGGAAGAAGTTGTAGCCAACCAGGATTATCAGATTAATCTGCGCCGGGTTATACGCGCCTGCATCGAAGAGTTAAGTGATCCCTTCGAGGCGACTCTGGATTAATTGCCAGTGTAATGGAATCGATACTGTATGATCCCCTCCGTCTGGTCTGCTGACCTTGTGCGGATTCAGGCCGGACTTTTTAGTCCGGCCTTTTTTTTGTGCTGTCCTTTTCTCCAGAACACTAAGTGTTTATGATTAGCCGTCAATTCTCAGGAGAAAAGCATGGCCTTAACCCTCGACGCGCCCCTTGTTTCAACTCAATGGCTTGCTGAACATAGTCAGGATACAGATATCAGAATTCTCGATTGCAGTCTGATAATGCAGCCTAATGAAGATGGCAGCTATGGTTTTGTCTCGGGAATCGATGTGTGGAAGGAGAGTCATATTCCTAACAGTATCTATGTGGATGTGGGAGGTGAATTATCTGATCAGACACATGAATTCACCCTGATGATGCCTGACCCTGAAGCCTTTGCTGCCACGCTCAAACAAAAAGGTATCGGCGATAACACTGCTGTGATCTGCTATGACAGAAGTAATCATGCCTGGGCAGCACGGGTATGGTGGATGCTCAGAGTTTGTGGCTTTGATAATGCGGCCGTACTCGACGGTGGCTGGAAAAAATGGCTCGCTGAAAGCAGAGAAGTCTCAACTGAACTTACTTCCTATCCCTCTGCAACGACTTTTACGCTTAGGCATAGGCCAGAACTGATGGTAAGCAAAGAAGAAGTCAGAGCTGCTTGTGATGAACAGGAAACATTACTTCTGCATTCCCTGCCATTGCCAATGTTTAACGGCGAAGTTAGCCCTTATAAAAGACCCGGACGCATACCCGGCAGTGTGAACCTTTATTGTGAAACCCTGCTTGACCCGGAATCCAATTGTTATATAGCAAAAGAACTGCTGCAGGAAAAATTCTCCCCAAGCCACAGCCTGGAACAAAAAAGAGTGATTACCTATTGTGGTGGTGGCATTGCTGCCAGTGCCAATGCCCTGGCACTTACCCTGGCTGGTCAGAATAATGTCGCCGTCTATGATGGCTCTCTAACGGAATGGACCGCCGATCCCGACATGCCTATGGAAACTGGTGAGGCTGTTTCTAATTAAGAATAGTTTTTGCTGCATTGTGACCGGGAAGACCGCTCACCCCTCCTCCGGGATGAGCACCTGACCCACATAAATAAAGCCCTTTTACCGGCATTTTGTATTGCGCCAGCCCCACGGCTGGTCTTGCACAAAACAACTGCTCGAGGGTCAGTCTGCCATGAAAGATATCCCCTCTGATCAAGCCGAATTGCTGTTCCAGATCCCATGGACTCAGACTCTGACTACCAACAATCAATCTACGAAAACCAGGAAAAAAAGAGTCAACAGCATCCACAATCGCCTCTTCCGCCTGCCCCTTGCATTGATCCCACTTATCGCCCAAGTCCGGTGAAAATTGCTGACAAAACAGACTGGCCACATGACAATTGGGCGGAGCAAGAGAGTCATCTACCAAACTGGGAATCAGCATCTCTACTACCGGCTTTTCTGACCAGCCATTGCTGCGCGCACTGTTCCAGGCGCTATCCATATATTCCAGAGATGGCGCCAGAATAATTCCCGCTTCCATATAATGCGCCACCTGCCTGCCCTGATATTCAGGCAAGCCCTGCAAAGCAATATTCATCCGAAAAGCACCACTGCCACATTTATATTCACTAAAATGTTCATGTAATTGTGCTGGTACTACATCAGCATCCAGAAGATTTGAAAAAAGAAGCATCGGATTGACATTCGCTACAACCGTATCTGCCTTATGAACCAGACCATCCAGGGTTTCTACCCCTGCAACCTTGCCAGCCTCCGTTATGATTCTGGCAACCCCGGTATTTGTGTGATATCTGACTCCATATGCCAGGCCTTCTGCAACAATCGCATCACTTATAGCTCCCATTCCCCCAATTGCATGCCCCCACCTTCCCTGTTCGCCATTCACTTCTCCCAGCAAATGATGAAGCAGGTTATAAGCATTTCCCGGCGTGTAGGGAGAAACGTAATTCCCCACAATGGCATCAAATCCCAGCAAGGCTTTCAGTGCCGGGGTTTCGAACCTGTCATCAAGAATCTCACCGGCACTGCGGGCAAATAAGTTAATGAGAAATTGTTTTTGGCGCCGGTCCAGTGTGGAAAAACGTCGACTGAGACGAAACAGGCTCAATAAATCCGACAAGCCAGGCTCATCAATTGCCGGTGGCGTCATCAGCATAATATCTTTTATTACCGGGACCACAGCTCCCAGTAATTCTTTATATTGCTGCAAAGCTCCGACATCTTTTGCAGAAAAGCGCGCAACTTCTGCAGCCAATTCTCCCGGGATTGACGCATAACTATCGCCATCAGGCAGTGGCAAAAAATTATTTACCTTGCGTGGAATAATGCGCAGCCCATGCTGATACAGGTTCAGATCTTTAATTACTTTCGGATGCAATAAACTGACTGTGTAGGAACACACCGAATTACGAAAGCCAGGATGGAATTCTTCGGTAACAGCAGCGCCACCCAGCACAGGCCTTTTTTCAAACACACTGACCTGCCGCCCACCTTTGGCAAGGTATGCAGCGCACACCAGCCCATTGTGACCGCCTCCGATAATAATTGTTTTAGCGGAAGTCTTTGTCACTGTGGAAGAAAGGCTTGATCAGGGTTCAAGAGAGGATAAATAAGCAGCGATGGCAACCATGTCACTGGTACTCAGGTCTTTTACCGCATCCTCCATCAGGGGTGACCACAGGCCACGTCGATTTCCTTCCTGCAAATCAAACAGAGCCCGGGCAATATAGCTGGGTGAGCGACCGGCCAGGGGTGGCACAGGGCCCAGTCCGCGCAAATCTTCGCCATGACAGCTAGTGCAAACGGCATCATTACCAGAACGAACCAGTTGCTCTCCACGAGCAATACTGCCAACCGGGACATAAGCGATAAAGCCGGAATGATCATCACGCAGTTCTGTGAGTTCAAGATCTTCAGGCATTTCAAGGATACGATTACCAATAGCTTCGTTTGAACCGCCATCTGCTTCGATATACATCCACCCTGCCACGACTGTTTCAGGCACCGTGTCAGTTTCTACTACTCGAATCCATTTGCGCGGAACAAGACTGGAAAAATAAGCTGCAGCAATGGCCACTTCATCTTCTGTGGCATTGAAGCCTATAGCCTGCATGGCCGAAGCCGGTCCGTGTAGTGGTTCTGAACTTCTGCGCAGTCCTGCACGCCAGTCAGCCATTTGCTGGATAATATAGGCCTGTGGCAGGCCGGCTATACTGGCATTTTCAGGTCGTCCCTGGCCATTGGGCAGATGACAATAGGCACAGGCAAACACTGCCGGCTCTCTGCCACTGGCCACTATTTCAGGCATTAGCGGATGATCTTGAGGATGCCAGTCAGGCGGCTGGTATAGATTGCGCGGATTGGTAAAAACAAACTCCAGCTCACTGTCAGGAACAGTGCGGGGCACATTGAAGGCGAAAGGCACGTCAATATCAGGCGTATTGATAGCATAAGCCCAGGGCATAGGTGTATTACTTAAAACCCCCTCAGCTTCTGCGGCGTTTACACTGCTCTGGAAGTCCAATTGGAATCCAGCAAGGAGAAAGGAGATCACCACAGTATTAATCGTAAACTTTTTCATACCCATTCCTACTGAATTTAATCTGTCTAATTTTTTATATCAGCTTTCAAAACGATTACCAGGCGTGGAATTTGAAAGGCCTATTTCCTCTTCAGACATCTCCTCTGTAATGCCTTCAAACAATGGAGTGCTCAAATAGCGCTCCCCGGTGTCTGGCAACATGCAGAGAATGGTAGAGCCTTTCGGCGCCTGTTCTGCCACCTGTAATGCCCCGCTAAATGTTGCTCCGCCCGAGATACCTGCAAAGATACCCTCCTCTTGCGCCAGCGCTTTGGAAAGACGAATAGCTTCAGACCCGACGATGGTAAGCACTTGATCTACCATGTCGTCATTGAGTGCATCTTCGGTCAATTTGGAAATAAAATCTGGCGTCCAGCCTTGCATGGGATGTGGTTGAAAGGCTTCATGGCTGACTGCTGGCGAGCCACTGTCATCGCGCTCCTGTTTTACTCCACTGCCAATCAAAGCGGCCAGTTCTGGCTCACAAACAATGATTTTTGTCTCCGGACTCTTTTCTTCCAGAGCCCGGGCAACACCTTTCAATGTGCCGCCGGTACCATAACCTGTGACCCAGTAGTCCAGTTTTTCATCTGCAAATGCTGAAAGAATTTCCTGACCTGTGGTGCGGTAATGCATATCAGCATTGGCTTCATTTTCAAACTGGCGGGTGAGAAACCAGCCATGCTCTTCAGCCAGCTCAATGGCTTTGTTTAGCATGCCTGTGCCTTTTTGCGCTGCAGGAGTCAGTATCACTTTTGCGCCAAGAAAACGCATCAGTTTACGCCGTTCAACACTAAAGCTTTCTGCCATGGTGACCACCAGCGGATAACCCTTCTGAGCACAAACCATGGCGAGTCCTATTCCGGTATTACCACTGGTCGCTTCGACCACTGTCTGACCCGGTTTTAAGGCACCGGTTTTTTCAGCATTTTCAATAACGCCCAATGCAAGCCGATCTTTCACCGAGCTCATGGGGTTAAACGCCTCTGCTTTTACATAAAGGTTAATACCTTCAGGTCCAAGCTTGTTGATTTTTATGACAGGGGTATTTCCGATTGTTTCAAGAATATTGTTGTATTTTTTTGCGGAAACGGTGGCATTGTCTGTCATCTCTGACTCCTTAAGTTTTATATTTATAATTTGCGCTTATTAAAAGCGGCAGTAAAAATATTCATTATGTTAGTGAAATACATTAAATATCCGAGCGGTAAGAACGATCGTCACATTCATAAGGCTCCCACGGGTAGCTGGAGACGAACATGGTGTCTCTGCCACGAAACTGTCCTATAAAATACTTTTCATCTTCTGCCGTGTAGGATCTAACAAGAGAACCATTTGATGCATCAATACTAAAACGCTCCACTACCCGCATGGCATCGCTATGGGGAGTATTTCTTCCTGCCATTAAAATACCGTCAAGAAATCCCTGTGTATAGACAATCAACACATCATTTTCCCAGCGGCCTATTGAATAACCACTACGACTTGGCTCAAGATCTTGTGGAAATATTGTTTCATTCAAATGAATTGTGCGCTCAAATATCATGGTGCCATAGATGAGCCTGATCTCATCCTGCGTCTGCTCTATACGGTTAACGGGGTTGTCGAATGACCAGTCCCACATAATGTTGGTGGTTTCACAACGCAAACGTGGGTTATCAGTGGACGCAGCATCAAAACCAACAAGAGCAGCTTTTCCAGCCTCCGTCAGAGGCAGGATGCTGGGAAGCTCCCAGGTGGTAGCAAGAGGGTCGTCGGAAAATGATTCAGGTGTGCCACGCGATCCTTGAAAGGCGTTCCCGCCAGGGGGCACTTCACCGGGTTCAAACTGATCTGCAATGCTTAATGGAACAAGTGTGCCTTCCAAGCCCCGGGGATCAGTCATCACTACCTGCTCAGCGGCCCAGTCGCCATTGATATTCGGATCACCATTATTGAGCCGGCTAATTTCTATTTGCTGCCTGAGATATTTTTCCGTCTCAATAATCTGATCATATCGATCCAGGCTCTGTCCGTTAGCGAAAGTAATAGTCCCGGTATAGCAGGTATTGTCTTCGAAGCGATCCGGCGAACCGCTTATAGTAATTTCCGAACCTACTTCAAATAAGGCTTGCGTCCAACCCGAACGGCGCAGCACAGTGCCACCGCGTAATTCACATTTCCAGTTTGTGAGACTGCCATCGGCATTGGTCACCTCTATATATACCCAGGAATGCGGATTAATCATGGCAATATCCGTGATTCTTCCCTGCACCGAGATATCCACATTCAGATTAAAGTTTGCCAGTCCATGGTGCGCAGATACCCACATGGGAAAAGACAACAAAATAACTGAAATAAATGCGCATAACTTATGCATGAAGCGAATTCCTCAATAGGTGATGAGCAAGCATAAGAAAGCCAATCAACAATTACAATCAACGAATTCGCCAATTTGTTTCCATTGACGGCTCAAGTATCTTTTTAAATAAGCACCGGGACATTCTATGTTTTAATTACCCATAAAAAATTATGTGGATATTGGTTCCCTCTTGATCAAGGTACTCAAGCAACATTTGCTGCCATTATTATCAGCCATACTTCTGCTCTTGCTCGGCTTGAGCGCCAGTGTGATAGCGATCAGCTATGACGTTGGCAGTTTCACCAGAATGGGTCCTGGCTTTGTTCCCCTGGCGCTGGCGCTTTCCCTTGCCCTGTTGGGCGGTATCATTCTGTTGCGTGAACGCCCGGTTTCTGAACTTTTACCGCCTGTTGAATGGCGCCCTTTCCTTGCCGTTATAGCAGGCATCCTGACCTGGGTGATACTGGTAGAAACAGCCGGATTTTTCATTGCATCAGCCTCCCAGATTATACTTTGCGCCCTGGCGCTGCCTAATCCGAAATGGCGCAGCATACTATTTTTTGCCCTTGCGCTAAGCCTTAGCGGCTACCTGATTTTTGTCCTGCAGCTAGGCGTACCTCTGAATGCCTTCGGATAAATCATGAATACACTGGAATTACTCGCGCTGGGCTTTGAGCAGGCATTAACACCTGAAGCATTAATGTTCTGCTTGCTTGGTGTCAGCCTGGGCACATTTATAGGCGTACTGCCAGGTATCGGATCGCTGACAACCATTGCCTTGTGCCTGCCACTGACTTTCCATCTGGAGCCATTGCTCGGGCTCATTATGCTTGCCGGCATTTTTTATGGGGCCCAGTACGGCAGCTCTACAGCGTCCATTCTGCTTAATGTCCCGGGCAGCGCTCCCGCAGCCATAACCTGTCTCGATGGCTACCCTTTATCCCGCCAGGGACGTGCAGGTGTTGCTCTGTTTATTACCACAATTGCTTCTTTTGTCGGTGGCAGTTTTGCCATTTTGTTGCTGGTGTTCTTTGCGCCAGTACTGGCAAATTTTGCCATCAGCTTTTCAGCGGCCGATTATTTTTCAATTATGATTCTGGCATTAACTGCTGCCTCTACATTATCTGTAGGCTCACCAACAAAAGGATTAGCCATGGTGGTATTAGGACTACTGCTTGGTTTGGTAGGAACTGATATCAATTCAGGACAGTTTCGTTTTACTTTTGGCATTCCTGCTCTGACAGATGGTATTAGCCTTGTCGCCCTGGCTATGGGACTTTTCGGAATAGCTGAAATTCTGAGCAACCTGAGCACCGGAAATACACCGCCGACCATCAAGGAAAAAATAAGCCTGAAAAATATGCTGCCCACCAAAGATGATATGAAAGCATTTCGCTTTTCCTGCTTACGCGGATCCCTCATCGGCAGTTTCATCGGTATGTTGCCGGGCACAGGACCCACCATCGCTACGTTCATGGCCTATGCCACGGAGAAGAAACTGTCGAAGACGCCGGAAAAATTTGGTCATGGGGCTATTGAAGGCATCTCTGCACCGGAAGCGGCAAATAATGCTTCCGTCCAGGCGGCATTTATTCCCACGCTGACTCTGGGTGTGCCGGGAGACGCAATCATGGCCGTTATGCTTGGCGGACTGCTTGTTCATGGCATTACGCCAGGACCTCAGCTGGTCACCACTGATGCCGCCCTGTTCTGGGGGGTCGTTGCCAGCTTCTGGATTGGCAATGTTATTTTATTAGTCCTTAACCTGCCAATGATCGGCCTCTGGGTTAAACTACTCAGCATCCCCTATCGTTTCCTTTTTCCAGCCGTCCTGTTTCTAATATGTATCGGGGTATATAGCGTCAATAATAGTAGTGTCGATGTATTACTGACTCTGGGTTTTGGTATTCTTGGGTTTTACTTTAATCGCCACGGCTATCCCTCTGCCCCGCTTCTTTTAGGATTTGTCCTGGGTCCCTTGATCGAGGAAAATTTTCGCCGTGCCCTGGTGCTATCAGATAGCCAGTTGATAACATTTGTCGAACGTCCTGTCAGTCTTGTTTTTCTGCTTCTGACTCTGACGATACTGGCGTTTTCATTCATTCGAAAATCAGGCAACAAACAGGGCTCACCTTCAGAGAACTCAATATGATCTTTTTTACCCGCCTGATAAGCTTTTTATCCCTTCTGCTTGTGCTGTCAGCCTGTAGTGAGAATGGCGAATCAAATGCAAATTCAGATGCCGAATTTCCCGCCAAATCAATAAAAGTAATCATACCCTTTGGTCCCGGCGGACTGGCAGATGTCACCATGCGTCTGCTTGGCGAACCTTTGGGTGAAATACTGGGTGAGCGAATGGTGATGGAAAATCGTCCGGGCGCCGGTGGTGTGGCTGCTACCACCACTATGTTAAATGCCGACGCAGACGGCCACACACTGATAGTCCTGACCAATGGCACCACTATTGCTGAAACCCTTTTTAATAAGCTGCCCTATCAGATAACAGAAGAGTTAATTCCTATCTCTGCTGTTGCCTGGTTTGACCTGGTCCTGCTAGGCAACCCTGATGCCGGATATCAAACTCTGCAAGAGCTTCTGGCCGCGAAAGGTAACGATCTGCGCATTGCCACCATCAACCCCGGTAGCACCCAGAACCTCACTGCGGAACTGTTCAAATCCAGAGCAAACATTGATGCGACAATTATTCCCTACCGCACCACGCCAGATACACTGGGAGCCTTGCTGCGTAATGAAGTGGATCTGGTCATAGATGCCTATACTGCATTAAAAGGCGCCATCGATAATAATCAGGCTCAACCTCTGGCAGTAACCGGTGAAACAAGAAACCCGGCGCTGCCGGATATTCCTACCGTACAGAAAACCGGTATCGATAATTTTGTTGTCACAGGCTGGAATGCGCTTTACACAAAAGCCGGTACCGATCCGCAAATCATCAACAAACTAAACCAGGAAATTTCGACAGTACTGGCCACTGACGACATCAAGCTCAGGTTTAGCGATCTGGGAATTGAAGCAAGAGCCACAAGCCCTGAAGAAATGCAGCAACAACTGCTCGCAGATATAGAAAAATGGCGGCAAGTCATTCTCAGTACCGGAATTGACACTTTATGAGCAAGCCCTTGCCTGCGCTGTTGGTGGATACCCATGCGCATATCTTTACCAGTGAGATGCCCCTGATAAGTAATCCCAGGCACAGTCCGAAATACAGTTTCACGCTGGAAAACTATCTCGAACAACTTGATAAAAATGGCATCAGCTACGGGGTGATAGCAGCTGCCAGTCCCTGGGGCGATTACAACGACTATACGCGCGCCAGTGTGAAAGCGAACGGACGTTTACGCGGCACAGTAATTCTGCACCCGGAGAAACTTGCTCAATATCCTCTTCAGGAAATGACAGAGGAAGGTATTGTGGGAATTCGACTGCCTTTTATTGGACTGGAAAAATTACCCGATATCCGCACATCCGAGTACCGTCAATTATTCAGTGCACTGGCAGATTTGAACTGGCATGTCCACTTACATGTCGAAGGCCGACATATCCCTGACCTGTTACCACATCTTGAAAATGCCGGCCCGAGAATTGTTATTGACCATCTTGGCCGCCCTGCTCCAAATGAAGACATCGACTGCCCTGCCTTTCGCTGCATCAGCGATGCTGTGAATCGGGGAAATGTCTGGATCAAGGCTTCCTGCGCTCATCGAATAGGCCCGATGGCAGAAAAGCACTTTCTCGCTTACCTGAAGGAAACTGGGCAAAATCGAATGTTTTGGGCCAGCGACTGTCCATTTGTTGGCCATGAAGAGGAACTTGGGCTTGGCCAAACTATAAAATGGCTGGAAAACCTTGTTGATGACAGCGCTGTCGCAGATAAAATATTTAGCCACAATGCCCTATCCTTCTACTTTCCTGAGATTTCTTAGGAAGCTTCTCTTGAATTGCACACAGCCCTCATTTATTCTTCGGCTCACTAGGGGAAATAGTATGTGCAATCGTTTTCATACCGCCAGTCTCAAATTGCTGGCACTTACCATGATTACCATTATAAGTTTTCAGTCTCAGGGGCTTCTGGCTCAACCTGATGATGTCACTCATCAGAAGGAATTCATTGAGACCTACTGCCTTGAATGCCACAACTTCGAAGATTGGGCAGGAAGCCTCGACCTCGAAGGCATAAATCTAAACGATCCACTGGCGGATGCAGAAACCTGGGAAAAAGTAATGCTCAAGTTTCGCGGTAATATGATGCCGCCAATGGGGCAACCCCGACCAGACCCGGAAGAACGTCAGGTGTTTGTAGACTATCTGCAGACCAATATTGACTCAGCCACACTGGCCAACCCCAATCCAGGTAAATCCTCACTGCATCGATTAAACCGGACTGAGTATGACAATGTCATTCGAGACATGTTGGGTTTACAAGTTGATATCAGCGAATACTTGCCCGCTGACGATGAAGGCTATGGCTTTGACAATATCGCCGATGTCTTGCGCACCTCTCCTTCCCTGCTTGAACAATACCTGGTGGCTTCCCGAAAAATCTCTGAACTGGCCATAGGTGATCTGCGCCAGGACACTGTCTCCAGTGTTTATAACGTAGCGCCAGACGCACCTCAGGGCCAGCATTTACCTGGACTACCACTGGGAACCCGTGGTGGAATTCTTATCGAGCATAATTTTCCTCTGGACGGCCAGTACGAACTTCATTCCTATCTTACTCGAAATATTGTTGGCTATATGACAGGTCTGGAATGGGCTAACCAGTTTGAAATCAGTATCGACGGTGAACGTGTTTTTCTGTCACAGGTCGGTGGTGAAGATGACAATCTGATGTCTGACAGAAACTTTGCTGATGCCGCTGACACCATTGACCAGCGCCTCCAGGTTCGCGTCCCGGTTACCGCCGGACTTCACCAGGTCGCGGTCACCTTCATTCAGAAAAATGGTGCCGAAACTCATGAACCCCTGGAACTGCATACGCGAGATCTTGACCTGCAAAATATGAATGGACTGCCAACATTGGACTATGTAGACATCATAGGTCCCTACAATGCAACAGGTTCCGGTGATACCGCTTCAAGAAGAAAAATCTTTTCGTGTTACCCAGATGCAGTTAACCAGGAAGCGCCTTGCGCCAACGAAATTCTCGGACGCTTGGGCAAGCTTGCCTACCGACGTCCTCTGAAAACCGAAGACATGGCCATTTTGGGAGATTTTTATCTGCAAGGCTACAGTCAGGGCGGCTTTGAGCGGGGAATCCAGACTGCACTTCGATTTATTCTTACTTCACCAGAGTTTTTGTTTCGCAGCGAACCTGACCCGGCTAATATCGCGTCAGGCGATATCTATAAACTCGATGATTTAGCCCTGGCTTCGCGGCTTTCATTCTTTTTGTGGAGCAGCATTCCCGATGCAGAATTACTTGATATCGCCGCAGCAGGTCAATTGGAAAATCCAGACATATTTGATGCCCAGGTAGAACGCATGTTAATCGACCCACGGGCCAGATCTCTGGTAGATAATTTCGCCTCACAGTGGTTGTTTTTACGCAACCTGAAAAGCGCAGTACCTGACACGCGGACCTTCCCCAACTTCGACAACAAATTACGCGATGCCTTCCGCACAGAAACTGAAATGTTTGTTGCAGACATTATCCAGAATGACCATTCAGTGATGGATTTACTCACGGCTGACTGGACTTATGTCAATGATCGTCTGGCAGCTCACTACGACATACCCAATATTTACGGTTCACATTTCCGCAAGGTTCAGCAGGTACAAAAAGAGCGCCGCGGTCTGCTTGGCCAGGGCAGTGTATTAACAGTCACTTCTCAGCCTAACAGAACTTCACCGGTCAAAAGAGGCAAGTGGGTGATCGAAAATATTATGGGCACACCGGCACCTGCACCTCCCCCCAATGTCCCTGTCTTAGGGGAGAACAAGGGATCAGATGTGATGTCCTTACGGCAGAGAATGGAACAGCACAGGCAGGATCCGGTTTGTGCCAGCTGCCATAATTTATTGGACCCACTGGGCTTTGCACTGGAAAATTTTGATGCTGTCGGTCGCTTCAGAACTAAAGAAGAAGGTGGCAGTGTTGATGCAAGCGGACAATTGGGTGATGGTTCCTTTATTAAGGGAATAGAGGGCTTACGTGCTTCCCTGGTTAGAAAACCTGAACACTTTGTCGATAATCTGACCGAGAAATTATTGACCTACGCTCTCGGTCGTGGCCTTGAATCCTATGATATGCCTGTAGTGCGTGCCATACGCAAGGAAGCTGCAAGAGATAACTACAGATTTTCAGCCATTGTTAAGGGTATAGTTAACTCTGCGCCTTTTACATTAAAGCGCGCTGTATCACCAGCCAGCACACAAGTTGCAGTCAACCAGTAAAAGTAAAAATGCTTGGGAGAAACCATGTACATTAGCAAAAAACACATTAATCGCAGACAGCTTTTAAAAGGCACCGGAGTCACCCTCGGCCTGCCATTGTTAAGCAGCATGATACCTGCCTTTGCTCAGAGTGGATCGGTCATCCAGCCACGCCTTGGTTTTGTTTATATTCCTCATGGCGCCATAATGTCGGAATATACCCCGGATACAGTCGGCACTGACTTTGAATTCAAACCGATTCTGAAGCCCCTTGAGCCCTATCGGGATCGCCTTACTATTGTCAGCGGACTAGGCCATACAGCTGCAGACACGACTGCAGTCCACAGCCTTAGTCCTTGCACCTGGCTCAGCGGTGTAAGACCAAAAGCGACCCTGGGTTCTGATGCCTTTGCCGGGGTTACAGCTGACCAGTATGCTGCGCAGGTGATTGGACAAGACACACCCCTGCCCTCGCTGGAACTTGCCACTGAAGACCATAGCGGCTTACTTGGCGCCTGCGACAGGGATTACGGCTGCATTTACATGAACACGCTTTCCTGGCGTACCCCTACCACGCCAAACCCCATGGAAATCAATCCTCGCAAGGTGTTTGAAAGACTCTTTGGACAGGGTGGCTCAGTCGATCAAAGGCTGGCTCGGCAGGCAGAGGATCGCAGTATTCTGGATGCCATTGTGCAACAAACTAATTCTCTCAGTGGTCAGTTGGGCAATGAAGATCAGCAAAAAATTACTGACTATCTGGACAATATCAGGGAAATCGAACGCCGTATCCAGCAGGCGGAGCGCCTGATAGTTGAAAATCCCGATCTGGACATCCCCGATGCACCGGCAGGCATTCCTTTTGTCTATGAAGACCATCTGGCAATTATGTTTGACCTTATGGCGCTGGCCTTCCAGAGTGAGATCACCCGGGTATCCACCTTCATGATGGCGCGGGAATTGAGCAACAGAACTTATCCGCAAGTTGGTGTCAACGAAGGGCATCATGCCACTTCACATCATGCCAATAACGCCAACAAGATGGCCTCCAATGTCAAAATCCAGAACTACCACGTCACTCAGTTCAAGAAGTTCATTGATACTCTGGACTCAATTGAAGAAGGTGATGGCACCTTATTGGATAACTCTATCATTCTCTACGGTTCCAATATGAGTAATTCCAATTTGCACGATCATTATCCTCTGCCAAATGTTCTTCTTGGCGGCACTGGAAGAATCAAGGGTGGCCAGCATGTTAGTCATGACCAACGTACACCAATGACCAACCTTATCCTCACTATGCTCAATAAAGCTGGTGTGGAACTGGAATCATTGGGAGACAGCACCGGGCAGATTGCTTCACTATAATCCCGGACTCGAGAGACAGGTAACATCATGCAGAGCTTCACTTTCAAGACTTTAGTCCCTTTTCTGATCAGCAGTTTTTTACTGTCCTCTCCTCTGGCCGCCCAAAACAGTCAGGACCAGGCATTACTTGAGGCGGTCAAAATTGGTGACAGTGAAAGAGCCCGCGTCTTGCTCGATGGTGCCGATAATATCAACCTCAGTGAAGCAGACGGTACCACTGCCCTGCATTATGCAGTCCTCAATAATCAGGTAAATCTGGCAGCGACTCTAATCCGGGCGGGTGCTGAAGTGAATACCCGAACCCGTTATGGCATTACGCCGATTTATCTGGCAGCACGTAATGGCAGCAGAGCAATGACCGAGATATTACTTAATGCCGGTGCCAGTGCTAATGAAACCTTTAACGAAGGTGAAACTGTTTTAATGACTGCAGCGCGCACCGGCGATGTCGCCACTGTTAAAGCACTTCTTGATGCGGGAGCTATTGTTGATGCAAGAGAAGACTGGCATGGCCAAACCCCGATGATGTGGGCGGCAGCGCAAAAACATTCTGCTGTCATCGCCCTGCTTGAAGAATATGGTGCACAGGTGAACGCTACCTCTTCCCTGGAAGAATGGGAACGTCAGATCACCATGGAGCCCCGTGATAAATGGCTTCCCCCTGGCGTTATGTCTCCTTTGCATTTTGCGGCACGTGAAGGTTGTCTTGACTGCATCAATACTCTGCTGGAGCTTGGCGCAGAAATTGATGCCACCACCCCAAAAGGAATTTCTCCCTTACTGATAGCTATTATCAACGGACATTATGATGTCGCCTGGGATCTGATTGAGGCGGGAGCAGATGTGAATCTGTCTGATGACACAAACCGCTCGCCCCTGTACGCAGCGGTTCACTTCAATATCATGCCTGAATCCAACCGGCCCTCTCCCTATGTCATTCCCAATGATCATTCCGCATTTGATTTGATGAAAAATCTGCTCGAACGTGGCGCAGATGCAAACCAGCAACTCAGCACTATGATTCCTTTCAGACTGAAACTGGATCGTGGTACAGACGGCATGCTGGTAGCTGGTACTACACCTTTTATCAGAGCGGCCAAGAGCGCGGATCTTGCGGCAATGGAATTACTGCTTGAATACGGCGCTGATCCGACACTGACAACCGAGCAGGGTATAAATCCCCTGATGACTGCTGCCAACCTGGGTACAAAAGAGTCTGATACAACCGGTCGTTACAAAACTGAAGCTGAAATCATTCAGGCTATAGAACTATGTCTGGATCACGGCCTCGATATTAATGCCATGGATAACCTTGGACGCACCGCTTTATTTGGCGCTGCTACTTTTGGCCTGACTGAGGTAGTGAGCTTTCTTCATTCCCATGGGGCAATCGTGGACTATAAAGACAGTAAAGGCATCTCGCCTCTTGACGCGGCGATGGGTCAGGCAGGTGGTTATGGTTTTGTAGGAATCGATGGCGTCTTCCATGAACAAACTGTCACGTTAATTCAGGGCTTCTTGAATTAACTCTTTTCTACTTTCCCTTTTCTTGCACACAACATACTTTCTTTTGTAGGCATTATGATTGGCAACTGACTGCCGGATTAGCCCGATCAGTATTTCTTAAATTGGTTGAGGACAATAGCAATGAGATCTCATACTTATCGGTCTTATCGCTTCACCAAGCTATATCTTACTGAATTATAAAAAGAAAACCGACCCAGCTGAATGCAGATTAATAGCACTTTACTGGTAAAATGTCGGAATCTGATTTACTCTCTCCCAGAAGATTTACCACTTTCCCCAGGAAACAGGGAAAGCCCTTAAAAGCAGCAAGGCAGTTAGCACAATGATAGAAATCTTTTTTCAGTTATCTCCGATTTTCCTGTATTTTGGCCTGGGCATCGTGCTCAAAGCGATAGGTGTTGCCGACAAGTCTCATGGCGAATTCATGCTGCGCCTGGTCCTGATGGTGACACTACCATTGCTGATTATTTCAACATTGTCAGTCACGGAAATGACATTAAATAAGGCAATTTTACCGCTGGCGAATATCGCAGTGAGTTTTGCCTGCATGCTGGTAACGCTCATTCTGATTAAATTTTTCTCTATTGAACGTCGGCAAGCAGGGACAATGTTGATCAGCACCATGATTTTGAATAATACCTATATGTTTCCATTCATCCTGGTGGTTTATGGTAACGAAGCCTTTGCTGATGCCATTCTTTTTGACTTTGGCAATGCCTTATTATTGTCTACCTACGTTTATGCCCTGGCTTTCAAGTATGGTGGCGAAGAAAACTCCAATATGGCTATGCTGATAAAAATGTCTAAATCTCCGATGGTCTGGGCGGTCTTCATTTCTCTGGCATTGGCGATAATAGGAATTCGAATTCCACAGCCTGTTTTTGAAGTGATCAACCCTCTGGCACAAATGACCGCCCCACTGATTCTGATTACGCTGGGTATTTATTTCACGCTGAATATTAAAGAAGTTAAACTTGTCGCCATGACAGTCTTTGTCCGCATGGGTATGGGCCTGTTATTTGGAATAGCAATCGCAAATTATCTAGGCCTTTCCGGTACAACATCCATCGTTGTTGCTTTATGTGCTGGCGCACCGGTAGGCTTCAATGCCCTGACATTCTCATCAATTGCCAAACTGGATACTGAGCTAAGCTCCAGCGCAGTATCCGTTTCCATCCTGGCAGGGCTATTTTATTTCCCCTTACTTATGCTCTATTTCGGCGTTCCCTGAAGACAAAGGTTATAGCCATCCAATGGTACGACTGGTCAATGCCTTACTGGCTGATGCAGTGCAAATGGGTGCCTCTGACATCCATTTTGAGCCAGAGGAAGCCTTTCTCCGAATCAGATACCGTATTGATGGCGTACTAAGACAGGTTAGAAGTCTGCATAAAAGTTACTGGCCAGCCATGGTCGTACGTTTAAAAGTCGTCAGTGGCATGGATATAGCTGAATCCCAATATGTGCCACCGGAA
>Ga0233432_10001743_pt1 | contig 20807 bp, 16 predicted proteins | sample SI_122_August201_6_FD_179870 | JGI IMG/M metagenome (GOLD analysis project Ga0233432, IMG submission 179870) | Seawater microbial communities from Saanich Inlet, British Columbia, Canada - SI_122_August2016_10_MG | ecosystem: Environmental > Aquatic > Marine > Inlet | place: Canada: British... | reverse complement strand
TCATAAAAAAGGCCTCACGTGCGGGACAGATGCATTTAAACTGGAGTTCTGGTCTACGGAGATTCAATAGGCCCTTCCTAAACATCATTGAGCGTGTCTACTTCATATGGGCCAACGAGTTGTCATCTTAGGCGCAAGCCTAAACCCTGATCGTTACGCCTACATGGCTCAAAAAGATCTTATCGAGAAAGGCCATGAAGTCGTACTTGTATCCCCTCGATACGATTCTGTCGATGGCCTAAAATGTTTGGATACGATATCAGAAGTTACTGGGCCAGTCGATACCCTCACTCTCTATGTAAATGCTGAGAAATCATCATCCATGTGCGATCAGATCATTGCTTTGAAACCAGGAAGAGTCATCTTCAACCCAGGAACAGAGAACCCCCTTCTTATGAAAGAATTGGATAAAGCCGCCATTCCCAGCCTCGAGGCCTGCACCCTTGTTCTTTTAAGTCTCAACCGCTTCTAGAAGCGTTATGAACCGAGTTTTCGCCAAAATGAAACGTCGGCCCAACTCGAACCTTTATCTGGGATGCCTTCTAACCTTCATGCTCATGGTCGTTATTTTAAACGTTTCAACGGGACATATGGAAAAAGGAATCATGGCTGGTGTCGCAGTGGGAGGTATTATCGCCATTGAAGCCCTCATCGGTGGACCTGCGACGGGTGCATCCATGAACCCTGCCCGTTCTATTGGTCCTGCCCTTGTTTCAGGCCAGTTTCAAAACCTGTGGATATATTTGATTGCTCCGGTGACAGGAGCATTTCTCGCCTTTCCGACCTGCCGGTGGATTCAAGGAACAGACTGCTGCGATACCGACACCGACAAATCCTCCTGTGAATAGTTAATCCATTCAGAATCGTCTGATTTTATAAATGGACTCTTATAACGAGAGTTGCGAAAGAGACTGCAGAAGATCCTTTTTCGTGTAAGGCTTAGCCAAAAAGCCATTCATCCCGGCATCTAGACACTCTTCTCTCACTCCTTGAACAGCATCTCCCGTTAAGGCTAGGATAAAAGTTTTCTCATTTCGAGGGTCCTGGCGAATGATTTTCGTTGCTTCAACACCATCCATTTCAGGCATACGAAGGTCCATCAAGATCAAGTCATAGTGTCGCTTCTTGGCGGCCTCGCACCCTTTTAAACCATTCTCAGCTAGGTCCACGTGATAACCCACTTTCTCAAGAATACGAATAACAAGTTTCTGATTGATCGTATTGTCTTCACAGACTAGAACCGAACGTCCAGCTACGGTCTGTGACTGTTCATTCAGAGAAAAACGAGTTAAAATCTGCTCGGGTTGACCAGCTAATAAAGTCTGAATGACAAACCCCAAAGAACTGAATTCAAGATGCCCAGTTAGGTAGGCTGAATAACCACTCTCCCATGCCAACTTGGACTCTCCTCGTTTCCCTTCTTGAGCAATGTGAATATATTGAGCCTTAGAAAATTTATCAGTAAATTTCTTTTTAATTGGCAGTCCCATCTCTAGGTCACTTGCTCCGCAAATGATCAAATTCGGCTCGCGATCACTCGGCCACCTGAGAACTTCATCCGGATGACTGATGCACTGAACTTCTGCTCCCAGTTCTTCAAAGGGAAGCATCAAATGATCCATGGAATTCACGACGGGATGAAAAGCTAGAATTCTTGAACCATCAATTTTTCCATCTGTTTCTAATCCTGATTCATCTGAATCCAAAACTTCAAGTCGGACAATAAACCAGAACTCAGACCCCACATCCACTCGAGAAGACACTCCAATCTCTCCATCCATGAGTTCGGTTAGACTCTTGGCAATATGAAGGCCTAAGCCCGCCCCACCGTATTTTCGATGGATGCTTGTGTCGCCTTGTTGGAAGGGACTGAACAAGTGTTCCAATACCTGCTCATCCATCCCTTTACCCGTGTCTTCAACCCTGAAACGAAGAGGCAAGACTTTGCCATCTCTTGGCAGACATTCAACTTGAACCGTTATCTCGCCCTCAGCTGTATACTTGAGGGCATTGCTCACGAGGTTGGTGAGAATCTGCTTCAACCTATTGGGGTCACCAAGAAGAAAGTGTGGTAGGGATGAGTCCAAGAGTGTCGTCAGTCGGATCTGCTTTGCACTGGCCTGGAAACGGAAAAGCTCAGCGATCTCATCAATCGATTTTCGAGGAGAGAAACGAATGGTCTCTAATTCTAGTTTGCCTGCTTCAATTTTAGCATTATCAAGAATGTCGTTTACAAGGTTCTTTAATGTTTGAGATGAGCTTTCTATTATCTCAAGGTACTCTTGCGCTTCCTTTCTTACATGATCCTTTTCAATCATACTAGCCGAAGCAATCACACCGTTGAGCGGTGTTCTTATTTCGTGGCTCATATTTGCTAGAAAACGACTCTTCAGAACCGAAGCCATTTCAGCCTTTTTAAGATTTTCTTGAAGCTCCATTTCAACCATCTTGATCTCGGTGATATCGTGAGTGTTAACAACCACATGAGTCGTCTCACCATCTTCTCGATACGGCCAGTAAGTTACGTCCACGTAGCGGCGGACATCTTCAGAGAACTGAATCCACAACTGGTAGTTCACCACGTTACCCTTTAAGGCTCGGTCTAGGTGAGGTTTGATGTAATTCCTAAAATTAACTTCACCCCAAACCTCGGTGATCGTTTTCCCTAAAACGTCTTCTCGAGATAAACCTTTTGCCAAAGTAAAAGCATCATTGCAGAGTTGATAGCGGTAATCGCTACTGATCATCGTAAGGCTATCCGTTGATGCGTTAATCATACGGTTGTAGTCTTGAATCTCTCGAATAAGCTCGGGAGACCCTTTCCCCCTCACCCACCAGCCAGCTGGTTTGTCATTCTCGTCTTCCAGACCTTCGACCTGCCAGATCTGCGAATTCCCTTCGGTGGGCCAATTTTCCAAGAAAGGATGCCGATCTCTTGACTGAATACTCTTTAGAGAAGATGTTTTTACAACATCTTTAATTCCTAATGAGGCCCACACCTGATTACCATAGAGGACTTCTCCCTCTCGATCAAGAATTGCTATTGGAGCCTGATCCCCATCAAAGATGAAGACTGTGGATAACGCTGACTGAAGACTGGAGTTCATGGGGCGAGGAATTATAGGGAAAGCCCAAACAATCCAACTAAGGGAGTTCTTTTACTTCAGTTCACGGAGAACAAACAGAGAAGCGCCTTCGAACAGAGCTCGATTAGAGGATGCTCTAAGAGAAAATCCCAACCGGCCCTTCTTGGGGCGATACGTTAAGAGGTGGTCTTGTAAACCTCGACGAAGATGGTTTATTTCTTGGTTCCACTCCCCTTCACTCAGCTTTATTGCAGATACCGGCCGGTCGATGTTCAGCCTCAATACTAATTGGTCACCAGCAATGACATTATCCAGATCTGCTATAAAAGTCAGAGGACGTGTTGCGATATTTCTCCTAGGCTTTCCTTTCATAGGAAACTGGTGCATCACACGCTTGCCGGAAAGGTCTTCCTCACTGAAGAAGACCAACTGGATTACCTCACGGGGTTTCAGTTCAAGATTAAGAAGAGAGGTCATGGGAACCTGCTTCTCTTCCTTCCGAAAACTCCCACCAAGTTTAGGCCTGATGATCTTTATTTGGTCATTCTTAAAGCGATGCCCTGAAAAACCAACTCTGACCTCACGGTTACGATAATGATCATTCATCAGGACGATTCTATTTTCCCTGCCATTTCGACTCGCAACCGCCAAGACCATTGGGTCATCGACATTCATTGCAACCATCGTCCCCTTCAAGGGAGCGAGAAAATCAAGGGCCGCCAAAGCCCCAACGCCCTGTTCCGAAGAAGCAAGGAAACGATAGCCAGCCTTATGAGGCATGAGCATCATTCTGGATAAGAGATCCTTGATGTGATAGAGGAATGAACCAATCTCATACTCCTCACTTTCTTTAAGAGGAGGCTCTGCATAAACGCCTTGAGGATTGGTCGAGTTAAGAACGCCCTCAATTCCCAGAGTCCTGAAGCCCAGACCTGTATGTCTCAAGTTAAGAGAATGATTCCAAGCCAGTTCGTATCCGGCCATCACCTCGTCAGTAGATTCTCCTCTTACACGATCGCTGAGGTGAAAAAGATTCCCAGATGCCAGTTCGATCATTGGCTGAATCATGTCTTTCCACTGGGTATTTTCGCTTCCTCTCCATGGTGCTCCCCACCCAAAAGAAACCTCCTTTCCCAACGTAGAAGCAGCAGGGTGCTTTGTCCACGCTTCCACCAATTCCAAGAACAGTTTTCTGTTCTGGACATGCTGAGGAGACCTCCAAATCTTTGGGTTGTAATTCCACCAGGCCACTCCTCGTTGCGGAATGGGCAATTCATCTTTTGCCCACCATTCTTTCCGTAGGACAGCCCACTGATTCTTAACTTTGACTTTCAATCCCTCCTTAAGGGACTGGGGTTCGAACCATTCATCCATCGTAAAACGATCGCCCATCTGGGTCATTCGGTTCGTCCAATCCATCCTCAACTTCCCATTGTATTCAAAGAGGAGCCACTTCGGTTCGCCCCATTGTAGTCCATCAACTTTCTTCCCGTCCAACGTGACATCTCCCCCTAGTTTGGCTTTATGTCGGTCGAAAAATTTGCCATAACCGTTGATGCCATAGCCATCCTCCCAACCCTTGGGGTTAACCAAAAAGTCAAAGGGTTGTTCCGCTTTGGGTAGACGCGTAAAAATATCACCAAGTTTCGCTTCCCAGTTCAGAGGACTGATCCTCTGCAATGCTGGTTGTTTTCCCTCAAAGATTCCAAGTAGATACGATACCCCCCCCCTCTCACTCTTAGGTGGCGAAAGCCGAAGGTTCTTCCAAGGGTGATAGACCCACTCAACCCCATTTGCTTTTGGGTTGGGGATCTTTTCTGTCGACATGACACCCCAAAGACCAAGAGGAATTCTGCTCTCCCCATCAATTTCAAGATCGAGACCTGTCCACTCAAGCTCTAAAGCGTTTACGGTCCCGACTCTGACCAAAATCAGAAGAAGGAAAACACGAATGAAATTAGGAATCGTCATGTGATCATCGGCATCATAATGCCTTCTCTTTAAGGAACACCATTGAAGGAATGTCATCCAGCTCTGGACGAGCAAGATGAGGGATTTAACTTGATAAAATTGGAAAAAACATGGGTCTTCTAAGCGTAAAAGACCTCCAAATAAGCTTCTCCGGACAGACTCTTTTTTCAGAGGTTCATCTGAACATTGAGAAAGGTGAGAAAATCTGTTTAGTTGGCCGAAATGGCACCGGCAAATCAACGATCATGAAGATTCTTGCTGGACAGCTCACGCCAGATGAAGGAGAGATCCTTAGAGCACAGGGCTTAAAGGTTTCCATGTTGGAGCAAACCGTTCCCTCAAATGTTAAAAGTTCCATCTTTGAAGTGATGAGTGAAGCTCTTGGTAGCCTCGCTGAAAATCTAGTTCGCTACCACCAAATTCATACCAGCCTGGGTGAACAACCATCAGAACGGAAACTCAAAGAGTTGGAAGAGGCTCAACGCCTTGTCGATGACATCAACGGTTGGGATCTCCTCCAGAAGATTGAGAACATGGCCCTCAAAATGTCACTTGACCCAGAAGGCTCCTTCAACGATCTCTCAGCCGGTTTGAAACGAAGGGTGCTTCTCGCAAGAGCACTCCTCACAGAACCTGACATTCTCATTATGGACGAACCAACTAACCACCTTGATCTTGCCGCGATCCAGTGGGTAGAAGAGACTCTACGTCGTCACCATGGTGCAGTTTTTTTTGTATCCCATGATCGAGCATTTATCCAGAACATGGCTGGTGTGATTCTGGAGCTAGATCGTGGAAAACTTCGTCGATACGAAACGGACTATCACACTTATCTCGAACGAAGAGAACTTGAACTCAAGGCAGAAGAGCACCAACTGGCTCTTTTTGACAAAAAACTAGCTCAAGAAGAAGCATGGATCAGACAAGGCATCAAAGCTCGTCGAACCCGCAATGAGGGCAGAGTCAGGAACCTAAAAAAATTAAGAACCGAGAGATCACAAAGACGAAATAAATCTGAAAAAAGTAAACTACAGATCAATGAAGCCGAAAAAAGTGGCAGAATCGTGATCAAAGCCCAGAATCTTGGGCATGGGTTTAGCGAAGGCCAGACCTTGATTGACGGTTTCGACACAACTCTCTACCGAGGTGATAAGATTGCCATTGTCGGGCCAAATGGCGTCGGGAAAACAACCTTAATCCAAATCCTTTTGGGAAACCTCAAGCCAGAAACAGGCACTGTTAAACATGGGACTCACCTTGAGGTTGCATATTTCGACCAACTCCACAGCAAACTTGATCCTGAACGAACGGTCTTTGAGAACATTGGCGAGGGGTCTGATCACATTGACATTAATGGTAAGTCCAAGCATGTGCTGGGTTACCTCCAAGATTTTCTGTTCTCTCCTCAAAGAGCCCGAGGAGCGGTATCAACTCTTTCTGGAGGCGAAAGAAACCGGCTCCTACTAGCAAAAATATTCACCCGCCCAGCTAATGTTCTGGTTTTGGATGAACCCACAAATGATCTCGATGTGGAAACCCTAGAGCTTCTTGAGGAAACTTTGCTTGCTTTTGGTGGCACAATACTTTTTGTCAGTCACGATCGTGCGTTTGTCGATAACGTCGCAACATCTACGATTGCTTTTGATGATGACGGAATAGTTAGAGAGTATGTTGGAGGATATAGCGATTGGCAAAGACAAAAACCTATGCTAGAAACCACAACCTCAACAACAAAGGAAGAACAAGAAAAACCTGATCAACTCACCCCATCGGAAAGAAAAGAGCTCCACAACTTGCCCAAAGATATTGAAAAGCTTGAGAAAAAACAGTCTTCTCTTCACCTAAAGATGGAAGAAGGTGGTTTTTACGATCAGACTCAAGATAATATTCAGGACGTCTTAAAGGAGCTTGAAGCCATCGATAAAAAGATTGAAAAAGCCTACAGTCGATGGGAATTATTAGAAAATAGAGTCTAAACCGACTCCTCCTAAATCTGCCCTTAATTATTCCCAGAGGACAGGATACACCTTTTGGATTTGAGCTGCATCACGTCTTCACGACCGATTGAACTCCGGTCTGAGAGGTCAAGAGTTTCAAGTGGCATGCTTAATATTGGAGTAACATCTTTCATGGTAGTCCCTCGATAGATAAAGATGAGTTTATGGGTAGGTCCTTTAGAAACGAAATATCAGAAACAGGATTTTCTGAAAGATTAACTTTTCAATAAGTGATCATTCAGAAAAAGAAGCAAGACGTCTCACCTTATTGCCTTCTATAGAAAGAGTCTTGAGAGGCACTCCTCTCAAAGATTGAAAGCTGACTCTAGAGTTCTGACCCTACGAGCCAACTCCCGATACTTGTCTCTTTGACGGTCTAAACGTTCAGCTTTTTCTGATCCTTAGCTTGGAGCTACAGTATCAGAACCTTCTAGATGATTTTGGTCAGAAGAGCCCATCAGAACAGAGATTAACCATTTTTATCTAAGAGAAAATCCAAGGGCGCCGTTTAAAACACTTCACTTTTCACTTTGAAAAGGTCACTGAAATGCCCTCCACGCAAAGCCTCAGTGCTCTCTAGTTGATCAGGGATAAGAATCCTTAGCCTACTTAAATGAAGATCTCGCGCCTCTTATTTGTCATCACCATTGTTCCCCTCTTCCTTGGAGGGTGCAACTACAGTATTGCCTCCGTCGCATCAATTGATCCAGATATTATTAGGGTAAATAGGCCCATTCGTCTCAAGCCAACATGCCTCGTTAAAGAACCTACCCATATTGATCTCATCGAAGTCATTAACATTGAAACCCAAGAAGCAAAAACCATCAAGCCGATTTTCAATGCGGATGGTCTTTTCTGGACTCCTACTGATGACCTCAACGGTCGATATCGTTTTCGCTATACCTGTAATGGTCGACGATGCTATTCACCTGCCTTTGTCGTTGATGGAGCCCTGAGTATTACAGGGAAACCCAATCGCTATCCTCAAGAGGACACTTCTTCCCTGCCGTAAGTTCTAGCAGCCCAAAGGGCTAGAATAAGACACCAACTGGCCAGCCTCATTCTGTAGAGTGCCCCAAGGTTTGTAACGACCAATCCCAAAGCTAAAACTGAGCAAAGGACGACTGAGAGAAGAAGAATTTCACTTAATGAAGGTGGTCGCTTCAACCAATTCATGACTAGCAGAGAAAAGATGATCAAGAAGCCCAGCATTTCCGGAAAGGTTAACCATTTAAAAACTCCGCTCTTCCCACTAACTGTCCACCAATGAAATGGGAATGGTGCCAATAGACCCGTTAACAACGATTGTGGAATATTCTGCACAACTTGTGCGTCAGAGGTGAAACGCATTTCAGGATTCAAACTGCTTTCGCTAGGATAGGAGCGAAGGAAATTATCTCTAAGAAGTGCAATCTTATAAAAGAAAAATAGTCTTCCGTCACGATCGATTTCCTTTTCAGTGACCTCAGTCATCAGGATCGGCAGGTTCAACCATTTAACCGTCATTTTGAAAAGGCTTCCACCATTGACGAGCAGAGTCAACATGAATAGCAAAAGGAAGGTTCTAACAAAACTCTTACCCTTCATGATCAGGCATACAGAAGCAATAAATAAAAACACCAGTGCTATCACTTGCGCCAAAGCCCAAAATCGTTCTCTAGACCAAAATAGAAGAGGCGTGATGATGAGAACCAACGTCATTCCCTTCAATAACCGATATCCTTTTTCGTTGACGAAGATTTCCACCCACCCCAAAACCCACAGCATTAAGAATGATATGTAAAAAGGGTCTCTCAAAAGTTGGGTATAATGGAGGATAAGTGTTGGAATAAACAATAGGCTCCACGCTCCTTTCGAAGAATCTCCTCCTAGTTTTTCTACGAGAGCAGTCCACCCTTTGTAGGACAGAAAAAGAAGTGAGGCATTCATTGGCCATATCGCCAAGATACCTTCTCCTAGAAAAGGCCCTAGTGATGCGTAAAACAAACTCGCTATTCTGGTATGAAACCTAGACCATGTCTCCCACCAACCGCCGAAATCCCATTGATGAAGCAATTTAGCAAGTTCAATCGCATGGTCGTGATTAGAAAAACTGTCGCTCGTTAGAAAGAAATAACCGGATGAGTGAATCCACTCAGGACATATTTCCATTTTTCCAAAAATAGAAAAAGCCACGATAACCAACCCCTGGAGGCCAAGAAGGCACCCTAAGGGAGCAGAGAAAATGTTACGAAACCTATGTTGAGTCACGAGATCAGTCTAAGTGATTCCGAGAAGTTCCCAAACTTTACGAAAAAGTAGTTCTGGTGATTATTCTATAAGAGAATATTCTCGATCACCACAAGTTACATTTTATATATCTCTAAAAGAAGAACCTCATTTTCTTAGCAAAGACATCTTTAGGTGGAAAGTCACATTTCTCTACTCGCTCGATCAGTTTTGTGTGACCGACTTCTGGGATTCTCCAGTTGGAAAGTCTCCACGAGAAAAAACCTCTGCCTTATAGTTTTTCAGCGGCGCCATCTCAGTCTTTTCAGCCTGTATTTGAGACCGTTCGCTTTCCTTTCGACTTTCTGGAAGTGACCAGAATGGTCTCATGCTCCTCGAGGATCTCTTAAAGCCCTATGAACTGCTAAGGGATGACTACTTGTCCCTATGGGGATGGAATTTGGCGCTATGTGATCGCGATGGTGTTGTCATCTCAGAAGACAATCAGTCCACAGTGTTTCCTGACCCACAAACGGCCAGTCTTGCAATAGATGAGGCTGAGAGGTGGGGAGGCCCTTCTCTTCTTCAACTGGATGACACGCGAGTGGTCTGGGGACTCCCTATTCATGACAATCAACAGCGGATAGCCGGATTGATCAGCGAGATCGTTCCCCTATCGAACGAAACCGTGATTCTCCAACGAATGCACCAAAGTGTTGATGCCCTCTTAGAACTCGGCAAGCAATACAACCTGATAAACGCTTCTCTATTACAGCTTCATCAGTTAGAAAAGGACCGTGAAAGGCAGAAAGCTGAGGCCATTCACTTCACCAAAGCACTACACCGAAAAGACTTCCGACAAATCTACATTCGAGAAGAGCCAAGGCTCATCAATTGCATTCGACTTGGAGACAGACAGGAAGCCAGAGAACGCCTAAACAGAATCCTGGTGTCCGTTTTTCATTTAGGAAAGCCTCGAATGGAACTCCTCAAAAGTTACCTACTAGAGCTCCTGGCCATGATGTCTCGTGCAGCCATTGAAACTGGAGCAAATGGAGAAGCCATCTGGGGCCTTAACTTCGGGATCCTTCAAGAACTCGGTGATATCGATGACGAAGAAGCTCTCTCTAGTTATCTCGTTCAAAGACTTGAATCCCTCATGGACGAGATCCGACATCAAAGCGAACACCCCAATCACAGTCTCATGCAAAAGGCTAGAGATTACATGGAAAGCCACCTGCACCTTCCCCTTAAGAGAGAGGATGTGGCAAGGCACGCGGGATTTTCAGAATCACACTTCGCCCACCTCATGACAACAATTTTCCGTCAGTCTTTTCGTGAACTTTTGACCGACCTACGAATCGATCGAGCAAGAATTCTATTAAAAACGACCCCATCACCCTTATCTGAAGTTGCCCTAAACTGTGGTTTCTCCGATCAGAGCCATTTTTCTCGAGTCTTCGCTAAAATCACCGGATCGTCTCCCAGAGAGTATCGAAAACAGGCATAAATGGCCCCTCATCGGCGTTTTAGTCAAAAGAAACATCGTTAGAGACAAGAATCGGTCATCATCTTGAGGCATCCTGTTGGCATGTTCAACAAGAGAACATCCGATTCTTTCTCGAAGATCTTCACTTCTTCTACTTTCCCCGTGGGAGTAGAATTGGTATCAACTCGTGGTTGGTTTGCCGGACAGGTATCCAAGAGGGTTCTGTCTTTTGCTGAAATATTAAAGAGCCACCCAGCGATCGACTGGGTTTCTATTACTGACAATGCTGGTGGCCATCCAAGAATGGCGCCCCTAGCTCTTGGGATGCCTATCCTGTATGGGGGAAAGGAAGTGATTGTTCATCTAACCGCAAAAGACATGAATCGACACGCCATTGAAAGCCAACTCTGGCTCCTTGCCTCCCATGGATTTAACAATGTTCTGGCACTGACTGGAGACCACCCAAGCAGAGGTCCAAATGGACGAGCAAAACCTGTTTTTGACCTCGATTCAATCGGAATTCTAGCTCTCATGAAAGCCATGAATGGAGGAGGAAACCTTGGTGAATCAGAACCGCCTAAAGCGTTCCAGTCCACACAATTTCATAGCGGGTGCACAGTAAACCCTCATAAACCAGATAACATCCAGCGTCATCTTCAATACCTCAAATTGGAAAATAAGATAAATAATGGCGCCCAATTCGTCATACCACAGATAGGCTTTAATCTAGATGATCTTAAAAGTTTGCGTCAGTGGATGGACCGCTTCCATGAGAAAAAGGTTCCTCTCATCGGAAATGCTTTTCTATCCTCGCCTAAAGTTCTGGATTTGTTCGTTTCTGGCAAGATTCCAGGTGTGCACCTCAGCCGAGAAACCCACGCTAAGATGATAAAACAGTCATGCCATTCTAAGGCAAAGAATCAATTTCTCAGATACACAGCCCTCTGGATGGTTGCTCTGGAAAAAATTGGGTTCGATGGTTGTTACCTAGGCGGGATAAGTAATCATCAGCAACTCGAAAGTCTTTTAGAACTTCATTCTGATCTTCGAAACGCGGACCCCTTTCCTGAACTAGATACTTGGCTAGAGCATGAGCGGCCAAGTCATGAAAAAGACGTCAGTTTTCTTGAGAAAACACGACTCAATATCAACGAAGCGATTCACGATGTGGCTTTCTCAGAAAGTTCCCCTATTACACAAGGCATTTCAAAGTTTTGCCGAAATCTGTCTTCAGAGAAAAACTCCTATAAGGCGTTTCATTCATTTGAAAAAGTCAGCAAAGGACTGACCTTCAATTGCAGAGATTGCGGCGATTGCCTACTCCCAAAGACCGCTTACCTATGTCCACAGTCAGGATGTGCCAAGAAACTCAGAAATGGTCCTTGTGGAGGGTCTAAAGCTGACACCTGCGAAGTCAAAAACCATGAATGTTTCTGGAGCCGTGCTTTCCGAGGCATGAAACATCTAAATCGAGAAGAGGAACTTCTTCCGACATCACCTAACTTATTGGATCACGACCTGAAAGGAACCTCAGGCTGGATCAATCACTGGAAAAGCATTTCACTTAGATCAAAAAGGGAGCCTCTATGTCAAAGCCAGACATCACCATCATTGGAGAACTGATGAACAATTCTTACGGACGGGCACGCCGTGCCTGGGCCGAGAGAAGTGTTGAAGGCTACCAACATCTCGCCAAGTTACAGACAGACCTTGGAGCCAAGGTCTTAACTCTCAACATGGACGCGACACAGAAACTGGGTGTTTCATTAGATGAAATGGTCGACTTCCTCCCAATCGTACTTCCTAAAATTCAGGAAGTAACCGATTTACCCATCAGTTTCGATAATCCGGACGTTTCTTTTCATAGAAAGGCAGTCGAGCACTATGATCGCTCTCTTGTTAAGGGGCGCCCAATCCTCAACTCTATTTCCGTCTCGAGAACTCACGCGGAAGAAATGATGGATCTCGTTGCAGAGCATGACATGGATGTCATTGTCATGGTTTCAGAGTGCCTTAAAAATGGTCAGCCAAAGGCATGCTCTGAAGTTGATGATGTTGTGGACACCACACACCATTTTACGGAACTTCTGAATAACAGAGGAATTGAAAACGATCGCATCATCGTTGACCCCGGGCTCGCCCCCATCTCAACCGACACACAAGGGCTCATCAATTTAGGGCTAGACACCATCAAAGCCATTCGCTCAGATTCACAGCTTCAGGGGGTTCACATCTCAGTGGGCCTCTCAAATTTCGCCATCGGAGGCCCAAAAGAATTACGAGTAACTTTAGAACGAGCCTACCTAAGAATCGCCATGGATCTGGGCTTAGACTGGGTTCTTGCTAACCCAGAAAAGAACACTGAGCCCTTACCAACAGATGACCCACTCGTCACCGGGGTAAAACAGGTTCTGTCTGAAGGTCGCCCTCTTAATGGAGAAAGCCTCGAAGACGCTGGCTTTCGACAACTTGATGAACTTATGGAGCTTTGGGATAATGTTGCTTGAAAAAAACAATCGACCTCTGGGGGAATCATCTCATCTTGAAACTCGACCATCTTCCTCCATGTCTTGGCTAACCTTCTATGGTGGATTCGATAATGCAGGCTCACTGACGGCTCAAAAACTACACCTTATTTATAATAATGATGAAATTCTACATCTGGGACAGAGTCTTCCTGATGAAGAGCTCAGGTCACACTCAGAACACAAAGAATACTTGAACCACATTCTTCTGCCTCTATTTTTTGAATCACACGCACACATGTTTCTCAAAGGGGCCACTCTAGATTTTCAACAGCGAAAATCCGAACAGAACATGGACCCTAGTGCTTTAATCAAGACAGCGGGAGAAAGAGCTCAGGCCTTATTGGAATTCGGCATCGGAAAAGTAAGAGATGGCGGCGACAATGCGCTAGTAGGCTTAACCCTATCAAAAGACAGAACCCTCACGACCACATGTTCCGTTGCGAGTCCAGGATCAGGCGTTAACCGACAGAAACGGTATGGAAGTTTTTTCGCAAGAAACCTTGAAGAGTTTTCATCCGTTGAAGAGGTCGTCGATGATCGTATTCGCCTAGGCGCAGATCATCTAAAGGTCGTTGTCACTGGAATCATTGACTTCGAGAAAGGAGAGGTGAAGGGTTCACCACAATTTGATGTCTCGACCCTCAAGTCTTTGACAAGTGAAGCCCATCGCAGAGGCCTGAAAGTCATGGCTCATGCCTCTGGAGAAGATGGCGTGAGACGAGCGGTCCTCGGTGGAGTCGATTCTGTCGAACATGGTTTTTTCATGAGCGAAGAAATCCTCAAGGCAATGAAGGAAAGAGGAACCCTTTGGGTTCCCACATTTACTCCCGTACAGCTTCAAGTTGATGAGGCAGATTTAATGGGCTGGTCCGAACTGAGCCGATCCAATCTAAGATCAATCCTTGCTCATCACCAAAAAATGATCATCCGAGCCATTGAACTTGGTGTCGGAGTGATGCCAGGCAGTGATGCTGGATCACTAGGAGTTCCTCATGGCCAAGGCTTTCTAAAAGAACTCGAGCTGATGGAAGATGCAGGATTCGATGCTTCAACTCTTCTTAAACTATCTTGTATGTCCTCTCATAGACTCTGGTTTGATGAAGACATCGAATGGGGAATTGGATCTCCATCTAGCTTTCAGATGGCGTCAAAAGAAAGTCTCAGTGATATCAGTTCACTTAGAGACGGTCGCAAGGTTATCATTCAAGGGAAAATGACTCCTCAAATCAATGAAAATCATCCACTTTTCTGATTCAGCAGCTATTTCGAATCATTAACTCTGTTGGGTGAGGCTCGAGATAGACTTGGTCTATGAGATAAGGCTCTTGATACTTTCGCACATAATGCTTGAGTAACGTTATCGGTACGATCAACGGAACTCTCTTCAGCTTGTATAAATCAAATTGTTCAAGAAGCTCCTTTTTCTCATCTTGGGTAAGGTCTTTTTTAAAATAGCCCATGAGGTGCATCAATACGTTCAGATGCCCTGACACATCTGGAAACTTAGAGAGCAACTTCATCATTTTTCCAAAATAAATCATCACCGTACCCTCAAGAGGTCTCGATTTAAGATCAGAAAGAAGTTGCCCAAGCTCTTTAAGACCAAGTTGATCGTGCGCCATGAGCAAGTATTTGTGTCGCTCGTGAAATTTTATCAGAGACTTTGCCGTCCAACCCTTAGCTTCTTCTTCACGGTATCGATGGTAGGTAAACACCTTCCCAATGAAGAGTTCCCTCAACATCGAATCGTTCAACCGCCCCTCTTCTTCAATCGGTAAATTGGGGAAACGCTTCATCACTTCTCGAGCAAAGAATCCCGACCCTGATTGACCCGGCATCCCCTTCTCATTGAAGATTTTTACCCCGTGTACCCCGCAACTGGGGGAGCCTTTCTTAAGAATGATCCCGCACACATTATCTCTGCCCAACTGCTCCGATCTAGGGATCGCATAGGAGAGAAGTTGCTCTGTCTTATCAACTTTGCTTCTACTGGTAATCAGTCTCGTTTCCTCAAGGCTACCCTCCAAACGCATGGATTCTCTTGGGGTTCCCATGCCCGATTCATGCTCAGGACATAAGGGCACCCATTCAAAATGGTCGCCATAGGTGTCCGTTAGATAACGCTGGTGTTTATGGGTACCATCATAACGAACACTCTCTCCAAGCAGGCAACGACTGATGGCGATCCTAATTTTGGAGGAATCTGAATTATCGGCTTTTAACATCGGCAAACCTTGATTTTGATCGGATAGCGGCTTCCCCATGATCTACCAAAGGTGGACTATAAAAGGGGGACATGGGTTTTTTATAACCTTGATGAAGTGCAAGAGGATGAACATCTTTTAATTCCGGGATCCACTTTTTAATATACATACCGTCAGGGTCGAACCGCTTTTGTTGTAACCATGGGTTAAAGATGCGAAAGTACGGCTGAGCATCACAACCTGTTGAGGCAGACCATTGCCAGTTCCCGTTGTTAATACAAGGGTCGTAATCTTCCAGATGCTGAGCAAAAAACTTTTCTCCTTTTCGCCAATCGACTTCTAGATCTTTGGTCAAGAAAGAGGCGACCACCATTCTCACCCGGTTGTGCATCTTTCCTGTCTGAACCAGTTCTCGCATTCCTGCATCAATGAGAGGAAAACCTGTCTTGCCCTGACACCAAGCCTGAAAATCATCTTCCTTTCCTGGCCAGACAACATTTTCAGTGGATGCCTTAAATGGCTTTCCAAAAACCCTTGGAAAATGATGCCCTACGTGATGGAAGAAATCTCTCCAAAATAACTGACGAAGAATAGGGTGTTCTATCCCCTCTTCTTCCTCAAGAGAATCGCGCAATAACTGTGGCGATAAGGTGCCGAACTTCAGGTGAGTCGAAAAGCCAGTTGTTCCATCTAAACATGGGATATCTCTCATGCTCACGTAGTCAACTGAATTTGGTCGTTTTCTCATAACGTTACTTGGCATTTTAAGAGCCGACATTTTTGGCAGATTAGAGTGTTGGTTGATCACTTTCTCCAAAGAAGGGAATGTTTCTTCCCCTAACCAAACGTTTTTATTCCCCTTTTTTTGAACTCCTTCCCAAGGCACTCTCAAAGCTCTCTTATAAAATGGGGTAAAAACCGTGTATGGAGTGCCATCATCCTTTCGAACAGCTTCTGGTTCATGTAAAAGAAGTGCGTCATGAAGGCGGTAAGTCACCCCAAACTTTTCACAAACCTCATCGCATAACTGATCTCTCTTTTTAGAAAAAGGTGTGAAGTCTCGAGAAGCATGAACTGTTTCATAGTTGGACGTGGAGAGAATCTGAGAGAAGACCTCTTCCTGTTTTCCATAAAAGACATGAAGCCGACTCCCCTTTTTTCTTAAAAGGTCATCCAAACGAATCAAAGCCGACACGAGAAACTGAAGCCCAAATGGGCTCCTGTAAGGATGGCTCTCCACCTGACGAGGGTCAAAAATGAATACCGGCAGAAGACCAATGTTTTCTAAAAAACACTCTTCAAGACCAGGATGACCCTCCAGTCGGAGATCTCTCCGGAATATCCAGACCCCTTTTCCTTTACTCATGACCTAAGGATCAGAGAGACGGTCAATCGACAAGGGTATCCCACGACACACCCAGTTCCTTTCACAATCCCGACCCACCTAATAGTGCCGCTCCTCTCCCTGGCTTTACCCATGACCACCACCACTTTTGCAGATATCGGCCTCGAGGGGGACGTGCTCGAAACCTTGAATGAACTGGGTTACGAAACACCGACTGAAATCCAAGCGAGGTCCATCCCTCCCCTTCTAGAAGGTCGGAATCTATTAGGAGTTGCTCAAACAGGAACGGGCAAAACAGCCGCCTTCACCCTTCCCTTACTCCAAAATCTAGACCCAAATGGAAAAGACTTAAGTATTCTTGTGCTCGCTCCAACTCGAGAATTAGGGCAACAGGTCGCGGAGTCTTTTGAAAAATATGCGGCTCACCGCCCATCATTCAAGGTGGCCTGCCTCTACGGTGGACAAGAAGTAAGAATTCAACTCACAGCTCTCAAGAAAAGGCCTCAAGTGGTCGTCGCAACTCCAGGCCGTCTGATTGACCTTCTCGACAGAAAGAAGCTTCATCTTGATTCTCTTTCTGCTGTCGTTCTAGATGAAGCTGATGAGATGCTAAGAATGGGTTTTGAAGAAGATGTTAAAAACATCCTTTCTAGAACAAAAGAAGGGGTGCAAATGGCCCTTTTTTCAGCGACAATGCCTAACGCCATTCGTCAGGTCGCTGAGACCTATCTTCAAGATGCCGAAGAAGTGAGAGTTCGTCAGGATGTCAAAACTGTTGAAAACATCCAACAGAAGTACCTGCTTGTTGGTCGACGGTTCAAGATGGATGCCCTAGAACGTATCATTGAAGGTGAAGAAACTGACGCCGGGATCATCTTTGTCAAAACCCGCCAGCAGACCCTAGAAGTCGCTGAACACCTTAAGAAGGCTGACTACAACGTGGCAGCTCTCAATGGAGACCTACAACAGAATATGCGAGAAAATATCATCCGACAGCTTAAAGAAGGGACCTTAGATTGGGTTGTTGCCACCGATGTCGCCGCGAGAGGCCTTGATGTCGCCCGTATCACCCACGTGGTAAATTACGAGATTCCTTTCGACCACGAAGCTTATGTGCATCGTATAGGGAGAACAGGTAGAGCTGGGCGTTCGGGAACGGCCATTCTCATGATCTCAAGAAATGATATGCGCTCCCTTCAAAAACTCGAGTCCCACACTGGAGCGTCCATTGTTCCCATGGCCATCCCAGGCGGAAAAGAAATCTCTGATTTTCGCATTAATGCTTTTAAAGAGAGACTTCTAAAAGTCATCGGCCAAGTCGACCTCAAGCGCATGAAAAAACTCATTTCAACGATAAGGGAAGACCATGCTATCGATGATGAAACCTTTATGGCGGCTCTCACCCACCTCGCTCAGGAAGAACGACCGCTGTTTCCTCAACTTTCCGTCATTCCCGAAGAAAAAGCGGGCAAATTACGCCCCTTGAATGAAAAAAATGGAAAAGGAAGGTCTGGGCCCTCAAAGAAGAACCTTGCTCTACAACCGGGGTGGCAGCGATATCGACTGGCCATTGGTCGAGAACATCGCCTGAACCCTGGGGATATTGTCGGTGCTTTTGCCAACGAAGGAGGCTTGCCCGCTGATGCCATAGGAAACATCCAACTCTATGGCCACTACAGCACCGTTGATCTTCCTCATGACACCCCAGATGATGTGCTGAGAGGTCTTCGCAAAATGCGGATTCGAAACACTTCCATTCAAATGCGCCCATGGGAAGACCGTGCCCCTTCCGACGATTCCTCATACCGCAAACCTTCTTTCAAGAAGGGACATCATGACCGCGGAGGAAAAAGGAAGGGCGGCTATGATAAACCTTTTCGAAGCCGAAAAACGCGTCCCTAAAGAATTTTCTCAGGAATGAGTATCAGCCCCTAAGCTTTTTCAGGGCCAGGTTTTTTTTCTAACTTCATGATTCTAGCTGGAATAATCGTTGGACTTGGAGCTGCTCTTCTCCAAGCGTTTTCCTACCTTATTTCTCGTCATCTTCTCGTTCAAGAAAAATTAGGACCAAAAGACCTCTTGCTTCGGGCCCATATTTTTATGGGCCTCATCAGCCTCGCCGGCCTCCCTTTCACTTGGATGACGCCTGAAAATACCCCTCTTTTTATCCGAGGGCTATTCGTCGGTTCATTGGGTTACTTTGCAGCACAAGGCCTGTTTTTTTGGAGCATAAGGCATGCCCCAGCCTCTCGGATAGCCCCCATGTTGGGCCTGAAGTTGATCACATCAGCCATCTTGATGATATTCATCCGAGGAGAGATGCTCTTACCACTTCAAATCCTAGCAGTGGCCCTAACAGTTTTGGCGGCAGTAGCTGTCCAATACTCTGGAGAAAAAATTCCCTTAAAACCACTCATCGGCACACTTTCCGCAGGAGTCTGCTTTGGGTGTTCTGATTTAGGTATCAGCTGGATGTGTGATGGCCTATATGCCGATGCCAGTAGCCGGAGCCCTTGGGTCGCCATTCACACCGTCTTGTTCACATACACCTTTATTATGCTTCCCTGCTTAGCCATCAGCCTTATCAAAGAAAAGACTCCTAAAAAGCTTATTAAAAAACTAGACGGAGGCTCTTTACTCTATGCAACGGTTTGGCTCATGGCCATGTTCTGCCTATTTTATACATTCTCGACTGTAGGCATCGTTTTCGGAGGTATTGTTCAGGCCACCAGAGGGCCGCTTGCGGTCTTTCTAGCTGTTGCTTTAGTCAGTCTTGGTTGGCACCACTTAGAGATGCAAAGATCCAGAACTGATTTTATCAAACAGGCCCTTAGCGCCTTGATGATGGCTTCAGCGATGGCTCTTTACTGCATAGCCTAAATAGCAATGGGTGCGACGAACCGCAGGATTCAGTTTTTTACTTGAGAAGTTCTTTCAGCCTTGAGGCTTCAATTCTGTAGAGTTGAAGAAGAGCTTCACGATCGTCGGTCTTGACTCCTTCAGCACTCGGAATGCCGTAGGCCTTTCTTACGGAAGATAACTTCTCAGGAGCTACGGCTTTAAGGGCTTGCTCCATGGCTACTTCAGATTCAGCTCTGTCATCGCTCATAAAGTTTTCAAGATGTTTAGGCGTCTCTCCTGACGGCTCGTAGTGCCGAGAGTGGTTCTTGATTTTAGACATGCCAAAAGGTTTCGACGGCTTCATATTGGGCTTGTATTCACAGCCAACCAGAGCCAAAATAAAAAAAGATGGAATCAAGATTTTCAAGGGCTTATCTCCTGTTTATTAAGCGGTCTCCTTAAGAGCCGCATATTTCTGAGCTTGATCGTAACGCATCAAAGCCAATTGAAAGTATTGCTCGACACTAAGAAAAACATGGCCACTTCTCTCCACATCACGCCTCAATTCCGTCAGTTCATCAACAACTGTGTTGAGAATCTGCATAGCGACAAAATGGTAACGACAGCGGTACTGAAGTTTCCTTAAATAGAGTCTTTCGAAAAGCCCTAAACCTTCCTTTGCTCGAGCTCGATCATTATCGTCTTCTGAATGGAGTTCGAAGCCCTGAACTCGGTCCATAAAACCCTTAGCCACTTCAATGAAATTAACTCCTGGATTCATGAGTACGCCTTCACACCACTCTTGAAAGTGCTGATACCCTTTTTGTTGGAATTTTTCAAGAAGGTCGGCCCGTCCCTCGGCCAAATCCAGCAGAACATCAGTCTCCCCTGAATCTAGAGAATCATTCGTCACCAAATTTGTCAGCTCTTTTCTTGAAAGAGGAGATAGCTGAAGTACCTGAGAGCGAGAATGAATGGTCTCCAGAACACCCGTTGGACGATCGGTTGTTAGAATAAAAACCACTCCTTCAGGAGGCTCTTCGAGAGTCATCAGAAGAGCATTCTGAACCTGCGGCGAATAAATTTCAAAGTTGGGCATGATGTAGGTCCATCGCAACCCCTTTTCTCGAGATCCACG
>Ga0233432_10001739_pt1 | contig 20816 bp, 20 predicted proteins | sample SI_122_August201_6_FD_179870 | JGI IMG/M metagenome (GOLD analysis project Ga0233432, IMG submission 179870) | Seawater microbial communities from Saanich Inlet, British Columbia, Canada - SI_122_August2016_10_MG | ecosystem: Environmental > Aquatic > Marine > Inlet | place: Canada: British... | reverse complement strand
CAGATGGTGTTATTGAGGGTCGGGTATTGGAGGCGGTGACGACTGAGGAGGTCAAGGCAAACTGGGAAGCGATCAAACGCGAAGAACGACGCGAAGGCAAAGCTTCGGGTAGCCTTAGCGATGTTCCTAAAGCGTTACCGGCACTGAGTAGAGCGCAAAAGCTTCAAAAAAAAGCCGCTACCGTAGGCTTTGACTGGCAGAGTTTGGAGGGGGTGCTGGCGAAGCTCGAGGAGGAGATGTCCGAATTTCAACAGGCTGTGGGCGACAACTCCGATGAGGCTATGGCGGAAGAGCTAGGAGATCTCATTTTTACCGCTGTTAATGCCGCTCGCCATCTCGGATTCGATGCGGAAAACCTGCTGCGACACGCCAATGAAAAATTCGAGAGCCGCTTTAATGATATGGAAGCAGCCGCAGTAAAAGATGGCAGCTCATTGAGCAATGAGTCAAGTGTTCAAATGGAAGCGCGCTGGCAGTCAGCTAAAAGCAGGCAATAGCGCTTGTAACCGATGCTCAGGCTGTGTACTTTTGGCCCTCCCATTAAGGGCAGGGCTGGCGGTCGTGGGGCGGTCGCCGAACCGAAATCTACGTGTTTATAAAAAAAGGGAAGTCCCCATGCGAATTATTCTCCTAGGCGCACCTGGCGCTGGAAAGGGCACTCAAGCGAAGTTCCTGTGTGAGCAATTTGATATTCCTCAAATCTCTACGGGTGATATGTTGCGTGCTGCTGTTGCGGCAGGTACCGAGTTAGGGTTACAGGCGAAAAGTATTATGGATGCTGGCGGGTTAGTTTCTGACGAGCTAATCATAGGTCTGGTTAAAGACCGACTGCAGCAACCTGATTGCGTAACAGGCTGCCTGTTCGATGGCTTCCCCAGAACGATTCCTCAAGCACAGGCAATGGTAGATGCCGACATTAGTGTCGATCATGTCATAGAAATTGCAGTCGACAATGAGGAGATCGTAGGGCGCCTAAGTGGGCGACGCGTTCATCCTGCAAGTGGTCGTATTTATCATCTTGTGCACAATCCGCCTAAGGTCGATGGCGTTGATGATGCAACAGGTGAAATGCTGATACAGCGCGATGACGACAAAGAGGCAACGGTTCGAAAGCGTCTTGATGTTTATCAGCAGCAGACGAGACCGCTGGTTGATTTTTATCAGAAGCTTGACGGACCCGCGTATCATAAGATTCATGGTGTCGGTAACGTCGAAAATATTTCCGCAGAGATAAAAAAACTATTGCAGAACTGAGCTTTTTCTTACAGCAATTACTTGTCATTAAAAATAAACATTGTTAGTTTGCAAACGTACGTACTACTACACAGTTGGAGATTGGCATGGCAGCAGCAAAGAAAGCACCAGCTAAAAAGAAAGCGGCACCTAAAAAGGCACCAGCAAAAAAGAAAGCAGTAGCGAAAAAAGCGCCGGCTAAAAAAGCCGTTGCGAAAAAAGCGCCTGCTAAAAAGGCTGCGGCTAAGAAGGCACCTGCAAAGAAAAAAGCGGTAGCCAAGAAAGCGCCTGCAAAGAAAAAAGCAGTAGCCAAGAAGGCGCCTGCAAAGAAAAAGGCAGTAGCCAAGAAGGCGCCCGCAAAGAAAAAAGCGGTAGCTAAGAAGGCGCCTGCAAAGAAAAAGGCAGTAGCTAAGAAGGCACCTGCAAAGAAAAAAGCAGTAGCCAAGAAGGCGCCTGCAAAGAAAAAGGCAGTAGCTAAGAAAGCACCTGCAAAGAAAAAAGCAGTAGCCAAGAAGGCGCCTGCAAAGAAAAAAGCAGTCGCTAAAAAGGCGCCTGCGAAAAAGGCCCCTGCCAAGAAAAAGGCAGTAGCCAAGAAAGCGCCCGCTAAAAAAGCGCCAGCGAAGAAAGCAAAGAAGAAGTAGATTCTTTGTGAATTAAAAAAAGCCGGCGTAAGTCGGCTTTTTTTATGCGTTAAGCGGCTCTCACGGTTCAGGGCTTTGGAAATTGCTCTGAAGCGTTTGCGTATGGTCGATGTCCATGCCCGCGCCCGGTACCGTCATGAGTTCAAGCCCATCACAGTCAAGCAGTGCCATCAACGAACGCTTGCCTTGCTGGAGTAAGGTATTAATTTGCAACTGTGCATCTCGATGGAGAACGCAGCAGGGTGTGTGCCTGCCTTCGTCGACGGCAAATACTCCCTTTACAGTTGGGCTGAGGGCTGAGCTGAGCTGCTCGAACCAATTTGGAGAGAGGCTGTACTGATCGCAGGGAAGTACAGCAAGATAGGTGGTCTCAGTAGCGCTCAGCAGGGCACTAAGCCCTTGTAGTGGACCTTGTCCTGATTTTACGTCGCAGAGCACGCGATTTGAAAATTGAGAATAGAACCACGCATTGTCTCGGCAGCAGGCGATAACTTCGTTGAAGCCAGTTCCGTAGGCTTCCAAACTCCTCTGCAGCAGTGTTCTTCCATTTGCGACCATTAGCCCCTTGTCTCGTTGACCCGCTCGTAAACCAGAGCCGCCGGCAAGAACGCCAAGTGTGAACTCTGAACGATGCAATTTGGGTAGGGACTGTGGGATCATGTCGAATTGTCCCACGGATGTTCTGCGGTTTTCCATGCCGGCGCTACTTTCCTTAGATACTTCAACAGATGCCTGTTCCCTTGCCTGCGTAATGGGGAAGCATACTGTGGATTGTCATAAGCTTCTTCCTCGAGCCCATAACCGCCATATTTTGGCCATGTTAGATGAGGTTATGGCGGGACAGGCTCTGACTGCAATAGAAGGAATAATCTGTGGTGTTGGGCCGGGATCCTTTACCGGATTACGTGTTGCCACGGGGGTTGCGCAGGGTTTGGCGTGGTCATTAAACGTGCCGGTTATTCCTTTTTGCTCTTTAATGTCCCAAGCATTGGCCGCGCGTGATGAGGAAGAACCGCTGGATGTTTATTTACTCAGCACTATTGCGGCGCAGACGGGCCAGTTTTACTGGCGCTTGTTCGATTGCCGCGGGGGTGCTTTTGAGCCGGTGACTGAGCCTTGCATGGGTATGTCTGAGCATCTTGTCGCAAAGGTTTCCGAGTGCGGTAGCCAACCAGTGCGCATTGTAGGTTCTGCGGCAGCGTCGGTCCTGCAAGAGCTCAATGCGAGTTTGCCCGGGGAGACAGATCTCTCGCCTATGGTGCGTCCCAGAGCTTTGGCAGCGCTTCAATACGTGCTTGAGAACCCCGGCCGGTGTCCTAGCCTTCCGGCTGAACACCTTCAGCCCCTATATGTGCAGACCAATATTGGTTGGAAGAAACTAGCGGAGCAACCTCGTCGTGCTTGATTGGACGCAGACTATCTTATTGGCCCTCATTCAAGGTTTGAGCGAATTTCTGCCTATTTCTAGTTCAGCCCACTTGGTCTTGCCTGCGCAGTTGCTGTCCTGGAGTGATCAGGGTCTGCTGTTTGATGTGTTTGTTCATGGCGGCACGTTACTCGCTGTCATGATTTACTTCAGAGCAGACCTCATATCGCTATTTGGTACTCTGGCATCAGGTGCGGCATTTAGGAGCAGTGGTGACAACGAGCTCTGGCTTTTGGCGGCGGCAACAATTCCCACGGTATTGCTGGGGCTGCTGTTCAATGAAATCATTTCAGGGAGCCTTCGGAACCTGCCGGTCATAGCCTTCACCACGTTGTTCTTTGGCATTTTGATGGGCTTGGCCGCACGAATGACTTCTGCGGAGTCTCACTCGAACCACCGCGCGATCTCCCTGCGCGATGCCTTTTTCATTGGTTTAGCACAGAGCATGGCGCTGGTCCCTGGTGTTTCCAGATCAGGGGTCACGATAACCGCCGCTTTGATGTTGGGTTACAACTTAGCCACGTCAGCTCGATTCTCTTTTTTATTGTCTATCCCTGTTATTTTGATGGCAATGGGCTTTATGGCGTTTACGTGGTCTACCGGTGAAACTACAACGGCACCTATCAGCCAACTTTTGATCGCTATGCTGGTGGCGGGCCTCAGTGCCTACGCTACCATTGCACTATTTCTCGGTATTCTTGATCGTATTGGCCTCATGCCGTTTGTATGGTATCGCCTGATTTTGGGCTGTGGGCTAGTGGTGGTCATCATCCTTTCATGATTTTTGGAGTGGTTTATGTCTGAGCGTCTTGATGATTTGCGGGCTTTTTTAGGAGAAGCAACGTCACCTTTTCATGCGGTCGCTGCTCTGAGCAGGCGGCTTGTGGACGCAGGTTTCAAAGCGGTAAAACAGTTAGATGACCTGACTTTCGAAGCGGGGCAGGGTTACTTTGTTACAGCGAACGATAGCTCAATTATCGCGTTTAGAGCGGGAGTGGGTGCTTGTGAAGAAGGGCTTCGCATGATTGGGGCCCATACGGATAGTCCCAACCTTTCGGTAAAACCTAACCCGTTAAAAAAACGCTCGGGCACTCACCAGTTGGCGGTTGATGTTTATGGCGGAGCGCTACTGAACCCATGGTTTGATCGGGATTTATCGCTTGCAGGGCGCGTTTCTTTTGAAAACTCTGAGGGTGAATTAGAGTCCCGCTTGATAGATTTTCAGCGGCCGATTGCAATAATACCCAGCTTGGCAATTCATCTTGATCGCGAGGCTAATAAAAACCGAAGTATTAATCCCCAAACCGATATCTTGCCGCTTATCGCGGGGCTACCCACAGCGGATGGTTCTAGCATTGATTGGGCGGTGTTGCTCGCTGATCAAGTAAGCGCCCAGTATCCGGAAGAAGGCTCGGTGCGCATTCTTGATTTTGAATTGTCGCTGTATGACTGCCAGCCTGCAGGTCTTGTGGGAATTGATGAGGCGTTTCTGGCTTCAGCGCGGTTGGATAATTTGTTGAGTTGTCATGCTGGTCTACTGGCGTTGCTCGCTGCAGACCCTGCGCAGTGGTCGCTGCTTGTTTGTAATGATCATGAGGAAGTAGGCAGTACATCGGCGGTTGGAGCCCAGGGTCCCATGCTGGTCGATGTATTGAACTCGATTACCGGTACGGCAGCTGCGAGCCGTCGCTTGCGAGAGCGATCGAAAATGTTATCGGTAGATAATGCTCATGCGGTACATCCAAACTTTAGCGATCGCCACGATGAGGCGCATGGGCCGCTTCTGAATCATGGGCCTGTCGTAAAAATTAATCGTAACCAGCGTTATGCGACATCGGGTGAAGGTTCTGCGCTGCTGCGCTTGCTAGCGGAGCGAGCGCAAGTGCCACTGCAGCACTTTGTTGTTCGTTCAGATATGGGATGTGGCAGTACAATTGGACCGATTACTGCGGCCGAGACAGGGATTACGACCATTGATTTGGGTGTGCCAACACTTGCGATGCATTCAATCCGCGAATTAGCGGGCACCGCAGATGTCGATTACCTAGGGTCATTGCTCACTGCGTTTTACAATCGCGTCGCCTGACGCTTGCTTGGAGAATTAACATGACACGCAGACGCGTGCTTACCGGTATTACAACCTCTGGAACGCCACATTTGGGCAACTATGTGGGGGCTATTCGTCCTGCGGTACTTGCCTCGCGAGAAGCAGGAGTAGATGCCTACCTGTTTCTCGCCGATTACCACGCCCTCATTAAGTGCCATGACCCTGCCGTGGTCGCACAATCAAGCCTTGAGATCGCTGCTACCTGGCTGGCGTCGGGCTTAGATGCCGAGCAGGCACACTTTTATAGACAATCTGATATCCCAGAGGTGACCGAGCTCTCTTGGATACTCACCTGTAACGCAGCGAAGGGTTTAATGAATCGTGCCCATGCTTACAAAGCCGCGGTTCAAAGTAATCGCGAGGCCGAAGAGGATCCTGATTTTGGCGTCACAATGGGGCTGTTTTCCTACCCTGTATTGATGGCTGCAGATATTCTCATTTTTAATGCTCACGATGTACCGGTGGGTCGAGATCAAATTCAGCACGTGGAAATGGCACGGGATATCGCGCAGCGGTTTAATCATAATTTTTCGAATATTTTCACGTTACCTAAGGCCGTTGTAGGTGAGCACGTTGCCGTGCTTCAGGGCCTTGACGGACGTAAGATGAGCAAAAGTTATGGCAATACCATTCCTTTGTTTGGCACGCCTAAGCAGCTGCAAAAGAGCATCAATAAAATAAAGACCAACCTGCTGGAGCCGGGGGAGCCAAAAATTCCTGAAGAGTCTACGGTGTTTCAAATTTGGTCAGCGTTTGCAAGTGATGACGAGCGGGCAAGAATGTACGCCGACTTTGAGGGCGGTATTGGTTGGGGAGATGCGAAGAAACAATTGTTCGAACTGGTTAACGGTGAGCTGGCCGAAGCCAGAGAAGGTTATAACGAGTTAATGGCGAAGCCTATGCAAGTTGAAGAGGTGTTGCAGGCAGGAGCGCAGCGGTTGCGTCCAAAAAGCAAAGCACTGTTAGAGCAAGTTCGAGACGCGGTGGGGCTTCGTGCCTATGTCTAGCGGCGACACCACTGGGGCTCTAACTGAGGCTGAGACACCATGAGTGCTCAATTTTTAGAGCGTAACGACGATTTTAATGTGCCTACTGACGAGGCGGTGCACTCAGGGAAAGTGCGATCGGTTTACTGGTTAAAACCAGAAGATAGTCGTCGATTGATCGAAGAAAGAAATTACCCCGTTTCTCACGATGCCGAACTTGCTATTCTTATCGTCTCCGATCGTTTATCCGCTTTTGATTGCATTTGGCGGGCTGAAGGTGGCTTGAATGGGGTGCCAGGAAAGGGAGCGGCGCTCAACGCAGTGTCACTCGAATGGTTTAACGCTTTTGCGGAGGCTGGGCTTGCCCGTAGTCACATCCTTGAGGCGCCACACCCCCTCGTATGGGTCGTTCAGCGGGCTAAGCCGGTAAAAATTGAGGCCATTGCTCGTCAATACATTACTGGGTCGCTTTGGCGCGCCTACGCCAAAGGTGAGCGCGTCTTTTGTGGGAACGATTTGCCAAATCATCTCGCTGAAAATCAACGATTAGGAGAGGTGTTAATAACACCCTCGAGCAAGGGAGTGTTAGAGGGGTTGGAGGGCATCGCGGCGATCGACGATGTCAATATTACCCGCGCAGACATAGAGCGTCACTGGTCGCAACTGGGATTTGAACAACCAGAAGACATTGATCATTACGAACAATTACTCCGCGAGGGCTTCGCCGTCATCGCCGATCGTCTGTCTAAATTAGGTCAGCTCTTTGTAGATACCAAATTCGAGTTTGGCTATGCGACGGGCGTTGAGGGCACTCGCGAGTTAATTTATATGGACGAGGTGGGGACGCCAGATTCGTCCCGTATTTGGAATGCCGCAGCTTATGCTGAGGGCACTGTTTTAGAAAATAGTAAGGAGGGCTTTCGACAAGCGCTTCTGAATTGGGTGCCTGACAGAAATTTATTACTGGATAAACACAGAATGGCCGAGCGCGCGACTTTTGCTGGCAGCGCGCTGTTACCTCAAAGTATGCTTCTGGATGTCTCTGAGACGTATCTCGGGATTGCGGCGCAAATTATAGGCTCATCAATTACAGTGCCTGAAAATCCCAGAGCGGAAATCAAAGAGTTACTATCTGTTGAGCTTGGGCTAGTCTAGGCGACAAGGCAGGCCGCTTAGCCTCGAGTAGAGAATCTCCCGAGGCGGGCCAGCATTTGCAGCCAAATTGCAGACATATCAACGCGGGGAATAGCGATGAAATTAAAAGATAAAGTGTTCGGTTTGGGTCAGTCGTTACTGGGTGGTGTTGCGCTTGCACTGATTGTGGGGTGCAGCGCGTCACCCACAACCCCCGAAATATCTCATGATGGGCTAGTGCTGCAAGATGATACAAAATTTGGCTTGGTCTATGCCAAGCCGGGGGTCGATATTAGGGATTATGAAAACTTTGCGGTTCATCATTGCACGGTGGCATTTCGTAAAAATTGGCAGCGAGATCAAAACTCTACTCGACGCTCTACAAGTCGACGAATTAACGACTCAGATATGGACGCTATCCGCGTAAGTCTCGGAGAACTTTGCGAAACCGAATTTCTTTCGGTTCTTGCGACGGAGCCCGTTTATTCAGTAGTGCCCGAGGAGCAGGCTGCGGCGGGAACTCTGTTGCTAAAGCCCAACATTATCAATCTTGATGTTGTGGCGCCCGACGTAAGCAGTCCCGGGGTCAGTCGCTCATACACGACGGAGTCTGGTGAGATGACGCTGTTTCTAGAAGTCGCCGATGCTTCGACCGGAGAAACGCTATTTCGTATCGTTGACCGACGACGTAATTTAAACGCTATGCGCTTGCAGTGGAGTAATAGTGTTACGAATACTGCAGATGCCAAGCGAATACTGAATGCCTGGGGGGAACAATTCCGGGAAGGCCTTGATCGTATTTATCGTGGAAACAATAGCTGATGGCAACAACACCGATTATTCAGCTCAGCGAGACTGTTTTTGTCGCCGGACAAATTCAGCCTGAACATATGGCAGAGCTGTCAGCTCAGGGTTTTCAGCACGTTATCTGCAACAGACCAGACCATGAGGTGCCAGGCCAGGCCACGATGGATGATATGGCAGAGGCTGCTCAGCTCGCGGGTGTAAACTTCACGCGATATCCGATAGATGGCGCGAATTTCCCCGGGCAAGATCTGGCGGCGTTGACCGCACTATTTGATAGCGGTGATCGTGTTCTGGCTTACTGCCGGACGGGCACTCGCTGCGCTAACCTGTGGGTCGCTACTCGCAGCGAAGCAGACCAGTCAGCGGCTATCGATGTGGCTAGGGGGATTGGCTTTGACCTGTCTCTCGCATTGGTTTGGCGGGGCTAGGGTTCTCTTAAATTTTGACCTTAATCGCGTTGTTGCATTGCTGCGAGTAAATCAGTGAGCGCCAAGGCCTGGCTCTCTGACAGAGATGGCATTACCTCGGTTGCGGAGGGTAGGTCAGTCGATGGGGCTATGTGCTCTCCATGATAGGCCTCGGCAATGATCGCGTAGTCAATACTGAGGTCCTGCCTTGTAATATTTAAGGTATAAACCCTGAGCAATACGTTGTCCTCTGGGCTTAAAGTAGCCCCCCCCAACAATGCAAAGCGCTGTCCTGCAGTGACTTGGCAGTCGATCGTCTCATTTTTAACAATGCTCCATCCAGCTTTGCGCAGTGTTGCACCAATACTCTCTCCAGAACGAATTTGTGCATCCTGCGCTTCAACTCCCGGGTGAGTCGGCAACTCGAAACGGGTGAGAGCTAAGGTTCTCGTGATACGTTGCTCACCAGAGAGGGAATAAAGGCTCGCCAGACGCGTCCTTGTATCCTGTTCGAGCAGCTCAACTCCATAGTGCCCAAAGCGCTCGCGTATTTTGTCGCTATTCAACGTTGATGTTCCTTGGCGCCAGCACCCAGCGAAGTTTCGATCATCATGATGACAGAGGCCTGACGATTGTGGCTAACTTGACCGGTCACAATGGCTCGCCCGCAGATCAGTGTGTTGCTGGATTAAAAAAAAACGTAGTCTACACCATTCGCAGGCATACCTGCCCCGTTTGTCACAGGAGATTCTAATGTCAATTCGATACCTTGTCGGTGCTTTGTTCCTCGTTTTATTACTGCCAGCATCTTTCAGTGCTGCAGATGAGCTAGATGCGCGAATTGACTCACTTTACGATCAAGAGTTGAAAGAGCTGTTCCTCTGGCTGCATCAAAATCCAGAGTTGTCCCATATGGAACACAAAACGTCAGCGCGTCTTGCTTCTGAATTGGAGAGCTTTGGCTACGACGTGCATACCGGCATTGGTGGAACCGGCATCGTCGCGCTGCTTGAAAACGGAGAGGGACCTTTGGTCATGTTTAGAGCTGATATGGATGGCCTGCCGGTTGAGGAGAAGTCAGGCCTGGCTTATGCGTCCAAGGCCAAGCAGGTTGACTGGGATGGTAACGAGGTTTTTGTCATGCACGCCTGTGGCCATGATGTTCATGTCACTAGTTTGGTGGGTACCGCAAGAATCATGGCAGAGCGCAGAGATTCGTGGCAAGGCACACTCATGCTGATTGGTCAGCCGGCTGAAGAGCGCGTTGGTGGGGCGCGTTTGATGCGTGAAGACAATATTTGGGGCCGCTTTGGTCAGCCCGACTATGCCATGGCGCTGCACGTCACGTCGTCGGTTCCTACGGGTATGCTAATCGCCGATCCTGCGCCTTACAGTGGCGCTGACACGGTTGATATCTTGATTAAAGGTGTTGGCGCACATGGTGCCAGCCCTCATTCTGGAGTTGATCCAGTTCTACTGGGCTCACAAATTGTTGTGGCATTGCAGAGCGTTGTAAGTCGAAATTTACCACCGCGAAGGCCAGGTGTAATCACCGTGGGCTCATTTCACTCTGGAACTAAACACAACATCATTTCGGATGCCGCGAAACTCCAAATTACGGTACGTAGCGAATCTGCGACAGACCGAGCACTGTTACTTGACGGGATCAGGCGCGTCGCAGAAAACACGGGACGCATGATGGGCTTGTCGGGTGATATGTTGCCTGAGGTAATCGTCTACGAAAATGAAGGTGTGCCACCAACACTCAACGATATTGCCATGCTGGAGCGTGTCAGAGGCGTGTGGACTGACACTTTAGGGGAGGGCATTTTTTATAATGAGCAACGGCTCGCGATGGGTGCCGAGGATTTTCCATTTTTCACGGTAGACCCTTATATTCCATCAGTATATTTTGCGGTAGGCGGTACTGATCAAGCCGATTTTGATCGGGCAGCAGCGGGTGGTCCGCCCGTTGCTTCCCATCATTCTCCCTTGTTCAAAATTGAACCCGAACCCTCTGTTGAACTTAGTATTAAGGCGTCAGTGACAGGGTTAACCGATTTGCTTCAATCACCCTAGGAAGAGGCACTCGCAGGAATGCAGTGGCCGTTGTGGGATCGCGCCGTACGAGTTATCCATTGGTATTTGCCATTGGCGATAGCGTTTATGTGGTGGAGCGGGGAGGAAGGGCTCTACGACTGGCATAGCTGGGTGGGCTATAGCCTGCTAGTGGCCGTTGGCACACGAGTTTGTTGGGGGATCATTGGTAGCCAGAGCGCCCGTTTCGCAGCGTTTCTTGCGAGTCCGTCGGCGGTGGTTGCCTATGTCAGAGGTAGGCCCTACCAAGGAGAAGGACACAACCCACTAGGTGGCTGGGCAACGGTGATCCTGCTGCTCGTTATTTTTTTGCAGGGCTTGAGCGGATTGTTTGTCACAGATGATGTCATGTTTGAAGGCCCATTGATGTTTTGGGGGGGCGAGTGGTCTGGAGTTTTCGCTGAGTGGCATGAGCTCAACTGGCTGGTTTTGCAGGTGTTGATAGTGTTACATCTGGTGGCGCTGACCTACCACCAGTTGTACCGAAAAGAACCGTTAATAGGGGCCATGTGGTGGGGAAAAACTAAAAGCCGTTTTAGTCTTTCGAAGCCCAAAAACACAGGGTTGGCGTTGGTAATCGCTCTGATAATTGCCGGTTTATTGTTTTTATTGATTACACTAGCACCCCAGGCTCCTAGCTACTATTAAATGAAAGGTTGAGTCACCATGGACAGGAAAACCCTTGAAGCTCATTGGATGCCGTACACCGGTAACCGCCAGTTCAAAGAAGATCCTCGTATTATTACGTCCGCTGAGGGGGTTTGGTATACCGACGACAAGGGGCGTAAGGTTCTAGACGGGCACTCCGGGCTATGGACGTCAGGTTTGGGACATGGCCGCAAGGAAATAAGCGCGGCAGTATCTAAACAGATCAATACTCTCGATTTTGCGCCCCCGTTTCAATTTGGTCATCCCCCTGCCTTTGAGCTTGCCGACCGTATTAAGGGATTAATGCCTGAAGATCTCGACTACGTGTTTTTCACCAATTCGGGCTCTGAATCGGCTGACACCTCGCTGAAAATGGCTCGTGCTTATTGGCGCCTAATGGGCCAGCCGACCAAGACGCGGTTTGTCGGGCGTATGAAGGGGTATCACGGTGTTAATTTTGGCGGGATTTCCGTCGGCGGTATCGCGGCTAATCGAAAATTTTTCGGTCAGGGCGTGGAGGCAGATCACTTGCGGCACACCATGCTGCCGCAAAATCGCTTTTGCCGTGGGATGCCACAAGACGGTGCAGAGCTTGCGGACGAGCTCAACGAAATGATTGCCCTGCATGATGCGTCCACGATAGCCGCGGTCATTGTCGAGCCGATGGCAGGTTCTGCGGGGGTCATCCCGCCCCCTGTTGGTTATTTGCAGAAGCTGCGTGATATCTGCGACGCCAACGATATTTTATTGATTTTTGACGAGGTGATCACCGGTTTCGGTCGCTGCGGTGCGATGACGGGAGCAGACGCCTTTGGCGTAGTGCCTGATATTCTCAACGTTGCGAAACAGATTACAAACGGGGCTATTCCCATGGGTGCTGTTATCGCGCGAGCGGGAATTTACGACACTTTTATGGCTCACGGTGGACCAGATTATGCGTTGGAATTCGCGCACGGTTACACCTATTCCGCACACCCGGTAGCGTGTGCGGCGGGACTGGCTGCATTGGATGTTTTAACTGGTGAGGCGTTGCCGCAGCGGGTTGCTGACGAGGCGCCATTTTTTGAGGCGCTGCTGCACGATGCGCTTTCCGATAAGCCCCACGTTTCCGATGTTCGCAATTACGGTTTTGCCGGTGCTATAACGCTGGAGCCCTATCCGGGCGAACCTTTACGCAGGCCCTTCGAGGTCGCCATGAAAATGTGGGAAAAAGGATTTCTCGTGCGTTACGGAGGCGATACGATTCAGTTGGCTCCCATGTTTGTTATGGAACGCCCCGAAATGGAATCGTTGGTCGGTGCGTTGGCTGATTCGCTACAAGAGCTAGCTTGATCATGTGTGGTGTAGAGCAGGAGTATTTAGGTTGAAAATTGGCATTGTCGTGGGTAGTCATCGTCGTGACTCCCAAAGTCGAAAAGTTGCACTTTATTTGCAACAACAGCTGCAGTCATTGAATGCTGAGACGTGGTTGCATGACCTCGCCCACGACCCTCTGCCCTTGTGGGATGAAAATCTAGGCAGTGGTGAGGGCCAGTGGGCTTTTCTGCCAGGTTTGGTTGAACAGCTACAGAGTTCTGATGGTTTTGTGATGGTTTGCCCTGAGTGGCACGGTATGGCCACGTCTGCGCTGAAGAACTTTTTCTTGCTCTGCAACGTTCAGTCGGGACTAGCGCATAAACCGGCCCTAATAGCTGCGGTTTCTGGCGGTGATGGTGGCGCCTATGTTGTATCGGAACTTCGCACCAGCAGTTATAAAAATAATCGCCTGTGCTACATCCCCGAACAGTTAGTTGTTCGCAACGTTGGCAAGATTTTTAATGCCGATCCCGCGGAGAACGACCCCGAGGCCCATTCCTACTTTGTTGACCGGGCAGATTACAGCTTGAAATTACTTTTGGCCTACGGTGAAGCTCTTGGCACGGTTAGGCTCGGTGGCGCAGTCGATTTGGACGGTTATCCCAACGGGATGTAAGGCACTCTTAAGCGGCATGCTTTGTAAAACGTTGCACCATGCAGTTTAGCCAGCCGCTATTTAATCGCGCAGGAGAATACGAGTTTGAATACATCACTAAAGCGGCTCTTGGGAGGGCTGGGATTTGTCGTGGTTGGATGGTTAGCCTGGTCATTTATTGCTGCCCCTATCGTGCCAGTTGTCTGGCAGGCGCCGCCCAACCCGGGGCTTACTGGCGTTTTCGCGAAAAATCAGAACTTGGCAAACGTTGAAACCGTGACCATGCCAGATCTCGGACCTGAAGATGTAGCCTGCTCAAACGACGGTTGGTTGTACAGCGGGCTGGATGACGGTCGAATTGTTCGCTTCAACGACCAAGGTGAAACCGCGCTTTTTGCGCAAACTGAAGGTAGACCGCTGGGTATGATCTTCGACCAGCAGGGCGCGCTAATCGTTGCTGATGCCTATCAGGGGTTACTGTCGATTGGCCGCGATGGACAGGTTGAAACCTTGGTTGATCAGTACGAGGGTAGGCGGCTTCAGTTTGTTGATGATGTCGACATTGCCGCCGACGGCACAATTTATTTTTCTGACGCCTCAATGGGATTCGAATTTCACAATAACCTGCTCGATTTTTATGAAGGATCGATGACTGGAAGATTATTTGCGTACTCGCCCCAGACCCAGTCAATTGAACTTTTGCTCGACGGCCTTTTTTTTGCGAACGGTGTCGCTTTAGGCCCTGATGATGCCTATGTGTTAATTAATGAAACGGGATTGGGACGGGTTCAACGGTTTTGGTTGAAAGGGCCTCAAGCCGGAACGGCTGATGTGTTTATAGAGCACCTTCCAGGAACGCCCGATAACATTAATTTTGATGGTGACCAGACCTTTTGGATTGCTATGCCTTCCCTGCGCGCTGGCGTCGATGCGGTAGCCCATTGGCCGCTGGTCCGGCGGTTGGTGTCAGTGTTGCCGAAGGCGCTACAGGAGGCAGCAGCGACTCCGGTCAGCTTTGTCTTGGGCGTGAACCTAGAGGGCTCTGTGGTTGCCAATCTTCAAGATTCGGCACTGGGCTATAATTACATCACCAGCGCCACTCCTTGTGGAGACCGCTTATGGTTAGGCAGCCTTCATATGATGGCTGCAGGTTATTTGCCTCTCCCCAAAACAACACACTAAAACTTGCAGCGTAGCTATTAGGAATCTCTCATGCCCGCACCATTGTTGTCTCGACGTGACCTAGAATTTTATCTGTACGAAATGTTCGATGTGGAGGCCCTTGCGACGCGGCAGCGTTACGAAGATCACAATCGTGAATCTTTCAACGCAGCGCTCGATATTGCTGAAAAAATTGCCGAGGACTATTTCGTTCCCATCCGTAAGACCGTTGATCTCAATCAGCCCGATTGGGATGGTGAAAAGGTGGTCATGATCCCTGAGATTAAGATTGCTTACGACGCGGTGGCTGAGGCAGGCCTCATCTGTCCTGATCAAAGTTATGAGATGGGTGGCATGCAGTTACCGCTAGTCGTCACCTCATGCGCCATGGGCTACATTACTGCAGCGGCAAGCACGACCAACGGTTTTCATGCCCTTACGGCAGCAAATGCCAATCTGCTGGAAACACATGCCTCTCAAGAACAAATTGAGACTTGGGTACCCAGACTACGCACAGGAGAGTTTGCGGGCACCATGGCGCTGTCAGAGCCTCAGGCGGGCTCTAGCCTTGCTGATATGCGTACCAAGGCGGTTGCCCAAGACGATGGCACCTATCGGATATTTGGTAATAAGATTTGGATCTCAGGCGGAGACCACGAGCTTTCCAGCAATATTGTTCACGCCGTGTTGGCGAGAATTGAAGGTGCACCGCCGGGGGTAAAGGGCATTTCAATGTTTATTTGCCCCAAGTTTCTTCTCAATGAAGACGGTTCGGTGGGTGCGCGCAACGACGTGCAGCTGGCCGGTTTGTTTCACAAGATGGGTGGCCGGGGTCAAACCTCAACGGCACTCAATTTTGGGGAGGGGGAGGGAGCCGTTGCTTATCTGGTGGGCGAGCCGCACCAAGGCCTGCGTTATATGTTCCATATGATGAACGAGGCTCGAGTGATGGTCGGTACCAGTGGTGCGACTTTGGCAATGGCGGGGTACCAATACAGCCTTGACTACGCCAAGGAGCGACCGCAAGGTCGTAAGGCGTCTTCGAAAGATCCTCTGGCGGATCCCGTCATGCTGATTGAACACGCCGATGTCCGACGAATGTTACTCGCCCAAAAAGCATACGCAGAGGGTGCGTGGAGCCTGTGTTTGTTCGCTTCGCAATTGGTCGATGACTGGAAGACCCATCCCGATGAAGTTGGGCGGACTGGAGCCTTCGAGCTGCTCGACTTCCTGACGCCAATAGTAAAGACCTGGCCTTCTGAATATGGGCCTAAAGCCAACGACTTTGCTATTCAGGTGCTGGGTGGCGCGGGTTACACCAATGAGCATCCCGTGGAATTAATGTATCGCGATAACCGTCTAAATCCGATCCATGAAGGCACGACAGGAATTCAGTCTCTCGATCTGTTGGGTAGGAAGGTGCCGCAAAATGGTCTGGCGGGGTATCAGGCTTGCCTGAGCGCCATTGAATCGACCCTAGAGGCGGCTGAGGGGGTGGCTGACTGTGCGCCTATGCTTATTGCTCTGCAGGCTGCCTTGGGGCATCTCAAGAGCACTACTGAGGTTCTGCTGGGTAGTATGCTGGAACGCGATATTGACCTAGTGATGGCGAACTCAGCGAAATACCTTGAGTTCTTTGGACATGTGGTCGTGGGTTGGATGTGGCTGCGTCAAGGGCTGATTGCAGCGCAGGCATTGACGGCTGAATGTCACTCGGATGACACCGCTTTCTATAGAGGCAAGCTCCAGAGCATGCTGTACTTTGCGCGCTGGGAGCTCCCACAAACCAAAGTATGGGCAGACTTACTCAGTGATTTAGATGATACAACCTACACCATGGAGGCGGCCTGGTTCTAATGAGCCTACCGCTTTACATCGTTAATGCTTTTACCCGTACCACTTTCGGGGGCAATCCTGCGGCCGTTATGCCCTTGGAGCACTGGTTTTCCGATGAAACGTTACTTGCCATTGCTGCCCAGCATAATCTCTCGGAAACTGCCTTTTTTGTGCATACAAGCGCGGGGCATTACGAGTTACGTTGGTTCACCCCGGGGGCCGAAGTGCAGCTTTGTGGTCATGCGACATTGGCTTCGGCGCATGTGCTGAAGGCACACTTGGGCTTTCAGGGTGATGAGGTCATATTTTCCACTCGATTTAGTGGCAAGCTGTGTGCTCGATATATTGGCGAAGGTATCGAGCTCGATTTCCCATCATTGAGACCTCAACCTCACAGCCCGGAGCCTGCACTGCTTGCCGCGTTGAAGACACCTGTGGTCGCCGCAGCAATTCCCGAAATCCATCCCTGGAAAGCACTTTATGAAGTGGAAAGTGAAACGGCACTGCGAGAGATTGTGCCCGATTTTCCGGCAATAGCAGCGGCGGTCGATCATGCCGTTATCGTAACGGCTCGAGGTGAGCGTCACGATTTTGTATCCCGCTTTTTTGCGCCGAATTTGCGCGTTAACGAAGATCCTGTGACGGGTTCAGCACACTGCGTTTTGACCCCTTACTGGGCAGCGAAACTGGGCAGCGACTCGCTAAGCGCTGCGCAAGTTTCCGAGCGGGGTGGTGAGCTAAGCTGTGTGTTAGCGGGCGATAGGGTTAAATTAACCGGGCAGTCCGTGACCTATGCTGTAGCCGACGTTGTGGGCGCCATAGGTCTCGATTAAGCGTACTACAGTCGCAAAGTACTGGTTGAAATGCACCCGCCACGACATCCCGATTATTTAGTGCGCAGTGTGTGGCGGTGGCTATGGGTTATCGACCATCGGCAATGAGGGTACCCCTGAGCATGCTGTTGAAAGCGCAAGGCTTAGGGTTTCACCTGTGCCGCGAGCTGCCCTCTAAGCCAGGTGTCCATGCGTGCTTCCAGTGCGTCCAGCGGAATTGCACCGGCGCCCAGCAAATGATCGTGAAACGCTCGTATGTCAAAGGCATTGCCCAATGCAAGTTCAGCGGTCTCTCGGAGTTCCAGCATCTTCAGTTGCCCAATTTTATAGGCGAGCGCCTGCCCCGGCCAGCCTATGTAGCGGTCAATTTCATTCACAATATCGGCTTCTGTTTTAGCCGCATTGGCCAAGAAAAAATTGATGGCACGCTCGCGACTCCAGCCGAAGTAGTGGATGCCGGTATCGACAACCAGTCGCACGGCACGCCACATGTCGTAAACCAATTGTCCGTAGCGTGAGTAGGGGTCCTTATACAGCCCCATATCGTAACCCAGCCGCTCCGAGTACAGCCCCCATCCCTCAACAAAGGCAGTGACGCCACTGCGCCGTCTAAACTCTGGTAAGTCGGTCAACTCACCTGCCAGCGCAATTTGCAGGTGATGTCCGGGAACACTCTCGTGAACACTCAACACCTCCATCTCAAACTTGGGGCGGACTTCGGGCTTATACAAATTCACGTAGTACCAGCCGGGCCGTTTCCCATCGGGCGTGGGTGGCATGTAGTACGCTGTCGTGGTGTCAGGGGCTATTTCATCAGGAATGGGTCGCACACCATAGGGTATTCGCGGTAATTTCCCGAAGAGCTTCACTAGCTCGGGATCAAGACGTTTGGCTACGGCCTGATAACCCTCCAGAAGCTCCTCTGGTGTGTCGTAATAAAACTGCGGAGCAGTGCGTAGAAAGTCGTTGAACGCCGCGAGTTCTCCGTCGAAACCTACCTCGGCGATGACGCCTTCCATTTCGCTGCGAATTCGCGCGACTTCATCAAGGCCAATCTGGTGAATGGCTTCTGGCGAGAGGTCTGTGGTCGTAAAGTGTTGCACCAAAAATCTGTAGGCAGCTTTGCCACCCTCAAGGCTTCCAATGCCCGGTTCGGGTCGACTTGCGGGCAAGTAGCGGTCCTTGATGAACGCCCCAAAATCACGGTAAGCAGGGTTAAGTTGGTCTGTAATCACGGTCTTTGCTTCGGCTTGGAAAGCCTTTGCTACCGCAGGGTCGATATTGCCCGATATCTCTGCAAAGGCCTTGTAGAATGGGCTTGCTTCCGGGGCGGCAGTGACCACCCGCTCAATCTGCTCGGGAACACGTTGAATGATTATGGCGGCTTGAACCCTATTTTTAGCCATGCCTTCAGTCAGCAGCTCTTGATATTGCTGAAGCCGATCGGGCAGCGCGCGTAAGCGAATTAACCAGTCTCGGTAGTCTTGTTCACTACTAAACGGTAAACGCTCCGCCATGCCATGGGCATGCTGTGGACCCGAACGCATATTGATCGGCATTAAGTGCAGACCTTGTTCGTAGGCCGCACGTTCGTCGTTAATTTCACGCAGTAGCATGCTGCGATTGAGACGGACCTCGCTGGACAGGCTGGCAGGCTCAATAGCGCCCAGCTGCTGTGAAAAGACGCTCAGTGCTTCCTGTCGCAGTGCTTCTGATGCCAGACTCATATCGGTCCATGATGCGTTGCCAGAGCGGTCGCCGTAGCCCAGGCGCATTTCCGGATAACTCTCGAGGCTCCATGCCCAATGCTCTTCAATGACCGCTTCAACCGCTTTGTCGTTGGCTACAACAAGCTGGCTCATGAGTGACGTTGAGAGCACAAAAAAACCGCCTAAGAGGCGGTTTGCTCGTTTAGTTTGAGGTCTCATGTGAATCACCGGCCAAGAATGGAGCGCGCTACAAGCTCTCTCATAATTTCAGAGGTGCCGCCATAAATGGGTTGAATACGGGCGTCTACATAAAAGCGGGAGATGGGGTATTCGGTGGTGTAGCCATAACCGCCAAAGCACTGCAAACATTGATCAGCAACCCGGCACTGCATTTCACAGCTGGCGAGTTTTAGCATTGCAGCTTCTTCACTGCTGAGATCTTCATTGGCATATTTCTCCGTGCACTTTTCGTAAAAGGCGCGGTTAATGGCGATATCGGTTTTTACATCAGCAAGCTTAAATCGAGTGTTTTGGAAGCCACCTATTTTTTGTCCAAAAGCTTCACGTTCTTTCACGTATTCAACGGTAACGTCGAGGGCACCTTCAGAGGCAGCCACAGCCTGAGCAGCAATGCCCAAGCGTTCTCTTGGCAGTTCATCCATGAGAATTGCGAATCCTTTATTCGCCTCACCCAGTAGGGCATCGGCAGGTAGGCGCACGTCGGTAAAGAATAGTAGTGCCGTATCGGACGTGTGCTGACCGATTTTTTCAATTTTCTTGGATTTCTCAAAACCCGGCGCGTGGGCGTCAACTAGAAATAAGGACGTACCTTTGGCGCCTTTACCCGGGTCTGTGATGGCGGCAACGATAACTAGGTCAGCGTGGATACCATTAGTGATAAATATTTTAGATCCATTTAGCACCCATTCATCACCATCGCGGACTGCGTTAGTACGAATGCTTTGTACGTCTGACCCCGCGCCCGGTTCGGTCATGGCAAGAGCACCAACGCATTCGCCCGTAACCATTCTGGGCAGCCAGTGCGCTTTCTGCTCCGGGGTGCCGTGCCGGCTTAAATAGGGGGCGATGATATTAGAGTGAATCCCGTAAGCCGAGGCAAATCCACCAAAACACATGTAGGACAGCTCTTCTATCATGGCAAGTGTGACGTGGGGTGTGGTGCCTGCGCCACCGTACTCCTCGGCCACATCGGGGCATAGTAGTCCCGCTGCGCCCAGGGTATTCCAGAGTTCACGAGGCACCATATGTTCCTCTTCCCACTGTTCGTAATGTGGTGAGATCTCTTTTTCAAAGGCGCGCCTTGCCATGTCACGGAACAGCTGCATTTCATCAAGATTTACGGCTTGGTTCATATCGGTGTAGCCTTTTAATCGCAGGGTTGGAATTATGCCCAAAACCACCGGCCGCTGAAAGGAGGAGTCTTTTTTCTCTGGAAAGGCCATAATTATTGAGTCGTGTTACTTTAAGCCTGATAACGCATGAATCTCTGCACAGTTCATGCTTTTTGGCCTTTATGGAGATTCTCCCATGCAAAAACTGCGGACTATATTGCTGCGCTCAGCGGGTGGTTTTTCGTTGATCGAACTCATGGTCGCCATTGCTATCATAGGCATATTGGCGGTCGTAGCATTGCCTGCCTATCAAAGCTATGTGAAGCGAGCAGAGTTTGCGCAAGTCATCGAAGATTGGGATGCACTCAAAGTCGCTTTCGAGCTCTGCTGGGAGCTTGAGGGCGATCTACGAAAGTGTACTGAGTCCAATGGTCAGATTGCCAGTGCTATTAAAGGCTTGCCGGGAGTTGACGTTCGTGTCTACAGCC
>Ga0233432_10001730_pt1 | contig 20893 bp, 17 predicted proteins | sample SI_122_August201_6_FD_179870 | JGI IMG/M metagenome (GOLD analysis project Ga0233432, IMG submission 179870) | Seawater microbial communities from Saanich Inlet, British Columbia, Canada - SI_122_August2016_10_MG | ecosystem: Environmental > Aquatic > Marine > Inlet | place: Canada: British... | reverse complement strand
AATTGCCCCCCTTCAAATGTGTATTTGAAGTTTTTCTTTCCCGGAACGGCTTTGTTTTCTTCAAAATATGAAACCAAATCATAACCATCTACGGCAATGTTTTTTGAGTTTAAATTAAGGTGTGTAGTATTGCTTTGAGAATAAATGTCTTGAATAAAGACACTAAAAAAGAAAAGTAGTAAGAAATACTTTTTCATCATTGGCTTTTAAGTTTCCACGAAGTTATTGTTTTTGTTTAACAAAAAATACCTTTGTCTAAGGTTTTTTGAATGAATTTGTGAAAGAATATGTCAATTTACGTTGTACTTAGTAATATTTTAATGAATTTTGCGTTCATTTAAGTAATAACTCAGAGCTATAAATGAATATTATAGAAGCAATTTCCGTTTTCTTTATGAGTTTTGTCAAGTTTTTCTTGGCAATTCCATTGGCTTTCACATTTGACTTTACCTTTTGGCAAACTTTTCTGATTACATGTTTAGGAGGTGTTTTAAGTGTTTTGTTTTTTGCTCAGTTTCGAAAAGTAATTCCGAAATTTTATTATAGATTTTTTCCATACAAAACTAAAGTTCCTAAAAAACAAGGGTTTAAAAATGTATTGGCCTTCAAAACCGCAAAAAAGTACGGCTTATTTGGTATAGCATTTTTAACACCGATAGTATTTTCAATTCCTTTGGGCACTTTTTTAGCTCTTCATTTTTTTCCAAACAAGAAAAAGACTTTACCTATTCTTATTGCGTCTGTTCTTGGCTGGTCTTTCGTTTTAACCTTAGCTTGGAATATTAATGTATAAACATCTATTTTTTGATTTAGATCGCACTTTATGGGACTTTGAGAAAAACTCTCACGAGGTTCTTAACGACTTATTTTTTAAGTATAACCTTGTAGGAAAGGGAATTATAAGTGTTGATGAGTTCATTGCCAGATATAAAATAAATAATGAAAAACTTTGGGATTTATATCGTCTAAATAAGATAGAAAAGGAAAAGCTAAGGGGCGAGAGGTTTAAGCTTACTTTGGAAGAGTATAATATTTTAGATGATGACTTAGCTAATCAAATTGGCTTAGATTATGTTGAGTTATGTCCAATGAAAACTCATCTTTTCCCATTTGTTCATTCTACATTATCTTTTTTGAAAAGCAGGTATGAATTACATATCATTACTAATGGTTTTGAGGAAGTTCAGTTTAAAAAATTAAAACATAATAATCTTTTAGATTATTTCAATCAAATAATCACTTCTGAGCAAGTTGGTTACAAGAAACCAAGTAAGGAAATATTTAGCTATTCTTTTAAAAAGACTTTCTCAAGACCTTCTGACTGTCTAATGATAGGAGATGATTTATTAGCGGATATTCATGGTTCTAGAGAAGTTGGTATGGACCAAATTTATTTTAATCCACATTCGCTTCCTCATACTGATGCTAATATCACGCATGAGATTAAGTGCCTTAGTGAGTTAGAACAGATACTGTAAACCCCATTTTTTTCAAGTCCTCCCAAAATGTGGGGTACGATTTGCTCACCACTTCAATATCATTAATTTTTAAATCGAATAGTATTGCTAAAGGAGCTAAACACATTGCCATTCGATGGTCGTTATGCGTATCAAGATTTTGTATTGGCATTCTTATTTCTGATTCCTTGAGAATAAATTCATAGTCTGTATATTCTGATTTTTGTTGAAACTTTTCAAGCTCAGCTTTTAAGGCAAAAAGACGGTGACTCTCTTTGTGCTTTAGATTTTGTAGGCCTTTTACAGTTGCAGTTTTTCCAAGTCCAGCTAGAGAGCAGCAGTAAGCTTGAGCCAAGTCAGGGTAATCAATTAAATTAATGTCTAGAGGTTGAATTATACTGGTGTTTTCTTTTTTTGAAAGGTGAAGTGTGGAGTCAATAAAACTACTTTCTATTCCTAACTTTTGAAATATCTCTATTGCCTTATAGTCACCCTGCCAGCTATCTTCAAATAAGCCATTGATTATAAGTGTGCCACTTTTTGATAAGGACAAACTTTCAAGTAAAAAGGCTACAGCACTCCAGTCGCCTTCAATTAAAATATCTTTTGCTGAGTAGGATTGGTTTTTGACATTAATTGTATTTCTTTTCCATTGACTTTCAACACCAAAATAGGACATCATTTCGCTAGTCATTTTGATATATGGTACCGAAAGAATATCACCTTCTAAAGTAATTGTTAAGCCCTGTTTCAAAGATGGGGCTATCAATAATAATGCTGAAATAAATTGACTACTGATACCAGCATCTACTGAGACGTTACCTCCTTCGATAGGTTTTCCTTTAATTTTTAATGGCGGATAGCCTTCCTTTTCTAAATATTTAATGTCAGCTCCTAGTTCTTTCAAAGCACTAACCAGTTCTTTAATAGGGCGTTCTTTCATTCGTTCGCTACCAGTTAAAGTATAATCACCTTGTTTGCATGCTAAAAAAGCGGTTAAAAAACGAAAGGCGGTACCGCTGTCACCAACATCGATGGTATCAGATTTAGTTTGCAATGCCTTGTGTAAAAGTTGAGTGTCTTTAGAAGTGGACAAATTATGAATCTTGAATGGGGTAGAGCATAATGCTTGAATTATCAAGGCTCTGTTGCTCAAACTCTTGGAAGCGACTAAGGTTATTTCAGCATTAATTGTTTTTGTTTTATGTGAAATATGGTAATTCATCAATTAAAACAAAGCTTTAATTTTTGGAATATCAACTGTACAATCGAAATTGCATTTTCCAATTTTTGAAAGTAATGAAAACTTAAATACGTTGTTTTCATTTTTTTTATCATTTTCTAAAAAAGGCAATAGCTTTTCAAAATGTGGTAGATTAATTATCTCAAAAGTGGATTGCAAGAAGCTATTAATTTCATCCTTTTCTTCATCAGAGAGATTTGACAGTTTACTTTCCAATAGCATACCTGTGGCAATTGCCTGGCCATGTAGTACCTCTTTGCCAATTGATAAACAATACCCCTCAATGGCGTGTCCTATGTTGTGTCCAAAATTCAAAATCTTTCTTAATCCATTCTCCTTTGGGTCGGCACTTACTATTTCATTTTTAATACCAATACTTCTTTCAATAATCTCTTCCCAATTTAGTTCTTCTACGGATGTTGAAATGAGATTTCCCCACATTTCAGCATCATAAATAAGTGAATGTTTCACTACTTCGGCATATCCAGAGTATAGTTGTGTTTTGTCTAAAGTGTTCAGAAAAGATGGGAAAATATAAACGCCTTTTGGATTCTTAAATAAGCCAATTTGATTTTTTAAGTTAGAAAAATCTATTCCTAGCTTTCCGCCAATAGATGCATCTACCATAGCCAAAAGGGTAGTAGGTACTTGAATGAAATCAATTCCTCTTTTGTAACATGAAGCTGCAAATCCACCCATATCGCCAATTACTCCACCACCAAGATTAATGAATAGAGACTTTCTATCAAATGTATGTTTAGTTAATTCTTCCCAAATGTGTTGGCAAGTGCTAATATTTTTGTTTTTCTCACCAGAAGGAATACGTATTAAAACATGGTAAGAGATATTGGTTTTTTTTAAGAAAATATCCAAACAATATCTCTCAGTGTTTTCATCAACTAGAATGGCAACTTTTGAATAAGTAGACACATCAATCTTATCGAGAGCAGTTCCCCCAATATGTATTGAATAGGTTTGACTTTGAACTACTCTCATTCAGTGATGCTTCGTATTGGATTTCCAGTACAACCATTTGGAAAAGAAATTCCAAGTAATGTACTTACTGTTGGTGCGATATCGCAAATTGAAATATATTCGTCTGTAAGACCATGTTTGATGCCTTTACCCCAGAATAATAAGGGAACGTGTGTGTCGTAACTAAAGCATGAGCCGTGTGTCGTACCTGTTGGTGAGTTCCACTCAATCCATCCAGAATTTAAAACTATTACTACATCGCCAGAGCGTTTTTGATTAAAGCCTTTTTGTATTAAGGAGTGAAAACTATTTTGGTATTCGTTGTTGTGTAGCTGATGAGCCGTATAGGTGTATTGAACACCGTCCACATTAAGCAAATAGTCGGCAGCTACTTGCTGCACTTCTTGATGGCTCAATTTTTTGTCCTCAATTAATTTTCGATTCAGAAAAAATTGTTGATTAGAGTATTTTAGTGCCCAATTTCCTTCGCCAAATCGATTTGAAAGATGAGTGTTTAATTGGGCAGTTAAGTCAGAAGCGTTAAAGTATCCAGCTGGTATTTTTCTTTTCTTTAACTCATTAGGAACACTTACTACACCATGGTCTGAGGTTAAGAATACCAGGGCGTTTTCTTTTCCGACAGTTGAGTAAATATAGTTGAGTATCTCTGCAATTTCCTTATCAAGTTTAATATAGGTGTCAACTAATTCTTGTGCATGTGGTCCAAATTGATGTCCTATATAATCAGTTGATGAAAAGCTAATTGTCAATACATCTGTAACTTTATCTTTACCTAAATCTTCACCTTTCATCAGTTCAATAGCTAAGTCTTTAAGGTATGTATTTCCTTGAGGCGTGCTTTTTACGGATGATGGACCTTTACTTGCTAGTAAACTATCCATAGGGTAGCCGAAGCCTTTACCTTTCCATGCTCCTTTGAAGTAGCTGGTGGCGGGTTTATCTTGTTGAAATTGTAATAACCATTCTGGTAGTTGTTCATAATAGTAGGAGCTTGAAATCCACTCACCACTTCTTCCCATCCAGAAAGCACCGTTAGCAGTATGTCCAGCAGGCAGTATAGCGCCTCTATCTTTTATAGAAATACCAAATACTTTAGATTCAGGGCTGAACAATTTTAGCTCATCAGAAAATGTGGTAGTTAGCATTCGGTGAGGTGACATTTTTCCAGCACTAGATTCTACATCAACATGGTTATCACAATCACAAACGGTTGTGGAATTTCCATCTCCAGCACAATAGACTGAAAGTCCGTCAGCTTTATTGTACCAATTGTTTCCTATTATGCCGTGAACTGAAGGGGTAGTGCCTGTGAATATACTAGCATGACCAGGCCCTGTGTAAGTTGGGGTATAATTGTAATGAGTATTTCGGCAAAAGTATCCTTCATTAACAAGTTTTTTGAAGCCATCATCTTGAAACTGATTCCAAAATCGGTAGATGTAATCGTATCGCATTTGGTCAACAACAATACCTACTACGAGCTTGGGCTTTTCTTGTGCTTTTGCTATTCCACAAGATAGTATTAAAGCTATGGTTAAGATTTTCTTCACTTTTTTAGTTTTAGGTTAATTTGATATGCAAAAATAGAAAGAATGACTGCAACAATAACATCAGCAATCGGCGGCACTGTTTCCCAAATGTAATTCCAACAAATGACCAAAACGAGCCAAACAAACCATACTAGATTAAATTGCTTCATTTTTTTGTTAAATAAGCGTGTAACTTAACAGTTAACAAAGCTACAAAAGTTCCCCATAGCATTCCACCGATAATATCAAAAGGGTAGTGGACGCCAACATATACTCTACTATAGGAGACTAAAACCGCCCACAAAAAGAGCAGTAGAAATACACTTTTCTTTTCTAATAGTTTACCGATTACAATAGCTAATCCAAAAACATTGGATGCGTGTGAGGAAATAAAACCAAATTGACCTCCGCAACCATCTGTTACTAAACGAATATTTTCTAATGCATGGCAAGGTCGTAATCGCTCAAAATTATTTTTGAAGAGGTGTACACTTCCCATATCACAAAGTAGAATAACGAAGCCGATAGCTGCAAAAATCCAAATACTATCTTTTTTCTTTTCTCTTATAATTAGTATTACCAATAGTAAGTAGAGAGGAATCCAAGAAAGCTTGTGAGTTGTAAAGAGCATGAAAGAATCCCAACTTTCTCTGCCCGATTGATTAATCAGATAGAACCATTCTGTATCAAGTTCAAGAAGCCATTCCATTTAGGCGTTCAATTTTTTCCAAATTAGATCTTTGAGTTCTACTAATCCTTGTTGAGCGACTGAAGAAATAAAAATACTCTCAATATCTGTTGGTAGTTCTTTAGTTATTTCTTCTTTAAGCTCATCATCTAGCATATCCGATTTACTAATGGCAAGGATTTTATCTTTATCTAGCAATTCAGGATTATATTTTTCAAGTTCACCGAGTAGAATGTGGTATTCTTTAGCAATATCGTTGCTGTCCGCTGGTACTAAAAATAGTAAGGTTGAGTTTCGTTCAATATGTCTTAGAAAGCGTAAGCCTAAGCCTTTTCCTTCTGCTGCACCTTCAATAATTCCAGGAATATCAGCCATAATAAAGGAGCGATCTTCTCGATAAGAAACAATTCCAAGATTTGGCACTAAAGTAGTGAATGGGTAATTAGCAATTTCAGGTTTTGCAGCAGATACAACGGATAAAAGGGTAGATTTTCCTGCATTAGGAAAGCCCACAAGTCCTACATCTGCTAAGACCTTAAGCTCTAGAATAAACCAATCTTCTTGAGAGTCTATGCCTGGTTGAGCATAGCGTGGTGTTTGATTAGTGGATGATTTAAAATGTACATTTCCTTTACCGCCTTTTCCACCTTCAAGAAGTATTTTTTCTTCATTGTGCTCTGTTATTTCAAATAAGACTTCGCCAGTTTCAGCATGTTTGGCAACTGTTCCTAGAGGGACTTGAAGTATTTTACTTTCTCCATCTTTACCAATTCGATTATTTCCACTACCAGAACCCCCATGTTCAGCAAAAAGATGCTTTTGGTATTTCAAATGTAGTAATGTCCACATTTGTTCGTTTCCTTGAATGATAATGTGTCCACCACGACCACCATCGCCACCATCAGGTCCACCTTTAGCTGTGGTTCTATCTCTTAAAAAGTGAGTAGAGCCAGCCCCTCCTTTACCTGAGCGGCAAAAGATTTTTACATAATCAACAAAGTTGGAGTTTTTTACTTTCATTATAAATTATCAATAGCCACACACAATTTGGAGTTGATTTCTTCAATAGATCCCACACCTTCAATACTTTGTAGTTTATGCTGCTTGTTGTAGTATTCTTTTAGAGGTGCTGTTTTAGTGTTGTATTCGTTAATACGGTTTCTGATGATAGATTCGTTGGCATCATCGGCTCTTCCACTACTTTTACCTCTTTCCAATAAACGTTTTGTGAGTTCATCATCATCTACGTCAAGAGAAAGCATCGTTGTAATGGCAGTATTTAAATCAGCTAACATATTATCAAGTGATTCAGCTTGGGCAGTTGTTCTAGGGAAACCGTCAAAAATAAAACCTTTTGCCTCAAGGTTATTTTCTAAAATAGATTGAATCATTTTAATAACAACATCATCAGGAACTAAATCGCCTCTGTCCATAATGCTTTTGGCCTGTAAACCGAGGTCACTTCCTTTGGCAATTTCGCCTCTTAGAATATCACCTGTAGATAAATGGATAAGTGAATACTTGTCAATGAGTAATTGAGATTGTGTTCCTTTTCCTGCACCAGGAGGCCCAAACAAGACAATATTTAACATAGTTAAGAGTTTTTGAGTTTGTAAATTTGTGGTAAAGTTCGTCCTAATTCTTCATAATCCAAACCATATCCAACAACAAAGTGGTTAGGAATTTCTTTTCCTACAAAGTCAATTGGTATTTCTTTAGAATACACATCAGGTTTTAGCAATAGGCTAGCGATGTGAATTTTTTTAGGATTTTCTTTAGATAATCGATTGTACAAATATTCCAATGTATTACCAGTATCTACAATATCTTCGATTATAACAATAGTTCTGTCTTTCAGATTCATTAGCACACCCATTATGTCTTTAATTTCTCCAGAACTTTGAGTGCCTTGATAGGATTTGATTTGCATAAATGTTATTTCAGCATCAAAAGATAGTGCTTTGAGTAAATCGGAAGCAAATAGAAAAGAACCTTTCAAAACAATTATAAAAAGTGGATTTTCATTTTTGAGAACACCCATTTCTTTTGCCATTTGACTAACAATATTTTGAATTTCTTCTTGTTCAAGGAAGGGTTCGAAGGTTTTATCGAGTATTTGCACCATTAATACAATTTAGCTGCGAATTTACAATAAAAGTAGGATTTTATTTTAACAACTTTTTTTAAATTCGCAGCATAAAATTATAACAATTACAAATTATGAAAGCAGTAGTAAGTATCATTATGGGAAGTACATCTGATATGCCAGTCATGCGAAAGGCAGCAGACTTCCTTAATTCAATGAAAATCCCTTTTGAAATAAACGCCTTGTCGGCACACCGTGTGCCAGAAAAAGTAGAGGAATTTGCTTCAAATGCGCATGCTAATGGCATTAAGGTCATTATTGCTGGTGCTGGTGGTGCTGCTCACTTGCCAGGTGTTGTTGCTGCTTTTGCTACAGTTCCTGTAATTGGTGTTCCTTGCCGTTCATCTATTTCTATTGACGGATGGGATAGTATCTTATCAATTTTACAAATGCCTCCTGGAATTCCAGTTGCAACAGTTGGACTAGATGCAGCTTACAATGCTGGTATTTTAGCAGGACAAATCTTATCTACTTCGGATGAAGAACTTCACGCTAGAATGGTAGAGTTCAAAATGAACATGAAACAAAAAATCGTAAAAGCTAACCAAGATTTAGCTAGCGAAAAGTTTGAATTTAGAGTTCAGTAATCATTTAAATATTTAATACCTTAGGCTTTCATTATTTTAGCTATGAAAGCCATCTTACTTTGCCTGTGTTTCACAGTATTTAGTTACGTATTATATGCGCAATCAACTCTCATTGAAGGTCAATCTGTAATTGGGGAGGGCTTGTGGTCTCAAAATGTTTGTGGTATCAGCCATACTTCAAATTTTGCTATTGGTGTTTCTAATAAGTATGCTTTTGGACTAGAGGAATTGTCGACCTCAAAATTAGCAGCAGTCGCCCCTCTAAACATTGGTGTTATAGGTGCTAGTTGGTCAAACGTTGGAGATGACTTATACAATGAAAATGAAATAGCACTTTCATTAGCTCGACATTTTTCATCATCCTTTCAGCTCGGAATTAGAATGAGGCTTAATGCCATTTCAATTAATTCGGAAAGCCGTTCTTCATTTGTTACTGATATTGGTATGCAGTCAGCTATCTCTGAGAAGGTATCCTTTGGAGTTCAATTAGAAAATCCGTTTAGAGCTGAATTGCAAACCACTTCATTAGAAGCGGGTCTTGCTTATTGGCTTTCAAAAAAGGCATCAGTATTTCTTTCCGCAAAAAAAGAGTCGGACTTACCAACTTCAGTAATAGTGCATATTAATTATACTATTCTTGAAAAAGTATTGGTTCAGGGAACTCTATCAAACACAGCTTTTTTCAATCGATTTGGATTAGCTTATAAGTTAAAAGGCTTATCATTAGAAGGGTTTTTATCGCATCATTCATATTTGGGATTTAGTCCACAAGTTGGAATTTCATATTCGTTTGGAAAATGAAAAAAATCCTTTTTTTTATTCTTTTCTGTAACTGCATTTACGCTCAAGATTTGCCTGAATCTTTGGTTTTTTATTTAGAAAATGAAGAAGTAGATGAAAGTGAACTTTTATTTATTTATGAAGTCTTGGAGTCACCTATCAATCTGAACGATTGTTCTGTTGATGATTTGCTGCAACTACCGTTTATATCAAAAGAAGAAGCAACTTCGATTATTAATTACAGAAAATCTAAAACATTGTTTCGTTCAGTTTATGAGCTACAAGCTATCAATGGCTTAAATCGAAATACCATTAGCTTATTATTTGAATGTGTTAGCGTTCAACCAAAATCAGTTGAGGTAAAACATTCACGTCATCAAATAACTACTCTCTACCAAAGTTTTTTGGAAAATCAGATAGAATTTTCTGACAATACCTTTGTTGGCGATAAAAGCAAGCATTATTTAAGGTATAAAGGGAGTAGTAAAAATGTAAATTTTGGATTTCTCACTGAAAAAGATGCTAGTGAAAAATGGCTAGATTTCAATTCGTTCCATTTGAATATTAAAAAAAGAAATACTCAACTTTTTATTGGGGATTATCAGCTTTCATTGGGGCAAGGTTTATTGGAGTATCAAGGATTCAGCTTTGGAAAATCAGCAAATGTATTGAGCACTTTTAAAAGAAGCCCAACATTACGTTCTCATACTTCAACACGAGAAAGTCATTTTTATAGAGGAGTAGCAATTGAGCAAAAATATAAGCGATGGAAATGGTCTTCGTGGTTTTCTTACAAACCAATTGATGGCAATTACGATGAGTCATCACACATAGTTACATCTTTGAGCGATGTGGGTTTGCATAGAACACAGACTGAAATTGAAAATAAAAATCAACTGCTTCAAAAAACAATTGGAAGTCGTTTGTCCTTTGAAAAAAGCCGTTTTAACTCATCCATTTATTTAAATTATAAGCAGTGGGATAAGCCTTTGAAAATTCTGCAAGATACTTTGGAAAATACACTTTCATTTGCAGCAGATTATTCAGTCACATTAAAAAACATGCACCTATTCGGTGAGCTGAGTTCAGCTCATAAAACGCTGTCTTATTTGTCTGGATTAACTATAAATATTTCTAGAAATTTATCGTATGCTTTATTGTATCGAAACTATCCTTCAGATTACTATTCATGGGAATCGAATGCCTTTGGTGAGCAATCCAACACCAGAAATGAAAGAGGGTTGTACTCCGCCATTAGTCTAGATTTATCACGAAAATGGACCCTATCATCATATTCCGATTATTTTTATTTTCCAGAAAAGAGCTATTATACAAATGTGCCTTTAAGAGGGAGAGACCATAATATTCAATTAGAGTACAAGCCATCAAAAAAGTACCAAGCATTGACGCGTATTAATTGGGAGTCAAAAACTATAAACCAAAATGATGAACTTGGACTTCATGAAATTGAAGAGGCCACATCTATGAAGATTTTTGCTCAACTAAACTATAAGCTTAATGACTTTGCGTTCAAAAGTCGCTCTGTGTGGAGTAGGTCTGAAAATGATTGGGGGTATTTAATGTTGTATGATATTAAATATAAGCCATTGGAAAGCAATTGGTCGTATTCGCTGAGGTATCTTTTATTTGACACTCCAAATTATTCAACGAGGATATATGTCTATGAGCCGGATGTGCTGTACTCCTTTTCTGTACCAGCTTTTTATGGTGAAGGACAACGAATTGTTGGTGTTCTAAAGTGTAAAATAAATAGACAGTTAAGCCTTAATTTTAAGATTGCCCAAACTCAATATTACGATAATACACCTATTCGTTCAGGAAGTATAAAAGGAGATAAGTTGACTGATTTTAAGATCTTAGTTAAATATGTACTGTAAATTTTTATATTTGGGGAAATCAAATTACAATACCTATGCAAGATTATCAATCACCTTTAGAAATGCTTTACCGTTGGGAGAGTGAAACGCCTAACAAATTGTACATGCGTCAACCCATTAACGATGAGTGGCACAAATGGACTTGGTCTGAAACGGCCACTGAAGTCAGAAAAATGGCTGCATATTTAAAGTCTCTCGACTTATCACCTAAAAGTAAAATTGCAATACTTTCAAAAAATTGTGCACATTGGATAATGAGCGATTTAGCTATTATGATGGCTGGACATGTCTCAGTTCCATTGTATCCAAACCTAAAGGCTGAGAGCATAAAACAAATTCTTGACCATAGTGAGACGAAGTTAGTGTTCGTAGGTAAATTGGATGATTTTGCTAGTATGCGACCAGGAATTCCAAAAGATATGCCTTGCATAGCCTATCCTTTTTATTCAGAAGAAGGCTATCCAGTTTGGGGAGACCTTGTAAAAGATATTGAGCCTATAGCCGAAAACATAGTGCGAGAGCCAAATGACTTGGCAACCATTATATACACTTCAGGTACAACTGGAATGCCAAAGGGTGTGATGCATAAATTTTATAATTTCTCTTTTGCAACTTCAAACGCAGTGCCATTACTTGGGTTAGCAAATGAAGAACGCTTTTTCTCCTATTTACCACTTTGTCATATAGCAGAGCGATTATTAGTGGAAATGGGTAGTTTATATTCTGGAGGTATGGTGTCTTTTGCCGAAAGTCTAGATACATTTGCCAAGAATTTATCGGATACTAAGCCAACAGCCTTTTTAGGAGTCCCTAGAATATGGACAAAATTTCAACAAGGAATTTTAACAAAATTACCTCAGAAAAAACTAAATGTATTACTAGCTATTCCTGGAGTTTCATCTCTTATCAAAAAGAAGATAAAATCAGGACTTGGGCTTCAAGAAGCTAGAAATGTATTTACAGGAGCAGCACCAACACCAGTTTCAACATTAAAGTGGTTCAAGCGTCTAGGAATAAATATACAAGAAGCCTATGCCATGACGGAAAACTGCTGTTATTCTCACGTTACGCTGAATGATGACATTCAATTTGGATTTGTAGGTAAAGCACTTCCTCATTGTGAAGTTAAGCTAAGTGAGAAAAACGAGATTCTGATAAAGCATATTGCTTTAATGGATGGTTATTATAAAGAAGAAAAACAAACCCAAGACACCATCAAAGACGGTTGGTTATACACAGGTGATGAAGGGCATATTGACAGTAAAGGATTTTTAAAAATTACTGGAAGAGTAAAGGATTTATTCAAAACATCCAAAGCCAAGTATGTAGCTCCTGCACCAATCGAGATGAAGCTATCTGCAAATAAAAATATTGAGCAAGTTTGTGTGGTAGGGGATAATATTCCTCAGCCTATTGCTTTAATTACACTATCTGAGTATGGTAAAAGTAGACCGGCCGAAGATGTAGTAGCAAGTTTATCCAAAACACTGACAGTTGTAAATCCGAAATTTGACGCGCATGAAAGGTTGAAAAAAATAATTGTCCTCGATCAAGAATGGACTATTGAAAATAACCTTTTAACCCCCTCAATGAAAATAAAACGAAATGAAGTTGAGAAACTTCACAAAGAAAATTACGTTTCTTGGTACGAACGAGAAGAAGAGGTTATTTGGTAATTATCATTTCTTAATAACTTTTTAAAAAGCTGTGATTTTTAGTTCGTTTATACTAGAGGTATTTATATTTTTGCCATTCAGAAAATGAACAATATGTCGTCACAAGCAACCACAACATTAGCTACACTAGAACAGGCTGTCGAACTTGGATTACGTCCTGAAGAATTTGACAAAATCAAGGAAATATTAGGCCGTACTCCAAACTTTACTGAAATGAGTATTTTTTCAGTAATGTGGTCGGAACACTGTTCTTACAAAAACTCTATTAACTGGCTCAAAACTCTCCCCAAAGATGGTCCTCATATGCTTGTTAAGGCAGGTGAAGAAAATGCTGGGCTAGTTGATATTGGTGATGGTCTTGCTTGTGCATTTAAAATAGAAAGCCATAACCACCCATCAGCACTAGAACCATATCAAGGAGCTGCAACAGGAGTGGGAGGAATAAACAGAGATATTTTTACAATGGGTGCTCGTCCGATTGCTCAATTGAACTCACTTCGTTTTGGAAATATTGAATTAGACAGAACAAAGTGGCTCGTTAAAGGCGTTGTAAAAGGAATTGGTGATTATGGAAATGCCTTTGGTATTCCAATTGTTGGAGGCGAAGTTTTCTTTGACGAATGCTACAACACAAACCCATTAGTCAATGCGTTTTCAGCAGGAATTATGAAAGCTGACGGATTGATTTCAGCAACATCCTCTGGAGTAGGTAATCCAGTTTACATTGTTGGATCCAGAACTGGTAAAGATGGAATTCATGGGGCAGCATTTGCTTCTAAAGATATAACAGAAGATTCTGCAAATGATTTACCAGCAGTACAGGTAGGAGATCCATTTCAAGAGAAACTACTTCTTGAAGCAACACTTGAACTAGGACAAACAGATGCTATTGTTGGTATGCAAGATATGGGTGCAGCAGGAATCACCTGCTCCACTTCTGAAATGAGTGCAGCAGGAGAACATGGAATGATAATCCATCTCGATAAAGTTCCAACGCGACAAGAAAATATGAAAGACTGGGAGATTCTTCTTTCAGAATCTCAAGAACGAATGCTTATCGTTGTAGAAAAAGGTAAGGAACACATCGTTCAGGAAATATATGATAAATGGGATTTAAGTTGTGAGCAAATTGGTGAAGTAACTTCGGGTGGTAGATTAAAATACTATATGTACGGGGAATTAGTAGCCGATGTTCCAGCCGATGATTTAGTTCTAGGTGGAGGAGCTCCAGTTTATACTAGAGAATACTCTGAGCCAGAATATTTTAAACGATTTAAGGCATTCAATATAGATAGTATTGAGCAGCCTAAAGATTTGGTGAAAGTTGCTAAATACTTAGCGTCTCATCCAAACATAGCATCAAAAAAATGGGTGTATGAGCAGTACGACTCTATGGTTGGAACCATTAATATGGGAACAAATTCTCCAAAAGATGCAGGAGTAGTAAACGTAAAAGGGACTAACAAAGCCCTTGCAATGACGGTAGATTGTAATGCCAGAATGGTAAATGCAAACCCGGAGGAAGGTTGTGCTATGGCAGTTGCCGAAGCAGCCAGAAATATTGTGTGTTCTGGAGGTGTGCCAAGTGCAATTACCAATTGCTTAAACTTTGGAAATCCATACAACCCAGAAGTATACTGGCAATTTGTAGGAGCTATCAAAGGAATGACAAAGTCTTGTCTGAAATTTAATACACCAGTAACTGGCGGAAACGTTAGTTTCTATAACCAAACGGCCTTAGAGGGTAAAGAAGTGCCAGTTTTCCCAACCCCAACAATTGGTATGTTAGGAATAGTGGAAGATAAAGAGCGTGTAATGTCTCTTGATTTTAAAGGCAAAAGCGATTTGATATTCCTTCTTGGAGAATCAAAAAATGATATCAGCAGTTCAGAATATTTAGCGTCCTATCATAATTTCAAAGAAAGTTCTACACCAGAATTTGATTTAGATAAAGAGTTTGAACTACAGGAGTCTGTTAAAGAATTAATCAGAGCTAAATTAATTGAATCAGCTCATGATGTTTCTGATGGAGGCTTGTTCATTACGCTTCTTGAAAGTGCAATGCCTAAAAATTTAGGATTTGATATTACTACATCATCAGAAATTAGAGAAGATGCCTTCCTATTTGGAGAAGCTCCTTCAAGAGTAGTCGTATCAGTAAGAGAAACATCTGAGGATGCATTTTTAGACTTGATGAAGAAATCTCAAGTACCATATACCTTAATAGGTCATGTTACAAGAGGAGAAATTAGAGTTGATGAACATTCCTTCGGAGAAGTTGACGAGTTCAAAGATTTATTTGACACATCTCTTTCTAAACACTTTTAATTTTTAGCTAAAATCTCAATTGTTTTACTAAATTTGGCTTACTAACTAGCCTATTATGAAAACAATATTTAACGACTTTAATAACCCGCAGGTAGCCAAACTGCCCGACCATCTCAGGCAATTTGTAGTTGACCAAGATTACAGTAATTATACAGCACTAGACCATGCTCTTTGGAGGTATGTAATGAGAAAAAACATTTCTTATCTCAAAAATGTAGCTGATGTATCTTATTTAGATGGTTTAGAAAAAACAGGAATTACCATTGATGCAATTCCTAATATAAAGGATATGAATGATATCCTTGGAGAAATTGGATGGGGATGCGTTTGTGTAGACGGCTTTTTACCGCCATCTTCTTTTATGGAATTTCAAGCCTATAAGGTGTTAGTTATAGCAGCAGATATTCGCCAAATTGAGCATATAGAATACACGCCAGCGCCAGATATTATTCATGAAGCTGCAGGTCATGCGCCAATTATTGCCGACCCAATGTATGCCGAATACCTACGTCTATTTGGAGAAATAGGAAGTAAGGCAATTTCATCGTCGAAGGACTTTGAATTATATGAAGCCATTCGACACTTATCAATTGTTAAAGAAGACCCAAATACTGAAGCAAACGAAATAAAAGAGGCAGAGTTAGAAATTTCTCGAATTCAACAAAATATGGGTGAACCTTCGGAAATGGCTAAGATTAGAAACTTACACTGGTGGACAGTTGAATATGGACTTATTGGTGACGTTTCAAAACCAAAAATATATGGAGCTGGACTTCTTTCGTCAATAGGGGAGAGTGAAAGTTGTTTGAAAGATCATGTAAAGAAAATCCCTTATTCTATTGAAGCGGCAAATCAACCCTTTGATATTACTGAACCACAACCTCAGTTGTATGTAACCCCGTCTTACTCTTATCTTACTCAGGTGCTGGAGCAGTTTGCAAATGGAATGGCGCTTAGAACAGGAGGAATTGAAGGAGTAAGGAAAGCAATTGAATCGCAAAACACCTGTACCTCAGAATATAGTTCAGGAATTCAAGTGTCTGGAACATTCAATAAACTCATTGAGAGTAATGGTGAGCTTATTTATCTATCGACATCATCACCAACAGCATTAGCGTGGCAAAATAAAGAGCTTGTTGGTCACGGAAAAGATTACCACAAGGATGGATTTAGTTCCCCTGTTGGTTTGCTGAAGGGAGAGTCGATGCCATTGGAGTCAATGACTATAGAACAACTCAGTAGTTTAGGAATAGAATCATCAAAGTGGGTTGATATGGAGTTCGAAAGTGGTGTCAAGGTATCTGGTAAGCTCATAAACATTGTCAAGAATGTGAAAGGTGAAAATATACTCATGTCATTTGAAGACTGTACAGTTACATATAATGAGGAAGCTTTGTTTTTACCCGAATGGGGAATGTACGATATGGCGATAGGTCAAAAAATCACTTCAGTATTTTCTGGAGCTGCTGATAGACCAGTTTTCTCAAAAGACAATCCTTTCGTTCCAAGTGAGAAGACACACAAGATTAACTACTCTAGTAAACGCAAAGAGTTACACAAGCTTTATCAAAAAGTTAGAGACGTAAGGAATGGAGATTTACCTAATGAAGCCATATACCCTGTATGGGTAGAGTTAGTAAATTATGAGGAAGATTGGCTGTGTGCCATTGAGTTATTGGAAATATGTGAGGACAAAATATTATCATCTGAGATTATAGAGTTCTTAAAAAAGAAAAACGAAGAATCAATTAAACATTTAGTAGAAGAAGGATTAAGCCTAGTAGTATGAATGTAGTAATAACCGGAGCAAGTAGAGGAATTGGATATGAGTTAGTCAAGCTTTTTTTGGCTGAAGGGCATAGGGTATTAGCGATTTCAAGAAATGAAGAAAAGCTAAATACACTTAAAATAGAGGGTGCAACAACATTAGCATTTGACTTATGTAAAGACTCTTATCAACCGATTATAAATACCGTTTCATCCTTTGGGCATATAGATATAGTAATAAACAATGCTGGTGCATTAGTTAATAAACCCTTTGAAGAACTAACTAATGATGATATAAAGTATGTATATAATGTGAACGTCTTTTCAATAATTAAGCTAACAAGAGATTTAATGCCAAGCTTTTCAGATGATGCACATGTCATTAATATAAGTAGTGTAGGAGGTGTGCAAGGCAGTGTAAAGTTTCCTGGCTTATCAGTATACAGTAGTAGCAAAGGAGCTTTATCAATCTTAACAGAATGTTTAGCGGAAGAGTTCAAAGAAACATCTTATCACTTTAATACCTTAGCCTTAGGAGCGGTGCAAACTGAAATGTTAGAAGAAGCATTCCCCGGTTATAAAGCAGATGTATCGCCCAGTCAAATGGCAAGTTTTATATTAAAATTTGCTGTAGAAGATGGTAAACTGTTTAACGGTAAGACTGTAACTGTATCGTCAAGTACTCCTTAGTATTCCCGTTTTTGATGCCTTTTCCTTTATTACTGACTTAAAGCGTGTAGTCAAATGCTTTATTTTTTAAATTTTATCAATTTATAATCGTCATTAAAGCATCTATTTACTAGATAAAAAAGGGTTTATAAAAAATATATTAAAAAAAAACACAAAAGATTTGTTACGTTCATTAAAGAAACTATATTTGCAGCCGCTTTTGAACGAAAAAGTGATTTTGAAAAACAAATCTGTTTTCAACCCTTAATTATTTAGTTGAAATTATTTTAACAAAAGAGTTTGAGGTTTTCAAAAGTATTGTATCTTTGCCGACCCTTTCAGTGAATACTGTAAAGAGGCAAAACAAAAATGTTCTTTGATTTAATGGGATAGACGAAATTTAAACAACAAAAATTCAACGTCAATTTTTTTAGCTTATGAACGAACCAGGAAATTATATAAACTTTTATACAACGAAGAGTTTGATCCTGGCTCAGGATGAACGCTAGCGGCAGGCCTAACACATGCAAGTCGAACGGTAACAGGGATTGCTTGCAATCCGCTGACGAGTGGCGCACGGGTGAGTAACGCGTATGCAATCTGCCTTTAACTGAGAGATAGCCCAGAGAAATTTGGATTAATACCTCATAATATTGTGATTTGGCATCACTTCACAATTAAAGCTTCGGCGGTTAAAGATGAGCATGCGTCCTATTAGCTTGTTGGTAAGGTAACGGCTTACCAAGGCAACGATAGGTAGGGGGCCTGAAAGGGTGATCCCCCACACTGGTACTGAGACACGGACCAGACTCCTACGGGAGGCAGCAGTGAGGAATATTGCGCAATGGAGGAAACTCTGACGCAGCCATGCCGCGTGCAGGAAGACGGCCCTACGGGTTGTAAACTGCTTTTATATAGGAAGAAACACCGATACGTGTATCGGCTTGACGGTACTATATGAATAAGGACCGGCTAACTCCGTGCCAGCAGCCGCGGTAATACGGAGGGTCCAAGCGTTATCCGGATTTATTAGGTTTAAAGGGTCCGCAGGCGGGATTTTAAGTCAGTGGTGAAAGCCTACAGCTCAACTGTAGAACTGCCATTGATACTGAAATTCTTGAGTGTGGTTGAAGTGGGCGGAACATGTCATGTAGCGGTGAAATGCATAGATATGACATAGAACACCAATTGCGAAGGCAGCTCACTAAGCCATTACTGACGCTGAGGGACGAAAGCGTGGGGAGCGAACAGGATTAGATACCCTGGTAGTCCACGCCGTAAACGATGATCACTCGTTGCTAGCGATACACTGTTAGTGACCAAGCGAAAGTGTTAAGTGATCCACCTGGGAAGTACGTTCGCAAGAATGAAACTCAAAGGAATTGACGGGGGCCCGCACAAGCGGTGGAGCATGTGGTTTAATTCGATGATACGCGAGGAACCTTACCAGGGCTTAAATGCAGAATGACAGATTGGGAAACCAGTCCTTCTTCGGACATTTTGCAAGGTGCTGCATGGTTGTCGTCAGCTCGTGCCGTGAGGTGTCAGGTTAAGTCCTATAACGAGCGCAACCCCTATTCTTAGTTGCCAGCGGGTAATGCCGGGAACTCTAAGGAGACTGCCAGCGCAAGCTGCGAGGAAGGTGGGGATGACGTCAAATCATCACGGCCCTTACGTCCTGGGCTACACACGTGCTACAATGGATGGTACAATGGGCAGCCACTACGCGAGTAGGAGCTAATCCTCAAAACCATTCTCAGTTCGGATCGGAGTCTGCAACTCGACTCCGTGAAGCTGGAATCGCTAGTAATCAGATATCAGCAATGATCTGGTGAATACGTTCCCGGGCCTTGTACACACCGCCCGTCAAGCCATGGAAGCTGGGGGTACCTGAAGTCGGTAACCGAAAGGAGCTGCCTAGGGTAAAACTAGTAACTGGGGCTAAGTCGTAACAAGGTAGCCGTACCGGAAGGTGTGGCTGGAACACCTCCTTTTTAGAGTTGGTTTGTTCAACGCTAATTACGACGCTGAAAAAAGTTGTTTAAATGTCTATCCCTTTATTAATATATTTTTCCCACTGAAGTCTCGTAGCTCAGCTGGTTAGAGCGCTACACTGATAATGTAGAGGTCGGCAGTTCGAGTCTGCCCGAGACTACTTAAAGTAGTTTAACAATCAGACTTTATTTGAATTAAACTATTTGGGGGAATTAGCTCAGCTGGCTAGAGCGCCTGCCTTGCACGCAGGAGGTCATCGGTTCGACTCCGATATTCTCCACAATTCCTGATTTTGGAAAAATGTTCTTTGATGTATTGTAAATTAGAAAGAAAACAATTAAGTTTAAGTAAATTAATAACGATCACAAAAAGTAATTAAGGGCGCATGGCGGATGCCTTGGCTCTCAGAGGCGATGAAGGACGTGATAAGCTGCGAAAAGCTTCGATGAGGTGCAAATAACCTTTGATTCGAAGATTTCCGAATGGGACAACCTAGCAGTTTGAAGAACTGTTATCCTTTTAAGGAGGCCAACCCGGTGAACTGAAACATCTAAGTAACCGGAGGAAAAGAAAACAATTAGTGATTCCCTTAGTAGCGGCGAGCGAACGGGGAACAGCCCAAACCATCATTGTTCCGGCAATGTTGGGGTTGTAGGACCACGCTGTAAGAGTTATAATTGAAGTAGAAGCATCTGGAAAGTTGCATCATAGAGGGTGATAGTCCCGTATACGTAAGATTATAATTTTTTAGTGGTATCCTGAGTAGGGCGGGACATGTGAAATCCTGTCTGAATCTACCAGAACCATCTGGTAAGGCTAAATACTACTGAGAGACCGATAGCGAACAAGTACCGTGAGGGAAAGGTGAAAAGTACCCCGAACAGGGGAGTGAAATAGAACCTGAAACCGTGCGCTTACAAGCGGTAGGAGCCCTTAGGGGTGACTGCGTGCCTTTTGCATAATGATCCTACGAGTTACTCCTCACTAGCAAGGTTAAGAGTCTTGAGACTCGCAGCCGAAGCGAAAGCAAGTCTGAATAGGGCGTATAGTTAGTGGGGGTAGACGCGAAACTTGGTGATCTACCCATGGGCAGGTTGAAGCTCCGTTAACCCGGAGTGGAGGACCGAACCGCCA
>Ga0233432_10001726_pt1 | contig 20908 bp, 22 predicted proteins | sample SI_122_August201_6_FD_179870 | JGI IMG/M metagenome (GOLD analysis project Ga0233432, IMG submission 179870) | Seawater microbial communities from Saanich Inlet, British Columbia, Canada - SI_122_August2016_10_MG | ecosystem: Environmental > Aquatic > Marine > Inlet | place: Canada: British... | reverse complement strand
TCTATATTCAAAGAGATTAGGAAGAAAAGTGATAATGCTACAGGTCAATTATTTCAACTTCTTGGTGGCCCTTTATATGCTAAAAAATATTGGCGCAGGAATACAACTACTTTAGCTATAGCTCCTACGACTAGTAGTTCATTTATTTTAGGCCAAGTCTCCCCTTCGATTGAACCCTTGAACTCAAATTACTTTGTAAAGAACTTGGCGAAAGGTAAATTCACTTATAAAAATCCTTATTTAAAGGAATCTTTGGCGGAGTATGGTAAGGATAACGATGAAGTCTGGCTTGGCATACTTAAAACAGGAGGCTCCGTTCAGCATTTGAGCTTCATGTCGGAAAATGACAAAGAAGTTTTTAAGACTTTCGAGGAGATTTCCCAAAAGGAAATTGTAATACAGGCAGCTCAGAGGCAAAAGTATTTGGACCAAGGTCAGTCCCTTAATTTAATGATAGCACCAAAGACCCCAATGAAAGAAGTTAATCAACTGATGATTTTCGCTTGGGAGAATGGAGTAAAAGGTTTATATTACCAAAGGAGTGCTAACCCAAGCCAAGAACTATCAAGGTCTTTGATGGAATGTAAATCTTGTGAAGGGTAAATTTCCCCAAGAGTTTCGTTTGTGTATATACATGCACCATGACCGAACCAGAAATTAATTTTACAGACGAGGTAGAACTCGATGAAACAATAGCATTTATACTAGATCGTATCGACGAAGCACAATTCGACGAGGATTGATTTAGTGTATATCTATTGTCTGAGAATTTCCAGTACCCAAAGTGGGGCTAGAAAAACAAAAACTAACTAAAAATAGTAGTATGACAATGATGATAAACAAAATGTTGGCTCCCTTGGTTTTCGAGGGAGATATCTTTAAGCGTATGCAATCGTTAGCTAATCAAGCTAACACTCCATTGTATTCAGGCTCAGAGCCTTTTGATGCTTATAAAGACAAGGATGATAATTTTATTCTTGAGTTTGCATTGGTTGGATTAGATCAGGAAGATATTTCTGTATCTGTGTCTGGCCAAACCTTAAAGATTGAGGCGGGATCTCAGCCGAAAGATGACGATGCTGAATTCTACCATAGGAAAATATCTCGACGCTCTGTCAAGAAGCACTTTACCTTGCACCAGAACGTTGATAAGGATTCCATTGAGGCAGAATATAAAAATGGCCTATTGAGAATCAAAATACCCCTTGAGAAAGAGGAACAAAAAGATATAATGATCAAAGTTAAGTAAAGCTTTGAAGTGACTTATATCGCTCCTTCTAGGTTGTGCTTACCTAGAAGGAGTTTTTTTATGATCACTTACGGGATAACGGTAGCAGACGAGCTTTTCGAATTTAAAAGATTAATTAATTCACTTGAGCCATATGTTTTACCAGACGAAGAGATTGTCATCTTGGCAGATAAGAACAAAGTAACTAAAGAGATTGAAGAGTTCTGCGAACTTTGCGGGTTGAAGGTAAACTACTTTGATTTTAATAAAGATTTTTCTGAGTTCAAGAATACATTATTTGAGTTATCTACAAAAGACTACTTGATGCAGATTGACGCTGATGAACAAATACCACCGTCTTTATTAAATGCATTAAGGTCAGTTGTTCAAAAAGGAGGCATTGATCTGCTTTGGATTCCAAGGATTAATATCGTTCGCGGGGCGACAGGAGAACACATCAAAAAATATAACTGGACCATAAACGAAATGGGTTGGGAGGGATTCCCTGATTTTCAATCTCGCTTTGTTTCTACCAAAGGTCATGTTAAGTGGCAGAATAAAGTTCATGAGGTTTTAGCTGGAGCAAATAATCAAGCTAAATTATCTAGTGATCCTATTGAGCATTTTTGCATCCTTCATGTTAAGGACATTCAGAAGCAAGAAAAACAAAATGACCTCTATGACACAATCTAAAGTCCTTGTTAGGGTAGAGGGCGGGTTAGGAGATTGTCTTTTGTCTAATAGATTTATTCCTGCTATCAGAGAACATAACTCTGATTGTCATATTACTTTTGCTTTTGATAATAATAGAGGAGAGACTTACCAACTAGATGTTTTAGAGAGGTTTTATCCAAGCATGTCTGACAGATATTGTTTTTGGGATGAGGTTGATAAGAGTGATTATGATTTCTTTTATGATCTCCATATCGACAAAATGGAATGGACGACTTATGATTTTGATTGGTTGAGTAGATTCTATTACTTCCCAAAACCAGAGATCACAGCCCCAAAAGGAGATTATGTTTGTTTGCACTTGACTCATAATTTATGGGAGCCAAAAAATCTTAAGAAGGATTATATCACCAAACTGGTCAACTCTCTTTATGATACTGGCAATAAGCTAGTCGCGATTTGCACAGAGAAAGAAAAAGAACGTTACTCTGATGTTTTGGATAAAGTTAAAATAGTTTGCTCTAGTATTGAGGAGGCATGTATTACCGTAATGGGGGCTAAAGTTTTTGTAACCATTGATTCTGGTTTTAAGTATATGGCTTATGCAAATGGAGTCCCTACAATAGAAACTGCTGACTACTATTCACAAGTGGGAGTAACTAATCCGATGATTAAAGCAAGATGGTTGCCATTCCAAGAGAGGGGTTTGCCTCTTTACTCTGATCCTCAATACTTCACAGTTGGGTTAAAAAATGTTTTAGAAAATAGAATTTCTTCGATATTTCCTTACAATAATTCGATAGAAAGGACTTTTAAGATATGAAGGACAATAATTTTTGTGATTTTTTCGATAGGCAACCAGAAGAAAACTATGAACGTGATCATGGTGCTAGATTAGATTTTTTCGTAAAAGATTTTGAGTTGGAAAAGATCAAAAATCAAAGGATTGGAGATTTTGGGTGTGGTTATGGATGTTTATTCAAAAGATTAGATTCTGACAAAAACAAGTTTTTTGGTTTTGATGGATATGACTCTGAAGCAGCCACGAGTTATTGTGATTATACAATGGTAGACTTAGACCAAAAGTTTTCAGATTCTTTCCTAAAGAATGAAAAACAAGTTGATGTAGCCACATGCCTTGAGGTCATCGAACATGTTCAAAACCCCTACAATCTTCTTTACGAAATCAAAAAGATTCTCAAACAAGATGGCTTACTATATTTAACAATTCCTCACTCTTCAATAACTCACAATACAATTTATCCAAGTTTAATTTATCCTCCTGAAAACTTTAAAGTATTCTTAGAACAAATGGCTTTTGAAGTTAAAGATGTAAGGATTCACAAAGAGGCTTTTGTACAAGTTGTCTTTACTTTGATTAACAAAGAGTGGTCGCATTCAAAAATGGTCTGGCCTAAATCTGAAGATAAATTTAAAAACATTCCACCTCATTTCTTTGTTAATATATGAATACTTATATTGGATTTCATCAAGGCCAATATGGAGACCTTTTTATTTGTTTGACTGCGGCAAGAGTTGTAAAATCTCTTGATCCTAGCTGTAGACTTCTTTATGGAATAAACAAAAAATACAAAGATGTCGCAGAGGCTTTTAATCTCAGTGAAGATATTGATGAAGTTGTAATTTGGGATGGTTATGATGATTGGCCCACTGAAAATGATAAGTTAAAAATAGAAGGGCTGAAGTTGAAATACGGGGACGTTAAATTCTTTAATCCAATGCCAAAACACGTTATACCAGATTGGTATAATTACTGGCATCAGACTGAAGAGTTTTGCTTAATGCACGGTTTGCCAAGACCTCCTAAAGAATTACAAGATTTTAAATTAAACCACCCAAAGGTCGAGCAAGGGAACTACATTTGCATTTCTCCATATACAAGCTTTGGCAGAGCTAAAAATTTGACTGAAGGAATGATTGAAGAAGTCAAGGGCTTTTGTAATTCGAATGACTTAGAATTAATTCAATTAGGTGGCTCAGATGATCCGTGTATAAGCGGTGTTGAAAAATTTAGTGGGACTTATTATGAGTCTCTTATAAAGATGTTGGGGAGTAAGGCTTTAGTTAGTGCAGATACTGGGATGGTTTGGGCAGCTTCTGCTTTTTCTCACCCAAGCTTAGTTTTTTACTCTACCAAATTTTATCCAAATTCTTCCACTTCTGAAAATTGGACTCCTAGAAATAAAAATCAAATCTCAATAGAGTCTGATTATATTTCTAATATTAATGTATCTGTATCAGAGTATTTACAAAAGACAATGCACGAAAGGACATATAGCAAAGAGCAACAAGACTTGTTTGCCAAGAAGATAATTGGCGAACATGGATTTTTTCTAGACATTGGTTGTAGAACTCCTGTCGAAGAGAATAATACTAAACTATTAGAGCTATCTGGTTGGTCAGGAATGCTTTTTGATATAGATGAAAATTTTGCGGAGCAATGCAAGAAGCAAAGGTTAAATCAAAGTTTCTGTATTGATGTGAGTTCTGGAGAGTTTATTAAAATCTTAAAGCGGAACGGATGCCCTAAAGTTATTGATTATATTTCTATGGATGTTGATGGAGCCTCTTTAAAATGCTTGAAGAATTTGCTAGAATCTGGTTTCTCATTTAAGTGCATGACGTTCGAACACACTTGGGATTTGCATAATCCAGAAACAGAAAATTGCGTTCAAGAGTCTAGAGATTTATTGGAATTATTCGGTTACAAAGTTTTATTCAAAGACGTTACTTTGGCTCATAGCGAACATATAGGAAAACCTTTTGAAGATTGGTGGATAAACCCTGAACTTTTAAATACTACTTTAGAGCCGAAGGAAAGCATGACTCATAAAGATATTATTAACTTTATTTACCCTTAAGTTAAAAATGAATTTTAGAAATATAGAAAAATTAGCTTATTTAAACTTTATTAATGATTCTTCTGTCGTGTATGACATTGGAGCGCATATTGGAGAAACGATTAGTTTTTTTAATAATGCAACATCCCCTAAAAAAATATATGCATTCGAACCCTGCCTTAAAAACTTTGAAGATTTAAAAAATAATACTTCTCAGTTTGGTAATGTTCAATATTTCGATGTAGCTCTTCTTGATAGGGCATATTCCTGCGAGACTAAGTTCAGAGATTGCAGAACAGAAGAACAGGATGCAGAACAACAGATTACGTATGTTGATATTAATGATTTTATAAATGAAAAGAATTTAGAGCGTCCAACTTTTATGAAAATTGACATTGAAGGCATGGAGTCTTTGGTTTTAAATTCCTTCACAAATATCTTTAGAATGGCAAGGCCAATTATGTATGTCGAGATTCATGCAAAACCTAGAGATTTAGATGTTCAAGATTATAAAGACTGCCCTCATTGGGTTTGGCCAGAAGATGGGGGGTTTGACTTTAATAAATTGAAAGACTTTAATTACGAAATTTTTTCAGAGAAACATGGGTTTTTAAATTTAGATGTTGATTGGAACCCATCTGAAGGAGATCATACTGGGTATATTCTCGCCCCTCAAAAAACCGTTAATTGGAATTAAAAAATGAAAAAAGTAATAATCACAGGAGTCACAGGTCAAGACGGTAGTTTTATGGCAGACTACCTTTTGAAGAATACTGAACATACTATTGTCGCTGGAGTTCGACGGTTAAGTGTTAAAAACCATGATAATATTAGTCATCTGGTAGATAATCCACGCTTCAAGCTTATTGACTTAGACGTTGCAGATCAGGCTAATACAGAGGCAGTGATAGAAGAGGAGAAGCCAGATTACTTCATCAATTTCGCTGCTAATTCTTTTGTTGGTGTGAGTTGGAAGATGCCAGTTAATCATATGGAGACAAACGCAATGGCTGTTCTTTATCAACTAGAGGCTATAAGGAAACATTGTCCTAATTGCCGCTACTACAATGCTGGCTCTTCAGAAGAGTTTGGAGACGTTTTATACTCTCCCCAGTCAGAGCTTCACCCTTTGCGCCCAAGAAGCCCCTACGGTGTTTCTAAGGCTAGTGCGAGGCACATGGTAAAAGTATGGAGAGATTCTTACGACCTTTACGCTATTCAAGGTTGGTTGTTTAATCATGAAGGTACTCGTCGTGGAGAAGAGTTCGTCACTCGTAAGATAACAAAGAATGTGGCTCGCATTAAAAATGAGTATATTTTAAATGATTTTAAACCTCTTGAGTTGGGCAATATTGATGCTAAAAGAGATTGGAGCAATGCAGAAGACTTTGTGGAAGGCGTTTGGTTAATGTTGAATCAAGAAGAGCCTAGAGAATACGTTCTTTCTTCAAATGAGACTCATACTATTAGGGAATTTGTAGAACAGGCATTTAACTTTGCTGGCTTTGCTGTAGAAGAGTGTAAGTGGGTTGGTAAGGGTGTAGATGAGAAGTATGTGCATGAAGGTAGGACTTTGATGCAGATTAACCCAGAATTCTATAGACCTGCTGAAGTAGAGGTTCTTTGGGGAGACTCTTCGGAGGCTAGGAGAAACTTAGGTTGGAAGCCTAAAACAGATTTTATCGGTCTTGTAAGGAAAATGGTTGATAATGACTTAAGATTACTCTAAGGTAGCTTCATGCCGAAGGGTAAAAAGACTTGTCCTAAATGTAAGGTACTATGCGCTGCATCTATTAAAACATGCCCTTGTGGTAATGTCTTTAAGAAATCTTCGTCTAAAAACAAGCCTCAATCTTTCTTCAAGGAAAGGAAAGATTTTATTAAAAGGATGTTAGGAGGAGGGAAGTCTTTAGACTATCGTCTGGATATGATGACAGCTACCAAGGTATTTAAGTTGTTTGATCAAGACGTTATCTTCTTGGGTAAGGTGAAACCTCCATTCAAACTAGAAGGATCAATAAAGTATTTTTTGACTAAAGATGGAATCGCTTATTTGAAGAGGAAGAAGCTTGAGTTTGAGTATAAGCCAAAGAATTATGAAAAAATGGTTGACCATAAGGATAAAGTGGGAGAAGATAGAAGGATCGAAAAACCAAAAACCCTGAGAAATTTTTTAGATGAGTAAAGTTAGCAGTAAGAATCAAGTTGGGACATCAGAGTTCATGTCTAAGTTTTTTAAATCGAACAAGGATTTTCACTACAATTACGAAGAGTGTGCTGACTCATACTTAGTTTCTACTGGGTCGATGATTCTCGATCAGTGTATGGGGGGTGGACTCAGTTCTGGATTGCAAAGGTTCATTGGATGCAATGAAGGAGGGAAGACTAATGAGGCTCTTCATGTTATGCTGAACATGTTGGATACAGTAGAAAACACAAAGGGTCTTTATATAAAAGCAGAAGGCCGTTTGTCTAAAGCTATACAAGAAAGGTCTGGGCTTAACTTTGTCCAAGACCCTGAGAAGTGGGACATTGGAACCTGCCTTGTTTGGGATTGCAATATTTACGATACAGTTTTTGATGGTTTAAGGGAGCTTTTGAAGAATAACCCTGAAAAAGAAAGATTTTGCATTGTCATCGATAGTATGGATGGCTTGCTTTCAAAAGGAGATCTGGAAAAGAGTACTAGTGAAGCGGCTAAAGTCGCTGCAGGAGCTACTTTAACTTCTGATTTCTTAAAGAGGGTTAGCCTTGGGATGAGTAGGTTTGGTCACATGTGTATTATGGTGTCTCAGGTTCGGTCAACCATTAAGACTAGCCAATATGCAGCTAGTGATCCAAATAATCAAACTAATTCTAGCGGTGGCAATGCAGCTCTTCATTATCCTGATTGGATTATTAATTTTGAGAAAAGAAATCAAGCGGATTTGATTGTTCAAGATCCAAAGGCTAGGCCAAGTCCAGAAAACAAAATAATCGGTCATTATGCTAAAGTGCATATTCAGAAATCAACCAACGAAAGCACTGGTCTTCGTATAAGATATCCGATCAAGTATGGTCGCTCAGGAGGGAAATCTATATGGGTAGAGCGTGAAATTATAGAGATGCTCTTAATGTGGAGCTACATTGAGAAAGCAGGTTCTTGGTTTAAAATAGATCCAGAGATCGTCGCCTTTCTTGGCGAAAAGGGTTTCGATATTAAAGAAAAGTATCAAGGAATGAATTCGTTGTATTCCCTTCTGGAAGAAAACGAAGGTCTTACGAATCAACTTAAAGGCTTTGTAAGAGACCATATTTTATCATGATATTTCTGACTCCTACGGGCAGAGAGCAAAAGATCAAAAATTCTTCTCGATACTTAATCAATTGGGAGAAGAAGTGTCGGAGCAAAATACAGAAGAGAGTTAAAGATCTTTTACATTCTCATTGGATGGCGGATATTGTCTTTGAGGAATTTCCTGTTGTTGGTACTAGGATGACTATAGATTTTTATAATGCTAATAAGAAAGTGGCAATAGAAGTGGATGGTAACCAGCACTATAAATTCAATAAGTTTTTTCACTCAAACTCTAGGCAGAATTTTTTATCTCAGTTGCAGAGGGATGAGAAAAAAGAGTATTTTTGCGAAATCAACAACATTAAGCTTGTAAGAATTCTTGAAAATGATACGCTTGACGAAGAGCTTCTTAAAACATTGGACATTATATGAATCTTTTTGATAAAAGCGATAATACATTACCTCAGAGTGTGCTGACTAAACTCTATGACTGTACAGGTTCTCCTACTGGCGGGAATAAGGGATTTTTCTTATTTTATATAAATGATTTGGGTCAACCAAGCTTCTCCACAAAGACGGAAAATTCCTGTGTGGATATGGCCTTGAGTAAATTGATAGAATTATCTCTTGAAAAGGGGGTTGATCAATGATTTCTAATATGGATCTAGAGAAGACTGTCTTGAAGGGTCTTCTCCAGCACCCCCATAAGTGGGCTGAGATTTCCATTTTTTTAAATGAGAAGGATTTTTATAGTGAAGACTCTCAGGTTCACCTTTCTATTTTCAAACTAATTAAGAATGCTCTTGATAATGCGGAAACGATTGACGATACGATCCTTATACCTCGTCTTAATGAATTAAAGGTTAGCTTCCCTGATAGCATTGATCTAGCAGAGTATATACGGTCTTTGGTTTTTCATAAGATAACAGAAGACATATTCCTTTCTTCCGTTAAGGAGTTAAAGAAGTTTTCGGCTAGACGAGAGATATATCATTCGTGCAAGGATGTAGCTAAATTTGTCAAGAAGATAGATCCTAATTTAAAATATTCTGAAATTGTAGATAAAGCAGATGAAATCTACAACAAGAACATTAAGCAATTTGAGTTTAATGAGGATGGGCCAGTAAATCTTTTCGAGATAATGGAGTCTGTCGTTGAGGAGAGAGGGAATAACCCAGTAGAAGAGGCTGGGATGATGGGTCCACACCAGAGGGTTAATGAGATTTATGGTTCCTTGCTTTTAGAGGGTAATATCTCAGTCATTGTGGCTCGTTCTGGAGTGGGAAAGACTCAGTTTTGCATGGATTATACCACGAGGGCTGCTGCGAAATATGAGATCCCAGTACTCCATTTTGATAATGGAGAGATGAGTGAAGAGGAACTTATATTCCGTCAATGCTCGGCAATGACAGGAATACCTATATTTTTACTGCAAAGCGGTAAGTGGAGGACTTCAAGTTATGGAGATTGGACTGCTGAAGAGGTGGTGGATAAGGTGAGGTCTGCTTGGAGTAAAATTAAGAACATGAAGTTCTACTATGAGAATGTGGCAGGAATGTCTGCTGATGAGATGTGCTCTCTTTTGAAGAGGTTTTATTATTCAAAGGTTGGTCGAGGGAAGCGTATGATTTTTAGTTTTGATTACATCAAGACTGACTTCAATAATTTAGGAAAAAATGATGGTTGGCAGCAGGTGGCCTCTATGGTTCACAAATTCAAGCAGACAATCCATAGAGATCTTTGTTTTGATGGGAAGCCTTGTGTCTCAATGATGACATCTGTTCAGGCAAATAGGCTTGGTATCACTGGGAACAGGGGAGCCGATTCTATAGTGGATGATGAGAGCGTTGTTTCTCTTTCAGATGGCATCACTCAGTTCTGTTCTCACTTATTTTTACTTCGTCGGAAGATTGCGGATGAGATCCACGAAGAGGGGGACCGTTTCGGTACTCATAAATTAATTAACTTAAAGTCTCGTCATTTAGGCAAAGAGGCTCTTCGTGCAATTAATCCTGTTGAGATGCCAGATGGATCAAACAAAAACAATTTTATTAATCTTGAGATTAAGAACTTTAGGGTTACAGAGAGGGGAGACTTGCAGGACATTGTAGATTCAGTGAATAATCAGGATGTTCGTGTAAGGAATAATGATTCGGAAGATATTCCCGTGATTTTGACCCCCTAGGTTGATGGATTACAAACAAGTACTTGAGGATCTTGGCTACAGGCTTAAGGATCATGGTTCATATTGGAGGACTAGCGCTATCTATAGGTCAGGAGATAATTCGACAGCTCTACAAATTTACAAGGACACAGGGGTTTGGAAGGATTATGTGGAGGACTCAATGTTTCTCCCTTTCGAAGCTTTACTGCAGAAGACTCTTAACACTAATGATAAGACTATTTTAAGTTCTTATTTGAAGGATATTAGTGTAAATATTCAACATAGAACTGCTAAGAAGAATCTTTTGAGTGAAGAGAAGACATATCCTAAATCTTGTTTGAGTAGACTACTCCCTCATTATGATTTTTATTTAGAAAAAGGTATTTCGGAAGATACGATGAAACAATTCCAATGCGGTCTTGCCATGTCAGGTAAGTTGTATCAACGTGTTATATTCCCAGTATTTCGCTCTGATGGTCTCATACATGGCTTTTCGGGGAGAAAGGTTACTGAAGACCCTAGACCTAAGTGGTTGCATAATGGCCGCTGTTCTGATTGGTTTTATCCATATTACTCTATAGATCAGGTAGCTGCTTGCATAAAGAAAGAGAGGAGTGTTTATATTGTTGAGTCGATAGGAGATTGCATTTCTCTTTTCGATTCTGGCATTAAGAATGTTTTAGTTTCTTTCGGTCTTAATATATCCCCAAAATTTATTGCAAGGTTAAACGGGCTTCCTTTAGACAAGGTTTTCTTATCCTTCAATAATGATTTTAATTCAGAATTTAACAGGGGTTTTGAGGGGGCTATAAAATCGATATTCAAGTTGTCTGATCAGATGGATTTTGAAAAGATATTTTTTGCTCCACCTTCTGAAAATGATTTTGGAGATATGAGCAAAGAGCAGCTAGATAAATTTGTTGAATATTGTGGAGTCATGTCTCATAATGAATCAATGACTAACGTTATTGATTTCGCTAAAGAGATGAATAAACGAGGTGTCAACAAAACCTTTTCTTCTAACTTAAGGAAGTTTGAGAAGAAATACGACTTCCATTATGGAGAAATCTGAAAACAAGCCTCTATCTGCTTCTCGCATTAAGACAATGCAAACTTGTACTTGGCAGTATTGGGCTAAGTACCACATGCGTCTCCCCGATAAATCTAATCATGGGTCTTTACGTGGTACAATTTGTCATGCTGTATTTGAGAACTTGGGAAACCCTCGCCATAGGAAGCACTATAAGGCTATAATTAAAGCTCAGGATATTAATGTTAGTCCATCTATTAAAAGGATGGTGGATGCGTATGCCAAAAAGTATGAGATAGATGATTTTGAGAATATGGATCTTATTAACAGGATGACTGTTGAGGGATTGAATTTTGATTTCTTCGGCGATACTGGTAGCAAGCCAACTGAGTCTATTTCAGAAAAAGACTTCGATATAAAAGTAAAGGATGGAGACAAGGATTATCGCATTTTAGGGTTCATAGATAAGTTATTTTTATTTAAAAGAAAAAAAACTGCCATTATACGGGACTTTAAAACATCCAAAAGCATCTTTGAAGGGAAAGAGTATAGCGATAATATGCAGGATTACATGTATTGTCTTGCTGTGAAATACTTATACCCAGAGTACTTAAAGAGGAGGATGGAGTTCTTGTTTCTTAAGTTCGATTTGAATGGAGAGGGTCTTTTGGAAATGGAACCATTGGATGACTTGGATTTAGAGGGATTTGAATATTTCTTAACTGATGTACAAAAAGTTATAAATAATTTCAATGAGAAGACCGCTACTAGTGGTTTGGCTTGGGATAAGGGTTACCCTTCAAAAGAGGAGGGGTTTGCTGGAAAGATAGTTTGTGGTCGGGCAAATAGAGTAGGTCAGTTAAAAAAGAATGGAGATTTAATGTGGCATTGCCCATTTAAATTTGGATTCGATTATTTCCACTTATTAAAAGAAGATGGGTCATTTTTGAAATCATCTTACAAAAAGGAAGATCTTGAGGTTCTGCTTCAGGAGGGAAAGGGTTCTAGGATCGAAGAGAAAAAATATAAAGGTTGCCCAGCTTTTTCGTTTGACAAGCCTATGGATCTTCTATAGGTTTCTTGCATGACGCCACTCTTCAAGAGCCAATTCAGTGTCGGGAAGTCTATCCTGACCGCTGAGAAGATTCTAAATATAGCTCAGCTTAACTCTCTAGAAAGGGTCGTGATGGTTGAAGACTCTTTTTATGGCTTCAGGGTCTTTAATCAGTTATTCCAAGAGAACAACGTCTCTCTGGTTTTCGGTATTAGATTGTCGGTCCTAAATGACGAGATGGTAGAAAACGAAAGGTCGAGTAAGTTAGTTTTTTTTGCTAAGAACAATGAGGGTCTTAAAACAATAAAGCGTTTATATTCTGATGCGTCATTGAATGATAGGAATAGCTTGATATTGAGCCATTATTCTGTAGAAGACTTCAAGGATGTCAAGGTGGCTGTACCCTTTTACGACTCATATATATATAATAATTTATTTCACTTTGGCTTATCTCATTTGGGCCTCAAGGGGTTAGATCCGATTTTCTTCATTGAAGATAATAATCACCCTTTTGATTTTCAGATTCGTTCTGTGATAGAAGGCTTAGACGTTGGAACAAAGATGGTCAAAACAATACTTCATCATAACAAAGATGATTTTGAGGCTTTCCAAATGTATAAGGCTTCTTGTAGTAGATCTCAAGGGCGAGCGCCAACTTTTCAAAACCCAAACTTAGACCACTTCTGTTCAGATGATTTCTGTTGGGAGTCTTATAAAGATGCTACCGTATAACCAAAAATATTTAGTATTTGATACAGAGACTGAAGGGTTAAATCTTCATTCTTCTCGTACTTGGCAAGTCTCTTGGCTCATTTGTCAGGGAGATAGGATTTTAAAAGAGAATGATCGATATATTAGTCACAAGGATCTACAAATTAATAAAAAGGTAGAGCATTTGACTGGTTTTAGTTGGGACAAGTATAACGAGAGAAAGGAGCCTTTGAAAAATGTTTGGGCTGATTTCAAAAAAGATTTATTCAACCCTGAATATAAAGTTGTTGGCCAAAATTTATTGGGGTTTGATGTTTATATGGTAGCAGCAATGCAAAGGGCTTTGGGCGAAACTCCAGATTATAGTTACTTAGAAAGAATTTATGACACTAGAGCTTATGGCAAGGCTTACAGGGAAGAATTGGGGAAGCCTAAAGATAATTTATTGAGTTGGCAGTATAAGATAATACATGATCGATCTCTTAAGGCTAGGGTATCTCAAAACCAATTGCTTAAATTTTTTGGGATAGATTTTGAAGAAGATCTTTTGCATAACGCTCTATATGATAACCAGAAGTGCTATGAGGTTTTCAAGGCACTAAAAAAACACATGAATTTATAATGTTTGAAGATTTTACAATATATGACGATTGCGAACCTATTGGGGTAGAGTTACCTAAAACCTTGGTCAGTAATAAAATATTAAAGTCCATAGGTCTCGTTGAGGATAGTTCAACCAAGGAAATAATGTACGAACTTACCCGTAAAGGATTAAGGGATAAGGGCATCACTAAATTTTCCAATAAGAAGGAGTATTTTGATCGTGCGAAGCAAGAGCTTGAGACTTTTGAAGAGTTGGGCTTTACAGATTATATCTTACTCAATTGGGATGTCTTAAATTTTTGTCATGAAAATAAAATCCCCACTGGCGCTGGTCGAGGATCAGCGGCGGGGTCTTTGGTTTTATATTTGTTGGGGGTTACCAATATTGATCCAATCCCCCACAACCTTTTCTTTGAGAGATTTGTTTCGAAGAGCAGGGCTAAAAAGGTATATGATGTTAGGGATAAAGAATTCCTTGTTGGTAGCTTGCTTCCTGATGTTGACTCAGACATTAGTTATGAAAAAAGGCAAAAGGTTATCGAATACATTGAAAAAAAGCATGAAGGTAAGACGGCAAAAATATTAACCTTTAATACTTTTAGTTCTAAATTGTGCATTAGGGAAGCTACTAAATATTTTGATGAAGCTAAGGAGGAGCAAGCAAATGCTGTTAGTGATATGATTCCAAAGCTTCACGGCAAGGTTTCTTCTCTTGCTAACGCAGAAGAAGAGAGTGATAAGTTTTCATCTTGGTGTAAGAAACACAAGAGGACTTTTTTTCATGCAAAGAAGATTGAAAATCTAATCAAGAACACTGGAGTCCATCCTTCTGGTATCGCCATATGCTCTCAAGATATCCGTAATGTAGTGCCAATTCAAAGGACTAAGGATGGGGATTTAATTACAGGATATAATATGCATGATGTTGCGGATTTAATGGTTAAGTTTGACATCCTTGGTCTTAAAACATTAACGATAGCCCATAAGACATGTGAAAAGATAGGGATTGGTATAGATGATATAGACCCGAATGATCCTTTTATTTATGAAACCCTTCAGGATTATAATCATCCAGAAGGTCTTTTCCAAATATCCGCTAGTACAAACTTTACGGTTTGTAGGGATGTGAAGCCAGACAACCTTAATGAGTTGTCTGATGTTGTCGCTCTTGCACGGCCTGGGGCTTTACAGTTCGTAGAGGAGTATGTTCGTCAGAAGCATTCTCCGACAGTACTAGACTTGCATCCAGAATTAGATAAGATATTGTCTTGGTCTAAGAATGTTATTTTGTATCAAGAACAGTTGATGCAGATTGCAAATAAGGTTTTTGGTTTAACTCTGGAGGAGGCAGAAACTCTCCGCCGTATCGTTGGGAAGAAAAAGACTGAAGAGATGCCTTCTTGGAAGAAGCGTATTTATGAAGCGGCAGATGAGCTGGGATTAGACGAAGAGATAAGCGACTTTTACTGGAATGCGTTGCAAGCTTCAGCGGATTATTCGTTTAATAAATCCCATAGTTTTGCTTATGCAGAATTAGCCGCAAAGACAGTTTACTTAAAGTATAAACACCCGAAGGAATTCTTTCTTTCTGTTCTAGAGTCCTCTGAATTTGATCCAGAACCATTGTCAGTAATAACTTCTGTTCATGAGGAGCTTAGCGATTTTGGTGTGCGACTCTTACCTCCTAGTTTGTTTAAGTCTCAAATAAATTTTTCTATTGAGGATAATAATATCAGGTATGGCTTAAATAGTATTAAGGGCATCTCTGCTAAATCGATAGACGGGCTGGTTTCTTTTAGAGGTAAGAGTTTTGATAGTAAGTATGAAGTGTTCGTGGCGGCTAAAGAGTGTGGGATTAATATATCAGTATTGGCCGCATTAATACAGGCTGGAGCGATGGATGAGTCAACTAAAACAAGAAGTCGATTGGTTTTAGAAAGCCAAGCTTTTAATATCCTAACAGATAGAGAGAAGAGGAATTTTATTCTTTTAAAAGAGGTGTTGGGAGAGGATATATTGCATGCTATAGCTCAGGCTGTTGAAACGGGCGTTCTCGCTGACGATAACAGAGTACTAATGAAAGAGAGTAGGTTTAAAACCTTCTTGAAAAAATTCTCTAATTATAGGGAGATCTACGATAAGAATAAGTCTTATCAAAAATTTTCTAATTGGTGGTATGAAAATTCTTTACTTGGTTACAGTTACTCTCATGATCTTAAGGAGTGTTTTGAAGAGAATTATGGTATTCTGAACTCTTTGAAGGAGGTTAAGGATCTTCCAGAGCAGACTAATTATAAAACAGTTTGCCAAGTAAAAGATTTCTTTACCAAGATCTCCCAGAATGGGAATAAGTACATGATCATAGAAGCTTCAGATAATACAGCATCTTCTAGATTTATACTGATGGATAATTCAAGAGAAGAAAAACTCACGGACTTTCTGAATACTTACAAAATGTCTAAAGATGCAATATTGGTCTTGAATGCGAGTAAGAATCGTGATACTAGTTTTGTGAACTCAGCGAGAGTAGTTGATACAAAGATTATGATGAAGCTGAAGGATTTAAAAAAATAATGAATGATTTCCCTACGACCCCTCAAATAAGATCCGTCTTTCAAAAGTCTCAAGAGTTAGCGATAAGATTGGATAGAAACGGGGTAGATTTAGACTTGTTCTTCCATTGCTTTGTTCAGGATCTTAGTTTATCTTGTGAGACGATCCTTAATAAATATGACTGTGTGGATGCACTTAGGTTATCTTCGGCTGAAGTCTTGGAAAGGAAGCGGCCTAATAAGGTCGTATCCAGCAAATACACTTCTAAGTTAAATAAATTTATAGATAATTGTAAGATAGTTCAAGTTGAATTATTTGAATTAGATTATATAACTCCAGAGGTAGTTTTGTTAAATTTCTTTAACGAAGATTTTCTACCTAAAGCTTTACTAGAAGTTTTGGATGCTGGCGATGTGTCAAACTTGATATCGGACATTACAAAGTTCTCTCAAGACGAGGGGTTCGAATCTGACGAAGAAGAAGGTGTCTTGAATGATTTGGATTTATCTGGCGGGTCAGATTGGGTGGATATGTTTGATGAGAATCCCATTTTAGATCAGTTCTCCGAAAATTTAAATGCGAAGGCTGCAAATAATGAATTTGATAAAATTGTAGACTTTGACGATAAAATTTCTGAGATTGCTACGATCCTTTGCAGGAAGAAGAAGCCCAATGCGATTTTGGTTGGGCCAGCGGGGACTGGCAAGACTTCTTTGGTAGAGGGGTTGGCAGCAAAGATTGTAAATGGAGAAGCTCCAGAACTTATTGCTAATAAGGTAATTTATTCTTTGAGTTTGTCTAGTATGGTCGCGGGGACTCAATATAGAGGGCAGTTTGAGGAAAGGTTAGAGAAGTTTGTTAATGAAATAAAAAAGTATGATAATATTATTTTATTTATAGACGAAATTCATACTTTAGTCGGGGCTGGTGGGACAACAGAAAATTCTTTGGAGGCTTCTAATATTTTGAAGCCTGAGCTTGCTCGTGGCACAATTAGCTGCATTGGTGCGACAACGATTAACGAGTATACGAGTACAATTAAAAAAGATACAGCCTTAGATAGGCGTTTCGAAAGGGTTATCATTAAAGAACCCTCTAAGTTTCAAATGAAAGAGATCATACCCACTATAACATCTTATTACGAAGATTTCCACGGGGTAGAGTATAGTGAAAATTTTGTAAACAGTGTTTTAGATTATTGTGAGAAGTTTCTTCCTAATAAGTTTTATCCAGATAAGGCTATTGATGTGATTGACCACTGTGGTGCTCAGTCAAAACTTAGCTATTGGGAGGTAGACCCATCTATCAAAGACTTACAAGATCAAATTATAATGGGCGCATCTAAAAGTTCTACTAGTGATTTAATTTCTTTAATGAGCGAAAAGTTAATGGAGTGGGGGGAGGATATGCAGAGAAACTCTCCGAGTGTAACGATACAGCATCTGAAAGATTTTTTCTCGAAAAAAGAGAACCCATTATGTAAGCTCAATATCCTTTCGGATCTTTCTGAGGGACTAAAATCAAATTTTGTCGGGCATAATAGAGTTATAGATGAATTAATCGAATCTGTATCGTTATCCAACTATGGAATGCATAAAAAAGGGTCTGCTCCAAGTGTTTATTGTATCACGGGGGCTGAATCAAGGGGTAAAACTTTATTTTGTTCTGTTTTAAAGGATAATTTAGAGAAAAACGGGGTAAATGTTCTAAGTTATAGTGGGGTACACTTCTCAGATGAGTATGCAAAATTTAAAATATCTCCAGAAACCAATAACAATACTTCTTTGTGTGAGAAAGTAAACATTCACCCTAATAGCGTTATCATTATAGACGATTTCCACAAGGTTCACATTTCGGTAAAGACGATCTTTGCTCAAATATTAAAAGAAGGGAAGATTCAAATGGCGAATGGGGATATAGCTGATTTTTCTAATTCTAAGATATTCGTTACTAGTGGTATCCAAAATGATAGTTCAATGGGCTTTAATTCTAGTTCTGAAAACCCAGTGTCTTCGGTCTTTGAGGAGTTGATATCACTATTTGATTGTAATGTATTCTTGAGGGCGTTGCGTAAAAAAGACATATTCAGAGTTCTATGGTATAAATTGAAGAAAGTTAATTCTGATTTGCAAATTAATGACATAGAGGTTGTATTCAGTTTGAAATTTCTAAAAAAATTCGCTAAAGAGTCCAAAGGTTTAATTGATTTTGAAAAAAGGTTCGATGAGAAAATAAATAAATTTATTTGTCAACAGATAACCTCTAATAATTCGAAGATAGACTTAGATAAAATCTCATAATTAACTTGATTTTTGACTGAATCTACAGATAATAACTCTGTTATGAAACTTAATCGTAAACAAACATTGACGCTCAATACAATTCGTGCAACAAAGGGTCGTTTCTTTGGCCTTGAGACAACTCAAGGTGAGGTGGTCAACGCACAATTCCTTGGGGAGACAAGTAATTATATTACAATTTTTGACCGTAATGGTCGATATAATCGCCGCCTAGCTAAAACTAGCCTAGCATCAGTAAATTCAAGTAAGTAATGAGTGGATCAACATCCAAGTATCTTAGGAGTTTAATATCATTTCAAGAAAACCCTGTGATGAGGAGAATTTATCGGCGCATTAAGAAGCGTTATAATAAACTCCCCCATAACAAAAAGCATTTAATTAAAAGTTACATTAATCTATGAACGAACAAAGTAAAACAAGTAGTGAGTGGTCTGACCGTGAAGTTGGAGCACTTTGGCGCAAAGGTGGGGATAAGCCCTTCTACTCTGGAAACCTTACGGTTAATGGAGAAAAGTTGGAAGTAGTTATCTTCCCCAATAAATACAAAGAAAAGGAAAGTCAGCCAGATCTTCGTATTTATAAAAGCAAGCCCGTGGACCAAGGTTAATGTCTGAAGTGGAAGGGTTAACCGAAGAGCAAGAAAAAAAGCTTGAAAAGGCTCTTGTTAATAGGATAGCAAGTAATCTTACCTTCACTGAATTGATTGATATTGTGACATCTTTATCTGTCAGAGAAGTTTCTCAACAACTATCAGAAATGAGTGAAGAAGAAAAACTTCAAACTTATAGTGAGGTTTTTGAAGAAAGTGTGTAAGAAACTTTGATGGAATACGATTTTTCTAAAGAAGCAAAGGATTTTCTTGAATCTCAGTCTGTTAAGCGTTCTGGGCCGAAGAGTGGAGCGCAAACTCCCTCCAAGCCTAGTGAACGTAAAAAGGGTTCTAGTCAGAACAAAAAAGGCAGCGCTGGGAAAGATGGTAAAAAAATCACTTTTTCAGAAAAAGTAATCACCGCTCTTAAAAATAAAGTAAAGGAGCATAATGAGAAGTATTCTAAGAAGGCTACCTTAGCTCAACTTAAAAAAATATACCGCCGTGGTGCGGGAGCATTTAGCTCTAGTCACCGCCCTAATAAGACCAGAGGTCAGTGGGCGATGGCTAGGGTCAATATGTTTTTGAAGATGTTGAGTGGTGGTAAGGTGAAGGAATCTTATCGTGCTGCTGATCAAGATGTAGCCAAAGGTTCAGAGGAATATTATCTAGAAGAAGATGGCAATGCTTTTGTAGACTTTGATGAGTTGGATTTCGCCTTAGCTCGTTTAGACTTTGTTAAGATTGATGCTTCTGCAGAATCTAATCAAGAGATTGAAGACATTGATTATTCTGAAGCTGAGAAAAAGACTTTAAATAAACCTTTCCGACTTAAGGGCGGTAAAAAGAAGTTTGGAGTTTATGTCAAAAATCCAAAGACGGGTAATGTGATTATGGTAAAGTTTGGTGATCCTAATATGGAGATCAAGCGTGATGATCCTGATCGTCGGAGAAGCTTTAGGGCTAGACATAAGTGTGATACAGCTAAAGATAAAACAACTCCAAGGTATTGGAGTTGTAAATTCTGGTCTAAAAAACCAGTTAGTTCAATGGCATCAGAAGACGTTCTAGCTTGGGATGATGAGGAAAAATTTTCAGAATGGCGCTGGGATGATGAGTCTTTTGCTGAGCATCAAGATCTATTAAATGCTTATCCCTTCTTGAATACAGTGGAAATTGTTATTGAAGACGAAGGAGATCTTTAATATAATAGCTCTGTGAAAAGAGTATTAGTTACTGGTAGCGAAGGTTTTATTGGTAAGAATCTCTGCCCTTATTTGTCAAAGAGGGGTATTGAGGTAGAAGAGTATGACATAAAAAATGGTGGAGATTTGCCGCCTTTGAATGGTATTGACGCAGTAATTCACCTTGGGGCTAACTCAAGTACTACAGAGGCAGACCTTAAAAAGATTTTGAAAGAGAATTTCATCTTTTCTGGCACTCTTTATCAGTTGTGTGCAGCTATGGATGTTAAATTCCAGTATGCTAGCAGTGCCTCTGTTTATGGATTAGCTGAAACTTTCGAGGAGGACCAGTTTTGTGTGCCATTAAGTCCTTATGCTTATAGTAAATATATGTTTGACAATTGGCTCTTGAATGAAGATCATCCATATCAAGGATTTAGATATTTTAATGTCTATGGTCCGCACGAAGAGGACAAAGGCGAACAGGCTAGTCCGATAACTAAATTTATCAAACAAGTTCGGGAAGATGGAGAGATCAAAGTTTTTAGGACCAAGGCAAGCAGAGATTTTGTTAACGTCGAAGACGTTTGTGAGGTGCATTATCGTATGCTTCATCATGATGACTCTGGTATTTTTAATGTCGGGACTGGTAATTCTGTTTCATTTAAAGACATTGCTGACA
>Ga0233432_10001723_pt1 | contig 20911 bp, 8 predicted proteins | sample SI_122_August201_6_FD_179870 | JGI IMG/M metagenome (GOLD analysis project Ga0233432, IMG submission 179870) | Seawater microbial communities from Saanich Inlet, British Columbia, Canada - SI_122_August2016_10_MG | ecosystem: Environmental > Aquatic > Marine > Inlet | place: Canada: British... | reverse complement strand
GTTTATGATAAATATATCACTTTCCATACTGATGGCGAGGAAGTGGAATCCAAGAACTATGATTATTGGTCTATAGTTTTTGAATTAATACAAAACTATTTATCAAAAGAAAGCATTAAAATAGTTCAAGTAGGAGGGCCCAAGGATCCAGAATTCAATCAATGTGACCTAGATACCAGAGGATCAACATTCAAGCAAATGTCCTATATCATTAGTAATTGCTTATTGCATTTTGGTATAGACAGTTTACCGATGCATATAGCTAGCCATCATGACAAAAAAATGGTTTGTCTTTTCTCTAATTTATTTCCTTCTATTGCGAACCCTGTATGGAATAAAAAAAATGAATACAAATTGTTAAGCCCAGATTTTTCCGAAATAAAACCTTCCTTTTCTTTTTCTGAAAACCCAAAAAGAATTAACGAGATAAACCCTGAAGATATCGCGCGGGAAATATTATCCTTTCTAGATATTGAAAACGACCTAAATCATTATAAAACATTAAATATAGGGAATCATTACAATAATAAAATTGTAGAAATTGTCCCTGATTTTATTCCTGACGAAAACCTGAAGTTCAAGAACCTCCTGAACCTCAGATGTGATTACGAATTACTTGAAGAATCTCTACCTTTTTGGCTTAAGCGCAGGGTTAACTTAATGATAGATAAACCCATAGATATAAACATTATATCTAAATACAAATCTAGTATAGCAGGAATGACTATATTCGTTAACGAAGAAAATTTCCCAATAAAATACTTAGAGAACCTAACTAAATTAAAAATAAATTACAACCTGATAAGTAAAAACTTAGAAGATATAAATTCTTTAAGATTTAAATATTTTGATTATACAATTGAAGAGTATAACCCTACCAAGAAAAAAGACCTTGACTTTCTTGATCAACTATGCAATAATACATACTATCATAGTAATAAAGTATTAATATCAAATAATAAACAATATTATAGTAAAGCTGCATGGAAGTCAAATATAGAAAAAACAGAGGATCATCAAAAGTTGATTGATTCAGATGAATTCTGGGAAGAGGTGCAGCACTTAAATATATATAATCATGGCAAAATCAAAAAATAGTACAGAGAGTAAAAGTCAACCAATAGACAATTCATCAGGGCCAAACCTTTTTAGCAGGGACGAAAACGGTTTACTTAAGAATATTCAATATAGCTTCAACGAAGATGGATCTATTAACTGGAGAGAGATGGTTGGCGGAGAACATCTGTTTCCTAATAAAAGTTGGTTCCAATCAAGGGGTAAAGATATGCCTAGGTCTATAGATGGATTATCAGACTATCAATTGTTAATTAAACTTAGCGGAATTAAAGAGCTAGCAAAACTAAGAGGTTTTTCCGACGTATCTTACGAGGTAGTAAAATGCGAAGAAAATCACGTTTCTGTAATTTGTACGGTAACCTTTCTTCCTAATTACGAAACGTTCGGAGAGCCTGTTGCCTTTCAAGATATGGCTAATGCTACATTAAATAATACTAGTAGTTTTGCCACGAAATTTCTTGAGACTATAGCTTGCAATAGAGCTTTCGTAAGATGTGTTAGAAACTTTTTGCAAGTTCATATTGTTGGTGACGATGAAATAGATAAATCCGAATCAGGGCAATCTATCTCTACACCTAAAAAGAGCGCAGGTAATCCATTAAGCCCATCAAGCTTATTAGAGAAAAAAGCAAAAGAATCTTTGGGTTGCGATTCGTTTGAAGAATTCAGAAAAGAGCATATTAAAAAATGGTGGCAAGATAAAGTTGACGGAATTTATCAAAATGATTCTATTAAAAATGCAGAACGCTGGGAAGATATACCAGCAAAAGAGACTAGGATCATGTTAAGTTTAATTTCTTAACTCTGATTATAAGAGCTGTTTTCGTTATATATAATAGGGTAATTCGGTCTTTTAATTGATAAGTCTTTCTCAACGTTATCAAATTTATCTACATTATACTCTAATCCTTGTATATTAAATATGCCATTGCTTTCCTCTGTAATATTTAATATTTTATATTGTTTAGCATTAGCGTAATTAACGTCATCTTCTAAATAAAAAGATGCCCCTTCTGAGTCCTCCACATTATCTAATAAATTATTACCGTAATTTTGAAAAACGTATCCTGTGGGGACTGTATGTTCCATATGAATCCAGCTTCCATGTTTTGATTCATCATCGGAGCCGCTAACGGCTAAAAAGTTACCAAACGAACCATCTACGTCTGCAGATATACCTAATTCAGGATCGTCAGTAACGATTGGCTGTATTTCTGACTCCAAGTCTGTGGTTAACTGATTTGTAAATTTAGGAAAATCTTCAGACCAATTAGAGTACGTAATTTTATCGTCTGCACAGGAAGACGAAGTATACCATATCAATTCCTCAGGAGGAGGCGTTTCTTTATTGTATCCACCTATCCATCCTACTTCTCCTGTTGGTAGAATTGCTTCTATTAAAAATTGCGTGTCTTCATCTTCTATAGATGCCAACTGACCCCCTTTTTCTTTTGCATCTTTTAAGGCCTCTGTCCATTGGTACTCTCCGGTTACAAAAGAAAATACATTATTAAATATTTTAAGTTTTGTATTATCTTCTGAGGTATCATATATAAGGAACTCTCCTATCTGTTTAGCTCTTATGTTACTTATTTTTTCGTCTGTTACTTCTTCTGTTGAATCCAAAGACTCAATGGTCTCATTTCCTGTTGGTTGATAAATTTTTATAGTCTTCCAGGTTTCTTTATCATACTTATCGATGAACGTGTAAATTGGATAGTCAATTGTTAATTCTGCAAAAAAACCTCTAGGGTGAACTTCCGCTTCTATGATTTTCCCGGCAAACCTGCCCACAGTCTTTTTATTGTCTAATACATCTATAACATCTCCGGGTTTAAGATAAGCACCCGCCATATTTGTGGAAAAAGATATCATTTCAGTTTCAAGGTTTGCGCCTTTCACGATAAATTCCGCAGCCCTTTTTGCTTGAGCTTGAGATGTAATCCCGAAGCCGTCGATTGATTGTTCAATAAAACCGTTTTCTTCGATAGCCTCCCTATCTTCTGCGTGCTCTATTTTTGGTCTATACTTATTATACCTATCAATATATTTAATATTGCATGAATTAGATCTTGAGGTTCTTGGTGTACTTGAATACGAGAAACCTTTATTTGAAATATTATTGTTAGAGAAAAGCATTACTGCCTCTTTCTTTTCATCTTGAAAAAAGTTTATAGCGCCACCAGACCAATAAGCATATGCCCTAAAAATCACTGCAAATTCATTAATCAATTTAAAGGCATTTTCTTGGTTCATTATGAATGCATTCAAAGTATACCTTGGCTCTAAAATAGGATAGTCGATAGATACTGCGCATTCAAAATCTTCACTATTAGGCTGATTATATAACGATATTTTTTTTGAAGCTGGATCTGCGCTTACAATTTTTATTGATTGATAAGAGCCGTCTGAATGAAAAACAGCTAACTGTTTATTAACATGTTGAAATTCAAGCCTGAAATCTTCTACGCTTAGATCAAAACTATAAGTAACTAATCCGTTATCATCTTCCCCTCTTATGGCTTTTCTTTTTTTATACTTCGGGCTATAACCTGTCGGAACTATTTCGTCACAATATTTTGCTATTTTATATAATGTCCAACGATCTATATTCTCAGGCTTGATCCCGAATTTACCTACACCAAATCTTTTATTTGAAATTAAATCGTAAAGACACCAGGCTGGATTATTAGTCCATTTAAGTTCTGGATGAAATACGCCATTCCAGTTACCTGTATATTCTCGTGTTTCAGTATCGTAGTTGCTTGGAACTTGGACTTTTTTTAATCTCAAGTTGTAGTTTCTTTCAGGTATGTTGGGTTGATCTTTAGCGTTTATTCTTGTTCCTATGATTACGGAATTAGGATAATTCAGTATGGCAGGCGTAATTTCGGTTATAGAAGCTAAAGACATTTTTTCTTTATATCTCGCGGCTTGCTCGCCTTCTTTCACTAAATTTCTTTCTCTATTTAATTTAAATACTTTAATTATACGATCTCTTTGATTTGGATTTGGTGGGAAATATATTTTGACATCCTTTTGATATGAAGATGTAGCTACTCCAAAGATATATATATCTGTAGAATATAACTGCTCCCCTTCATTACCATATTTGATTCTAAATCTGGCGCGGTTCGGCCAGATTTCTCCAGAGTTTTCAATTTTTGTACCGATACGAAATCGATGGTTTGCCAGGACGACAGCTAATACAATTGTTGCAATTCCCGCTATTAATGCTGTGCTTGCTGCTGCGTTTGACGAAGCCCAAGCTGACGTTGCATATGCATGGCTTGATAATAGCCCAAGTGCTGTAGCTGCTCCAACATTAGGAGTAGCGCTAGGTACTGCTGCCGTCGCCGCTTTGCCTACCACTAAAGAGCTAACAGAATAAGCACCGGTACTGCTTGCTCTAAATGCATGGTAAACCCCAATAAGGCCTAAAAGTATAGTCCAAAGTTCTCCTATTTTGTATTCTACCTCAACTTCATCGCCTTGATAAACATATCCTAGTTCATCAATTCTTAAGGAAACATAAGCTTCTTCAACTAAAGAGTTTATGATAGTATGTGATAAATAGTTTTCCTCAGAGAACCTTTTTGTTATGATTTTATCTAAGTTTTGACCTACCAATTCTTCAAATATCGCGAGATCTTCTGTTATATCTAACCCTGTAGAATCTTCTACTTTTATTGGGCTTTTGATTTCTATTTTTTTCCATAGTTTTTGTTCAATATCAAGCTCTTCGCCCGGAGTAATATCCAATTCTTCTACTACGTCATCAGGGTAAGTTATACTGTCTATTATTGTGTTACTTACTACCCCCTCATCATCAGCATCAGCGCTATATATATTTATCACCCCATCAACTATTGCTTCATTAAATTGTGGATTTAAAATGACAAACATTGGATCATTGCTATAATTACTTGTCCTGCCGACTATAGCACTCAACCCAGATGCGATATCATTAATACTTTCATGACCATTCGTATTGCCTGTAATAATAAACAAAGGAGAGTTTGCTGTGGGTTGGCTAGATGGAATATCGTCCATCAAAAAATGTCCTTTTTTATCAGTATAATCCGAGTTCTGGTTGTAAATTCCTAGGAATTTGTTTGCATTAGGGCCCATTTCGTAATACCCCATTGTTCCGCTTGTATTTTTACATCTTACTTTGTCTCCTTGTTCATAAAATTCATTATCTTCATGTCCCTCTGATATGTAATTTACATATTCCCCAGAAAAAATTTCATACTCATTCATCGCTGAGTCAACCGCATAAAAATCAGCATCATCAGGTTCTCCTTCGTAAATTATAGATTCAGATTCAGCAGCTAAATCCCCACTATAATAATTACCACTAGGATCAAACTTTTCATTAAACCCTACTTTAACAACGTAGGTTCCGGCATTTTTAGCTCCTTCTTCTTGATACGTTACATATTCTCCATTATCATAAATTTTTTTTTCTACAAATTCGTTAGAGGGAACTATTGCGGCTAAATCTTTTTTATTTATTGTTCTTGGACCGTAAAGAGTTCCATTTATTTCTTTCGTATAAGCTGTGAATAAATATTGAGGCTCTAATAATTTTTGATCTTCAGAGCCTATTCTGTCTTCATTTCTTGATATATCTATATCAAACTCGTTGATATTGTAAGCGTCAAGGCCTTGCGATATTCTATCGAAACTCACTTCTTTCACTGGCGTATCATCTAGATATACAGCTTTCAAGTAATCATCTTTTTCATTTCTAAGATTTATTGAGTCAAGGCTTTCAGGGGTTACGTTAGCTACTGAACTATCATCAAACAATAATTGAGATCCGTCTGTGTCGGCAAATCCTCCAATTTCTCCTTCACCTACAAGATCTAAGCTTTTTAATACCGATGTTGATTCAAGTTTATGCCAACCAACTCCCTTTGATTTTAATGCCCCTCTCCACCTCTGCCCTACATGAAGAGGAAAAGATTTTGACTCTTCAAGAAAGCTTGGGCTATCTCCTGCTTGCAGGTGCTCGGGTAGTTTCTCAACAAAAGATATTGGGTAAAATATTTTTTGTTCCTCGCTCGATTCCAGCAAAGGCTTGCTTTGCAGGCAAACATAAGCTGACCTTAATGCGTTACCCTCAGATACAGCCAGCCTAAATGCTTCAGCAGCAGTCCTTTCTTCTTCTGTCATTAATCTTAAAGAAGGATACCAGTTTCCAAGTTCGTGAAAATTACCAAGAAAAGCTTGATTTACGCCTTTTGAAAAATTATATGTATAGTAGTAATAACCCCCAATAGCATTACCCTTTTTCTTCATTGTCACGAATCTGTCTTTCTGCGCTTCAACTTCTTCAAAACCTCCATATATTCCGTCGGTTGTTCCAAACGCTCCATCAGCAATAGTGTTACTTAAATATTGAAAAGCTGGATCTATAAATTTATACTTACTGCTTCCATCAAAAGAATTTTGCGCAAAACAAGAAAATAAAGGGCCTAAATCGCTAATATGATATTTATGATATTCAGGTATCAAACTGTAAAGGCCATTACTAAAATTAAAAATTTTACCTTTTTCCGAATCAAAATCATAGTTTACAGAACAGGAGGATATCACATTCGGACCAACCTTAAGCGTCCCATATCCTACAGGGATAGAATTTCCTTGCTGATATCTATTTTGCGTTCCGTTGTATATGTAAGATTTGGTTTGAGCTTGTAATGTATCATCGTCTCGCTCCATAGCCTCAGCTATTTTTTTAGATATATACATGCTGGCAGCGGTAGTTATAGCTGTCATTACGAGAGCTCCAAGAGAGGCTCCTTGGGGTAATGGGAATACATGAAAATCTTTATTTGAATCAAGAAAATACTCTTCTTTTTCAGCAAAATTAGAGCTGCCTTCTTTTTTGATTCCGTAATATATATTTTCTTGGTGTTTTCTGTTTAAGTATTTCTCTATTTCGGGGCTGTTAGCAAAAAGCGCATGCACTGCTTCAGCTGGGGATCTTACATGCAAATCCCATTCTGAACCAAAACGCTTACCTAGCTCTCCGTGTAAAAATACTTTTTTCATCCTTTTTCCTACTTTATTTACACCAAAGAGGGGTGCCTGTACAACTCTTTTATTTTAGATTGCCATCTATTGTCTAGTATTTGGCGGCGCGATATAGTATTACCGCACTGATGGATAAAATAATCATCACCCATATAAATACCAACATGTCTTCTTGCTTCTTTTTTTACCTCAAATACTATAACATCATGTTTTTTTATATCTTCAATTTTTACTTTATTCAAATTTTTATTTAGTATTTTATTTAATTGCTCATTAGCTTCTTGGTCTGATTCTGTCAGCCAATAGTTTTTGTTCCATTTTGTTATATTTATATCTAGCTCACTAATAAAATAATCTTTAAGCAAACAAGTGCATTCATAAAAACCTTTAACATAAGGCCTACCAATTAAACTATCAGGAATATAAGACTCAGGATAATATAAAAAGAAATTATTAGATTTTAAACTATATATTAAATAAGGTATACCCATTTCCTCTGAAACCTTAATGTCTTGCTCTGAAGGAAGCTCACTAGACACAGGATGAGAATGATATATGCCTAAAATTTTGTGTTTAAGTTTGTTGTCTATAAAATCTTGCGCCGATATAGCAAAACATTCTCTTGGGTTACCGCTGTTGTTTTTTAATTTTTTAACATCGAGGCTTAGGTCTTTATTTAATATAACTAACCCGCAAATCTCTTCTTCTTGATTAGACTTTGCGTGCTCAATAATCTCTTTGTAGTATTTATTTAAAGTCATAAGGGTCAATTCCAGGGAAACCGCCAAAAGGTAAACCATTACCCCCCGTTTCTGTCCAAAGCTGCCCTTCTTCTCCAAGAGATACATCACCTCTTGATCCGCCCCCTGCGCCAGTTGCATTCTCTCCAAATCTTAATCGGCAACCGCATAGAGTTTTATCGCACGCATCAAGCACCCAGTTTTTTCTGTCTGTTACAGGGTAGGATCTAGTTCCGTCTTCCAGACATACATATATACTAGCTGGATATATATCTTTATCTTGATCGAAAGGTTCAATTCTAACCACATCTCCTTTATTATATTTAATCGACCTGTCCCATTCCAAGTAAAATCCATCTTCTCCTGTTTTTGCAAATTCTTGATCTAATACTTCTCCTGTTATATATACTTCGGATCCAACCATAGCTCCACTATAACCACTTGGTACGAATCTTTTATTTTTTCCGTCTGCAATAGGCTTACCTTTATATCTGCAGCCTATGTTTGATCTATATTGCCAACTACAGTAATTAGAGTACATTGTTCGGGCCGGGACCTTAGCATTTTGTAGTTCTAAAAGTGATACTAATTCAAATTCAACTATATTGTCATCTTCTTTTGTTTTTTGATTCACATAAAAAACATCCTCTGAAAAAGAAGCGTCAGGATTTGGATCGGCGTGAGGATTAATATTGTCAGGAAAATTTTCATTATCTAAAAATTTAACGAATGTCTTGATTCTTGTAACTTTATAATTTATAAAATCTTTAAACGCGCCCAATCTTATAGATATATTTCCTTGATGATTTGAGAAAGTCATTTTCGGTCTAGGCAATCTTCCATCTCCCTGAGTCTCAAAACCTTCTACTTTTATAGGGAAAAAATCATACTTTTCTCCATTAAATACTATTCCTTTCCTGTATCCGTTTTCTCCGGCGTGAAATAAATAACTACCTTTTCCTTTTAAGTCTATTTTGTAAAAACAAACTATAGCAGAAGGTGATATATCAAAAAGTGACTTTACGTTTCCAGTTGTATCTCTCATAATTATTAACCTAATGGAACGCAGTCTGGTTGCGTTGTCTCAGGTAGGTTTCCGTCGACAAGATCCAAGAATTCATCGGGTTTGGTAGTTAAGTTCTCCTGGTTTGTGGATGTATCTTCATACTCATGTATAGAGTAATAAGTTGTACCTCCATCTACGCCTTGCGCAAATATAATTGGATATTCAGACATATTATTCTCGACGTCTGGAACTATAATCCATGACGATGTATTACCCGCTTCAGCCTTACTATGACCCACTTGCCAGTCTGTTTGTTGGGATTCACCATCAAATTCTTGACTAACTTGTATTTTAGTTTCCCATTTTCCTTGTTCATTAACCCTAAATTCACCTATAGCTGTTGCGCTATCACCATTTTGAGAAGTAAAATTTATAGTATAACTATATTCATCTTCAAGGATAGGGCATATAAATAAATCAGCACTAGGGTCAGGAATTGCATCCATATTAGGGTCAAAAGTTTCCGGAAGTTCTCCTGGTGTTTCAAAGTTATGTTTATTTTTTAGCAACTCTAGACCCTCTTCACTTCTTTCGCATAAAAATTCTCCTGTTAATGTGAGGCTTGCGTCGCATATATCATTTGATTCACAATTTGATATTTTAAATCCTGGGTATATTTCTACTTTTGCCCCAAATTTATCTCCATTTCTATTTAGAATAGTTCCCTCGTTCCCATATTGTAATTCTTCATATTTTGGGTGAAAGAAAGTATTAACCGTTTTCTTTTTCTTCGGCTCTATAGTGAATGGCAATTCCTCGACGATCTCTTTACTATATATATTTAAATCTTTGTATTTTTCATGATCAAACAAAGAAAACCTTTCAGAATCTGAAACAGTGAAACCTGTAACCGTTATAGGCATAGAACAAGTATTTATGAGTGTGAATTTCCCAGAGTCAACCAGGTTTTCTCTACATAAATAATCACACTGAATACTCTTTGTCTCATACCCATCAACCTCTATGAGCAAACCATTATCTGCAGTAGTAATTAGTGTTTCACTAGCTTCTTTGGATAAAAATTTCTTATTAATAACAACGGCTTCATCCAAGGATGAAAATTTAATCTGATAGTCTTCTGGGCTCAAAAATGTCATACTAATCTATAGGTTCTACCTGAACTGGAACTTCCACTTTTCCGTAGCAGTCCATTTTTTTATGCTTCATATCTTGAGTGTTAAACACTAATTCTATCGTATCCCCTATGCTTCTTAAGCTTCCGATTCTCAACCCGAAAAATAGATCAATAACCTCTTCGTTTTGCAGTATAGGTAAATGGTCGTAATTACCCTCTTGTCCCTCATCCCATTTACTTAAATCAACCCCACCTATATTGTAATCTACTATTTCCAATTCGGATGTGGTTTTGAATAATCTTATGGGCATACCCCTAAATGCTACTCCGGTATTATAAACACCTCTAGTTCTTGGAGGGTTCACTAAAATGGGGTCGGTTGCGATGAAAGACCCATCATCAAGTTGTATTTTAAAATTTTCTTCAGTTTCTATTTTGTATGATTGCCTACTATGCCAACCCCCATTAATTTCAAAAACTTCTCCATTTCTGATTACTTCATATTCAGTGTTAAAATTTTCCCATAAAGTGTTTGATTGCTTGCTTCCGTAAGCGCTTTCTTGAAAAAATGAAACATTATTAGGGTCTCCATGGAATTGCCCGCCATATCCCTTTTTTATGTTGACTATGTTATGCTCTTTCTCGATTTCCGTAACTACCCTGTAATTACCATCTCTTGGGATTCCTGAATTTAATACTGAGGTTGTCCATTTTAATTCACTTGGTTCGTTTTTTAGGTTTACGATGGTATTAAGTATTTTAATTGGGTTTGGTCCGCAATTCTTTAATCTAACGCAGAATAAATTTTCATAACCAGTGTCAGATGTTATTCTAGAAATTGTTTGAACTAAACTTAATAGCCTAGCAACCTCCTTCGAGGGTTCTGCGCTTATAGGGAAATGAAATTGAGGTTCCTCAGTTTTATTTGGATCATAATCATAAACATATTTTTTATTATGGCTAGAAAGATAGGGTGAACTACCTACTGATGCAAACATTAAAATCGTAGGAACTTCTTCAGAATACCATTCAGGTTTTTGTTCAGTTTCTGGGTTATTTTGATTTTCGTATTCGTTCAGTTTAGCTAATGGATTTGCCGGCCCATAAGCGTAAGAACTATCGCCTAAAACCGCATCACTCGGTCTTCTTTTTGATAAAGCTCCTCCTTTTCTTAAAGATCCAGCTATATTCAAGGAAGTTGGGCTATATCTATTATAAAATCCACCTTCATGACGCCAGTCCCCGGTTGTAAGAACTCCATCGCTAAGAACTACAATTATTCTGTCTGAAACGTGTTGAGCTCTAGGACTATTATAAAGTTGAGCTACAGCCTTACTTAAAGCATCCGTTAAGAACTCACCCTGCCCGTATTGAACACCAGCCCCTCTCCATGCTAAAGCTGTATCGTAAAAAATTTTCTTATCAAAAGATTGAGGGTAGATTGATAAATCTATTGGTGTATTACCATGACCCATCAATATTAATCCAAAATTCACTCTATCTTTTTCTATTTTTATAGAGAATTCTTCTAGCTTTTTAGTATCGTAACCTTTTAACCTTAAATCTTCATTAATATCTTCTTTTTCTGGATCTATGAGGGTGGTTAAGTTTTCGTCTACAGGCCAAGGTGGTTCACTTTGAGATATGGCAGGCGCTTCGATGAGTCCTGCGTAATCAAAAGTTCCAGGCATCACTAGCTTCCCATAAGATGTGACCATTTTCATGATTACATCAATCGCCGACATGTATTTTGAATAAGAATAATTACCGTTCGTTCCTTCTCCGCTAATATTTCTATATGTCATACTGCCAGTAGTGTCAACCACGAATACTATATCAACAGCTTTCCTTTTTCCATTAAAACCTCCATTTATGTTTACCATATTTTCGGTAGACTCGCACATCATACCAACTCCTACAGATGCAAAAGTGCACAATTCGTGTTTAGTGACAGGATTGTAAAGCGCCGCACTATAACAAGGACCCTTAAAGTCAGAAAGATTTTCATTTATAGATGTCGAGGATTCTATAAAAGTCGCAGTTATCTTATGGTTATTTTTGTATACTATTTCATGCGACCAACTTGGACAATAGAAAGCAGAACCACCCTTTCTGGATTGAGTTGTTATAGAACTAGCGTCAGATTGATGAGGTCGCGGCATTGGGAACTTGAACTTTTTATAACCAAGATGGCTTTCTAGAAATTGTAAAATCTCCAGAGTCTCTTCATCATCTCTTTGATCAAACACAACCGTAAAGGTAGACATGTTTTGGTTGATTTCTTTTTTATATCTTTTTTCATAGTATTTAACGAAATCACTTTTTATGTTGGTTGGGGTCGCATTTAATGTAAACGTTAAACTAGGTCTATGCTCTAAATTTCTTACCTGAGCCCAAGGGAATTTGGGTATACGGTCTGGGTCTCTAAGGTATATACTACTTCTACCCCTTACAGCAGGAATTAATAAATCAAAATCATCTTTATCTTTTAATGTAAACGATGACAAGGGAGTGACAGTAATAGATGTTGACTCCCTAGAGATAGGTTCTTCTAACTGTAGCTGTCTAAAATCTTTTAAAAATATAATTCTTTTTCTTTTTCCTCCAGTGCTAGGGTCCGTAAGTTCACTGGTGATTTCATCTAAGCTTTCCGGGAAAAACGGAGAAGTGGATAAGCAATCCTCGGGGCACCTCATAAGCTTTCTTACATCTACAGGAGCGCTAACTTCTTCGTTGGTTACAGTCAAAGATCTTCCGTCGTCTGTTTCAAAGAAAAGTTCTTCGTCGTCTTGTAAATGATCATACCCTCCAACATCGCTAATATCATAGCTTCCACTTTCAACATGAAACTTTATTAAGAATGTTTTATTGTCGATTACTTTAATTATATTAGCTTTATCTAAATTATATATAGACTCTTCTGATTCTAAATTTGTAATTGATATACAGTCTAGTTGATTTAAATCCTGATCTTCTCTAAATTTTATTTTAGCTATATTCGGGTTTCCGTTTTCATCATACTCAGAGGCTTCTATATATATAACTTCACCCATTTTCTCTAGGCCAGACTCTATAAGGTTTCCTTCTTCATCAAATTTATCTTTTGGTTTAGGGAAAGTGCTTAATTTTATCTTTTCACCTTTTTTAAAATGAGTTTCTTCGTCTATAAAAATTTTTAATATAACATCCAGTCTTTTATTAAAACCAGAATGACTTTCTACACTCCTTAAGGTGCTCTCCGTATCACAAACAAACCTAGCAGATATAGCATTATTATTCCTGTACTTAATATTATGACTAAATTCACTACATACAAATTTTAAATCTTCTCTATAAGGATTTGTATAAATAAAATTAAAATAAGATACTTCACTAGATGCCAGCCTATCACCCTTGTAATCAATACCAAAAGTTGATTCATAAGCAAAATGTTTTTCTTGTAAGAAGTGCATAATAGCTTTAGCTTGCTTATCGGTTCTGTTGTCAAATAAAACATCCAACTTCATTGGCAAGGAGTTTATCGACAAATTATTGACGTAATCAGAGCCTTCCCCCATTTTCATATCGTCGTTGATCGCGGTGAAATCAGACTTTGACCCATAAGAAGGGCGCCACTTAAAATCTTGAGTCCAAAAATCATCTCCATTAGCATTAGGCATTCTAGCTAAACTAGAGGTATGCTTTTTAGTGCAATAAAAAAATTCGCTAAGATTGGTTGATTTTATCTTTCTAAAAGTGAACCCTCCTTTGCGTAAACCATATATTAAAATGACGGCAGATGCGGAGACGGCATCAGAGGGTATATCCTCAGGCCTTATATCTATTTGTACATTGTAATATTCTTTATGGCTTAATTCGCTTGAAGCCATTAACCTTGTAGTTTTCCTTCTGTCTACGTTTTTAATTTCATCTTGATTTTGGTCGTAAAATCTTATACCAACCCCAACACCTATAGAAGTATTTAGATTTATTTTACCCTCCTTTTCTTCTATAAATGTATTGTATGGGTCCGCGGTTTCTGAGTTTTCGTCTATCTTTTTTACAAGAGACCTGACTTTGTATCCTATGTTTTTATTCACAGGAAAATAATATCCAAAGTTAACTTCTTGGCTTACTGATAAATCTATTCTCTCAAAGAAATCTCCTTTGGTTCTATTATCTATAACAACTTTATAATTATCATCAGTGATAACCTTTTCCCCTGAATCTAATCCCACCCTAATAGTACTTAAATGAAAAAATCCATCTTCATCTTTCGGATCATTTAAATCGACATAACTTGGCAATGATAAATTACCAACCCTAATAATGTCATCAACATTGTAAGCTTTATCAAGCTCCCACTCTTTAACCCCAATATCCATTTATCTATAAGACTGCCTTACGGTTGCTCTTCCTCTTAAGAATCCTCCTTCTGAAACAGAAAGAGCATCCTCATCTTTGACGCCATATTGCTCTAACTCAACAGGAACTTCTTCAGGTAGGGTTAATTTCCCAGCCAGCTTGAATTCATTAAGCTCGCCAAAGTTATTGTCTGTGAACTCTTTTTCAAACCCAATATCTGAAAGCTTGATTGTTACATCTGCTCTCTGTCCTTCTATTTTAAGGAATGGGTCTAATTTTTCACCCTCTAGGTTAATGGTTATATCAATTTCGTTTTTACATACTCTTGATGGTATCTCTCCGTCATCATCAATATATCCACTAATTGGTAAAGGTATTTCTGGTATTCTGTTTGCTGATATGTTGTAATCAAAGCTTAATGGGTAATCTATGCCTACACTATTAGCTCCATATATTTTTGTATTCATTGCGTGCGGAACTGTTAATTGATTTGGTCTTATGCAATCATATGTTTCGAAAACTTGCTCGCCGAAACCTTCCTGGTATTCCATTTTGCCGTAAACATCTAAATCTATACTTGCAATAATAGGTTGAAATGGTTGAGCAGAAAAAGATAAAGACCTTAAATACGCATCATTAAAAAGGTAATCACCTATTGACCCTGTAATTTTAGACTCATTTACTTGTGGATAAGCAGTTGAATCCATCATCCCTGTTAAATCTGCAAAGGAGTCCAGATTCCCTGTATTCATATAATAATCAATACTTAACCTACCCCTTACAACCCCTTCTGCTGAATAATTTCTTACTATATCAATCTCTCCATAAGGAACATCTTCTATGAGGTCTAATTTTGTTTCACCAGTAGACCTTACTTTAATGTAATAATCTCCAGCAAATGCATCTTCTGCCATATATAAAGCCTGACCATTAGGATATGATATTCTTTGTCCGCTTTTGATAATCTCAACTGAAGATGGAATTTTCATGCCCAACCCATTGGTTTCACCTAATAAAAAACCAGACTCGTGAGCAGATTCAAAATATATATCTTCGTCTTGTTGGGCGAATGATATATTGTAATCTTCTACAAATTTTTTAGCTTCAAGTGGTTGGCTTGCTGATATCCTAGCAGAAGAAGCGAAGACCATAGTAGGGTACTCTCCATCTGGAGCAAGCAAGACAGGTACGTCTTCATATCTGTAAAAAGGTTTTGCCATTATTGTTCAATGAATTTACTTCTATTTAGGTCTTCTTGATGAGGCATGAGCCCTCTCTTATTATAGTAAGACTTATACGATAAATTTACAGTCATTCTTCCGTCCGTAGAAGCCGACATTGCTTCACCTATTAATCTAGCCTCTTTGACTGTGTAATGTTGTATAGGGTTACCAAAGCAATCGTTTATTTTTACTGATATATCTTGTACAGTTGGGGTCCTTATATATTTCCTCATGCTTTGGTATTGATATTGATCTATTTCCAAAGTAAAACTAGTATTAGTCTCGATTGGCCACAAAACATCAACTTGCGCTGCATAAGCTGACCCTACGACATATATCGGATCAACCTGTACGTCTATAGAGTGGCTAAAGGAAGTGACTCTATCCGTATCGATGCCAGTGCATTGTATACTGATATTACCTTGATTTGTCAATCTAATTTCAGGAAAAGGATTATCTCCCGAAGCGTTATAAGCAGCACTATTGTAAGACGTTTCCTGAACAAATCTTTCATCGTTTTCTCCTCTTATAAAAGAAACAACCTCTCCGTCTTGCTCGACATAGTCTGGCGTTCCACCTATATCTCCAAAAACTCTTATGTTTGTTGAAGTTGTCGGCAATTGACCAACAGCGCATTCGATAGAGTGATTTGTTATATAACCACTATGAAAGCCAAAAAAATCATTTCCATGATGTATGCTTCCTGTAAAAGGAGTATCCCCTAGATATTGAAGAAAAAAGTCTTGACTGACCAATATTGATTCAATCGAAAAACTACCTTCTAATGGCGAGCTTAACACTGCCAAACTCTTAGGTGTAATTTCTTCACCCCTATTGCAAGTCCTGTCTTGTAGAAACCTAAAGCCATTTTCATCTAAAAGGAAACCTTCTTGCTCGTCCTCAAAGTTATCTACTCCGTGGTGATATCCAGCGTCTACATGGCCCCACCCGAGAACATTAATAGGAGCTTCCTGAATTGCGTATGAGCCTTGAACGCTTTGAACTCCTGATATTTGAGTTCCGTCTATAAAGAATTTTTGTTCATAACCTAAGACTGCCTGCTTCATTAGCTAAGTTCCCCACCTATCCTTTTTTCTTCCCTAATAACTTCCATTACTTTCATTTTTATTTTCATTGCCAAGGCCTGCTCTTGCTCGACAGAATTAACTCCAGCGTCTGAAGAAACTTTTTCGTTTCCAGCTTGGTCGATTTTAACATTTACATTAATATTGTTTGTTACATCATTATTTGTGGACTGAGTTATTGCATTACTTTTATTTTGCTGTGCTGCCTCAATTAAAGGCTGAACTCTATTAACCGCAGGCGAAGATTTCTGTGTTGCAGTAGCTGTATTCCCTCCAAAGGACGGGGTTGATTGTGAACCAGATGTTCCTACTATGCCTCCTTGATATCTTTTTTCAGCCTTCTTGAATCCTTTTGGGTTTTGCATTGCAAACCTCATCATGTGAGGGTTTTCACGCATTAATTTATTCGTAGAACTTTTCTTGATTACGAAATCTCCAGAATTTAAACCTACAGGTCCTACCTGATCAACCCCACTTTTTCCTGTGACAATAGGGACACTTCCTGTTGAATTCATTTTACCTAAAGAGTCGTAGCCTATTTTCTTTGCTATATCGTTTGGTATAACAGCTTCTCCCGCTGTAAGCATTGTTGGTATAGCACCTCCGGAGTTTTCTCTAACAGCTATATTTTTAAGATAATCTTTTATTCCAGAACCACTGAACGATTTCACAACCTGTTGGGATTCTGCAAGAGTAAAGCTTTGCATTGCGTTTGTGACAGGCGCACCTGAAGCATGAAAACCGTGAACTTTTATTTGTTCGTGAGGTTCCATGGATCTAATATGAGAAATTTTATTCATATCGTATATGCCGCCAGATTCATTAATGTAATTAAGTCCCGAAGGGCCCTCGTAGAATCCTTTATATCCAGTGCTTTTTTCGTAAGCCTTCATTGACTTACTAAAATCAGAATAATTTAATTGGTTGCCTGCGTATTTTGCTTTTTTAGCAGCTTGGCTATACTCATCTCCATATTTACCAAAAGTCTCTCCGGTCCAGTTCATGACGCTGTCTTTAGCTTGACCTATTTTTTCTCTGATTGGGCTAACCACATATTTATTAATCGGCTCAGCTAATATAGAGGTCGTCTCTGCGACAATAAAAGATTGCACTGCCCCCAATATTGATCCAAGTGTTTGCATTCTGCCTTGGAATTTTTCATTTTTTTGTTGCACGCGGTAGGCGGCTAAATCAAGCAAGTGATCCCCATATTCTTTCATTACAGGGTCTTGAGCTATGGCTTTTCCACTTAATCTTGGGTCGCCACTTCTTAATTTAACATCAGAACCTAAATCTAATCTTTCAAATTTCTTTTTATCAAATGTGGGGGGTTTGTCTTGTTTTTTATTGATAGATTCCCCTATTTTCTTTGTGGTATATGCCATTACCGCTGTTTGCGCCACGCCTTCCAGTCCTGCCTGTAGTCGACTCTTTCCTCCCGCCTGAAGGTTTTGTATAGCTCCACCCTGAGCTAGTTCTCTTACTCTATCTTTAGGTATAACATATTCTCCTGCAGTTAACATAGCAGGAACTTTGTCTACTCCAGCTGGCCCTTTTACGAAACCTCCTTCTGCAAAGTGCTGGATTATTCCTCCGGAATGTTTCGAGTCCGGGGTTACTGGTACCAAGTTTATTCCTTGATTGTTTTCAGGCTGCGACTGAAGTTTATTCTTGCGCTGTAATTCAAGCGCTTTCAGCTCTTGCTTGATCCTTAGGATTTCTTGTTCTACTCGACCTTGCTCTCCAATTACATGTAAAGCTGATTCATAGGTAACTCTGGCGTCGGCAATGTTTGTTTTTAGAAGTTCTGCTTCTTTTTTTACCTTCTCAAGCATTGCTTCAGTTTTTTGAATTTCTTTAACTTTTAAATTGCCTGTAGTGTCAGTATTTAAATTGTGTAATTTTTCCTCATATTCGGAAATAAATCTATTTTTCGAATTTAGGCTTCCTTGGTCTGATTTGATACTTGAAGACATTTTGCCCATTACTTGATGAGCCTGATAAAACTTATCTGAATAATACCCATTATCCCCAATCCCTTCATTAAGCATAGCATCAAAAACCTCTTTATTTAATGGCTTTACGTTTTCCATGTGCTTGGTGAACCCCACCTTCTCTTCCCCTTCTTGTACGCCTTGCGAAATTTCCCAATTAAAACGACCACTTGGGGTGTTGCTAGAATTAGAACTAAATAATGAAATAAATTTATCTACCAAACCAGGATTTTCAGTGAGGTATTTTTGGCGTGTTTTCAATTCCTCTAATTCAGCTGTCTTATTGATTATTTTCTTGTTGAAATCCTCGGCCTTTTGATGAGGAACATTTTTTTCTTTTTCTAAAGGTTTTGGTTTTATTTCTTTTATTTCTTTTTTAATAATTTCTGGTAGTATTGGCTCTATGAATCCACCTCTTCTGCCTTGTGGATCAGGTTCAGTAGTAACTGTCGGTCTTTTCACTGTGATATCAGTCATCCCCGGAGCTTCTCCAGTTCTACTTCCATCTATATCCTTGCGTATAACATCTTCTTTGACCGCTTTGGAAAGTATAGTTATCTCTGTGCTTAAATCCTTAATAGGAGTTTTCAGTGTTTCCGCCATTCCTAGCAACTTTTTGTCTAAATTTTCGGTCCTAATATCTATTCCATTTCTTATCGTTGCTTCCAATTTAGCAACCTCCTTTATTTCTTCGGACAGCACGCCACTAAGTTTACTTAAATGATTAACTAAATGATTATTTAATCCAGCCATTTTATCGGCCTCAGAATTACCACCCACCCCTGTAAAAGCATAAGTTAAATTAGATATTATTCTATCTACATTTGCTTCAGTAAATCTGTCTAATAATTTTTTAGCTAAGTTTAATCCGAATTTTTCCCAAGCTTCTTCTGCTGTTTTTGATCCAGACCCAATATCATCAAACAATTGTATTATTCCACTTCTTGTTTCATCTATTCCGATATCTATTAAATCTGCCCCAAGGTTAGCTGCGGAGACGTTCATTTCAGCCATTCTAGATCTCAGCCTATCTACAGCCCTAGTTCCAAAATTTATTTGCTTGTTTGTTTCCTCTAGGCTTTGCGCGAAAGCCAAAGCGTCTTCAGGGCTACCTGTCAGAAGTGATTTCATCGCCGCTTCTCGTGTGGCCAATATAGACGAAGACTGTTCGGTGGCTATACTTGTCGCGCTGTTTAGGGCAAGCTGAGATTTACTTACGCCAGCTTTTCGTATCGCATTTTCAAGTTCCAATAGTTTATTTGAGGCTTCTTGAAGTTCATTTGCTTTTGAAAGTAGTTTTCCTTGCTCGCCCATTTTGGATAAAATAATAGCTTTTTCAGAAGCCAGAAGTGCTGATGTTTGAGTTGAAGTTATTTCTTCTTCTAACTCCAGGGACACTTGATTATTTAATTCATCGTAACTAGACAACAGAGATAACCTTATTGCATTTTCTCTAGCAGACAATATTTTATTCGTCTTTTCTAGGGTTATATCGGCCAGAACTTTTGATTTTAGTTCTTCTATACTAATTGTGGCATTTTTTTGAGCCGCTATAATCTCATCCTTCTTGTTGATCAGTTCCTGCAGTCTTTTTCCTCTTTCTAATGCCTCGGATATGCCCTTATTGTTTTCTAGAATTTTGGATCTTTCAGACGCCACTAAGACGGTTTGCTGTAAAGAGTTTAATTCTTCTTGAACTTGAGATTTTGCCATTTTTTGCAAATTATCGTTTTCAAGAAGTAGCTTAACTTTTTGTTGATTAATTCTTGCGGCTATAGAAGCGTTGCTAATCTCAGTCTTTAGCTGGCTTTCCACTAGGCGCTTTCTTGTATCTTCGTGCTTAAAAAATTCTTCTCTTCTAGCCGCTTCGTCTGCAGCTAATTCAGAAGATACAACTTCCGATTTAAATTTCGCCTCCTGTATCCTTATTATGTTCTTATAATCGTCGGATGATTTAAGATTTAATTTTAATAAATGTTTTTGAGACTCTAACTGTTTTAGTGATAAAATTCCAGCCTCTGCATCTTTTCTGTTTTTTTCTACCTGCAATTCATATGCTTTTTGATCAAGACTGCCGGAATCGATTAAATTCGATAGTCTGTTTTCTTGAAATTTATTTATAACGAATAGTGTTGCAGCTTCTCCTTTTATAGCTTCGCTTGCTATTCCTGCTTGCTTTCCTTGAGCGGTATACATTTTTTTAAGTTCTCTAGCTCCATCTAAAGTCTTCTTTTTAATTAAATTTAAAATCTCTTGATTCTT
>Ga0233432_10001717_pt1 | contig 20947 bp, 20 predicted proteins | sample SI_122_August201_6_FD_179870 | JGI IMG/M metagenome (GOLD analysis project Ga0233432, IMG submission 179870) | Seawater microbial communities from Saanich Inlet, British Columbia, Canada - SI_122_August2016_10_MG | ecosystem: Environmental > Aquatic > Marine > Inlet | place: Canada: British... | reverse complement strand
TAGTTCTTCCTATAGAGCCGTGGTAGACCACCACGTTGATAGGCTGGATGTGGAAGCGCAGTAATGCGTGCAGCTGACCAGTACTAATAGCTCAATTGGCTTGATTTATGCACTGAAAAAAATTTTGTATAGGTAAAATTAAATATTGTTTTTTAATGAATTTTTAAAGTTAGTATCTTTAATTAAATCATTTGGACATGATTATATGTAAAAATAAGCTGTTAATAAACTTTTATAACTAAAATTAGCTTAATCACAAAAATAATTAAAAAATGAAATTTGATAATAAAAAAAAAACATTTGTATATATTGGAAGATTTCAACCCTTTCACGAAGGTCATTACAAACTTATAAAATCTGTTTTAAAAAAGAATGACCAAATATTAATTTTAATAATGGATAGCTATGGCATTAATAAAAAAAATCCTTTTAAATTTAGCTATGTAAAAAAAAAAATTTTGGAGAAAATATCTTTAGAGTTTAAAGGTAGATATAAAATTATCAAAATTCCTGTTGTTAAATCTGTAATTTATGGCAGGAAGGTTGGATATAAAATAAAAAAAGTAAAATTAAATAAAAATATTGAAAAAATTTCAGCAACAAAGATTCGTAAAAAATTAAATTTTAGTAGAATTAATAATTAAGGTTAAATTATAAACTTGTTTTTGATAACATAAATAATTCATTACTCTTTTTAAAACTAGAGTCTGTGTTAGACATTCCAACCTTAATAAAGTTATTTTTAATAAAAAATTTTTTAGAAAGTAAATTTTTTTTTAATACTTCTGCATAAAATTTTTTAATCTTATATTTTCTATAAATTATTTTTATTGATCTTTTCATAAGTGTTGAGGCAACACCTTTTTTTCTGTATTTTTTATTTATAATTATAGAAATGACCGCATGTTGTTTCTTAATAAAATTGTATTTGATATATCCAATTGGGATATTGTTTTTTTTACAAATATGAATAAAAATAAATGGTGATTTAATCGCAAACTTGTACCATTTTTCATGATGCTTGTAAGATATTGAAGTTTTATTCTTGAAAAACCCACTTTTAACACCATCATTATAAAATTTAAATATAGAACTGACGTCATTATAAATTGCTTTTTTTATGTGATAGTTTTTCAAATGTTATTCAATCCATCTGTTAAGATAAAAACCCTCAGCAAAGTCAACACCACTACTTACACCTCGAAACCTTGCTAAAGACTCTATAGCTTTTAATGATCGACTATGGGGATATTTTCTCAATTCTTTTTGATAAAATTTCATTGCAATAATTTTTTTTTTAAATTGACCGCTGATATCAACAAAGTAGTTTGGTTCAAAACCTTTATTCTTAAATTTTGCCCACTCAGTACTAGATAATATTTCAAAACTTAAAATTTTTTTTACACTATTATCTTTTAATGGTCTGCATGCAGTCATGACGGCTTGAGAAGTAATTTTGTGATCAATATTTAGACAATCTGAATAGTGAGTAAATATTGTTTTGGGTTTAATCTTTTGAATTAGAGTTTCTAATTTTTTTACAATTTTTAATAAAGGCACTTCATCCATTTTGTTATCTGGGAAATCAAAAAAAATAGGTTTTTTTAACTTTAAATATTTGAAAAGATCATCACATTTTTTTCTTCTTAACTTTTTTTTTATATCATTTACACCTCTTGCAGAAATTCCATCTGTCATAAATACTACATTTATATCACAGGTGTTTTTTAATTTAATCATAGTTCCTCCACATCCTAAAATTTCATCATCTGGATGCGCAGCAACAATTAATATTTTATTTTTTTTTCGTAATTTTAATTTTTGCATATAAAATTTTACTTTTTAACTTAGCATCAAATAATTCTACTATAAAGTTTTTAAAACTTAAATATGCTTTAGGATAATTATCAGCATCTGTGCATCTTATTAGATTGTAAAGGTTATTAATATTTTTGAGTTTTTTCAAATTGATTTTACTATCTTCAGGTTTTCTCCTTTTGTAGTAGCTACCTTTTCCATACTGTTTAGTAAATTTTAAATTTTTCTTTTTAACAATTTGATTGATCATTTGAATAACTTTTTTTTCTATATTTTTATAAATTTTTTGAGCAGAGCCAGACAGTTCTATATTTTTTTTTAAACAAATTTCTCCACCATCAATTATAGAATTTACCTTAAAAGCAGTTATTTTTGTATTTTTAATATTGTTAATTATTTGATTTTGAATAGGACTGCCACCTCTAAATTTAGGGAGATCTGATGTATGAAATTGAATGCACAGATATTTTTTATAGATACTATTAGGTATTATTTTTGACCAATGAATAAAAAAAATTATTTTTGGTTTTATTTTTTTTATTAATTTTGAATTAATGTTATTTTGAACGATAAATCTTTTATCTAGATTTTTAAAATTAAATTCTTGCCATAATTTTTTTGTTACTATTATATACTTCATGCAAGTTATTAATTTTGTTATTTATAATTAATTAAAAATCATTTTGGTCATAAATTTTTAACAATCCATTTATATTAACAGCAAATAAAAATATCTGTTAATAATTAGATATAATTAAGTTTACTTTAGAGAATTTACATTGTAAGTAGTTATTTAATCAGTTACAATGATGAAAATAAAGTTAAATGCAATCTGAATATTTTAGTTTTAAGGAACTCCTAAGACCACTTGGTGACATAAAAATAAGCAATCATTCGGGATGGAGTGGATTAGAAGTTTTTAAATTTTTTGTGCCCAAAGGAAAAAGTATCACAAACTCTATTATTGACGAATATAAACCAGATTTAACCGATAAAGAAAAAATATTTTTTACATTTGATGGAGATATTGAAATAAAGTCAAAAGAGTTTAACTTCAAATTAGATAAATTTGATGCAATTGACTTTAAAAATGAGCAAAATTACGCATTCAATTCTTCGAACGACACAAGTATTTTTATGATTAGTTCTAAAAAATCAAAAAAAATTGACAAAAAATCAATTGCCTTTAATTTTAAAAAAGATGTAGAAAAAAAAGATTTATGGGGAGGACAAATAATTTCAAGGCCTTACGAAGGCGAGGAATTAACATTGGTGTTATTTGAATTAAAAGAAGGTTTCAAATTTGATGACAAAGGTCATAAAAATCAGCAAGTTACATGGTTAGTCGATGGAGAAATGAACTTTTACTCAGATAATAAAGAACAACTACTCAATACAGATATTGGAGTAAGCATTGGACCAAACCATTCACATGGAGGTGTTTCAAAAGGTGCGATGGGTTTTGATGCTTTTTTCCCAAAAAGAGTTGAAAATAAATATAAAAATATTTAAGATTAATTATGATTTGTGCCCTTTTAGTAGGTAGAGGAGGAAGTGTAGGTTTCCCCAAAAAAAATATTTATCCATTACTTAATAGACCGTTAATGTCTTATCCTTTGTTGGCAGCAAAAAATTCGAGTTATGTTGATGCGGTTTATGTATCAAGCGACTCACAAGAGATATTAAATGTTGGAAAAGAGTTTGGAGCAAAAACTATAACCAGGCCACCAGAACTAGCTACAAATGAAGCAACAATTGAAAGTGCATTTTTCCATGGATATGAATATATCAAAAAAGATTGTGGACAAGAAATTGAGTATTTAGTTATCCTTATGTGCAATGCTGTTTCAGTTCTTCCAAAAACTATTGATAAAGGCGTTGAAATATTAAGGTCAAAAAAAATGTTTGATTCTGCGGTAACCGTATCAGCATTCAATATGTTTACCCCTGTAAGGGCAAGAAAAATTATTGAAGATGGGTCGCTTGCTCCTTTTGTACCTTTTGAAAGTTTTAATTTTAAAATTGAGTCTAATAGAGAAAAGCAGGAAACTGTTTATTTTCATGATTGTGGAGTTTCAGTTGTCAGACCAAATTGTATGGATTGCATTGATGACGGCCTATTACCACAGAAGTGGATGGGTCAAAAAATATATCCACTTGTTCAAGAGGGAGTTTTAGATGTGGATGTTGAGCAAGAGATGCCTTTAGCTGAATTTTGGCTTAAAAAAAATGGCTTTTCAGAAACTACACTCCCTTATAAAATAAAAAATAATTCATAGAAATATTTAAAAATGTATTTTTCTTTGATTGTATTAATTACTGTATATTTATATGATTAATACCAAAATATCATAATACAAATGACAATAAAAAAATTAACATTGCTAGATTGTACATTAAGGGATGGTGGTTACTATAATAACTGGGATTTCTCAAAAAAAATAATTGAAGATTATTTAAAAGCAATGTCGGCAGCTAAAGTTGAATTTATAGAACTTGGTTTTAGATTTTATAAAAAAGATATTTATTTAGGCCCTTGTGCGTATACAACCCCCTTTTTTTTGGAAAGTTTAAATATTCCAAAAAATTTAAAAATTGGAATAATGATAAATGCTAGCGATATCATATCAAACAAGTTATCAAATGCTGATATAGATCATCATTTTTTTCAATTTTCAAATAAAAACAAAATTTCATTTGTTCGATTTGCATGCCATTTAAAAGAAATTCCAAAAATAATAACTTACTGTAATAAACTGAAAAAAATGGGTTTAATTGTTGGAATAAATCTTATGCAAATATCGGAAATTAATGATAGTGATCTTGAAAAAGTATCTAAGCTTATATCAAATTCAGAAATTGATATTTTTTATTTTGCTGATAGTTTAGGCAATCTAGAGCCAAGAGATATTAAGCATATTTCAACTATAATTAAAAAAAATTGGAAAAAACATATTGGATTTCATGCTCATGATAACATGGGTAGAGCATTAATGAATTGTGTTACTGCAGTGAATAGTGGAATTAGTTGGATAGATTCGACCGTAACGGGAATGGGTAGAGGAGCAGGAAATGTTCAAACAGAACTTGCTTTATTGGAATTTTCAAAATTTTCAAAAAAAAAATAGGAATCTTTCTTTATTACTAAAATTAATTGATGAAACATTTGTGCCTATGAAAAATGAATATAAATGGGGCTCTAACCCATATTATTACTTGGCTGGACAATTTAGCATCCATCCAACTTACATTCAAAGTATGCAAAATGATTTAAAACTAAATTCTGAAGAAATATTGGCAGCAATAGATAACTTAAAGAGAAAAGATGGTAGGGTTTTCAATAAAAGTTTGATTGAAACTGGAGATAACTTTTATCACAAAAAATCATCAGGAACATGGGAACCACATAAAGTTATTAAAGGTAAAGATGTGTTGATTTTAGGCTCTGGCCCCGGTTCCATTAAGCATGCAAAAGCAATAGAAAATTTTATTAAAAAGAAAAATCCTTTTGTAATTGCTCTAAATACACAAAAGACAATTGATGAAAAATTAATCAACTTAAGAGTATGCTGCTACACATTAAGAATAATGTCAGATACAAAAGAATTTAAGAAAATTTCTCAGCCATTAGCTTTACCATTGGAGAGTTTACCTTTACTCCAAAAAAATAAATATAAAAAAATTAAAGTTTATAATTATGGCCTGGAAATCAAAAAAGATAAATTTGAATTTAAGAAAAACTCAACTATTGCACCAAACTCACTGACTATTTGCTACGCATTATCGATAGCAAATAGTGGCAAAGCCAAAAAAATTTTTGTATCAGGATTAGATGGATACAAAATTAATGATCTAAGAGGATTTGAAATGGAAGAAACTTTAAAAATTTACAATGAATTAAGAAAAAAGTCAGAATTAATTGCGATCACTCCTACTCGATATAAAATAAAAAGCACATCAATTTATGCTTTTTAAATTTAAGTTTTCTTTCTTTTAAATTTTTTTACATCTTTAATTATTTTAAGTAAGCCAGCTCTGAGACTTACTTTTGGTTTGAAAATTTTTGTCAATCTATCTGTACAAGCATAAGTGCCAAATACATCTCCAGAATGTGATGGCATTAGTTTAATATTTTTATTAAAATCTAAATTGGTTAATTCACAGATTAATTTTAATAATTTGGAAACAGTTATCTTTTTTCCGGTTCCAACATTAATTATTATACTTTTATTTAATTTCAAAAGTTTTAAGTAAGTATTTGTAACATCAGTAATATAGATTAAGTCTCTAAATCTATCTAAAGTACCAGTAACTTTAATTTTTTTATCAAATATCGCATAATAAGTATAAATTGAAACCATGCCTTGTTTTAGATTTTCATAACTTTGTCCAGGTCCATAAACATTAAATAATCTAGTTATAATAGTGGTAATATTATACCTATTAAGGCCCCTAATCATCTTTTCATTCTCTACTTTAGTTTTTCCATAAATAGAACCAGGCATTAAAGCTTCATTCTCTCGAAGAGCAAACTGTGATGATTTATAAACTCCCATGGACGACGCAAAAATTATTTTTTTTGGCTTATAAATTTTTGCCCAATTACATAAATTTAAAGTGCCAATAAAATTTGTTTCAACAGCCTCTTTAAAATTTTCTTCACAAATCCTAGCCGAAGCTTGAGCTGCTAGATGAAAAACAGCTTCATAATTATATTTTAAATTATCAAACACTTTTGAATCTTTAATATTTCCATCAAAATAAATTATATTCTTGCTTTTAACTTTATTGGTAATTTTTTTATCTATAATATGAATTATGTAATTTTTTTTTAATAAAGCTAATACAAGATTAGAGCCTATAAAACCACATCCTCCAGTTATTAATATTTTCTTTTTCTTTTTCATATTTAAATGAATCTATTCATTATCTATTAGAATTTTTTTTATTAGTGATTTTAAGGTCCTATTATCATTATCAAAAAAACATGTATTATCCGAGTATTTTGTTAATAATTTTTTCCAATCATCAATGGATAAATTGTTGATATAATTTATCATTTTTTCAAGGTTTGAATATTCAAAGTTATTCGAAAAAAAAGGTCCCTGTAAATTTTTAATAAATGGCCATCCAAAATTTGAACCTAAAATTTTATCTTCAGAAAAATATAAAACTTTCAAACCTCTACCCAGTGCCTCAGATCCCAAAGTTGAACTTGGGCTAATTAGAATATCAACTTTAAATAAGTTATGATAACTATCATATTCCTTTTCTTTTATTAAAAATTCAAATTCATAATTTTGAAGGATTTCATTATAATATTTTTTTTCTTCTTCGAGTAAATTAGGCTTAGTGGTTAAAATCATTAATTTTTTTTTGTTTTTTTTACAGTATTCAGCAGTATTAAGAAGTAGTTTAGTTGAAAATTTATGAACTATATAATCTGGGTTTTTTTCATTTTTTTCATTTACACTTCTTAAAATTGCTAGAGTAAATCTTGATATAAACCCAATGTTTCCAGTGAAACTTTTATTAAATTCCTTGATAAAAACTTTGTTATTTTTTAAAGATCCAGCAACGATACACTCCGTATCAATAAATTTTTCTATTATCTTTTTCAATTGATTATTAAATACAAAATAGAAATCAGAGGAGTAATATTTTTTTTCAATTTCATTCTTGTGAAGAGTAGACAACATTTCATCATTTAAAAATCTGTATCCATTTTGAATTGATATAAATTTAATATTTGGAAAGTCTTTTTTTAATAGGTAAAAAAATAAATTATTGTCAATAAAAGTTAGAACAATTTTTGGATTTGTCAATTTTATGTATTGTTTTAAGTAGGATTTATATGAGAAATTTCTATTTAAAATAGTTTTGATTAAAACATATAAATTAAAATCTTCTAATCTTGTGCTGCAGTAACTAGTTTGTTGCTCATTAAGATTAATAGTATCTATGAGAGTTTTATACCCTGTTTGATCAAATACCAGAATATCTACTTTTTTTGGTCTCCCAATAAATATTTTAGCTTTTAAAATTAATATAATTTTTTTTATCATTTAATTTACGTATAACACAATTTTTCATTTATAATTTAGATTATGATAATTCACATAATATCTTTATTTGATACTTCAAATAAAGTAAGTAGGTTATAAATATTTTAATGATACTTAATTTACTTAAATTCTTAACAAATAAAGAAAAAATATATTTATTTTTACTTTTAATTTTTATATTTTTTGGCACGATATTGGAAGTTATGGGGTATGCTCTAATAATACCATTACTAACTATCATAATTAAATCAAAATCTACATTAATTGAATTTTCTATAATAAAAAATAATGCATTCTTAGGTGAATATTTTTTATCCACAAGCGATCAAAATTTAGTCATTCATGGTCTGCTTTTAATGGTTATTTTTTTCTTGATTAAACATACGTTATTAATCAATTTAATGTTTTTTCGTGAAAGTTACTTTTTTAATATAAAAGCTAGATTATCAAAATTTTTTTTTAAAAAATATTTACTCAAGAGTTACCCAGATTTTATTAAAAATAATAGTTCATATTATATTAATAATATTTTAAATGAAGTTGCGATGTTTGTAGAAAAACGAATAAGATCAGCAATTTTTATCTTGAACGAAACACTAATAATATCCTTTTTTTTTATTTCATTATTGTTAGTAAATTTTAAATTTACTTTAGTGATGTTTTTCATATTTACTTTTATTCTATATATATTTCTCGTTATAACTAAAAAAATTAATCTTAAATATTCAAAACAACGTCAATTATATGATTTTAAACAAATCAAAAATCTCAATGAAGGTTTTGCACTTTTTAAATATTTAAAAATTCATCATTTAGAAAAGATGTTTTTTGATAAGTTTTCGTATTCAAATAAACAAGTAAACAATGCTGGAAAAGTTGAAATTTTTTTAAGCGAAATACCAAAAAATATTTTTGAATTAGCTTCGCTATTAACTATCTTTTTTGCAACGTTATTTTTTTTTTCAATAGGTGGCGCTTTTATTGATGTTCTTCCATTTTTAGGATTTTTAGTTTTGGCAGTTGCAAGAATGATTCCATCTTTAACAAGAATATCAAATTCTTTTCAAAATTTTAGATTTGCCGAACCATCAATGAAAGTTTTAAACAATGAAATTACACTTGATGTTCAAAAAAGTTTTTTTGATCCCAATAAAAAATTATCAAATGAATTAACAAGCATTAAACTTAAGAATATCTCATTTGAATATAACAAAAAACCCGTTCTTAAAAATATTTCATTAACTCTAGAAAAAAATAATATTTATGGTATTTCAGGTGAAACCGGATCAGGAAAAACATCATTAGTAGATATAATTGTTGGTCTTCATCCTAATTATGATGGAAATATCTTTTTGAATGACAAAAAATTAACCAAACCTCTGTTCCAGACACTAGATATTGCTTATGTTCCACAAAACATATTTTTAGTAGATGATACAATTAGAAATAACATTTTATTTAATAATTTTGATAACAAACTGATAAGTCAAGATAAAATAAATCAGGTAATTAATATTACTTGTTTAGATAGTTTTATATTAAAACTAGATAATGGTATTGAAACATCAATTGGTGAAAATGGGGTATCAATTTCTGGAGGTCAAAAACAAAGAATAGGATTGGCAAGGTCACTTATAAATAAACCAGACTTATTAATTTTAGATGAAGCAACAAATGCCTTAAATTATGAAGTTTCTAGTAAAATAATCAAAAATTTAAAAAATCAAAGTATGACAATTCTTATTATTTCTCATGATATAGAAATAATTAAAAATTGTGACAAGCAAATACTTATAAAAAATGGAAATCTTGAAATTTTGTGAGTATACATGTTTTTTTAGGATATAAAAAATCATGACACTTATTACTTACAACAAACAATATATTGAAAAAGATGATAAATTAAAAGTTTTACATGCTCTTGGTGAAGAGAAAATTACAACTGGTAATCAAATTATAAAATTTGAAAATAATTTAAAAAAATATCTAGGGAGTAAATTTATATCATGTGTTAATAGTGGAACCTCAGCAATTGATTTAGCCATTAAATCACTTGGTTTAAAAAAAGGTGATATTGTTATAATGCCTTCTGTTAATTTTATTGCATCATATAACTGTGCAAAGAATATTGGATTAAAGATATATTTGACAGATGTGGATCCTAAATCAGGACAGTGTCGCCCTGAAGATGTAGTTAGTGTTATCAAAAAATATAATTTAAAAAATGTAAGTTTAGTAATATCTATGTATTTAGGTGGTCAACCAGACAATGTAATAGAATTTTTTAAATTAAAAAAAAAATATAATTTTTTTTTAATGGAAGATGCATGTCATGCTTTGGGCGGTAACTATTCATATAAAAATAAAAAATATAAAGTTGGATGCTCAAAACATTGCGATATTTCAACATTCTCACTTCATCCATTAAAAACAATTACTTCTGGAGAAGGAGGAATAATCAGTACAAACAACAAGTTAATATATAAAAGAGTAAATTTGCTAAGATCACATGGAATTTTAAGAAAAAAGAAATATTGGAATTATGATGTAACTTTAAATGGCTATAATTTTCGCATGTCAGATATTAATGCGGCATTAGGAAATTCACAATTAAAAAAAATTGACTCATTTATAAAAGATAGAAGAGAAATTGCAAAAAAATATATTAAAAAATTAGTTGGGCTAAAAGATTACTGCCACTTATTAATTATAGATAAAAAAAAATTAAATCAATCAGCTTGGCATTTACTTATTATATCAATAAATTTTAAAAAATTAAGAACTACTAAAGATAGTTTAATAAAATTTTTTCTTAAAAAAAAAATTTTTTTACAAGTACACTATATACCAATTTACAGATTTAAAGTTTTTAAAGAAAAAGAAAAATGTAAAGCCTTACCTGGTGCGGAAGAATATTTTAGAAATTCTTTAAGTATGCCAATATTTTATAAAATGAGAAATAGTCAAATACAATTTGTATATAAAACGTTAATTGATTTTATTAAAAAACATATTAAACATAAAAATAAAAATATTGTGTAAAGTATTTTTTTATAAATTTAATTTTATGAGTAGATTTTTAGAAAGCCTAAATAAATATGGATTTTCAAAACTTAATGGAGTATTTGATGAAAAAGAAAAAAAAATACTCCAAGAATACTCTACTAAAATTCTTGATGAAGAAATAATTAATTATAAAGAAGCACCCTCATCATTTATTAATCATGATGTTGAGCTATATTATAATCATAAAAATATTTTTACATTTTTTAAAACATTAAATAGGAATTTTATTGGGCAATATGAGGAATTAGATAGCTTATTTTCAAATTTATTTTCAAAAGATGAGATAAAAAATTACTTTGAAGCGATACTTGGAAATGAATATAAATTACACACCTGCTTGATGAGAAAGGCAGATGGTAACTCAAGTTATATGGGCCTTCATACAGATAATAACTTTGCCTTTACTATAAGTATTTTGTGTAACAGCGTAGACCAAAATCACGCTACAACAGTTTTTGTACCTTCAAGTCACAAATTTAACTACGATTTTAAAAATAAAATTGAAAAGTTTAATCCTAGATATTTTTCTTTCCTCACAATACCATCTGTAGGAAAAGTTGGAGATTTGAACTGTTTTTTTAATAAAACTATTCATGGAATAAAACAAAGTTCAAATAAAAATAATTCTTCAAATATTATATGGCTATTAGGTTTTCACAGGAATTCCGATAAATTAATGAAGACAATATTGTTACCCAAGTACACTAACTATGGAAAAAAAACAACAGAAGTTTTTTCGGAAGATGCTTTGAAGTTATTTGAATTGAATGAAAACTCAAGAAAACATAGCAATAATCTTAATCAAAAAAAAATGATAGATAATATAAATAAGAAAAATATATACTCTATTAAGCAAAGTTTAATTTTGACTTTTTTAAAGTTTGTTGGGTTTAATATTTTCTTGATGAGAAAGATTGTTTATTTATTCAAACTTAAAAAAATAATTAAATGAATTTGATATTAATTCTTAATTATAATAAGAACTTAAATTTTGAATTTTAAACTTATAAGTTAAAGTCTTACAGGTATATTGTTTGTGTTTAGAAAATCCTTAATTTCTTTAGGTGTAATTTCAGTAAAGTGAAATAATGAAGAGATACTGACTGCACTTACGTCTAGTTTAAATACTTCAAGAATATCTTCCTTTGAACCAGCTCCCCCAGATATAATGATTGGAATTTCAACATGTTTTATAATTTTTTTTAAAGCATCAAGATCAAAGCCCTTCATTGTTCCATCAAAGTCTATTGAGCATAATATTATCTCACCAACCTTTAATTTTTGTGCTTCAATTATCCAGTCAATTAATTTAACATTTGTTTGTTTTTTTCCAGAGTTTGAAAAACAATATAATTCGTTATTTATCCTTTTAAAATCAACTGACAGAACAACTTGTTGAGAGCCATATTTATTTACAATTTCTTTAACAAAATTAGGATTTTCTAAAGCTGAAGTATTTACAGATATTTTATCTGCACCTGATTTCAAAATTTCATCAACATCCATTAAAGATCTGATTCCACCACCAATTGTTAAAGGTACATCACACTCAAGAGATAAGTGTTTAAGAAATTCAAAATCAAATAAAGAGTCTTTATTTTTAATAAATGCAAAATAAATCTCATCTACATCTCTTAAGTTATAAATCTTCATACTAGTGATTGGAGAGCCAACAGACCTCCAATTGTCAAAATTTTTTCCCTTCACCAAACTAATATTGTTATAAAGTAAAGTTGGTATTATTCTTTTTTTAAGCATTGATAAAATTTTCTAAAATTTTTCTTCCAGTATAGGAACTTTTTTCTGGATGAAATTGTGTTCCAATTATATTGTCTTTTTCAATTGAAGAAACAAAATCAATTCCATAATTAGATAGAGTAAGTATTATATCTTTTTTCTTTGGAATTAAGCTGTAACTATTTACAAAATATACATCTGATAAATTATTTACATCTTTCAATATATTACTTTTTTTTTTAAAAATTATGTCGTTCCATCCTATTAAAGGAAGTCTATGATCACATCCCATTGAAAGTAAAGATTTAACTTCTCCATCAATAAAATTAAAACCATTTGATTTTTTATCCTCAAAACCTATTTTTGAAAATAATTGCATTCCCAAACAAATTCCCAAAATATATTTTTGTTTTATTTCAACAAAATCTTTTATTTCTTGGAACCAATTATTCTTTTTTAATATATTAATACTGCTTGCATACGATCCTGTACCTGGCAATACAACTTTATCAAATTCTCTAATTTCATTTGGATTTTCAATTACTTTAACATTATTAGTTAATTTATATAAACTATTAAAAACAGAGTTAATATTTCCTACACCATAATTAATTATAGCAAGTTTCATATTTAATTATTATCATAATTTATCTTAATTAAGTTTTTTTGCTCATCATAAAAAATATTTCCATTTTGATCTGTTTTAAAAATTTTTTTATTAGTAAACTTTTCACATGTTTCTTGAAATTTTTTTTCATCTATATTTATTTTTTTTAAAATATCACTGAGCGGCTTGCCCATATAAGACCTTGGGTACATACCCTCATAATTTCTAATTTTATCAATTGCTTCAGATCTTGAAATTTTTTTTCTTCTTATAGCATAGCTTAATTGATCACTTGCTCTTCCAAAACCATATTTTAAAAATTTAAAATAATCATGAATTCCATGTTGATAATTATCAATTTTTTCAAAATTAAAATAGCATCCTTCTAACTGATTTTTATATGATAAAAATCCATTATCTCGAGACACTTCGAAATTTTTTAAACTATCCCACTCAAAAAAGTGTCCCAAAAAAATTCCAAATATTTTGTTCTTTTTTATTTCTTCAACCGTTGGGTAAGTGTATGCTTCAATATCTTGTTTGTTGAAATTTCCTGAAAACATAATGTCATTTACTCTCAAGCCATTTAAACCACCAAATTCTTCCATCCATTTTCTATCTAAAATAAAATTATCTAATGTATCTTTAGGCCCTCCGTATTCACTCTGAGGGTTTTCTCCATAAATAATTAGATTAATATTGAAATATAAAGCGATCTTAAAAGGAATTGTAAAAATTGTTACATGTTCTGGCCATGAGATATCTCCAATTTCAGTCAAACAAAATTTATTTAGTTTACCTCTTGTAGAAGGATTAGTTGAAAATTCAATTGTATCAAATCCGAGTTTTTTTAAATTTTCGATATTTTTTCTACCAAGATAACTTAGATCACATGTAGTAGCAGTCACAATTAAAGGGTTTAAACCAAGTTCTCTACATTTAAGAGCTTGATAAGTACTATCTTTGCCTCCGCTAGAGGGTACAATACAATTCCATTTATTATTTGGAATTGATATCTCATTTATGATTTCAAAAAATTTTTTTTTTCTATCTGCCCAGTTTATTTCCTCTTTTTTCTTATATGTTGTACAGGCTATACAAACACCTTTTTCATCAAAAAATTGATCAGGTCTCGTTGTGGGAATAATACATTCTGTACAATATTGCATAAAAACAGATAAAAATATTATATACATATATATATAAATATTGTTAATGAACAAGAAAATTTGAATTAATGTTCATTTATTTTTCTAAAGTTTTAAATTTACTGTCATCAAAACAAAAATTATCCAGACATAATTATTATCGCAATCTCACACAAAGAAACATTGCAAAAATATTTTAATAAGATTTATGAAATTAATAACAAAAAACTTGTTTTAAAAAATATCTTGTAATTATACTATACTTAGCTAGAAGTACTCTCCATAAATTTACAGCATGTTGTCAAATAAAAAAAAAAGTGAAAACTCTTCTCATAAACAATCAGTTTTTGATTGGTGGAATAGTGATAATACAAAAAAATGGCACACAACAAAATATGAAAAGGATAATATAGAGTATCTTCATGTAATTGACAGATTGGATAGGGCACTTGAATATATAAAACAATTTAAACCAGAAAAAAATTGTAAAATTTTAGAGTTTGGATTTGGAGGTGGTCAATCTTCACATAAAATTTTAGAATTAGGTTATAATTATACTGGAGTTGAAATTTCTAAACATATGATTTCTTCAGCAGAGGAAAAATGTTCAAAATATATAAAAGATAAGAAAGCTTTTTTTTTTCATGGAAGTCTTGATGAAGTAAATGAAGAATTGACAAATAATACATATGATGTTGTATTAATTTGTGGAGCACTTCAGTATACCGATGACATTAATTTTGCAATTAGTGAAATTCATAAACTTTTAAAAAAAGACGGTGTATTTATAATATGCCAAGCAAACATGTTTGCTATTCACGAGTTTATAGGTTTTAGAAAATTTTTGAAAACAATTGTAAGATATATAACAAATGAGGATTTTTTTTACTCATATTCTAATTCTTTTAAATCAATTCTATTAGAAACAAATTTAAAAAAGTATTTTCGAAAATTTGAAAATTCAAAATTTATGAATAGTAAATTTATGACAAAATATGAGGAGAAGTGGGATTATAAAATTAATAAAAGATTATTTTCATCCAAAAAGCTATCTAATCATCTTGTAAAGAATAGCTTTAAGATTATTAATAAAACAGGTGCTCCCTTTTTTTTATATCATAACAACAAAATAATTAATTATTTATTAGGAATTTCAAATAAGATATTGCTCTTTTCTGTCAAATACCTAAGATTAAATTTTTTAACTAAGATGGCTGATAATATAATTATTGTATCTAAAAAAAATGTTTAATAACAAAAATGTATTGATAACAGGTGGCACAGGAAGTTTTGGAAAAGCTTTTTGTTCACATATTTTAAAAAATTATAAACCTAATAAGGTAGTTATATTTTCAAGAGATGAATTAAAACAACATGAAATGAGACAAGAATTTTCAAAGGAAAAATATAAATGTTTAAGATTTTTACTTGGCGATGTTAGAGACAGGTATAGATTAAAAATGGCTTTTAAAGATATGGACTATGTAATACATGCAGCAGCACAAAAACATGTTGAGTATGCAGAATATAATCCACAAGAATGTATTAAAACAAATATTGAAGGTGCCACTAATGTTATTTATGCTTGTATAGAGAATAATGTGAAAAAAGTTATGGCTTTATCGACTGATAAAGCAGCAAATCCATTAAACTTATATGGAGCAACAAAACTTGTTTCAGATAAATTATTTATAGCTGCAAACAACATTTCAGGAAAAAATTCCTCAATTTTTTCAGTTGTAAGGTATGGAAATGTTCTAAATTCACGAGGATCAGTAATTCCATATTTTAAAAAACTAACAACAGAAAAATCAGATTTTCTACCACTGACTCACAAAGATATGTCAAGATTTATAATTTCTATAAAAGAGGGTGTAAACTTTGTTATATATTCAATGAAAAATATGAAAGGTGGAGAAATTTTTGTTCCAAAAATTCCATCTATTAAAATCATAGATCTGATCAAGGCGATTAACAAAAATGCTAAAATTAAGATTATTGGATTAAAACCTGGTGAAAAATTGAGTGAAGTACTATGTCCATCTGATGAATCATTTTTAACTATTGAATTTAAAAAACATTATTTGATAATGCCAACAATAGAAACCAAGGTAAAAAAAAAATTATATTTTAAAAATAGTAACAATGAAATAGGTAAATTGGTTAAAAGAGGATTTGAATATAATTCAGCACATGAACCCAAGCTAAGCATCTCCCAGATTGAAAAATTAATCAAAAAATGAATATAGCAATAATTCCAGCTAGAATTGGAAGTAAGAGAGTAAAACAAAAAAATATTAAAATTTTTGAAGGTAAGCCCTTAATTTATTATTCAATAAAAGCAGCAAAAAAAACTAAAATATTTGATAAAATTTTAGTTAGCACAGACTCTAAGAAAATAAGAGACATTGTACTAAGATATGGAGCTGAAGTTCCTTTTTTAAGACCAAAAAAACTATCTGATGATTACACTGGAACTAAAGATGTAATAAACCATTCAATAAAATGGTGCATGAAAAATAAAATTGAAGCTAAGTATGTATGTTGTATCTATCCAACTGCACCTTTTATAAATTACAAAAATTTAATCAAATCTTATAAATTAATAAAAAAAAAAAAGTTGACTTCATTATTTCTGCCTCAAAATTTCAAAGCAGTGTTTTTAGATCCTTTTATTTAAAGAATGGAAAGATAAATAAGATTTTTTCAGGATTTGATAATAAAAGATCACAAGAATTAAAAAATACTTACTATGATGCCGGCCAATTCTATTGGGGTAATAAAGAATCATGGACTTTAAAAGATATTTTTTCAAAAAATTCTACTATTTTTGAAATACCAGTACTTGAAGGTTTTGATTTAAATACTAATGAAGATTGGAAAAATATTATTAAATTAAATAAAATTCATGGGAATAAAGCTTCATAAATACAAAAATATATCAGATAATTTAATTTTTATTTCTGGAGTAACTAGATCAGGAAAAAGTATTCTGTGCCCAATTATTTCGAGCTTTAAAAATACGGAAAATTTTATACTTAACTCATTTTCTGAAGTAGTTTTAGCAAAAATACACTCATCATTAATAAACAAAGAAACAGGTAAGTATTTAATTAAAATTTCATTTAACGAAATAATTTATAATTTAGCAATTGGCCGAAATTTAAATTTAAAAAAAACTGATTATTCAAGTGTAACTAATAATGTAAATTTTAATATTTACCAAAAAAGACTGAAAACTCATGAAAGCAAATTAAATACAAAAAATATTTTAAAAAAAAATTTTTTCCCAATCATGTTTCATGACTTAATGATTGAACCTAAAACAATTATTGAAGTGTACCCTAATTCAAAAATATTAAATATTGAGAGACATCCAGTAGATATTATTATGTCTTGGAAAAAAAAAGGCTATGGTGAAAAATATTTAAATGATAAAAGAAATTTAATTCTCACATTCTCTAAAGATAAAAGAAAAATTCCTTTTTATGTTATTAAGAATTATAAAAATTTTCTTAAACAAGAGACTGATTTAGATAAAATCATATTTATTTTATGGGAGATAAATAAAATTATAAAAGATAAATATAAAAAATTAACTAAAAAACAAAAAAAAAATATAATTACTCTTACATTTGATGATCTAACTACCCAAACTTTTGATGTGTTAAAAAAAATAGAAAAGTTTTTAAAACTAAATATATCAAGTGATACTTATAAAATTGCAAGCAAAGAAAATTGTCCAAGAAAAATTGATTATTATAAGAGACAAATAAAAAATCAAAAAATTCAAAAAAAAATAAGTGAAGCAAACAAAAAAAAACTTTTACATATGATTAAATTATATGAAATAAAAAAATTTTATGTATAAGCAATTTAAAATATGAGCAATATAACTAAAATAATAGCTACTATTGGACCAGCAAGTTGTAGTAAAAAAATTATTGAAAAGTTTCTTTATTCAGGAATTTCATTAGTAAGATTGAATGGTTCTCACAACACATTAGAATGGCACAGTAAAATAATTAATGACATAAGAAAAATAAATAAAAATCTGCCAATTCTTTTTGATATTCCTGGAGAAAAAATTAGAATTGATAACCAAAAACGAGAAATCAAATTTAATAAAGGGGACAAACTAATTTTTAGTAAAAAATTAATTAAAAATGTAAAGAATGTAATTTTAAGTAATAAAAAATTTTATGATAATATAAAATTAAATATGAAGTTTTCAGCTGATGATGGAAACTTAGCTTTTAAAGTAATAAAAAAAAAAAATAAATACATTGAAGTATCATCATTAAGTGATGGTTCACTTACTTCTAAAAAAGGTATTAATATTCCAAACTTATTTTCTGGAAAAGAAAATATTAAAATTTCGATAAAACAAAAAAAATACCTAAATTTTGCAAAAAAAATGAATGTTGAATATGTAGGATTTAGTTTTGTTGAAAGTGATGATCAGATTAATAAAATAAAGAAATTCTTAAATAACAATAAGATTAAGATTATTAGTAAAATAGAAAATTTAAATGGTTTAAAAAATTTAAATAAAATCACAGATGTGTCTGATGCCATAATGATTGATCGAGGAGATTTGGTTGCGGAAACGAGTTTATATAAACTACCTTATAACCAAAAAAAAATTATAAAAGAGGTTAATTTAAAAAATAAACCAATAATTGTAGCTACTGAAATGATGCATTCAATGATTGAAAATGACAAACCTTCAAAATCTGAAGTTTTAGATGTTGCCAATGCAATTCTTGATGGTGCAACTTGTACAATGCTGTCTGGCGAGACAGCCCAAGGTAAATTTCCTTTAAAGTCAATAAATGAAATGATAAAAATACTGTCTTCAGTTAACAACGAAAAAAAAAATTTTTTAACAAGGAAAAAAAATTTATCAATTCAAAAATTAACAGCTAACGCCCTAGAGTCCTTATGTGCATCAAAAAGTATTGATAAATTAATTATTATTACTAAAAGTGGTTATGCGGCTACAGAAATTGCATTTAAGAATTTCAGCCAAAAAATAATTGTTGTAACTGATAATATTCATACTAGTAGATATTTAAATTTATATCCAAGAATTAAGACTATTAGATATAACAAAAAATTTTTAAGGAAGGATCTTGGATATATACAAAAAATAATAAAACATCTTTTTAAAATAAAAGAAATAAAGAAAAAACAAAATGTGGTTGTTGTTTCTGCAGCCTATCCAAAAAAGGGAGTTAAGTTTAATTCAATTCAAACTCACAGAGTAGAAAATATTGTTAACAGCTAGTTGTATAATATTTCAAAAAAATAATTTATGAGGAATGAAATTGAAGAAGTATTAATTCTTGATTACCAATATTATCAAAAAAAAAATTTTTTAAAAAAAAAATTAATTTTTATTAATAAACAAGCTTACAATTTAAATAAAAAAGTATTTATTTTTAATAAATTTAAAATAATAAAAAATCAAGATTTTAATAGAGCACAAAGAAAAAAAAATTACAAATATTTAAATAATCTTCATAATAAATTTGTTGATTTACTGACTATTAAATTAAATAAAATAAACAAGTGTGATTTGAAAAAAAAACAATGGAATATTCTAATTGGATCCTGGTTATTTTATTATTTAAGTACATGTTTCAACAGAAATTTAAAATTAGAGAGGTTTTTTAAAACTAATAAAAACGTTACCGTATATTTAGAAAAATCAAATAACAAAATAAAAACTTTTTCAACTAATGACTTTTTAAAAAGTGTTCATTTAAATGACTCATGGAATGCTGAAGTTTATCATGAACTTCTTAAATTAATGAGAAAAAAAATTAAGATTTACAACTATAAAAAAAAAGACTTAAAAGAGAACACATTATTAGAATATAAAGTTTCTCTTAAGAGAAAAATTATTTCTAAAGTACTTAATTTCTTTTTTTTAAAATTATCTAAGAATAATTCTTTTATTATACAAAGCTACTTATCTATTTTTGAAGAAATTTATCTTAATTTCAAAATTAATGGCGTTCCATTATTTTTTGTACCAAGGAAAATTAAAATTAAAAGTACGGATGGTAATTATGAACGTAAATTGAATTGCTATCTTACAAACAAGAAAAAAGATAATTTTTTTAATTTTTTAAATAAAAAAATATTATCAGATGTGCCTTACGTATTTACAAAATACTTTTCTAAATTAAGTAAAGAAGTAAATAATTCAAAATGGCCAAAAAATATAAAAACCATATTTACTTCTAATCTTTATGAAACTGATGAATTTTTTAAAATGTTTACTGCTTTACAAAAGAAAAATAATTCAAATTATATTATTGGTCAACATGGAAATTCATACAATGTTACAATACAAAATGAGTACAACCCAGAATTAAGTTTTTCAGATAAATTTCTTTCTTGGTCTTCAATTAAATTGAAAAAAAATTTTATTCCATTTGGTAATTTTACAAGTGAGTCTAGAAACATTAAAAAAAAAAATTTTTTAAAGTTAAAAA
>Ga0233432_10001716_pt1 | contig 20949 bp, 23 predicted proteins | sample SI_122_August201_6_FD_179870 | JGI IMG/M metagenome (GOLD analysis project Ga0233432, IMG submission 179870) | Seawater microbial communities from Saanich Inlet, British Columbia, Canada - SI_122_August2016_10_MG | ecosystem: Environmental > Aquatic > Marine > Inlet | place: Canada: British... | reverse complement strand
GCTACGGCGTAATGCTAAAAGAGGATGGGATGATCTTCGACGATGGCGTCTGCGCCTGTTTGGGTGACAATCACTACCTGATGTTTACGACTACTGGCGGTGCTGCAGGAGTTCTGGCATGGCTGGAACTTTGGCAGCAAACCGAATGGCCAGAGCTGCAGGTGCACTTCACATCGGTAACTGATCACTGGACCACAGCTACTGTTACAGGCCCCAATGCCCGAAAGGTTATTGCCAAGGTATGCAGTGATATTGATCTGTCCAGTGACGTATTCTCCTTTATGGATTGGCGCGATGGCACCGTGGCTGGAGTGAGGGCCCGGATCTTCCGTATTAGCTTTACCGGTGAGCTCTCCTACGAGGTTAATGTGCCAGCACATTATGGTCGACATATTTGGGAGGCGCTTATTGCCGCAGGGGAAGAGTTTAATATCACCCCTTATGGCACTGAAACCATGCATATTTTGCGTGCTGAGAAGGGCTTTATTATTGTTGGACAAGACACTGATGGCTCAATGACACCGGCTGATATGAATATGGACTGGGTCGTAGGTAAAAACAAAACCTTCAGCTTTATTGGCAGGCGATCTCTGCAGCGCAGCGACACGTTACGCAGTAATCGCAAGCAGCTGGTAGGCCTAAAACCTTTGAACACTAAAGAGGTTTTACCAGAGGGCGCACAAGTGGTGTTTGATGCCAAGCAGAAAATACCTATGGCTATGCAGGGTCATGTTACCTCGAGCTATTACAGTGCCAGTCTGGGGCATTCCATAGCCCTTGCCGTGGTTAAAGGCGGTCATAAAAGGTTGGGGCAAGTGGTGTACTGCCCATTGGCAGAGGGGAGCAGTATTGCATCAGAAATTGTTAGTTCCGTTTTTTATGATCCGAAGGGAGAACGTCACCATGTCTAATGGAATTAAGCTGGAATCACCGCTGTTTTATTTTCAGTCTTCATTTAATAAAAGCACCAGTGCTGATGAGTTATTTAATGCCGAAGCAGAATGTGGTCTGGTGGTAAAAGAGGCCCCTTTGAGTGCGCACTTAATCTTGCGTGGTGATAGCAACGATATCGCATTTTGTGCTGCGGTCGCTAAAACCTTAGGCGTTGTTTTGCCGTTAAAGTCATGCACCTATCACCAAGAGGGCAATACCAGCATCTATTGGCTTGGCCCCAGCGAGTGGCTGGTTATAGAGATTGCTGGTCAGGCACAAATAATAGAGGCGGCACTGCGCAAATCACTCAAAGGTCATATTGCCATTGTTGATGTAAGTGGGGGGCAGACCTGTATTAATCTGCGAGGGGTCGGTGTTACGACCGTTCTTAAAAAATCCACTGTGTATGACTTTGAAGCCTGGGACCTCGCCACATCAAATGCTGGTCGGGCAGTTCAAACCACCTTCGCCAAGGCCTCGGCAGTTATAAGCAATAGATCCGATGGTTCTTATGATCTGGTTATTAGGCGTAGTTTTGCAGACTATATAGCTCAGTGGTTATTGGATGCAGGTGAGGAGTTTGGCTGCCGGATAGAGCAAGGCTGAGGATAAAAAAAGGCGCTAAGGCGGCTGCAACTAAGTTGCTTGCCGCCCAAGCACCAAAGTACCACAGGTTATGGTTCGGTGTTACTAAATTCTTAACCCCTTATTTATAGCGCCTCGCTTAGAGGGGTTCCTCTAGCCTGGCTTGAATTAAGGCAGGTTGTTGCGGCGGTTTCACATGTGCTGCAGTCACGGCTGCGCAGATCACAGGTTTTAATACAGCGATGGAAATTAGCGACGCATTGGCCGGTCACAGGACGCTGGCTATTCGTACTATTAAACTTCGACCAAGCATTGGATTGGTCGGTGCTATAAATGGCGTTTCGAGCAATAAGGTCGCAATAACTTCCCACTAATAGTTGATGACGCTGTTCATTTACCGCAGCTGTATTATTTAATTGCAATGCCAGCAGTTCACGCTGAGTGTAGTTGGCGCTGCGGATCAGGCTGTAGCGATCGACTCTATAGTTTTTTTCATCATCAGTTGATGTGCTGGCGCAGCTGGATAGTCCACCTAGTAGAATGGATGCTAACAGGATAGTTTTTGTTAAATAGGGCCTTAAAATAATATTTTTAACAGTCACCTTAATATGCTCCTTGGTGGAGGGATGTTTATGCGCCAAGCTAGGCGCCCCTTTGAAAAATCAATATGCCAAGCTTGTCGCGCCGCGTCAATATGAAAATTGTAAATAACTTGTGCAGCGCTCAAATCCGCACTCTATTTACCCCTAAAAATTTATCAAACTGCAAAACATGTTGCGCTATAAAATTCTTTTACTGCGTAAAAATTGACATCTTGTTTAGAGTGATATGGCTAACTATGAATTGTCTGTACGTCAGCGCTAGCAAGAGGAAAAGGATCCGACAGCCATTTATTCGCACTGGCAGTTATTTAAAGTCGCTAAGGCTCACAACTTGGATATTAACGAATTACTTGACGTAGATTGATCGAAAACTGCCTCTAAAAAATATTTTCAATATATTTTCAACGTCTGGCGGCTATCCGCTGCGATTTGTGAAAAATAATTAAACAATCGCGATATTTAATTGATATAGATCAATTAAATAAATTGTCGGAGTGATTTAAGGTGCAATGACGGCGGTTTCCACTAGTCCCTATTTATCAGTTGATCTGATTATTTTTTAAATCGTAAAAATCGTATATTTTACCTAACAATTACCGTAAATACTGTGGCGTAGCTGGCTAATGTTATATAAGCTATTGGCATCGGTCAGGCTTGACGTGTTGGATAAAAAATGGATATGACAATCTTCCCGCTACAACTTCGACAGGGTAGTCAACAATATTATGCAACGGCCAAATCCAGATTCAATTTATTATGACGAATTTATCGAACTGCAACAAAAGCTTCGTGATAGGATTGTACTGTTGCGCAAAAATCGGGAGCTGGTGCAGGAGGATATGGCTGACTACGAGCTTTCTGTTCGTCAGTATCAACGGATGGAACAGGACCCTACAGCGATTAGCTCACTTTGGCAGCTATTTAAGATCGCCAAGGCGCATAATCTGGGTATCAATCAACTGCTTGAAATAGAATAATTATCAACTCGAACCAAGGGTCCTTAGCGCCCTGCGCCGATCGGCAAGCCCAGTGAAGATCTTTACGGCGTTCGCTTCTTTGGCGAAAAGCTGCATGTAGTTACTTTTGAGCGTATTGATCCACTGTATGTTCTCGATCTGTCTAACCCTCTGGATCCATTGATTGCCGGCGAACTTGAAGTTACAGGTTTTTCCGGTTTTTTACATCCGGTGAGTGACGATCTATTACTAGGCCTAGGGGAGGACGAAGAGGGAAAAATACTGATCGTTTCTCTGTACCTATATCTTTAAGCTACTTTGCTGAGCCAAGTATCTATGTTCAAGAAAATCGACTGTTTCTTTTTGAGATTAATGGCAAAGATAACCCTTCTCTGGCGGCCATCAACGAAGCCGGTTCTATCGGTGCATGAGAGGGTAACCGGTGGAGGGCGGACAACCGTGGAATCTTTGATGGTGATGCCGCGTTCTACATCAAGGGAACAAAAGTTTGGGCGGCTCAGTGGTCTGATCCATCACAGCAGATAGTTCCCTTAATAAGCTGTAGGGCAGTAAAAGATTATCGATTGATTGAGGAGATTACTCTTGGGCTTCGATCAAAGATTTACGGGAAACCTTACCTATCTAGGCTGCGAAGTTTGGCTGCAAGGATAGGCTAAGAGGTTTGTTGCTTGAATGTTGTCAGAATAAAAATGGGACGCGTGATCACGATTAAATTTATATCAATCTATTTATTAGGTTTAGGCGTAAAAACGCCATGCCAATAAGCGACCGTTTACTTAAATATTTTAATCGCAGAAAGTCGGATTCTACCGATAAAGACCATACCCGTTATAGAAACGATATCTGTAACCATTGGGATCTAGACTATATGTCGATGGAAGAGATTGATAAGTGCCTGCAGGCTGATAGAGTCGAAACCACCATAGTTCGAAATAAAAAAGATCGATAATGCCGTTTTTGATTATGAAAATGTTGTTTGGAGGCAGGAAAATTTCCATCTCTGAATCAACTTTTCGTGCTCAGATGAGCCCGTCAGACTTCTTGAGAAACGTTCTACAGCGCGATGGGTAGCTCTGTCTGTGAAAAACTACTTTGGGTTTGTTATTGGTGGAGATATATGTAGCCATCAGCTGTTACCTCTACGGCACCTGATGTATGAATATGTAATCAGGGGTGTAGAGGTAAAGCTGTAAGATATTGATTTGTATGAATAAAATGGTGGGCCCAGTAGGACTTGAACCTACGACCAATCGATTATGAGTCGACTGCTCTAACCAACTGAGCTATGGGCCCTTAATTTTCAATCTATGATCCTGAGCGGAGCGAAGGGTCTTTAGATATCTCGCCCCGCTCAATACGACAGAATCAGTCTGTCGCTTTTACTCGTCAATAAAGCTGCGCAGATGATCCGAGCGAGTAGGGTGGCGCAATTTACGCAGCGCCTTGGCTTCAATCTGACGAATCCGCTCACGGGTTACGTCAAATTGCTTACCTACCTCTTCTAGCGTGTGATCTGTGTTCATATCGATACCAAAGCGCATGCGCAGTACCTTGGCTTCTCGCGCTGTAAGGCTGCCTAGAACATCGCGGGTTGATTCGGTAAGGTTGTGCTTGGTCGCCTCATCAACGGGCAGTGCAATAGTGGTATCTTCGATCAGATCGCCAATGCTGGCATCTTCATCTTCACCAATGGGCGTCTCCATGGAGATTGGCTCTTTGGCGATTTTAAGTACTTTACGAATTTTGTCTTCTGGCATTTCCATACGCTCTGCCAATTCTTCTGGGCTGGGCTCACGACCCATCTCCTGAAGCATTTGACGGGAGATACGGTTGAGTTTGTTAATTGTTTCAATCATATGTACGGGAATACGAATGGTACGCGCCTGATCGGCAATGGAACGTGTAATAGCCTGACGGATCCACCAGGTGGCGTAGGTCGAGAACTTGTAACCACGACGATATTCAAACTTGTCTACCGCTTTCATCAGACCGATATTGCCTTCTTGAATAAGATCGAGGAACTGCAAGCCACGGTTGGTGTATTTCTTGGCGATTGAGATAACCAAACGCAGGTTGGCTTCAACCATTTCTTTCTTGGCGCGGCGTGCCATGGCTTCGCCGATGGTTAGGCGACGGTTAATATCTTTAATAAACACAATGGTCAGGCCGCTAGTTTCTTCGACCTTTGCCAATTTGCGCTGCGCTCTAATAATCTCAGCTTCTTGGTTGGCAATACCATTTGACCAGTCCGCTTTTTGTTTGATAAGCGACGTAGTCCATTCCAGATTTGACTCATTGCCTGGGAACGATTTAATAAATTCTTTGCGAGGCATCTTGGCGTAACGGATGCAAAGGCGCATAACATTTTTTTCTTCAGCGCGAATTTTTTCAACGGCACTGCGCACCATGGCGATTAAAGGGTCGAACTGCTTCGGAGTCAGTTTGAGATATTTGAACAGCTCAGCGAGCTCTTCCATCTGTTTAACTGAGGCAGGTGCCATACGGCCGTTGCGATCGATCGATTTGTCTGCCTTGATCATCTGCGTGCGAATTTCTTCGAAGCGCTCTGTGGCAATCTCTGGGTCTAGGCCACCTTCGTGCTCTTCTTCCTCTTCCTTCTCGTCAATTTCTTCGCCATTGGCAATCCTTTCCGCTTCAGCGGCTTCTGCAGCCTGCTGTTGTGCCAGGGCAGAGGGAACATGTTCCATTGGATTGAGGTAGCCGCTGATAATATCAGTCAGTTTTTTGTCGCCAGCAATAACCTTGTCCCACTCCTCCATGATGGCGGCGACGGTACTAGGCCAGTCGGAAACCGCAGACATTAATTCGCGGGTTCCCTCTTCAATTCGCTTGGCAATTTCAATTTCGCCTTCACGGGTCAACAGCTCAACAGAGCCCATTTCACGCATATACATGCGCACGGGATCTGTAGTGCGGTGCTGTTCGGACTCCACTGAAGCCAGCGCGGCTGCGGCTTCGGCAGCGGCTGTTTCATCCGGAGTATTATCTCCGGCCATCATCAACAACTGTTCAGCATCAGGCGCCGTTTCAAAAACGGTGATGCCCATGTCATTGATCATTTGGATAATATCTTCGACCTGCTCCGGATCGGCGATATCTTCAGGAAGGTGATCGTTCACCTCGGCGTATGTGAGATATCCTTGCTCACGACCTTTGGCGATAAGGTCTTTAATGCCGGATTGTTGCTTTTGAATGTTTTCGGTCATAGGACAATTTTACTTGTTGAGAGGTCGAAAAATAGCGCGCAATTATATCGAATAAAAACCCCTTTGTCCCTGACAATTTGGTGTTTATTCGGCATAAGTTATTTTTAAAGCTTTAGACTACAAGTCGTTGTTTTATCTTGTTTTTTAACACATTGGACTGGGGATCATCGTTCAGCTGCGTGCGGATTTTATGTAACTGCTTGATTTCTCGCTCATTGAGGGTGTTTTGGGCCAGTAAATGAATCGCTTTATCGGCTGCCGGGAGAGCATCGAAGGCGCTGCGGCTGACATGCTCGAGAGTGTCACAGAACTCTTGATGATCATCGCGCCCAGTGCCTACGGGCGGATGGTAGAGTTCGCTGGCCGCCAGAGCCTGTAAAATCTTTGTTTCCTGTGCATTGCCATGGGTGCCTAGCCAGTAGGCAAAGATATGCGAGGGCTTGTAGGTAGGGTTGTCCTGCACCACTTTGAGAACCCGCAAAAATAATTTCATATCTGCATCTGGGGCGATTTTCAGAAACTCAATGTCGTCCGCATGCTCTGCTAATCCGGGATGGTTAAGCAGTAGGGCGGTGAGAAATTTAATGGGTGACAGACGAATTTTGGTACTTCTTTTATCGCCAATATGCGGAAATAGTTCATGCTCATTGCCTGGCTGATATTCCGGTGGTTGCTCGTCACGCCGATAGTCATGCTCGTAATGTTGCGGGCCGGGCTCAGAGGGAAAGCTGGATGGCTTTTTTTCTAGCGGCGCTGCACTGCGCTGCTGAGGGGCTTTGTGGCTGGCGACGTAGTCGCGCAGATTGTCGGCCGAAATGCCAGTGCGACGGGATAGCTCTTCGAGCATTAATTGGCGAAAAACCCCCTGCGGAATACGATTTATCTGCGGTGCGCAGACTTTGCTCAATCTTGCCTTGCCATCGGCATTGCTGGCATCAATACCATCGCTAAGCTGTTCAAATAGGAATTCAGACAGCGGCTGAGCATTGGCCACTTGCTTTTGGAACTCGTCGGTACCGAGTTGGCGCACCATACTATCAGGGTCTTCACCATCAGGTAAAAATAGAAATTTGGCTGAGACGCCATCTTTCATTTCAGGTAGGGCAATATCCAGAGAGCGAGCTGCAGCACGGCGTCCAGCTTTGTCACCATCAAAGCAAAATATCAGTTCAGAGGTGTAGCGAAACAACTTTTGCAGATGGCTTTCGGTCAGAGCGGTGCCTAGGGTGGCCACGGCATTGTGAATGCCGTATTGAGCAAGGGCGATAACGTCCATGTAGCCCTCCACCATAATAAGGTGCGGAATTTCTTTTAACGCCTGACGTGCCTCATAGAGACCATAGAGCTCTCTGCCTTTATGGAACACAGGGGTTTCTGGAGAGTTTAGGTATTTGGGTGTGCTGTCATCGAGGACTCGGCCGCCAAAGCCAATGGTGCGACCGCGCTGGTCGCGAATCGGAAACATAATGCGGTGACGGAAGCGGTCATACTGCTTTTTTTCCTCCGGCTTGGTGATAATCATGCCGGACTCATCGAGAAGCTTTATTTTTGCGGGGTCAGTTCCTGCAGTTTTCAGAAGGTTATCCCAGCCAGGGGGCGCGTATCCGACGCCAAACTGTGCAGCGATCTCGCCACTTAGGCCACGGCCCTTAAGATACTCTACCGCTGAGCCTGCAGCCCTATTAATACGCAGTTGCTGGCGAAAGAAGCGATCGGCTTCTGTCAGCATTGAGTACAGGCTGTCTTTTTGTTTGCTAACTGCGCGATCTGGTGCTGCTTCTCGAGGAATTTCCAGGCCGACATTTTTGGCCAGCATCTCCACTGCCGGTATAAAGTCGAGACGATCGAATTCCATTACAAAGCCGAGTGCATTACCGCCAGCGCCACAGCCGAAGCAGTAATAGAATTGCTTATCTTGGGCGACGGTGAAAGAAGGGCTTTTTTCTTCGTGAAAGGGGCAGCAGGCTTTGTAGTTCTTGCCGGATTTTTTGAGCTGTACGCGGGAATTGACCACGTCAACGATATCGACGCGATCGAGCAAGTCATCAATAAAAGTCTGTGGTATTAGTCCAGCCATTTGGCGCTACAGGTTCTTTTTAAGTACAGCAGTGTAACGCCTTCGGCGGGGAAATAAACGTGCTTAACTATTTTAGCGCCGCTTTTACCAGTCCACTAACGGCACCGCCATCTGCACGGCCCTGGATCTGTGGCTTGAGGATACCCATTACCTTGCCCATATCGGCCATTGAGGAGGCTCCGGTTTCAGTAACAGCTGCTGCAACCATGGCACTGATTTCAGCATCGCTGAGCGCGGCTGGCAGAAAGTCTTGGATTACGTTGATCTCTGCGATTTCAATATCGGCTAGTTCTTGACGTCCGGCGGTTTCATATTGATTGATCGAGTCGCGGCGTTGTTTAACCATTTTGTCGAGAATCGCCAGTATGCGGGCGCCATCTATTTCGATGCGCTCATCGACTTCAATGCGTTTAATCTCAGCTTGAATTAAGCGAATGGCACCGAGACGAGGCTTGTCTTTAGCACGCATGGCATCTTTCATCGCATCGTTAATCTGTTTTTTCATCGACATGGCAGGTCTCCATTGGATTGGGCTGTTTGAATCCGGACTTTCCGAATTCCAGAAACACAAAAAGCGCCGGTTGGGCGCTCTTTGCTATAACTTATTAAGACAAACTCTGGTTGCAGAGATTTCTTAATAGAGTCGAGTAAACTTGCGTGATTCGCGAGATACTTTTTTCTGGTTGCGCTTAACAGCGGCGGCTGCTTTACGCTTGCGTTCCCACGTAGGCTTCTCGTAGAACTCACAGCTGCGAACTTTGGCTAGAATTCCAGCTTTTTCGCATGAACGTTTAAAGCGACGTAGTGCTACGTCAAAGGGCTCGTTTTCTTTAATTCGAACGCTTGGCATAAATGCTTAATCCTGTAGTGAAAATCAACTGCTGATACAGCCTGTCTGTAGTCAGCTCTTCAAGGGCGCGTAGTCTATACACATCACCTGATCTATGCAAAGGTTTTTGAGTGCTTTTTAATGCTGTTTTGGCACCAAAAAACTACCGGTTCACACTGGGCCGCAGAGGGTTTAAAGTTACACCCCTAAAGTTTTGCAACCAAGGCCTGTTTTAGATGCTAGTACTGGGAATTGAAACCTCCTGTGATGAAACCGGACTCGCTGTTTACGACAGTGAGCTGGGGTTAGTGGCGCACACGCTCTATTCCCAGGTAAAACTTCATGCAGAATACGGTGGTGTGGTGCCTGAGCTGGCCTCCAGAGACCATGTGCGCAAGATTCTACCTATGCTGGACAAGGTACTGATCGAAGCCAATGTCGATAAAAGTCAGCTCGATGGTATCGCCTACACAGCAGGTCCAGGCCTGATGGGTGCGCTTATGGTGGGAGGTGCTATGGGCACGGCATTGGGTTTTGCCTTGGGTATTCCAGTGATTGGTGTGCATCATATGGAAGGCCATTTACTGGCTCCTATGCTTGAGGAAAAACCGCCACAGTTTCCCTTTGTGGCGCTGTTGGTATCCGGTGGCCATACTCAGCTGGTATCGGTTAAAGGTATCGGTGAATATGAGTTGATGGGTGAATCCATTGATGATGCCGCAGGAGAAGCCTTCGATAAAACCGCCAAACTGCTAGATTTAGATTATCCTGGCGGCCCGATATTGGCTGAGATGGCTGATCGTGGACAAATTGATCGATTTAGTTTTCCACGCCCAATGACCGATCGTCCCGGTCTAGATTTTAGCTTCTCCGGTTTAAAAACCTTTACCCGTAATTTGATTGAGAAAAATCGTGGTGATGATGTTCTGCCCGATGATCAGACCATATTGGACATCTGCGCGGGTTTTCAGGAAGCCGTAGTCGATACGCTGGCGATCAAATGCACTCGTGCAGTGCGTCAGGCCAATATTAAAACACTGGTTATTGCAGGTGGTGTGTCGGCCAATAGTCGACTGCGCCATAAACTCGAAGTCGCCCTTGGGAAAGAGGGTGTCGAGGTGTTTTATGCGCGACATGAATTTTGTACGGATAATGGCGCCATGATTGCCTACGCAGGTTGTCAGCGTTTGTTAGCCGGACAGAAAAACCCATTATTGATCAGTGCCACACCGCGATGGCCGTTGGATCAGTTGACTAGTTTGGTATAGGAAAAGAATTGATGGATATTGTTTATATAAGAGATCTGCGTATCGAAACCATTATTGGTATCTATGACTGGGAACGCGAAGTTAAGCAGACGGTGAGCCTGGATCTGGAAATGGCCCATGATATTCGTAAAGCCGCTGAAACAGATGATATTCAGTACGCACTGAACTATAAATCTATAGCGAAGCGGCTAATTGCATTTATTGAAGAGGCGGAGTTTTTGCTGGTTGAGCGTATGGCCGAAGAGGTGGCCAATATAGTCACTAATGAGTTTTCTGTGCCCTGGTTGAAGCTGCGTGTCAGTAAGCCTGGAGCCCTTAGAGGTTCTCAGGATGTAGGTATCATTATTGAGCGAGGAGAGCGAACCTAGTGGCACTTATCTACCTGAGCCTTGGTAGCAATATAGAGCGTCAACGACGCATCAATGCGGCGCTTGACGCTCTAGCAGACTGTTTTGGTGAGCTAACGGTTTCCTCGGTCTACGAAAGCGAGTCGGTCGGGTTTGCCGGTGACAGTTTCTATAATCTGGTCGTGGGCATCAACACTGGAATGGCTGTTGGTGATGTTTCAAAAAGGCTAAAAGCTATTGAAGATCAAAATGGCCGCGATCGCAGTGCGCCAAAGTTTGGTGCCAGAAGCCTAGATATTGATATTTTGACCGTCGATGATGTAGCTGCTGAGATCGATGGCATTAAGCTGCCCAGAGATGAGGTGCTTAAAAATGCCTTTGTACTTTTACCTCTGGCTGAAATTGCCCCCCATAGTAAGCATCCGGTAACTGGGCAGACCTATGCTCAACACTGGGTGGGCTATGATAAAAATAAACAGAAACTCTGGCCTGTGGCGTTTACCTGGCGTGATAAAAATTTAACCAGGGCCAACTAGTACCTCCGGCTCAAAATCTCTAATTATCCGCGATCCGAGGGTTTCTTGGGAGATTGGTTCGAAGCCACTGGTTTTGGTGGGTGCCAACCGATTGCTAGTATTGGTAATTCTGAGGGCAAGCAGTTAAATCGCCGTGTCGAAATCACCTTACTGCCAATTAAAGGCCGCTAATTATCTGCTAGAGACTATTAGAGCTGCCGCCATCAACCGCGATGGTTTGTCCGGTCATGTAGGTAGCTTCAACGGCCAAAAAGTAAGCTGTCTGAGCAATATCCTGCTCTGTGCCCAGTCGTCCCATGGGCACTTTGCTCAACACAGAGTTCTGTTTTACTTCATCATCTGACTCATGTTCTGGCCAAAGTATGGCGCCGGGAGCGACGCTATTAACGCGAACATTGGGGCCTAACTCTTTAGCCAGCGATTTGGTCATAGCAATATTGCCGGCTTTAGCAATGGTGTAGATGGGGTGACTCTGCAGCGTCTGACGGGCATGCATATCGGAAATATTGATGATTGAGCCCTTCGACTCAATAAGCATTGGTGCCAGCTTTTGGGCGATAAAGAATGGGCCTTTAAGGTTGCTGTTAATCAGATCATTCCATTGCTGGTCACCGCAGTTTTCTAGCGGCGTGGGGTAAAAGCTAGAGGCATTGTTAATCAGCACATCCAACCGGCCCACAGAGTTGACAAGATCGGCGATTTTCTGCAAGCCTGCCATATCATTAAGGTCTGCCTGTACTAGTAGACAGCTGTCCTCACGCTGAAAATTTAAGTCTTCGCAGAGTTTATCGGCGGCCGCGGCTGAATTGTTGAAGTGAACAATGACCTGATAGCCATGACTGTGAAAAATACGCGCCATCACAGCACCTATGCGACGCGCTGCACCGGTAATTAAAACGACAGGCGGCTGGTTCTTATGGTTCATAAATTATTCCGAATAATGGGCTTTGAATTCTGTAAGCGCCGCTGTTTGGCGCATGCTTAGTTGTTTGCCGATCTCGGCACCGCTAACACCGGCTTCTACCAAGTCGGCAATATCTGTTTTGATCACGCATTCGCGAGCTCCTCGTAGATACGCAGAGGAGGGGTAATGTCGATCTTCGAACCCAGTTCTACCCCGTGCATCTGCTTCACAGCAAGTTAAAAAATCTTCCAATCTGCGGCTAGATTTCAAGGCGCCAATGGCTTTGAGCAACTTCAGTATAGTTTCGGGTTTTAGCTCAAAGGCTTTATGGCAGAGCAGGTGAAACTCGGTCACTACCATGGCCAGCTGACGGTGATCATTGGGTACTTTAAGCCTGTCGCACACATCTTTTACCAGCGGTAGACCTCTTGCTTCATGGCCTGAATGGCTTGGCAGGATGTGGTCAGGCGTAATGCCTTTGCCGAGATCATGAACCAGCACTGAAAAACGAATGGGTGAGCTGTCGGACAGGCGTGCGGCCTGTTGCAGTGACATTAATGTATGAATACCGGTATCAATTTCCGGGTGGTAATCGGCGCGCTGAGCGACGCCAAATAGCCTCTCAACTTCAGGGAAAAGCACTGCTAAGGCACCGCAGTCGCGCAATACTTGGATATAAATATCAGGAGAGCGCTCGCACAGGGCGCGGTCGGTCTCTTTCCATACTCGCTCTGCAACCAGATGCTGTAATTCGCCACTAGATGAAATTGTCGACATCAGGTTCAGCGTTTCCGCTGCTATGCTAAAACCAAGATGATGGTAACGTGCGGCAAAACGCGCAACTCTTAGAACTCGCAGAGGGTCTTCGGTGAAGGCATTGGAAACATGGCGCAGTATTTTATTAGATAGATCCTGCTGGCCGCCATGGGGATCAATAATACTACCGTCATCATCTTCGGCCATGGCATTAATAGTGAGATCGCGACGGATTAAGTCATCTTCGAGACTAACATCTGGTGCGGTGTGAAAAGCAAACCCCTGATAGCCATGCCCAGATTTCCGCTCGGTTCTGGCCAGAGCATATTCCTCGCCTGACTGGGTGCTTATAAAAACGGGAAAATCCTGCCCCACAGGCTGGTAGCCTAACTCGAGCATCTCTTGAGGCGAGCTACCCACTACTACCCAGTCATTTTCAATGCTCGGGTAGTCGAGTAATTTGTCGCGAACGGCGCCGCCGACTCGATAGATTTTCATGCCATATTCCAGTGGTTTTGGCCATTGTAGAGGGGGACGATTACTACCTCAATATGTGTTTAGGTTTCGATGTAGGATTGGGCCAGATTAAACAGGTTGGGTAAGTTGATTGATGCAGTGAGCGATCATGGCTTATTGGTTATCGGCAGTGCCGCCCATCGCGCTCTGGAGGGCAAATTTACAGGTAATATCTCAGAAAAAGTACTGCCTCACCTCAAGGCGGCTATGCTGGTGGCGCACTAGGCTCTTAGTCTTTAGTGCCCCAAAGTTGTTTAAGGCGTTTATCTCGACCACAGCTCCAGCGATAGTAGTTGTAGCGTGTGGGATTTTTTTTGTAATAGTTCTGGTGGTACTCCTCAGCGATATAAAAGTCCGTCGCCATGGTGATTTCTGTTGCGACAGAAACACTGAGTTTGCCACTGGCAATAACCTTATCTAATGATGCTAGTGCAGCCTGTTTTTGGGCCTCATCATGGTAGAAAACTTCACTTCGATACTGCAGACCGCGATCACAAAACTGACCGCTACCGTCCTCGGGATCAATATTCACCCAAAAGTGCTCAAGCAGCTGATCAAAGCTGATTCTGGTATTGTCGAAGGTTATTTGCACCGCTTCGGTATGGCCCGTATTGCCTGTTGATACCTGCTTGTAGCTGGGGTTGCTCGAACTTCCGCCGGTATAGCCCGATACCACCGATAAGACACCATCAACTTTTTCAAAGTCACTTTCCATACACCAAAAGCAACCGCCAGCTAAGGTCGCGGTATCTTCCTCGGCATAAATTTTGATAGAGGTAATGCTCAGGAAAGACAGGCAAAGTATGACTAATTTTGATGGCAAATTGGGTGCTGTCACGGCAAACTCCGATTGTGTCAAAGGTTATTTTTATTGGTTAAAGCGTGCTTTTGACTCACAATTGACAAATAGTTTCCCTACACCGCGTATTTAGGCAGTTTGTCGACTTTGATTGTGAGGGCATGGCGGGTGGACCTGGGACTAAAGTGGCATAAAAGGACAACCATTTTATTGCTTGACTGAAGAGGCTTTTAGAATTATTTTCGCGCTGTGGTTACTGATTTTTTTGGCGGTCTCAATTTTCAGCGCGAGGTTATTAATGGCTGACGATCTAGGTGACGTAGAAGAGTTAGATGGGGATATCGAAGGAACAGAAGACCCGGGCGCAGAACGAGAGAAGACGGAGTCTCTATCGGACAAGCAACAAGCGCAATTGACCTTGGAGGTCAGGCGTCGTCTTGAGTTAAAGCTTGAAGAGGCGCGCGTGAAAAAACAAATGCAAGAGTATGAGTTCGATGATGACTTTGATTAAACATCCCAGTCTCAGCCAATGCGATAACTAATTGTTCTAAACTCAAGATTTAAACCCTTATCTTTGGCATAATACCGAGCGAAAATAGCCTCGGATAATCCTGTTGCCCAATACACCCCTTCTTACAGTCGAACGCCTTCTTTTTGAGCGCGATGATTGCAATGTCTTCGAGCAAATCGACTTAGAGGTTGGTCGGGGTGAAATTGTCCAGATTGAAGGCCCAAATGGCAGCGGTAAAACAACATTGATGCGATTGCTTACCACCGCCTTGCAGCCAACATCCGGCAATATCCGTTATGCAGGGCAGGCAATTGACCTGTGTCGATACGAATATCTCTCCGATATACTTTATGTGGGGCACCAACCCGGAGTGAAAATGACCCTGACTGCAGAAGAAAATTTGCGCTGGATGGCCGCGGATTGCAGTAATTCTGCGCAGGACGCTCTGGCCGCGGTCGGGCTCGCCGGTTACGCTGATATACCCTGTTACAACCTGTCAGCAGGCCAGCATCGGCGCGTTGCCCTGGCACGATTGCTAATGACTAATGCCAAGTTGTGGTATCTGGATGAACCCTTTACGGCCATCGACAAACAGGGTGTTAGTTTTCTTGAGAGCTGCATGCGCGATCACATTCGACGGGGAGGGGCCGTTGTGCTCTCCACACACCAAGATCTGACGATTGATGGCGTGCGTAAATATAGCATAGTGCCCCATGCCGATCAGGGAGGCTTTTAATGGCTAGTGGCTTTTCGGAGTATTTGCGTCGCGATTTGTTATTGGCCTACAGGCGTCGTGGTGAAGCGGCTAGCCCATTGGTTTTTTTTATCATGGTTTCCACCTTGATCCCGCTGGGCATTTCACCGGAGTCCGCGCGCTTAACCGAGATCGCCCCTGGCATTATCTGGGTAATGGCGCTGCTGGCAACATTGCTGTCCACCGATGGCTTGTTTGCCAGTGATTATCAGGACGGGTCATTGGAGCAGCTTTTAATCAGCCCGCAAATGCTGGCCATGCCAGTGTTGGGAAAAATCACTGCACATTGGATGGTGACTGGACTGCCATTGACTCTGGCGTCGCCTTTACTGGGTGTGATGCTGTCATTGCCTGAACAGGGGTATGTGCCAATGCTTGTCAGCTTGGCGCTAGGTACTGGCTGTTTGAGTTTAATTGGTGCAGTGGGCGCGGCATTAACTGTCTCTCTGCGCAAAGGAGGGCTTTTGTTGTCACTGCTGGTGATGCCTCTGTATATGCCAGTCATTATATTTGGCAGCGCGACAGTGCAAAGTGCAATTGATGGCTTTGCCTGGTCTGGACCTCTGGCTATTTTGGGTGCCATGTTGGCGGCAGCCATTGCCCTGTGCCCCCTCGCTACGGCTGGCGCGCTGCGGCTAACGAGCATTAATTAGATTATTTGCATCCTATGAAGAGACGAGAAATATGAATTGGCTAACAAATTGGTCCCCCAGCTGGCAGTGGTTTCACCGCCTTGGTTCGCCGCGCTGGTTTTATCAGACCACAGGGCGCTGGTTGCCCTGGATTAGCTTATTAGCACTGACTCTATTGGGTACTGGTTTAGTCTGGGGGCTGGGTTTTGCGCCTCAGGATGCCAAGCAGGGCAATAGTTTCCGTATTATTTATCTGCATGTGCCAGCCTCATTTCTAGCCTTGGCTGGGTACTACATCATGGCCATCGCCGGTGCCATTGGTTTGATCTGGAAGATGAAACTCTCCTATATGGTAATGAAATCTGCTGCCCCTATAGGTGCAGCATTGACCTTTTTAGCCTTATTTACTGGTGCAATTTGGGGCAAGCCTACCTGGGGTACCTACTGGGTCTGGGATGCTCGCGTTACCTCTATGCTGATACTGCTGTTTCTCTATTTGGGGGTGCTGGCACTGCAATATGCATTTCATAGCAACGAGGCCGGCAATAGAGCCAGCGCTATTCTGGCATTGGTGGGCACGGTAAATATTCCAATTATCTATAAGTCGGTAGACTGGTGGTACACCTTGCATCAGCCAGCAACCATCAAATTGACCTCGGCACCTAGTATGCATCCGGATATGTTTCAGCCATTGCTAGTGATGATTTTGGGCTTCTATTGTTTTTATACGGTGGCATTATTTTTATTTACCCGTGCGGAGATATTGCGTCGTGAACGCAAGAGCACATGGGTCAAAGAGCTTGTAATAGGAGCACAGCATTGATGAATTTTCAGTTTGAAAATCTTCAGCAACTGCTCGCCATGGACGGTCATGGTCCCTTCGTTTGGACCGCTGTTCTGGTTTCACTGGCGGTGATGTTGTGGCTTATTATTAAACCACTGGCTGATAGCAAAGCGGCGCAGAAAGATGTGGTGCGTGATATTGCCCGAGCGACTAATTCCAATGGAGAAGCATGATGCATCCACTGCGTAAACAGCGTCTGCAGTTTGTTATTTTGATTGTTGTGGCTGCCACAGTGGTGGTGGGCTTAGTGGTTTATATGCTTGGTCAGAATGCCAATTATTTTTACACTCCATCGCAGATTGCTGCGGGTGAAGCGCCTCAGGGGGTGCATATTCGCGCCGGTGGTATGGTGGTTGAGGGCAGTGTGCAGCGCTCTCCCGATTCCCTCGATGTTCAGTTCTCTGTGACCGATGGCGCCTCTCTACTAGTTATCCAACACAGTGGCATTTTACCCGATCTGTTTGATGAGGGCGAAGCTGCTATTGCAGCAGGCATGATAGACGACAACCTAGTGCTACAGGCCACTGAGGTGTTGGCTAAGCACGATGAGAAATACACGCCACCAGAAGTTGCAGATGCAATGAACGAGGCCTACCAGCGCAAGCAGGAATATAAACAGACTCAGAAGTCGGGTGCACAATGACGGCTGAATTAGGTCATGCGGCGCTCATAATTGCCCTGTGTTTGGCGGTGGCTCAGATGGTGGCGCCTATGATGGGGTCATATGCCGGCTATAAAAATTGGATGCGACTGGGTCATTCATTAGCGCTGGGTCAGTTTGTGCTGATGGCGGTATCATTTGCTTGTCTGACCAATGCATTTTTACAGGATGACTTCTCTCTGGCCTATGTGGCCAACAATTCCAATAGCCTTTTACCTGTGCAGTTCAAAGTCAGTGCTGTATGGGGAGCCCATGAGGGCTCGCTGTTACTCTGGGCATTGATTTTGGCCGGTTGGTCGGCGGCAGTGGCGCTATTTAGTCGCGAGTTGCCCCTGGTGTTGTCCTCTCGAGTGCTATCAGTGTTAGGCGGAATCTCAGTTGGCTTTGCCTTATTCTTGCTGCTGACATCAAACCCTTTTGAGCGTATTTTGCCAGTATCGCCTGTTGAGGGCGGCGACCTTAATCCGCTACTTCAGGACTTTGGTCTAATAGTGCATCCGCCGATGCTATATATGGGGTATGTTGGCTTTTCAGTTCCTTTTGCCTTTGCTATTGCCGCACTGCTTGGGGGGCAATTCGACAGTGCCTGGTCGCGTTGGGTACGGCCCTGGGTTAACACTGCCTGGGTGTTTCTCACCATAGGTATAACGCTGGGTAGCTGGTGGGCATACTATGAATTAGGATGGGGCGGCTGGTGGTTCTGGGATCCCGTAGAGAATGCCTCCTTTATGCCCTGGTTGGTAGGCACTGCGTTGGTACACAGTATTTCTGCCACTGAAAAGCGCGGTGTGTTTCGCAGCTGGACTCTACTACTGGCGATTTTCACCTTCTCGCTAAGTTTGCTGGGCACCTTCTTGGTGCGCTCCGGCATTCTTACCTCAGTACATGCTTTCGCCAGTGACCCCGAACGCGGTATTTTTATTCTGGCCTTTTTAGCCGTTGTGATTGGCGGCTCATTGCTGTTGTTTGCGCTGCGTGGGCCGGCAATGCAGACGAACGTTGAGTTCAGTGGCTGGTCTCGTGAAAACCTGTTATTGATCAATAATATTTTACTGGTCAGTTCTATGGTCATGATCCTGATTGGCACCCTGTATCCTCTATTTGCCGATGTTTTGGATCTGGGTAAAATCTCCGTTGGTCCTCCCTATTTTGATTTCTTCTTTGTTCCACTGATGACGGGACTCATGGTTTGCCTTGGCTTTGCAGGCTTTACACGTTGGAAGAAAACCGATGCCAGCATGCTGCTGCGCAAAGGCCTGTGGCCGATAATTATCAGCGTTGTGCTGGCGCTGCTACTGCCTCTATTTGCCGAGGAGTATTCTTGGCTTGCAGTGTTTACGCTGCTGTTGGCTCTCTGGGTTACTACCATGAGTATTGAGGATCTGCTGCTTAAAACCGAGGGCAAACTCTCTAAATTCATTGGTCTGACAGGCAGTTACTGGGGCATGATTTGCGCTCATATAGGTATTGCCGTCTGTGCTCTGGGCGTTGGTTTGAGCACTGCCTATGATGCCCAGCGCGATGTGCGTATGGAGCCCGGTGACAGGGTAGAAGTATCTGGTTACCAGTTTAAGTTTGTTAGCCTCAAGCAGGTGCAGGGACCAAATTTTGTTGCTTACCGCGGTGAGATAGAGGTTGTGTCTGGCGATAGAGTAGTTGCTACCATGCTTCCCGAGAAGCGCAATTACCGCGCTGGCGGTCAGGTTATGACCGAGGCGGCTATCGATGGCAAGTTAAGCCGCGATCTCTACGTATCACTGGGCGAACCGCTGGCTGGTGATGCCTGGGCGATAAGGGTCTATGTTAAACCGTTTGTGCGCTGTATCTGGCTCGGTGGCCTAATGATCGCGCTGGGTGGATTGCTGGCCGCATTTGATAAACGCTATCGCCGCCGCAAGACGTTGGTTAGCAAGGCGGCGCAGACTGAGGCGCTTGGCATATGAATCGATTAGCGCTATTTGTGCCATTGGCACTGTTTATAGGTCTATCTCTAGTGTTGCTGCTGGGGCTGGATAAAGATCCGACAGAATTGCCCTCGGCACTGGTTGGCGAATCTTTTCCGGCCTTTAATTTGCCATCTCTTGAGGATGAGCAAGGTACTCTCACTGAGCAGGATCTGAAGGGTGATGTTCTGCTGGTTAATGTCTGGGCGACCTGGTGCTTTGCCTGTCGCATCGAACACCCAATGCTTAATGAATTATCGCAACAAGGCATTAAGATCGTTGGCCTTAACTACAAAGATCAACGTGCTGGTGCAAAGGCCTGGTTAGTTGAACGCGGCAACCCCTACCAGTTTAATATCTTCGATGCGCAGGGTAGCCTGGGTATTGATTTAGGTGTTTATGGCGCACCGGAGACCTATCTGGTCGATGCTGAGGGTATCATTCGCCACCGCCGAGTGGGTGTGGTGGATGAGCGGGTATGGAACGCGGAGTTTCGTGCGCTCTATGAACAGTTAACTGGTGCTGAGCAATGAGATTGATGGCGCTTTTTACCCTGTTCCTTTCCTCGCTGGTCGTTGCGTCCACGGAGGTTGTTGAGTTTTCTGACGAATCTCTGCGTCCGCGCTTTCAGCAACTCGTTGAGGAACTGCGTTGCCCCAAGTGCCAAAATCAAAATTTGGCTGACTCCAACTCACCGATTTCTCAAGATTTGCGTCGTGAAATCCAGCGTATGCTGGAACAGCAGATGACTGATCAACAGATTAAAGACTATCTTAAATCGCGCTATTCGGAATTTATTTTATACCGTCCAGAAGTTAATAAAAGCACCTGGCTACTCTGGGGTTCGCCGGCAGTGATTCTCCTGTTGGGGCTGCTCATAGCGATGCGCCATAATCGCCAAAAACCGTTAGCGACCGCATCCAGCAGTGCCAGCGCTGCTGACCAGCAGCGTTTGGCCGCACTGCTTGACGATGAGGTAAACCAACAGTGATCCTGACCATTGTATGGCTCCTTCTAGTGGCAAGTGCATTTATCCTCTATCCCTTTGTAGTGCGTCAAAGTAATGAGAATGAAAGTGTTTCCGTGACTCGGCAGCAAGCCAATGTTCGTCTGTTTAAGGAGCAACAGGCGCAGTTTCTGCAGCAGATGGAAAGATCAGAAATAGATCAGGCTGAATACCAGCGGCTGGTTGCAGATGCACAGCAGTTATTGCTGCGCAACACTGAAGTTGAATCTGGCGAGACATCT
>Ga0233432_10001715_pt1 | contig 20953 bp, 21 predicted proteins | sample SI_122_August201_6_FD_179870 | JGI IMG/M metagenome (GOLD analysis project Ga0233432, IMG submission 179870) | Seawater microbial communities from Saanich Inlet, British Columbia, Canada - SI_122_August2016_10_MG | ecosystem: Environmental > Aquatic > Marine > Inlet | place: Canada: British... | reverse complement strand
CCTCGCCGGTTAGTTCACGGCGCATAGCGTCCGAGAAACCGCGAAGTCCAAATTTAGTGGCTGAGTAACCTGCGAAAAATGGATAGGCGATATCGCCGAATACTGATCCAATGCTAACAATACGCCCTTTTGATTTGCGCAAAGCAGGCAGCAGGTCGCGGGTCAATGCCATGGGCGCGACAAGATTGGTAGTCGTCATTCGCTCTAAGTCGAGATCAGTCATATCCGCAAGATGTCCGACGCTCAGCACACCAGCATTGTTAATGAGAATATCAAGCGATCCGGCAATCGCATCAACAATCAACATACGCCCTTCTGGGCTGGTCACATCGGCAACAATGCACTGGATCTTATTCGCGTTACACTTAGAGCGTGTTTCATCCAATGTGCTAGAGGTGCGACCAACTAAGATCAACTCAAACCCCTTTTGCGCAGCTTCAATTGACAGTGCTCTACCGATGCCAGTACCTGCGCCAGTTATTAAGACTTTTTTGGTGTTATTCATGATGCAAGGCTTTCTAATACAACGTTTAACTGCTGAGTATCACGTGTGTTAATCAAGGTTGCAGCCACCAATCGGTTAGGAGTTCCGACGGGGAACAAGAGGCCAGCCTCAGACGGATCAGTTATGATCAAAGCAGTTGGCTGTGCGTAAATAGGTAGGTCTGACAAGTGAATCTCTATCTCTCTTGGCGACACGGGGGCCGCAGCCACGACGATCAAGACAAGCGTGCCGTCGGATTTACGGATACCCAAAGCGGAACTGACAATGCGGGGATCAGCGTTGACACGCTGTTCCACCCATTCAGGAGAGACGTTGCGCCCTGCGGCCGTAACAAGTAACGCATCTTTGCGACCGTCAATGACCAGCCTGTCCCCGTCAAAATGACCCAAATCGCCCGTGTGCCAGACACTAGGTGCTGGGCGGGCATTCAGATATCCCTGCATCACTGTCGGGCCGGAAACAACAATTTCACCGTTTTCTAAAGATACGTTCAACCCATCTAGTACCGGCCCAACTGTGCCAGGTTGATTGTCTCCGGGGCGGTTCATCGCTACGACGGCGCAGCATTCGGACAATCCATATCCTTCATGAACAGGGATGCCGATATCATGTGCCGATTTAATCAAGGAAGCTGAGCTGGAGGCACCACCGACGGCTACGAAACGAAGACTGTCTGGAGCTCTCTGGTGCGCAACTGCGTCGATCCAACGAGCCAAAATAGCTGGAGCCAGAAGGCTTGTTGTTGGACGTATCGTCTCAAAGGCTTGAACAAGTGGATCAATAGGAGCGCCGAAAAGAGACTTGGTGGCTTCAAATCGGAAAACCGTTTTCGCACCGGCCACAATCGGTAGAAATATTCCACATATCTGTTCTAAAAGCTGCGCAAGTGGAAGAATAGATAGATGTGTATCTGACGCATCAGCAGCGATAACTCTGCTCAAGGCGCGGATCGAGGCATCCATTTGACGATCCCCAAGCACCACACCTTTGGGGTTTCCAGACGATCCAGAGGTGTAAATTATTCGCTTGGCACCACCATTATAAGATCGAAACGCGCAGACTTCATTTGATTGTGCGGCGGGGTTAATCAATTTCAGGTGCGGTAAGGCAGAAAATATCTCCGGGTTGCTTGTGATAACTGAACTGACTTTTGCATCCATCAAAATATGAGCGTTCTGCTCAGTGCTGAAAAAGAAAGGTAGGGGCACTTGCCGTTTTGCGCTGAGCGTCAACGCTAGATCAGCGATCACATAATCGATGCCGCCCGCAAGGCCGATGCCAATAGTACCTTCTACTGCGTCCAACTGACAGGCAAGACACTCCACCCGTGTGGCCAAATCGCTCCAACTGATCTGGTTTATATCATCCTCAAACGCTATGTTGTCTGGTCGGGTTACTGAATGGTGCTTTATAGCTTCAAAAACCTGCTTCATCAGGAAGCCGCCCCAGCTAAATTCGCGGCCAGTCCACGTGGAGACAAAACGACAGGTTGAGACAGAACCTCACTAAAAGCGCAGACCTTTGGATCAGTGTCGTAATACGATCCCCAAGCCTTTGGGTTTGGAACTTGAGTTACGTTTGCTGAAGCCAATTCTACATAGTTTAAAGACGTTCTATTCAATAACCGACGCAGCGGCTTGGTTGCCGTAAACACACCACAAGTCATCGCGTTCTGACGGCCCCACTCAATCATTTTATCCAGCATGGGCAAAACAGGGAAAGGCGTTGTGGAGGCGAGGGAAACAACTTCCATTATTTCTGAAATTGGAACAGAAATGCCCGCGACTTGTTGCAAGGCACTTGAAAAATCTGAGGGAAGATAAGCGTCGGAAAAAAAGCCATCCTCTGCGGTTCTAATGCCCGCCGCACACAGTATTTCTCCATCGATACGTTTAGCCACAACCAGTAACGGTGCAAACTCATCTATGTTCGCACCATAGACGCGCCTATAAACGCCCCTTATATGGTCTTGAGCTTCTTGGCGTCCGGGGCAATCCCCACTTAAAAATTCGATCTTCATGTCCAACCTCAATGTGCCTTTTTATGACGTACTGAGGCTGTTCTGGTTGCTTTGACTTACAAGAGACTTACAAAATTTAGATAAACCGACAAACGGCCGTTAATCGCTGCTGAAAGTAAATGAAAAAACACTCCCTCCACCATCTCGATCTTGAATAGTGATGGCCGCATTGTGGGATTCGGCGACAGATTTGACGATGGCCAAACCAATACCCGATCCGTGACTTTTAGAGTTAGATTGAGCGCCGCGATTAAATCGTTCGAACAAGGCCGTTTTTAGCGCATCCGGTACACCAGAACCACGATCAAGAACCCGTAATCCGATAGGATTAGACAGAAGTTCTATTTCAACTTCGCTGTCTTCAGACGTGTATTGCAAAGCGTTTCTGACGAGATTTCTGACTGCAATGGTCAAAAGCCCAGTGTTTCCATGAACGAATACCTTTTCTTCTCCGATCACTGACAAGCTTCGGCCAGCCCGTAAGGCAACAGGCGCCAAGTCAGTCGCAACTTCAACAGCCACGCGTCGCAAATCCACCTTCTCAAAACCTGATTGCAATGCAGCATCAGCGCGTGACAGATCAATAAGCTGTCCAAAAATACGATCCAACTGTTTTGCATCTTCGGACAAAGTTTGCTTCAATGCCGGATCACCGATCCTATCGATACTGGATCTAAGTACAGCGATTGGCGTGCGTATTTCATGTGCCACATTTGACGAGAAATCTCGCTGCGCTTTGTAGCCCTGCTCTAGGCGACCAAAGGCTTTGTTCACATCTTCAATCAACGGCGCAATTTCGGTGGGTACCCGATCAGTTGTAAGCCGCCAATTTGTAGCCGTTGGTCCAATTTGACTTGCTTGATTCGACAAAACCCGCAATGGAGCAAGAGCACGACCGGTAGCAAACAGTGCAGATGCCAACACCATCAACACACCTAGAATAACCCATCCAGCGCCTTCTTTGATCTCGTGTAATAGATTGAAGAACTGCGATCTGTTGTTTCCCTTTGGATACGTGGACACCAAAACAAATACGTTTTGATCCGCGATCCCAGCCCTTAGACCAACACCGTGTCGATCACCTCGAAGCGCAATAGGTTGGGGGTCACCCAATTTGATCTGCGAGAGCTGTTGCCAGATAGCATCAGACCCTTCTCCACCAGCGACAATATCTCCAGTTTCGCTATAAACTGTGTATCGATAGGTTCCTTCAACACCTTGAAAACGTAGAGAGCCAGCATCGAGCCCATACATGCGAGCATAGGGATCAATCTGGCTAACGATTTCTTTGGCCTCGTCTATCATTGCCTCTTCAAGGTTTTCTTCCAAATGTTCGTAAAATTCGCTGATCAGGACAGCTCCTGCCAATATTATGCAGAGGCTTAACGCAGCAATGATGTTGAGCAGTAGGCCCCGTCTCAATGATCTGCGTTGCCCAAAAAGAAAGTTTACAATGTTCATTTCCTATTTTCCCGAAGAACGTATCCAATTCCACGCAGGTTGTGGATTTCAATACTCGCACCCTTGTCGATCAGCTTCTTCCTCAAACGGTGGGTTAACACCTCAATAGCATTCGGAGTGGCAGTTTCATCGAACCCGTATAGTGCATTTTCAATTGCATCTTTTGACACAACACGTTCGGTCTTGCGTAAAAACAACTCGAGCAAGGCGAGTTCGCGTTTTGAAAATTGTGTCACAACCTCATCGATGACCACAGACCGATCAGCCGTCTCGTATTTTACGTTACCCAACGCTAGTGTCATCCCAAGTGCGCCGCCCGGTCGCCTCAAAACGGCATTTACTCGAGCAATCAGTTCTGACACTGCAAATGGCTTAACGATGTAGTCGTCTGAGCCTGTGTTTAGGCCTATAATTCGGTCGTCCAGCGCATCTCGGGCTGTACATATTATGATTGGGATTTGCTGTTTAACTGATTTAATCTGCGGTAAGACTTTTAATCCGTCTTGATCAGGTAAACCAAGATCAAGAATGACCGCGTCATATTCAAAACTTTTCACGGAGTGCAAAGCATCCGCAGCGGTGTGGACAACATCTACGACAAAGCCAGAATCGCGCAAACTGGCGCTCGTATTGAGCGCCAGTCTTTCGTTGTCTTCAATATAAAGTAGCCGCATTCGGCATGTCGCCCTATTTTCGGATATACATCACAGTTGAGCCATCATCGGCCTTGAACGATACCTTTGCAAGATCGCCGTTCAAATCGTACCAAAGATCGCGTGCCAGTCCACCTGAAAGCCGATAATGATGCGTTGAAACATTGCCGCGCTTAATTTTCACAGATTCTGTGCCAAAGTCTGCCACACGTATCTTCATGATTTTTCCGTCAATAGTGTTCATTAGCTTGCCGGTGGTGACGATGTCTTCATTCCAAAGGCTGGCAGGTAATGCACCCTTGTTTCCCGTTTTCAACTGGTGAGGTTCGCCATTATCATTTGTGGACGAGTTGAGCTGCTGCAACGTACCACCTTTCCAACTCTCCACGCTATTGTGTTTGAAACTGTAGGCGGTTGTTCTGATCAACGGCACTTTAACAACAATATCAGTTGCAACTTTAACCGTGAAGGCACCACTCTTACCTGTAAAACTGTAACTGTGATCGCCAATGTCTTTGCCCTTTCGGATCACATCAAAACTCAGTTTACCGCTTGAAGGTATCGAGAGAGAACTTACTGGGGTGGCAAGTGCGACAGCAAAACCAAGGGCCATTCCGATAAAACGCATATCAATCTCCATTATGCTTTTAGATTGGACGTCCAATAGTCGATCAGACTTACAACAAGCTTACATGACCAAGATGGCATTGTCAGACAAACTTGACGTCCCAATGGTTGGTCCCTAATTTTTATGAATGACAACACATAATCCATTCAAATATTTCAAAACGTCTCCCAAAATCATCCGCTTAGCGGTTATGTATTACGTGCGTTACCCGCTCAGTTTCCGCCAAGTTGAGGATATATTGCATGAACGCGGCACTTTGATACGTGTTAGGCTTTGTCTGACAACACCTATTTGTTAATTGCGTCGACCAATACGAACATCATAACACAGGGTTCTTTGCTGCGATTTGACCATGCATGATTGGTGCCTTGTTGCACGACAACGTCTCCAGTTTTCAACAAATAATCTTCTTCGTCCATCATCATATAAACTTCGCCACTGAGAACGATTGAATAATCCAATGTTTCTGTGCGGTGCATATACGGGTGACGTGCGCCCTCTACTATATTTGCACCTGCGCCCATTGCTGCAAATGCGGCTTCTCCATCGATATTGGCAATCACATCAGGGTCTTCGGGATTGAATTGAACCACACGGAAAACCGATCCACCTTCGGGTGGGTGCAGGATGAGTGGGCCATCAACTGGATCATCATGACGTTCCATAGTTGCGGGTGTTTTCTCGTTCTGCCAGAAGTTCGTGAGTGTGACGCCTGGGCGTGTTTGACGTTGTAGGATACTTTTCGCAGGGCCATCGGATATAACCGTGGCAACGCCGTTTTCATCGTGGCCAGTTACGACGCGTCTAAACTGTTTTGCTTCAAATAACATTCTCTTCTCCTAATACTGAATAATAGTCATCTTTTTTTGTTCATGAACCAGATAGCTGCGAATATTGCCGCGCCAATGGCGTCGGTAATTAGTCCTTGGTGTAGCAAGCTTACACCCGCGATGCCGATGGTAATACGTGACAGTATTGTGAGTCTGCCCCGTATGAACCCAATCACGCATGCCGCGATACAGAAGACACCAACAGCGCCAGTACCCGTAGCCGTTAAAATTTCATACACACTCCCTGTCATCAGTAAGCCTGAACCGTAAAAAAACATGAATGGAAGAATATAGCAGGTGATGCCGTAGGTGAAAGCGGTCCAACCAACCTTATTTATATCTGCCTTGGCAATGCCAGCAGCAACATAAGAGGCGAGCGCGACGGGTGGAGTTATTGTGGATACGCAGCCGTAGAAGAATACGAATAGATGTGCTGTTAACAGTGGTACACCCATTTTTGCCAATGCTGGTGCAACTACAGTGGCAAGGATGAGGTAGGCTGCAGTTGTGGGTAAGCCCATGCCCAAAATGATCGCCGTCAACATGGTGAATAGCAAGGCAAAAAATGTAATGCCCCCAGAGGCTGTGATGATGAGGCCAGAAATTTTGGAACCAAGTCCAGTAACCCCCAATGTTCCCACGATAATACCTGCTGCGGCACATGCAATGGCGATTGGGACTACAGCCTTGGAACCTTCGGTGATAGCGCGGGCCGCTTTGTATAAAATGTTCAAATTAATACTGCGTGTCCAAATGATATGGGCAACCAGTAATACGATAATGGATACAAAAGACGCCTTGAATGGGGAATACCCATTCAACATCATTGCGATCAAAGTAAGAAACGGAATGATATACTGTCCACCTTTGAGCAAAATCATCCATGTTGCGTCCGTGTCTTCGATCGGTTGATCAAGTGGGGCAAGTTTGCTTTTGCCCGCCTGTAGATGAACCACGAAAAACAAAGACGTAAAGAAAAGTAGGGCAGGGATCAAAGCTGCACGCATGACATCTGAATAAGGGACGCCAACAATTTCTGCCATGATAAAAGCGGCAGCGCCCATTACTGGGGGCATGATTTGGCCACCTGTAGAAACAACCGCTTCGATTGCGCCCGCTTGGTGAGGCGCATAGCCCTCTTTCTTCATCATCGGGATTGTCAGCGTACCTGTAACGGCAACATTGCCTGCAGCTGATCCTGATATCATACCAAGTAATGTACTAAAAATAACAGCGGTTTTTGCACCAGCTGCCTGCATACCTTTGGTCAGTTTATTGGCCAATTTGAAGAAGAATTCACCTGCGCCAAATTCAGATAAAAATGCGCCGTAAATTGAGAAAAGGACGATATATGTTGACGAAACACCCAATGGAATACCAAACACGCCTTGGGATGTAGTTGTTAACAATTCAGAAATGCGCGATATGCTGTAGCCGCGTGATCCAAGAACACCGGGTAAATATTCGCTATAGAACGGGTATGTAAAAAAGAACAAGCAAATGATTGCTAAGACCATGCCGACTCCGCGCCGTGCGGCCTCTAATACCAACAAGATCAACACCACGCCAACAATTGCATCCATGCTGTCTGTGTCGCCGCCGCTCATCGCAATGTCTTTCCATCGGCTGAGGATGAAGGCGCATGATCCAACACTCAGGGCAATAAAGGCATAACTAATGATACGATCTAAAATGCTGTCTTTTAGTTTGTAAAGGGTTGGCTTGGTTAGAAATAACAGCGCCATCATCATTAAGAGATGGAAAGCGCGGATGTCGCGGGTAGACAGAATCAGGATTCCAGAAACATTTAGTAAATGGAACATACCAATACAAAATGCGATTACGTTGATGACGTTATTTGTAAGTTTGTTGAACATGGTTTTTACAATCTATACAGTCTGTGAAATCAAAAAATGGCGATCAATTAAACCGCCAATTTGAAGAGTTCTTTATCGTTACCAAGCAGATATCATTCTGCAAAGAATTTTGCGGCACCTGGGTGCAATGGTATTTTCAAAGTAAGCGAACGAGCTGGATCTATTTGATTTGCCAAAGCATTTTCAGCGCGAAATTCATCCATATTGCCGTAAACTGCTTTTGTGATTTCATATGCAATTTCATCGTTCATGCCAGCATCAACGATCAACATGTTGTTCACGCCCAGCAATGTCCCATCTGTATCGGTGTTATAAGTATCTTGTGGAACGATAACTTTGTTGTAGTTTGAATATTTCCCCAACGCTATTTCAACCTGTTCAGGTGTCATTGCAATGAATTTAAGCTTTTTGTTTGCTTTTGCTTGCATCACTGCGCCGGCTGGATAGCCACTTAACGCGAAAGCTGCGTCTACATTACCATCAGCAAGCTGGCTGAAACCATCACTGTAAGACAAGAAGCTTGGTGTGATATCATCGATGGTCAGATCAGCTAACCCTAGGACTTGCTTCAAGAACGGAATTGTTCCACCGCCAGCTGGGCCTACTGCAATGCGTTTACCCTCTAGGTCCGCGACGGAACTGATGGAAGAGCTATCCAGTGTCATCATATGAAGAACACTAAAGTGTAGTGAACCCAACGCTCGCAATTCCATTGCACCGATCTTTTTATAAGGGCCAACACCTTTATTTGCCAAAACTGATAGATTGTTGTTGGTAATACCGACATCAACTTCTTTTGAATTTACCAGACGCGGGTTTTCAACAGAGCCTTGGGTTACAATTGGAACCATCGTTGTGCCTTTTGCATGTTTATTAACAAGTGTCGAAATAGCTTGGCCAACGGGATAAAATGCGCCGCCTTGGCTGGCTGTCCCTATCCGAAGTTCGTCCGCATGTGCAGCTAGGCCCATTGTTAGTGCGGCGAATATGCCACCAAGAATGTAACGAGCATTAAAATGTGTGTTTTTAGAAATCATAATTTCCTCCCATTGATTATGACGTTTTTATTTGCATAACATAAACTGATTTAATTCCCGAACGCAATTAAAATCGATTTTTTTGCTATAAATTAAACAATATGTTTTTTATATAAAAGATCTGATACAAATATTTTCCGATAAATACTTAAACCTTGATTGCCTTTACAGTTTTTGCTGCTGCTCTTAGACCTTCTAACTTAAGGATACATTCTGCAAAGACAGGTTTACACTGAGTGTCAAATTACCCTCATTGACCAACCAACACCGAACATCAAACGTTCTAGCGCCTGCGGAATGCATAGGGTCTGCCTGAGCGAATTTGGTGGCTTCTTTCAATGAACTGGCGCGATAGATTATTAAACCTTCGCCAAACATATCTTTGCCCGATGGATCAGACAGTGGGCCTGCAAGGACCAGTTTTCCGTCTAGTTCCATTTTTGCTTGGTAAGCCAGATGAGCCGGCAGTGTTTTTTGCATCAATGGCATGTCAGCAGTTGGCATAGAGCGTACCATATATAGTTCAAAAGCTAATGCACCTCGTTCTAGAGCGCTTGCTTTGTATTCTGTCCACTTTGGCATTTTGGCCTCCTTGTTTGTTTTAAAATATCAACAATTAATTATTAAGCAAATAAAAATCGATATTATTTGACAAAATAAAATAATATAGTTTATTTTGAGGTCAGAGAGGCACGCGAATCGTAGAAACCGTAAATCTAGAAAGTAAGTATCGTGGATAATCAACAGTCTTTAGAAGAGATTCGCGCAGTTGCTCAACAAGATATAAGAGACTTGCGCAGCAAAATAACAACGTTGGATAAATGTAGTTTGGATTTAATACTAACTGGGGCACGCTCACATTACGCGTGGCAAGATCGCCTGGTTCCAAAAGAGTTGTTGATTGAAGTGTTCGATATTATGAAAATGGGATCGACAAGTATGAACTGCTGTCCAATACGGATTAAGTTTGTTGTAGAGCAGGAAACAAAGCAACGGTTAGCTAAATCGTTGAAGCCACTAAATGTACCAAAAGTAATGAATGCACCTGTTACGGCTATCTTGGCCTATGACACCGAATTTTGGCGTGAGTTGCTGAAATTGTTCCCACATGAAGATCGTCGTGGGCATTTTTCTAACAAGCCAGAGCATTCAGAAGATACAGCATATCGTAATAGTACCTTGCAGGGCGCATATTTCATAATTGCTGCGCGCGCATTGGGTTTAGACGTCGGGCCCATTTCCGGTTTCAATAATGCAGTTGTCGACGAAGAATTCTTTAAAGGAACTACATTAAAATCAAACTTCTTATGCAATGTTGGTTACGCGGACGAAACAGTATTATTTCAGCGTTTACCGCGCTTTGATTTTGATGATGTGTGTGAGGTTATTTAACATGATAATGAAGACAACAGTAAAGCTTAGGGCGAAGGCCAAATGCCCATCGCATTCTTTGACGCATGTTGAGGTTCGCGATTTAGTCCAAGTCATTGATGAGCCAACCGAACGTGGTGGCACGAACCTAGGGTTAGCGCCAACTGATACTGCGTTGAGTGCTTTGATTGGATGTACAAACACCATTGGCCACAAATGTGCAAATAAATTGGGTGTTGATATTGGACATCTTGAAATTTTTGCGGTCGCTGATTTCGACCGTCGGGGGGTTACGTTGACTGAAGAGATCGACGTTCCATTCCAATGCATTAAATTGACTGTGTTATCGGACGGATCAGCGTCCCAAGAAGATTTAGAACGCGTATCTGCTGAAGTGGCAAAGTTCTGTCCTTTGGCTAAACTGTTCCGCAATTCTGGAACAGACTTAGTAGAGGTGTGGAAACACGCCTAATTTTCAAACTTGGAGGAGAAAGACATGAGACTTACGAAAAGATGGATGTTAAGCGCCGCGACGGCATTAGCATTTATTCCAGTTATGGGAACGCAAGCCGTTGCCCAAGAAAAGATCAGCATGATCGCAATCGATGGGTACCCTGAAAAAGCTATGTGGGTGAAAGAATTCTCTGGATTCTTTATTCCACGTGTAAACGAAGAACTGGCAAGGTCAGGTAAATACATGATTGAATGGCAAGAGGCATATGGTGGAACGATTGTTAAGCCACGTGGTGTTCTTGAAGGGATCAAATTAGGCTTGGGCGATATTGGTATTGTGACAACAATTTTCCACAACTCTTCTTTGCCAAGCCAAGGTATTTCAGCTGTAACGCCGTTTGTCTCTGTCGATGCGCGCATCGTTGCCAAAGCGGTTGATGAGATTGCCAAAGAATTCCCGCAAATGAACAAAGAATTGGCCGATGAAAACCAAGTTTACTTAGCAACTGGTGTTGTTTTGGACACATACCAGTTGTTTTCAAAAACCCCAATCGCAACGATAAAAGATCTTGAAGGTAAGAAGGTTGCTGGCGCTGGTTACAACCTTCGTTACCTTGAAGGTATCAAAGGCGCGGCAGGTGTTCGCGGTGGTTTGCCAAAGTTCTATAACATGGTGCAAACAGGTTTGACTGATGCGGCGATGTTATGGCCAGAAGCTGCGAAAACGTTCAAAATTGCGGAAGTAGCACCATACATGTTGAAAGCTGACTTGGGCGCTGTAAATACAAAAACAGTGACCGTGAATGCTGATGTTTGGAAGAAGTTGCCAGACGAAGTTAAAGGCATCTTGCAAGCAGTGGCCGTTGAATACCGTGATCATATCGCAGCTATAGCCATGGTCCGCGCAGCGGCGTCATTGGAAGCGTACAAAGCAGGCGGCGGTACAGTCGTTGAAATGTCAACAGATGAACGTGTTGCTTGGGCAAATGCGATGCCAAATATTGCGTTGGATTGGGCCAAAGCTTTAGATGAAAAAGGCGCACCTGGTTCCGAAATGTTAAAAGCATACATGGCTAAGTTAAAAGCTGCTGGTGCAATACCAATCCGTGATTGGGCTGCGGAAATGTCTAACTAAAACAGAAGTATAAAAAGGAACCGTCATGATGTTATCTAATAAATTATATCGTTTCATTGTGACGGTTTCAGTATGCGCAAATATTGCGGGTGCGTTTATTTTACTGATCTTGGTTCTAACAATGAACTTCGACGTTGTCTCACGGGGGGTGTTTAACGCACCGTTTCGTGGTGTTGTCGAGTTCGTTGTCTTTGCAATGATTTTAATTGTGTTTCTACAATTACCGGATGTCGTACGAACAGGGCGATTAACCCGATCGGATGGGTTATTGCAGGTATTGAAATCGACAAACCCCAAACGGGGTGTTTTTCTGGAGCGTTTCATTGATGTGGTTTCATGTTTGTTCATGTGTATGATTGCTTGGACTGTATGGCCCGAATTCGTCGAATCGTTTGAAAGTTGCCATTTTTACAATGCGCCTGAATTTGGTCGGCCTGATACTGGTAATCTTTATACTGATTTTATGAACGGGATGGATCGCTGCGACTACTTTGGTACGCCTGGCATCCTAAAGGCCCCATGGTGGCCTGCCCGTTTGGTGATGTTTTTCGGTTCGAGTTTTGCCGCAGTGATATTTTTTACAAAGGCATTTGGCGAACGTGATGCCGTATTCGCTAATGAAAAGGGAAGTAAATTATGAGTCCTGTTGAAATAGGTGCAATCTCTGTCGGGCTGATTGTCGTTTTAGTTTACATGGGGGTTTATATCCCTGTTGCATTGGGACTGGTTTCCTTTGGAACCGTTTGGTTCATTTCCGGTAAATCGATACTGGCGTTTAACTTCCTTAAAGTTGCCGTTGGGGATGGTGTTACAGAATACGAATTTGCCACAATTCCACTGTTTACTCTAATGGGTTTGCTGGTCTCTAAGGCGGGAATGGGCAAGGATATATATGATGTCATGAGTTCCGTTTTTCGTAAGATCACAGGCGGTGTTGGCATGGCAACCGTTGGTGCGAATGCAATTTTTGCAGCCGTCACTGGATCATCTATCGCATCAGCATCTGTATTCACCAAAATCTCTGTTCCTGAAATGCTACGCCTGAACTACAACCCGCGTTTTGCGGTAGGTGTTGTTGCTGGCTCATCTGTTCTGGGCATGATTATTCCTCCCAGTGCGATGTTGATTATATACTCTTTCGTGGCTGAACAATCAGTTGGGGAAATGTTTCTGGCAGGTATTTTTCCCGGCCTGATCCTAACGGCCGCTTATGTGATTGCGATCATGCTGATGGCCCGTTTTTGGCCGAGTTTCATCGGTACCGACAGTAAGGATTTGTCGCGTCCACCATTGGAATTGCGCGATTCATTGAACAAAACAATCCCAACTATGGTTTTGATCGTGATGGTATTAGGTGGCATCTACACAGGTTGGTTAACCCCCGTAGAGGCTGGGGCCGTTGGCGCAATATTGGCGTTGATCTATGCAATAGCAAAACGCAAGATTACCCGTGATGGTTTCTGGGAAACCTTGGTTGAAACTGGTTACATCACGGCTTCAATTCTGTTCTTGATTACTATGGCATCATTCTACAGCCGTATGTTGGGTTTTGCGGGCCTACCAAACCAACTCCAAGAGGTTTTGGAAGCTTACAAATTGTCATTTGGACAGATCATGTTGATCTATGTTTTGCTGATGTTGGTTCTGGGCACCCTGCTGGACACTGCATCCATCATCTTGATTGTTGTGCCCTTGTTCCTTACTTTGATTGAGGCCATGAATATGAGTCTTGTTTGGTTTGGCATTGTCAGCGTTATTGGCGCAGAAATTGGGCTGCTTACACCACCACTTGGGATTTCATGTTTTGTGATCAAAGCATCGCTAAACGATCCCAGAATTTCTCTAAAAGATGTATTCCTCGGTGCACTTCCTTTTGCCTTTATTATGCTTTTGGTTTTGATTATTCTGATCAACTACCCAATCCTATCCACTGCTCTTTTGCTAAACTAAGTCAGGTATATTATGAAAGACGTCTCAATAGAAACAATCACCAAGGCCTTTCTTGGGTACTGTAGCGATGAAACTGATGAGCGCACAATGTTCGTTTTGAAGAGCATGGTTGAACACTTACATGCTTTTGCAAAAGAAACGGAATTGACACACGAAGAGTGGCTGATGGGTATTAATTTCCTGAAAAAAGCGGGAGAAATTTCGGATAGCAAACGCAACGAGTTTGTTTTAATTTCTGACACAACGGGCATGTCTGCATTGGTTGATATGATCGGTTCGAAACATGCAGGCACATCATCTTCTTGTCTTGGACCATTTCATATTTTGGGTGCACCAAAATTACCAGTGGGTGGTGACTTGAAACGTGACAACGATGGCGCGACGGTTGTTATCGAAGGTTTCGTTCAAGACACTGATGGCAATCCAATTAGAAACGCGGTTCTTGAACTGTGGCAGACTGCGGACAATGGTCTCTATTCAAACCAAGATGACGCACAGGATGAGTATAATTTGCGGTGTTCAATGGAGGTAGACGAAAACGGACGGTACGCGTTAACAACTGTTCGACCATCACCTTATAAAATTCCAGATGATGGGCCTGTTGGTGATTTGTTACGTGCAACGGGGCGTGACGCGTGGCGTCCGTCACATCTTCACTTTATTATTGTTGCCGATGGATATCGCTCTTTGGTTACCGAGGTGTTTCCGTCGAATGATATATATCTTGATCGTGATGCTGTGTTTGGTGTGCGTGAAGATTTGATCATGGAATACAAAGAGAAAATGGATTTGGATGAATTGCCCACAGATTTAGCCGTTGGTCGCAATGTCACACAACCATATTTCAAGGTTGATTTCAACTTTATACTTGTCACAGAAAATACTTGAATTACCTCCGCTTGAAAGGAAAAGAATATGAGAGAGAATTATTTTGAAGATGGTAAATGGTGGGTCAGCCCATACAATTTCGAACCATCAGTACGCGCAGGTTTAGATTTACCTGAAAAGGTGGAAATTCATGATGCAACATTACGTGATGGTGAACAAACCCCAGGTGTTGTGTTTTCTGTTGATGACAAGCTGGCAATAGCCACGAAATTGGATGAATTGGGCGTTGATCGTATCGAGGCGGGTATGCCTGCCGTTTCACCACAAGATCGCGAGGCCATCACAGAGATTTCAAAACTTGGCCTAAAATCTAAGATTTTCACCTTTGCTCGTGCGATGAAAGTGGACATTGATATGGCGCTGGAATGTGGTGCAGATGGTGTTGTGATCGAGGTTCCAATTGGATACCCAAAATTGCATACACAGTTTGGTTGGACATGGCATGAAGTTTACAAAAGAACTGCACCAATTATCAAATACGCAAAGGAAAACGGACTTCACGCGTTGTTCTTCCCGTATGATACAACACGCGCACGTCCAGATGATCTTAGTAACCTTTGCAAAGCAATTATGGACGATTCACCGCCAGATTCCATTGGTATCGTAGACACAATGGGATGTGCAACGCCAGAAGCCATCAAATATATGGTTCGCTGGGTTAAGGAAATGACAGGTCTACCGATCGAAATCCACACTCATAACGATTTTGGCATGGGTGTTGCAACTGAACTAGCCGCGGTCACTGCTGGAGCACAATGTGTTCACAGTTGTGCAAACGGTCTAGGTGAACGCACAGGTAACGCAGCACTTGAAGAGTTGATGATGGGTCTGCACGTTTTGTACGGTTACGACACGCAGTATAAATTGGACAGAATTCCAGAATTGGGCAATTTGATTGCTGAACGTTCAAACATCCCAATCGCACGTAATAAACCTGTTTTGGGCCATGGTAACTTTATTCGTGAATCTGGCATTGGCATTAATTTCGTAATGAATGATCCATTGGTTATGTTTGGCACTCATCCTTCGTTAACAGGTAAAACTGGCGAAGTTGTTCTGGGTAAAAAATCAGGTAAAGCTTCGATTATCTATAAAATGGGTGAACTTGGTCTTGGTGAATTACCTGATGATAAAATTGCTGCAATCCTGAACGAAGTGAAACAGGCAGGTATCGCCAAACGTGATGTTCTGACGACTGAAGAGTTCACGAATATCGTAATTGCTTTCTCAAAATAGAGAATTGAAATGACTAAAAGCACTACAATAAATGATTTTTTAGGTTTTGTCGCAGTACGGGGCATGTCATTCTTGGGTGTGACTTCCGATTCAAATTCAAACAATCCAAGCGATCTAATTAAATTATGTAAAAAGTTGATTTCGACCAAGGGCAATGCCTCGGGTTTAGCGTTAGCGCATAAAATCCTAACTTGTTATACAGAGTTGACCGAAGCCCAAAAGGGAGAGTTTTTTTTAGGTATCCTTGACGCATTTGGGTGCAAAGATGATGCCGTTAAACCATTGATGGACGAATACCTTAAAAACCCAAATTCCGACTTATTGTCTAAAATAGCATCGAATGCAGCTCCTAAATATTCACAATTGATTTCCAGACTGAATCAACGATCTGCTTCAACGATGCCAATTCTATGTATGCGAGCTGATTTGTTGCCATTGTTAAAATTTAATCCAACGTTGAAACCGCTTGATCAAGCCTTTAAATTGGTTTTTTCGTCTTGGTTCAATCGTGGGTTTTTAAAGTTGCAAAAAATCGATTGGCAATCGACAGGTGCCATTCTTGAAAACATCATTCGGTACGAAGCTGTTCATGGCATTGCAGGCTGGGATGAGTTGGCGCGTAGAATAAAACCAGCGGATCGAATGATTTACGGTTTTTTCCATCATAATTTGGAGGATGAGCCACTTATATTTGTTGAGGTGGCATTGACCACTGAAGTGCCGACATCGATCGAAACGATTTTGTCAGATTCTGTACCAGAAATAGATCCAGCTATAGCAACGACAGCTGTGTTTTATTCAATATCTAACTGCCAAGATGGCTTACGTGGCGTTGAATTGGGTAACTTTCTAATTAAGCAGGTGGTGTCTGACCTTCAGCAACGTCATCCTAATCTAAAAGAATTTATTACGCTTTCACCAATTGTCAAATTTTCGGAGTGGCTGAAAAAACAACCAAATGATATAGTGGAATTGCCGATGGAATTTTCTGAGCTTAATTCTGAAGTTCCAAACTTGGTTCTCATGGAAGCCGCTGCATGGTTCCTAACTGAGCATAAATCAAAATCTGGGTTTCCTTCTGACCCAGTTTGCAAGTTCCACATTGGAAATGGTGCACGATTAGAACAAATAAATTGGGCTGCTCAGAAAAATGATACTGGATTTAAAAACTCTTATGGATTAATGGCAAATTATAGGTATATAATAGATGATATTGAAAAAAATCACGAAAACTATGTGGCGAATGGATCGGTTGCCACCACGGTAAATGTTCGAAAAATGGCTAAAAAATTTGCGAATAACAAACGATCTAATTTGAAAAATATTTGAATAGAGAATGGAAGGGGTAAAATGAGTCAGGTTTTCAAACAGGATGGGCAAAATGCATCTGGACAGCCTGAAGGTACGACCTCGCGATCAAGAACCAGCATAACATATACAGCTATGCGCGAAGATATTATTAAAGGCGTGTTGGAGCCAGGTTTGAAGCTGAAAATTGAAGACCTTAGCACTCGCTACAATGTTGGGTCTTCGCCTATTCGCGAGGCATTGTCATTACTAACGTCGGACGCATTGGTGGCCAGAAACGATCAACGCGGTTTTAGAGTTGTTGAAGCGTCGATAAATGAATTTGACGAACTTTTAAAAACACGCATTTGGTTGGAGCAACGTGCATTGGAAGAGTCATTTAAACATGGTAGAACTCAATGGGAAGAAGATATCATACTGGCAACGTATCGATTGTCCCGCATTTCCAGGTCGTCTTCTGCGGATGAATTTATAGTGAATAATCACTGGGAAGATCTACATAAAAAATACCACATGGCGTTGATATCTGCCTGCGGCTCATCCATTTTGTTAAAGTTCTGTGATCAGTTATACGATCGAAATACGCGATATCGGCATTTGACAGGCCCATACGCCTATCCAAAGCGCGAGATTAATACGGAACACGCAAATTTATCTGAAGCTGTTTTGGAACGCGATAGTAAGAAGACAGTGAGTTTACTGATCGATCACTACAGCTCAACAGGTGAGTTATTACGTAAAAATATTGAGAAAAGAACAAAGGGTATCTTCAGACAAACTTGACGTCCCATTGGTTTCCTCTAATTCTATTATTTGAAATGATTAGTAGAACCAATACCTCATCTCTTATCCCTGATGATACAGTGATAGTGTAGCTCGTACGTCTGACAACACCGCCATCTGCTTCCCCAGATTGCAAACTAGCCCATAATTGCGTGAATAACCGCGTTGTTTCAGCGAGATACAGGCGTGCGTTTTGTGTGATGCATGGGCTGAGGCCTTGATATCACCAATTCTATAGTCTTTACTCAGAAGCTCACTTGGCGAGGGTGGGTTTTGGGGAGTGCAGATATTAAAATGAATTGCGGCCTATATCTAAACTCACATTTCTGAAATGTACTCTCTCTAACTATTTTCGTCTCCGTAAATGTTTAAACATAAACTCACTAAAAGCATTTACTCGTCCATTGTTCTTCAGGTCTGGATGCGTGAGAAACCACAAACTTACTTCACCTGCTTCCGAGCCAATGCGTACTAAATTACTTGCGTTCTCAGTATAAGCCGATGGCAGAAAGTGAACACCTAGTCCTGACTCTACAGCTTGACGAGCCGCCACTGCGCTATCAACCCTCAACGCAATCGAAGCGCCGGGGGCATTTTTCTTCAACCACAAATCCATCCAAGCAGACTGCATTTGTTCGGTATGATGAACCCACGGATAATCTTTGTAAGGTGAGTCTAAGCCGATTTCGTCAACTAGTTCTTGAGAAGCGTAAACAGCATATTCTAAGTCCAATATCTTGCGGCCATATAGATTATCTGGAGGCTTATTTGTGATACGTAAAACAATATCTGCCTCTAGGTGTGTTAGGGAAACTGGCGTGTTAGTTGTAGAAAGAGAAACTTCAAGATTGGGATGGGTTTTTATAAACTCTTTTAACTGATCTTTAAAAATCTCATATACAAAATCGACTGTTGAAATACTGAGGTTTCCTCTGAGGTGCATTTCATTTCCTGTGATGCGCCGTTCAACGTTTTGAAGTTGGTCTTCCATTTTTTTGGCTGTTTCAAGTAACTCGAGTCCAGCAGCAGTTGGAACAAAACCAACATTGGTCAGAAGGAACAATTTTAACCCTAACCTCTCTTCCAATGCACGAACACGTCTAGAAACTGTTGTATGAGTTACATTCAACAGATCTGCCGCACCAGAAAACGAACCTTTACGGGATACTGCCAGTGCGTATTTTAAATCATCCCATTTCATTCAAGGAACCTAATTTCAGTGATTCTATTATCTGTTTATATTTGCACACCTTTTGAACATTTATAAGTATTTACTGCGAATAAATTAGCAGTAATAGTTTTGTAAAACTTGCACAGGACAGATTAAAATAATGAAAGCCCTAGGTCTTATCTCTCGCCCAAAAGTGGGTGAAACGCATTCAAAATTCAAGTGGGTGGAAATCTATCGGCCGACACTCAAAAAAGACCAAATAAGCATTGTTGTGAAAGCGACTGCACTTAATGTTGATGACATCCATATTGCTGAGGGTACTGCGTTTGGTGGTATTCCAATGGGTCTGCCTAAACCTAAAGCAAACAAACCTCTGATACTAGGAATGGATGTGTGTGGCATTGTCGATGCGGTTGGTGATGGGGTTGAAAAGCTTAGAATTGGTGATCCCGTTTTTGGAGTTGTTTACCCCTGGAATCGAGTTGGTGGGATGGCACCATTCTGTTGCGCTAATGCAAAACAGTTTTACCCACTACCAAAGCTTTGGAGTTTTGAAGAAGGGGCAGCAATGGGAGTGGCGGCAGCAACAGCATGCGCAACCCTCAAAATCTTAGGAGAGGTGACAAACAAAAGGTGTGTTGTCATAGGCGCATCAGGAAGCATTGGAAGTTTACTCATTCAAGCTTTGTCAAAATATGGCGTAAAAGAAGTTATTGGGGTTTGCAGCGAATCTAACACCAGTCATGTCACATCTTTGGGTGCTGACCGGGCAATCGATTACAATCAAGGTCCTTGGGGGGACCAGTTAACTGAGAACACTAAAGGCGTTGATTTCATAATCGACTGCATCGGGGGCAAAGACACAGAGATTGAGGCTTTAAAATTATTGAAAAAAGATGGCCATTTTGTAACGCTCTGCGGTCCGGTTAGATTTTTTGGTGATCAAAAAACACCTTTTCTGTCTTTGTTAAGAATTTATACTTATCTAACCAAAAGAATACTTTTCAGTCGTCTTAAAGGCCCCAAATATACTCTTACTTATGGAACTCTACCAGATTGGAAAATGATCCAAAAGGATCTAATCGACAACAATATTAAACCCACGATTGACTCAACCTTTAATTACACTGAACACGATATCGAGAGTGCTTTCAAAAAATTACAAAGCCATCGTAATCGAGGAAAAATAGTTATAAAGGCAAGGAAAAACTAAATAAAATTGAATTAAAATTGCACATTTAAAGGCACCGTCAGACAAACTTAACACCCCATTGTTTGCCTCTAGTTTATTATCCACAAAGCTTAGTGTGACCAATACCTTATCTCTTATGTCTAAGGACATCGTTAGCCTATACAATTAACGCCAGATCGTCCTTACTTTAATGACAATTTAAGTGGCGCAGAGAACTAATGCCTATTCAAACTTACAAGCTTTGTGCTATTTGTTGTTTAAGATTTTATAATTAATCAATTTGGTAGTGCTTAAAATGTTTTCTAATTCGACAAGTGATGTCACAGTTTCGCAAAATACTAACCTAGATAAAAAAGAGCAACGCCATTCAGTTTTGCATGATGGTATTGTTATTCAAGGCGATTGGCAAAGTGATGGTATAGTTGAATTTGGAGGCAAAATTATAGGTGATTTAA
>Ga0233432_10001713_pt1 | contig 20954 bp, 13 predicted proteins | sample SI_122_August201_6_FD_179870 | JGI IMG/M metagenome (GOLD analysis project Ga0233432, IMG submission 179870) | Seawater microbial communities from Saanich Inlet, British Columbia, Canada - SI_122_August2016_10_MG | ecosystem: Environmental > Aquatic > Marine > Inlet | place: Canada: British... | reverse complement strand
CCCCATATGATCGAACGCGGCATAGGAGACATCATCGTCACCAGCTCTCTGGCTGGCCATTACCCAACACCTTGGGAGCCCGTCTACGCCTCTTCAAAATGGGCGACAAACTGTTTCGTCCAAACAACCCGAAGGCAAGTTTTTAAGCATGGAATTCGAGTTGGATCCATATCACCAGGTCCTGTTATCACTGGCTTGCTGAAGGATTGGTCCGATGAGCAACTTCAAGAAGCGAAAGACGCTGGAAGCTTAGTTGAAGCGGAAGAAATTGGACAGGTCATCCTCTTTATGCTGACACGCCCTCGTCACATGACCATCCGCGATGTCGTCATGATGCCGACAAACTTCGACCTTTAAGAACTTCGATTGTAGCCCTCTAGGTCCAATCAACGTTGGACCACCCAGAAAAGTTCTTCCCCTCAGGGAAAAACTATCTGACGATCAAATCGACTAGCAGGAGATCATCACCCGAGGTGATCCATTGCGATCCTTGAGGATCACATGACCAGAAACCTTGCTGTGGATTTCCCAACCGGGCCAGTCGGCAAGAGGATCCGGAGCCACACGCCCTAAGACAGCATCTCGAGTAGAGAGTGCGATCGCCGCTGCTTCGCCAATGAGGTCTTCAGGCACTTCCAATTCCGTTAGGGTCGCTCCTAAGTGACCGATCACAGCATCAAAATGCTCATCACCCAATCCTTGCTTCACCAGATGAGCGTGCCCCTCTTCAAGGCTTTTGCCTTTGTAACGGTTTGGGCCGCCAAAAGCCATCGTGAGAAATGCTTTTTGTTTTGAAACCTGACGCTTCATGTCCACGCCTTCGAAGAAGGGCTTCAGCAATGAGTCACTCAAGACTTTCTTGTAGAAAATCTCCGTTGCGGCAGTCACGGCGTCTGCTCCGCCAAGTTTCTGAAAAAGAGTTTCTGTGGTCATCAAGACTTCCTATTGAATTTTCAGCATCATAGGAACACCTGAGAAACAACATCATTATTCTTTTACAAATCTCTCGAACTCTTTTGCGATATCTTGAAGACAAATGAGGGGTTTCATAAGAACAAAGAGAGAGGTCCTTCTTCTATTTATTTTAACCCTTCGTGGACCTATTCTCTTCCATGGATTCATGACGATTAAGATCTCAAAAAAAGGAGACCCAAGATGAAGGATTTCATCACCGTTCAGAAGGACGGCTTTATCTACCGCAAGAACAATGAAACCACCTGGGTCCAGGCATGGGGCAAGAATGCTGTTCGCGTCCGAGTGACCTTAGCTAATGATTTTAAAGATTTGCCCCAAGGTTTGCTCGATAACCCAAATACGCCTTCTGGAATCAAAATCGACACTCAAGAAGAAGAAACGTCGCTGATCAATGGTCAAATTACCGCAAGACTCTATGAGCCCTCCAGCGGAAAGTCTAGATCTCCCCAAATCCACTTCGAAAGAAGTTCCGATGGAAAAAGCCTTCTCAACGAATGCCGGCACACCACAGCGGAACACAAACCCAGAACCTACAGAGCCTCCAAGGGGAGCTGGAACATCGAACAGCGTTTCGATGCCGATGACAGCGAACGCTTTTACGGATTAGGCCAAAGACAACATGGCTTTCTGAACCAGAAGGGGTGCACCTTAGACTTGATGCATCGCAATTCAGAGGTTTCGATCCCCTTCTTGGTGTCCAACAAGGGCTACGGCTTTCTCTGGAACAACCCCGGCTTGGGCGAAGTCTCTCTAGCTCGCAACGAAACTCGCTGGACCATGGATCAGGGCCATCAAGTCGATTATCTCGTCATCATCGATGACACTCCTGCAGATATTCTCGAGCGTTACGCTGAAGTCACGGGAAAACCATCAGAGTTTCCAGAGTGGGGAGCTGGTTTCTGGCAGTGCAAACTTCGCTATCGCACCCAAGAAGATCTTCTAGAGGTCGCCAGAGAGTATCATCGTAGAAAGCTACCTGTTTCAGTGATGGTCATCGACTTTCATCACTGGACCAACTCAGGCGACTGGGAATTCGATCCTGAATGCTGGCCAGACCCATCAGCCATGGTGAAAGAACTCAAGTCCATGGGCATGGAATGTATGATCTCAGTCTGGCCCACGGTTAACGTAAAAAGTCACAATTTCGACCACATGAATGAACACGGACTCCTCCTTCGAAACGAATGGGGAAGTTCTTTTCAAAACGGCAACAGCCTGGAATCTTTTTACGATGCCACTCACCCCGAAGGGCGCCAATATCACTGGGAACAAATCCGAAAAGGATACGTTGAACATGGCATCAAACTTTTCTGGCTCGACACCATGGAGCCAGAGATCATCCCCCTCGAACCAGAGAACACACGATGCTATCTCGGTAACAACGCTGAAGTAGGAGGCCTCTACCCCATCTGCCACCAGCAAGCTTTTTACGAGGGTCTCGTTCAAGAAGGAGAAAAAGCTCCCATGACTTTGGGTCGGTCCGCCTGGGTCGGCTCTCAACGTTATGGCTCTGCTGTCTGGTCAGCCGACATCCCCTCCACCTTTGAATCTCTTCAGAAGCAAATCGGCGGAGCTCTCAACATCGCCATGTCGGGCATCCCTTGGTGGACGAGCGACATGGGTGGGTTCCACGGAGGCGACATCAGTGACCCAAAGTTTCACGAACTCCTCATTCGCTGGTTCCAATTCGGAGTCTTCTGTCCCATCATGCGTATCCATGGAGTCAGGAAAGACAGCACTGACCCCATCAACAATGTCGAAAAAGCCAACCCGCATCAGCACAATGTTGGCAATGAAGTATGGACCTATGGTGAAGAGGCCTGCGCAATTCTTTCCGATCAGATCCTCCTCAGAGAAAGCCTCAGGCCTTATGTCATGACACACATGAAGAAAGCTTCTGATTGTGGACTCCCCATCATGCGCCCACTCTTTGTCGATTTTCCCTCCGACCAAGACTCGTGGAAAGTCGAAGATCAATACATGTTTGGCCCAGACCTTCTCGTCTCTCCCATCACCTCTCTCGACCAACGCAGTCGTTCCGTTTACCTCCCAAAAGGAAGTCAGTGGGTAGACGCATGGACGAAGGAAGTTCACGATGGCGGCCAGACTCTCGAAGTCGACTCACCGATCGAGAGAATACCTGTCTTCCTCACTGAAGGCAGTGCCTTGGGCGAACTTTTCAAAGCCTAACTATCTTTAGATATAACGTCATGGCTTCTAAAAACACTCTGAACCGTCCCTGGCCTGGGGAAGACATTCTCGATCTTTCCCGGAGAGATCTCTATTTCACGCCTGACTTCTCAGCAGAAGAGCTCCTCAAACGTCGCAAGAAAGTTGCCCGAAAAATCGGCAGAAAAGCCCATGCCTTTATCCCCAGTGCTCCTCCTACCGCCGGAGCCAACAAAGCCCAAGATGCTCCCTTCTACTACTTAAGTGGGCTCGACACCTACCACACCTACCTATTGATCGAAGGGTCGAGCGGGAAATCCACGCTCTTTATCCCCGATGCCAAGTCAGCCTGTGGAGAAGAACCAGAAAACTCAGTCGGCATCGAACAGGCATCAATGATCAAGAAACGCCTATTGCTCGATGAAGTCAAACCCATCTCTCAACTGAAAAAACGGCTCTCGATGGTAGAGAACCTTTTTCTACCCATGGCCGGCATAGAGGGTGGGCGTTCGTCCCGGTTTGAGGCAACGGTGAATGAGCTCAACCGACAGGCGCACCCTTGGGATCAGGCCGAACCCCGATCTGACCGCTTCAAACGACTGATTAGGGACCTGAATGCAAAAGTTGCTTTTTCAGACCTGTGTCCCGTTTTGGAAGAGATGCGACGCATCAAGAGTCCAGCTGAGATTGAACTGATGAGAAAGGCTGGTCGACTTTCAGCGAAAGCCGTTCTGGAGTCCATCAAGGCCACCCAACCCGGAACAACCGAAATGAAACTCCACGCTATCTCCGACTATGTCTTCAGACAATTTGGTGGGAGCGGCCCCTCTTACAGCACCATTGCTGCCAGCGGGAAAGACACCTGGTACGGTCACTATAGCAAGAACAACAACACCCTCAGATCAGGAGAAGCTGTTCTGATGGACACCGCAGCCGACCTACGCCATTACAGTAGTGACATTGCCCGTTTCTGGCCCGTCAACGGAACCTACACGCCATGGCAACGTAAGACTTACGGCATGATCACCGAATACCACAAAATCCTGCTCAGCCTCATCTGCCCAGGTAAGATGCATGCCGACATCTACAGCGAAGCGGCTAAGCTCATGAAGAAAAAAGTAAGACAGGCTGGCTTCCCTTACAGTGGAACCGCCGCCATGGTCGATCAGATGATCAAAAGAGATGTGAAGTATTTGAATCATGGCATTGGCATGAGCACCCACGATGCCGTTGGGCCTTGGCGAGACATGCCCTTGAAGCCCGGCATGGTTTTCGCCCTCGACCCCATGATCTGGTTGAAAGACAAGCATTACTACGTTCGAGTCGAAGACACCGTGCTCGTCACCCGTCATGGATACGAAGTTCTCACTCGAGATGTTCCTTTTGAACCTCAAGACATTGAAGCTCTAATGAAAGAACCCAGCAACTTTCCGATCTAAGAAATCTAGAGCTGATGAAAACTGAATCAGGGGTCTTTGAGAAGGGAACACTTCGCATCTCTCCCATCCCCCCTGATTTCGAATGTCATCAGAAAGTCCTCTCTGGTTCGCCCCTAGGCGTGACCGAGATCGAAATTTGCTTCAGAGCCATCAAACCCACCACGCCAAAGAAATGTGTTCTGAGTTGGCAAGAACCCATGACGGAGATTCACCACAAGTGGGTATCTGGCCCCAATGGCAATCAGCACCTCGACTTCAAAGACACCAAAGCCCAGCACTTCGATTCCAGAGTTCACGAGCACTCACCTGTCCTTTGCCTCTACAAACTTAACGGAAACAACACCATCCTTTTCGCCCTATCCGATGCCATGCACAAAGGACGCCTTGGATTTCAGGTCACAGAAGATGGGCGACTTGAATGTAGCGTCACCCTTTTCGAAGAAAACTGGGAACAGATCAGGGACTACTCTGTTATCATTAGAGTCGACCGTCGCTCTCGGCCCATGCAGGAATGCCTGAGAGATTGTGCCCAGTGGTGGGAGCGACTTATCCCCGGAAGCATTGGCGACCTTCCAGAAGGAGCTCAAAACCCTCGCTACAACATCCGTGGCAAACTGTCCTCGAGCACACTCGAAGATATTGACCTCAAGAGTTCTCTAGCCTTAAAATACGGTCTCAAAAGTTTCTCCTTTGGAGCGGGTTGGCCTGAGATCTCCTCCCTCCAACCTGAAACCGAAGCCCTCGACCAACTCAAGACTTATTGCAAATGTCTCAGAGACAAAGGAATGACAAGCCTTGCTAGAGTCAATCTCACCAAGTGCCGTTCAGCCGCTGCTTCCATGAGAAATAAACTCATCGGACCAAGAGATGCCTTCGGCGAGCTCATCGACCCCTCAGAAGCATGTCTGGACTATCGATACCCCGAAGTGAGGCAGATGGCCATCAGGTCCTGTGAGCACATTCTACAATACTGCCAACTCGATGGACTCATCCTTAATTTTCCTAACGACCCTATTCCCGAAACCACTCACGACCAAGGTGATCCCGCCCAAGATTTTCACTCTAGCTCGGAAGCCTTCTCTGTATTCCTGGTCGACCTCAAAAAGGCTCTGCGCAACCTCCACCCAGATGTCCTCATCGAAATCCACCAACCATCCACGGGCCCACACATGTTCAAAATTGCCAACATGGTCCGCGCTTCTCACTGCGGAAGTTCCTTCGCCGACAACCGAATGAGAATTCTGGACATACGAATGCTCTCAGGAAGGGTCATCCCTCACGCCAGTCCCATTTTCTGGAACCCATCTGAAAAAGTTGAAAGTGCAGCCATGCAGCTCACGCACACCCTTTTTGCTGTCCCTCAGGTGGCTCAGAACCTACAGGACCTCCCAACGGAGCACCAAAACATGTTGCGTTTCTTCCTCTCTTTCTGGACTGAACATCGAGATGTCATTCTTCACGGCCAGCTGAATGCCCTTGAGCCTCAAAATGGATTCCCTCTCGTTTCCAGCCTCAACGATAAAAAACTGCTGATCGCAGTTTATTCCAATTCCCTTATCCAACTTCCCAAAAACCTACCGAATGTTTTACTCTTGGTAAATGGCACTTATCGAGATCATGTTGTTCTAGAACACGATGAACGACTAGGACCCTATTCAATGGAAGTGCGTTCGTGTACAGGAGAAATTCTCCTACAACGAAACGAAGATTTTCCAGAAGGTCTCAATCGAATCGATGTTCCCATCAACGGTACCATCACCCTCAAAAAACTCAATTCACACAGCCTCAAAAAGTGACGATCGATATTCCACTGATGAAGGAAATCACGGAGACCCCGGGTCTTCCTGGTTACGAAGAAGCTATTCAAGCTGTCGTCAAAAAACATTTCGACCAGTCTTGCGATGAGGTCCGCTTTGATCGCATGGGAAATCTCATCGGCAAAAAGAAGAGCTCCCTCGGTGATTCATGTAAGGACCCCGTCAGGGTGATGATCGCCGCCCACTGCGATGAGTTGGGCATGATGGTCCGACACATCGATGCTGATGGCTACCTCCACTGCATGCGAATGGGAGGCATTGATCCCATCTCCTGTGTTTCTCAGGTCGTCACGGTCCACGGCAAAAGGAACATCAAAGGAGTCATTCCCCACGGAACTCCAGTAAAAGACAATGCTATCAATCCCAACGACCTTCGAGTTGATACTGGATTGCCTGCCGAAGAGGTGAAAGCCTTAGTCGAACCAGGAAACCTGATCAGTTTCTGTCAGGAATTCATTCAGTTTGACGAAAACATCCTCATGGCCCGAAATTTTGACGATCGCATGAGCACCTATTGTCTCGTTGAAGCTATGCGACGGGTTGGCCCAACTAAAGCTGAGATTTACGCTGTCAGTTCAACTCAAGAAGAACTCGGCACAAGGGGCATTGAGCCACTCGTGAGAGTGATTGAGCCCGTCGTTGGACTCGCCATCGATGGCGCCATGCCCCACAGTTGTAACGTCGACAAAACAGCTAGAACCTGTGATCTTGGAGAAGGAACTGGCATCTATCTCATCGACAACTTTACCGTTGGCAGCCCTCCTCTCATAAAATTCCTTTTTGAATTAGGAGAGAAGTACAACATCTCCTGCCAAAAAAACATCGGCGGCGGAACCGACGCGAACAAGATTCAGCGAGCCGGAAAAGGATGTCTTGCCACCACCATTGGTGTGCCCACTCGCTACATGCATTCCACGACCCAACTCTGTCATGTCGATGACGTCGAAGCCACCATCCAACTGATGATTCGATTTATGGAACACGCCCACGAACTTGGAGATGTCACGCGATGAAAATCACCAGCGTAAAAACCACTGCCGTAAGAACTCCCCTTCATCACGCCCCTTATGTCACCGAGGGAGCTGGAACGAAAAACGAATGGGGTCGGCTCACCCGGTATTTCCCCAAGCGAACGGAACCCAACCTTGAGTACGCCATCGTTGCCATTGAAACTGACGAAGGGATCACCGGTTATGGCGAAGCTCCTGTCGACATCGTTTTCTTTGGAGAAACCATCGAGCAGGTCTGTTCCTGTATCGATGACTACATGGGCCCACATTTTATTGGCCGCGACCCCTTCGAGCGAGAAGCATTGCTTCACCTTATCGACTACCCAGGCAATACCTGCGCGAAGTCTGCTCTCGACATGGCTCTCCACGACCTCGTTGGACGCGCCTTAAAGACACCGGTCTACAACCTACTTGGTGGAATATCTCGACGTGATATTCCCGTTGCGATCGAAGTTGCCGGGGGGAAACCCGACGACATGGCTGGACGATGCGTAGAGATGATGGCCAAAGGCGTAACGGCTTTCAAGCCCAAGATTGGAGGCCTCGTTGAACAAGACCTCGACCGCCTCAAGGCCATTCGTGAGGCCGTTGGTCCAGACGTCTCACTTAGGGCCGACGCCAACCAAGGATACTCTGTAAAGGAAGCTATCGCTCTTTGTCGCAAGGCCGAAGACGCTGGCATTGGCCTCGATTTGCTCGAGCAACCCGTATTCCGTTTTGACATTCAAGGTCTAGCTCAAGTGAGACAGGCTGTGGATACACCTATCGAAGCTGATGAGAGTTGCTGCACCCTTCAAGATGCCATGCAAGTGATCCGTCACGAAGCAGCTGACGTCCTCAACATTAAACCGGGAAAATGTGGTGGGCTTTTTCGAGCGAGAAAGATTGCTGCTGTCGCTGAAGCGGCGGGCATCAAGTGTGTGATCGGCACTGCTTTCGGTCTAGGCTTAGAGCGAGCGGCCAAACTACACTTGGCCGCCTCATCAACAACCATTGTCCACGCCGTTGAGTTCACCGAACTAGACCTTCACTCTCCTATGCTTCATGAACCAGGGGAATCACAGCTTTCCTTTCCTCTTGAGAATGGATGCCTAAGGGTTCCAGATGGTCCAGGACTCGGTGTGGATTTCGATTTCGATAAAGTTCCAAAAATCTGATCGTATGACATCTGAAAACAGCGGCCAAGAAAAACCAAATATCATCTACATCTACGCTGATGACCTCGGACGTGGAATGCTCAGCTGTTATGGGCAGAAGCACTTCAAGACACCCAACATTGACCGCCTAGCCGCTGAAGGCGTTCGCTTCACCAACTCCTACGGCTGTGCTGTCTGTGCTCCAGCTAGAGCGAGTCTCCTAACTGGCTATCACGATTGCCACGCGGGAACTTGGAGCTACACCAAAGCTGGCATCTACAAAGAACTCTCCAAAGAAGATGGCCGTAGCTACGACGAGATCAGAGAGCTCATCAACAACACCAGTTTTAACGAACGTCGTGACGAAGTTTTTCTCGCCACCATCGCCAAGAGAGCTGGTCTCGTAACTGGAGAAATTGGCAAGCTCGAATGGGGTTTTGCCACAACTCCAGAAAGAATCAGATCTCATGACTGGGATTATCACTACGGCTACTACGACCACGCACGATGCCATGGCTTCTACCCTCCCTTCCTTTTTGAAAATGGAGAAAAAGTCGATATCTCTGGCAACACCGATATCCACTGTGGAACGACTTACATAGAAGAAACTTCTGAGAATCGCAAACGGGTCGAAGAACGGACAGATTGTAACGTCTACTCCCAAGACCTCTTCAATGAAAAGATCGAAGCTTTCATTCGTCAGAATTCTGAAACGCCCTTCTTTCTCTACCATCCATCCCAACTTCCCCACGGCCCCACGGCTGTCCCTGAAGTTCACCCATTGGTGAAGAACGTAGATGGAATCACTGAGTGGGAGAAAGAGTATGCCTCAATGATTCTCCGTCTCGACGACACCGTTGGCCTCATCTACAGCACCCTCGAAGAGTTGAGCATTCTCGACAACACCATGATCATTTTTTCTGCCGACAACGGACATGAAAACCAATATTACTCCCAAAAAGGCAGAAACTCTGGAAGCAAAAGAGCCCTCGATGGTCGCCAGATCGACCACATCGACCTCAATTACACGAGCGAATTGGTTGGCGATGTCTTCAATGGGAATGACGGCATGAGTGGCAAAAAGAAATTCAGCCTTGAAGGAGGCGTTCGAATTCCCTATATCGTTCGAATGCCAAATGCCCAAAATGCCGGAGTCGTTTCCGATCACTTAATCGCCAATTACGACACCATGGCAACCATGGCTGAAATTCTTGAACAAGACGTCCCAGACTGGAAAGACGGGCAGTCCTTCCTCACCACCCTTAAAGGCCAAAAACAAGACCCACCGGACTATGTCATTTTTGCCGGTAATGTTGGACCCGCTTTAGTCTCATCGGATGGCTGGAAGGTTCGTTACCTAACCCCCGTGCGTCGCCTTCAGCTGTTTTATCTACCTGATGATTATCGCGAAGAAAACAACCTCGCCGAGAAAGAACCTGAAAAACTCAGGGAGATGGCCACAAAACTCCTCAAGTGTTGTGATGGTAATATGTACCATGGAACATGGGAGAATCACAAATCCATCAGAGTCGATGAACTTCTCGAAGGAAAAGGCCCCGAAGATGCCTTTCCACCCTTTGAGCGATGGACCCGTCCCGTCAAAGCCTAACACTCTTCATCCGCCTTCCCTTCTTTATTCCCCAAACCATGAGCAACGAACCCTCTGGCGAGTACTTCGACTACACCAAAACCATGAAACCAGAACGACCCTGGATGGCTAACTACCACCAGAGCCTCGTGTACAAAATCATGAATGCCTACAAGGATTCCAAAGGGAACCTCAAAGAGGTCATGTTCACGTTCCAGCAAACCCTCGACCTCATCGAGCGGATTCACAACATGACCCTTGGCATGCCTCAGATCGCTTATCTCACGGGATGGCAATATAACGGTCACGATTCAAAGTATCCAGCCTGGGAGGAAGTTAATGAAGCCCTCAAAAGGCCTGAAGATGATACCGCACTAGACAGCCTTAGATGGCTGATTCGCACAGCGAAAGAGAAGTTCAACTGTGATGTCAGCCTTCACATCAATATCATGGACGCCTATCCTGAAAGTCCTTACTGGGAAGAGTACCTCGAAAAAGATATCATCGCAAAAGACAAGGACGGAAACCCCATCGGCTGTAATGAATGGTCAGGTATGATCGCCTATGCCATCAGTTACACCCAAGAGTGGAAACTCGGATACACTCAGAAACGTATTGATAAACTTCTGGACATGGTTCCTGAACTTGTGGACACAGGAACCATTCATGTCGACGCCTTTCTAGGAAGTCGACAGAAGGGCTGGAAAAACAATGAGCCCATCAGTCCTTATCTTGGATACTCCAAAGAAGAGGAAGCCGCCACCATGCGAAAGATCTATCGATACTTCCGCAACAAAGGTCTCGACATCACCTCCGAATACGCCTTTGGGCTAAGAGATGATCGCTACGTTGGCCTCCAGCCATGGTGCTGGCACCAGGAACACAATGTGGCTGAACTTCCCGACTCACTGTATTGCTCCACTAAGTGGGTGGGATGCGACATGTGGTTTCTCGAAGACCGCAACAACCCTCCCCATACTCGTGAGAAGTTTTACCTTGAGGTCGTACCCTGGCATCTCAAGAATCATGGTGAAGGCACCAAGGCCTTCACCGACTCCGACGCCACAGACATCTGCCTCCCCGCTCTATGGACCGAAGAACGTACCGCTGTCGCCTACAGCAAAAACGGATACGAGGAAAAAACCTGGGAACTTCCCCCAAACTGGATCGATGCGAAGTCTATCACGGTTCAGCGCATCACCTGGGAAGGACTTGAATCAGAAGAAGAAGTCGAAGTGAAGGCTGGCAAGTTCACCTTGAACTTACAAGCCGATGAAGCCGTTCGCCTACAACCCAAAACATAAACAACAACCATCTCAATGAACGAAGATCCCCTTAGCGAAAAACTGGCAAAAGGTTGGAACACCTGGAACACCCGCAGTGTTCTATCCCATGTCCTTTTGCCCGAAAGTTTCTCCATTTCCCTTGGCATCAAGAGCTACCTTTCTGGTCATTGCCTGAGAGAAGCTCTTATAGGAAGAGATAATGACAAAGGAAACGGTGGGGGCACATCTGGGGCCAACGTCGAAGTTATCCTGCCAGGGCATCATGCCTACGATGGATCAACCACTTCTCTTGAGCTAGAATGGGACGAAGTCAAAGTCCGGGTTGAAACAGCCGTTCACGAAGGGCACTGGTTCGCCGTGGTGACACCTCTCAACACACAAGTTAAAACGGCCTGCCTCACCATTGAAACGGCCGTCCTATGGGGAGAAGAAGGATACAGTCGTCGTGAAGGCACCCAATTGATCATCGAAAATAGCAAACAACGTGTTAACGTTGTCAGCTCTGGAAAGGTCAAAGAAGAACCCGTTTCTGAGATTCACGGCCCTTACCTTCTGATTCCTCTCAGTGAGGAAATTCTCATCACCACGAAACCCAATGGTCTGTCCGAAACGAAGAGCATTGTCGAAAAAACCAGGAACGATTATCTCACCAAACGTGAACGACATGACAAAAAGGAGCAAGAGCTCTATGACGCGATGCAGATCTGCTTGGCCTGGGACACCATCTACGACCCCTTCCGTAAACGAGTCATCTCTCCTGTCAGTCGAATTTGGAGTTGTAACAATGGAGGCTGGGTGCTCTTTGATTGGGACACCTATTTTGCAGCTTGGATGATTGGCCTAGAAGATAAAGAACTGGCCTACTCCAATGCTTGCGCCATCACTGAACTGGCCACAGATCGTGGATTGATCCCCTGCATGACCCGAGCGAATGGACTCCAAACCGAAGATCGGTCTCAACCCCCAGTTGGATCGATCACCGTTCGTGCACTCTGTGACCAACACGGAGAAACGGTCTTGGCTGAACGCCTCTTTGACCGCCTGCTGGGATGGAACCGGTGGTATTCCGAGTATCGTGACTGGGATGGGTACCTCTGCTGGGGTTCAAATCCTTACGAAGCCAATGTGGGTCACATCCTCGAGACCGTGGTTCTCAATAGCAAATTTGCATCCATGTTGGAATCGGGCCTGGACAACTCGCCCATGTACAAAGAGGTCGGCTACGACAAAGAACGCAATTTGATGGCACTGGCTGATGTTGGATTGATGTCCTTCTATATTACCGATTGCAGGGAGCTTGCTGAACTAGCGCGTCGCATTGGACGAAATGAAGTCATTCCTGAGATTGAAGAACGTATCGAGAAATACACCCAAAGCCTGAAAAGCCTCTGGTGTGAAGAAACTGGGCTCTTCCTCAACAAGCGCCTGGATAACGGTGAATTCGAACACCGCCTGTCGCCGACTCATTTCTACCCCCTCCTCGCTGAAGTCCCTACCCAAGAACAGGCAGACCGGATGATGAATGAACATTTCTTCAATCCAGATGAATTCTGGGGAGAATGGATCCTTCCCTCCATCTCAAGAAATGACCCCATGTACCCCGAACAGAACTACTGGAGAGGACGGATCTGGGCGCCGATGAATTTTCTCGTTTATATGGGCATCAGCAAATACGACCTTCCCAAAGCTCGAGAGGCTATGGTCGAAAAGTCCGAAGCCCTTCTGCTTAAAGAATGGCGAGAACATCGGCATATCCACGAAAACTATTGTGGCGACACAGGAAAAGGCTGTGGCGCAGAACTACACAATAGCGATGCTTTTTATCACTGGGGTGGCTTACTGGCCCTCATCTCCGTAATGGACAGCCAAAAAAAGTCCTAAGGCTATCTTTAATATGAAGAAACCCAACATTATCTTCCTTCTAGCTGATGACTTGGGATATGGCGATGTCTCTTGCTATAACTCCGAGGCTAAGGTTCAGACCGAAAACCTCGATCGTCTCGCAAGAGAAGGCCTTCGATTCACTGACGCCCATGCTCCAGCTACAGTCTGCACCCCAAGTCGCTATTCAGTTCTCACAGGACGCATGGCTTTTCGTACTGGACTAAGGGGAGTTTTCTGTGGGGCTGGTGGCCCCAACATGATTGAAGAAAGTCGATTAAGCCTCCCCTCCATGCTGAAAGAAGAGGGGTACGCTACGGCCTGCTTTGGAAAATGGCACATCGGTCTCTCTTTTCAAGACAAGGATGGCCAAGCCATCTGTAACAGTGAGCTCGAAGCCATCGACCGAATAGACTACAGTCGAGCGATTCCCGACTCTCCCATTCACCGCGGCTTCGATCGTTTCTTCGGCACCGCGTGCTGTTCTGGCACAGATCACCTCTACGCGTTCATCGATGGTGACCGCATTCCCAATCCGCCGACCGCGATGTTGGACAAGACCAACCTCCCTAAACACCCTTACGCCTGTGACAACCGTGATGGCCATGCCGCTCCCGATTTTGATATCGAAGAACTCGATCAACTTTTCTTGAGCAAGAGTGTGGACTTCATGGAAAAGCATGTCGAGAAAAATCCAGATCAGCCTTTCTTTCTGTATCATCCGACCAATTCAGTCCACTTGCCTTCTTTCGCTTCCAGAAAATATCAAGGAGCCACTGACGCTGGCCCTCACGGAGACTTCATTCATGAATTTGATCAGGTCGTGGGAGGCATCATGGACACACTGGAACGTCTAGGCATTGCTGAAAACACTTTATTAATGGTATCCAGCGACAATGGCCCCGAAGTTGCCAGCGTCTATCACATGAGAAATGACCATGATCACGATGGCGCTAGGCCCTGGAGAGGCGTAAAACGAGACAACTGGGAAGGCGGCCACCGCATTCCCTTTATCGCTCGATGGCCCGGCGTCATTCAGCCAGGCTCCACCACGGATCAGACGGCCTGCCTCTGCGACATCATGGCCACCTGTGCCTCAATCGTTGATTACAATCTCCCTCACGATTCCGCCGAAGACAGCTTCAGTCTCCTGCCTGTCTTGAAAGGCTCACAACCTGAGAATGAACCTATACGAAAATACACACTTCATCAAACCAATGCACTAAATTTGAGCATTCGCGAAGGAAACTGGAAGTACTTGGACCACCAGGGTAGTGGCGGCAACAACTATATGGGCGATGAGCACCTGCGCACTTTTATCCTGCCAGAAGCGGAACCTGACTCTTCAGGGCAACTGTACAACCTTCTAGAGGACCCGGGAGAAACCAACAACCTCTACTCTAAATATCCAGAACGGGTGTCAGAACTGAAACAACAGCTCGACACCTTCTGTGAGCTAGGCCGGTCGAGAGACTAAACCCCTCATGCGCTGAGAGGCGCCGGTGCTCCGAGGCAAAACCTCGGAGCAACCCAACATCAGCTCCCTATTGAGCCTCGACTACCTCAATCAAAGAAGTCACGTCTGCCCAACTGTTAATCTCAACAGCTTTGCTCGTTCCCTTCAGCTTTTCTGGCTTGGTGATCCCTGGAGCCAATTTTTCACTGGGTTGAGTGTAAATGAAAGGAATTTCCTCATCCCCAAAGTCTTCCCTCAAAGCATTACCTAAGACTGACAACTCTGGCCCAAAGGTCGCTCGCTGACCTTCTCCGCCCATAGAATCAGCAGAAATGAAGATCGCTCCTTTTAATGAGACAGGAGTGAAGGACTTTACCAAGACATTGTAGGTCAACGTCGCCGAAGATTTTGCATCCGGAACCGTTGAGGGGTATGAACCCCATGTCACCCCATCGGGCACCTTTTTCGTCGACATCATCTCAGGGATGTACTCTCCCCAATACGTCTTCCAATCATTAAGATAACGCTTGATGTTCTCGAGATAATAAGGATTGCTCGGGTACTGAGAACCGATGATCTTGTAATCTTCCATCAAACTAGGTGTTTTATTGAGGGCTTTTGGTGGAATCCAGCTCTTGAGTTCTGGATTTCCCTTGCCCTTGCTCGCAACAGATTGCATCCAAATAATACCAACGGGGGTGCCACTTTTGGCCGCCAACCGGTGACCCAATATACCAGAGAGACCTTCTGCATCCTTCCAATGAGAAGCGAATCTGTTTTTCGGTGTCGTCGAAACGGCTACACTATAACGAGAAGGACTGCTGTGGCTGGAACGCTTCGCTTGGCGTTGAATCATACGAACAATCTGGCCCGAAGGTTTCACTTCTGGCGCTTTCCATTTTTCTTTCCCTGGAAGTCCAGGAGCACCAATGTACCAGACATCGCCGAAGACGATGCCTTCAGCTACCCTTTCATGAACTAGCTCACCGTCAATCGTAAACGTAACCTTTAAGGTGTAAGGAGTGTTACCAGCCTTCATAGCAGGAAGGGTTACATTCCATTCTTTCATACCTGACGTGACTGGAATTGTTTTCTTAATCTCACCGAAACTGAAGTTGATGACAGCTTCTCCCTCGGCCTCGAATCCCCAGTCGTGAATGGCAGAGCCCCAGATGGTCACGGGTTTACCAGCCTGAAGAACAGCTTTGTCTCTAAACTGAGTGCTCAAGATAGGCATCTTACGATACTGATAGACCTTGCCGATGGAGTTCGGATCTATCTCAATACCATCGACCTTCAACTTTTCTTCGGGCCAATCCTTCTTGAGGACCATCTTGTTGTCGTAGAAAATAAAGGGTGTTGCCGGCAGCAAGGCTTTGTTGTAAAGATTGGGTTGCCAGCCAACACCAGAGGAAGCGTATGACACGCCACGGGGAGCCTTAACTTTAGGTGAAGTAAGAATGACCTTTGAGCCCTCAACTTTCATTGAAGCGGGGTACCAGACTCTGTTTTCATCAGCTAGGTAAAAAAGTTTGACCTTCTCATCCGCGTTTTCCATGAGAGTGGGGTTCGCGATAGACGACCCTCCCTTTTTGAATCGCTCAGTGCCCGTCTCACCGACGACCAGTCCTCCTTCTGCATGTTCGAACTCGACGATCAGTTTATCGCCCTCGACTGAGTAAGATTTGTACATTGGACCATCCACCACCAAGTCTTTCTGCCCATACTGATTCTTAAGAGCATGGAGAGCAAGTCGTTGCCCAGGAACGGTTTTGGCTCGATAATGAATCGCGCCAGAGATATCAATCTGACTGGCCATCCCTGTTCCTGGAATGTCGCGGGCCATCCAGGTTCCCAGTTTCATTTCTGTTGAGCCACCGATCGTTGGTTTGCTATCCGGATTGTCCTTGCTGTTTTTCATACCAGCACTGTAAAACTGGTTGAAATAAACAGGCAGATCAGGTTGATCCCAAACGGTTCGCCACCCTCGCACTAAACTATGGAGGTTTGAGTAATAAGAGTAGCCCTTGCCCATGTTGGCATAGCCCTGATTCCAGATGGTCCCTTTGATAGCAAAAGGGACTACGGCGTGAAGACGGCCATGATACAACCAAGTTGCGTCTCTATTGCTCTTCATGTTTCCGGGAATTTCTGGTTTTATAGGACCAGGAACCTCACCTTTAGCTACCTTCGCACTAACCGCCTCCATCTCAGCCTCGATGCCTTTATAAAAATCTGACCAAGCTTTCTTGTGTTCTGGCGTGTTAGGGTCGGTCTCCAACACTTTCTGGTAGATACCCTTTGCATAGTCATCCTTGCCATCTCGGTAGCCAATGCGAGGCACCCAAGCCTCGATGGGCGTCTGGCTGAAAGAACAGTTCAGAATTCCGACAGGAACTTTGAGTTCCTTGTAGATTTTGTGGGCAAAAGCAAAAGCGATGGCACTGTAGTCGTTGTAGTTTCCATCTTTCCAACTACCTGTCGCCTTCTCAATAGGGTGCAACATCGCGAAAACTGACGTGATCTCGAATTCACGAATTGGAGCCACTTTAAGCCCGTCCTTTTCCATCTCAGCCTTGAGAGACGCGGCAACAGCCAGAACATTACACTTCCCGACCTTCCATTGCATGTTCGACTGGCCAGAAGCCATCCACACCTCGCCTACGAGAATATTCTTTAGGGTTGTCTTTTCTTCCCCTGCTGAGATCATCATCTCACGAGGTTCAAAACTTGCTTCGAGCGAAGGCAGATAAGCCATCCATTTCCCATCACTTCCAGCAGTAGCTGTCGCCGATTTTCCTGCGAATTCGACCTTAACTTCAGTTCCAGGTTGAGTCCAACCCCAAACTGGCACCTTCATGCCGCGCTGAAGAATCATGTTGTCGACGAAAGGTGCGCCAAGGGCCTTGGAGCCATCATAAGTGGTCTTTGTAGCCGCCTTCGCTTGAGCCGGTTGATTCTCCGCCTGAACTACCTTTTTTTCACCCTCTCCACAGCCAATCAGGGTCATCACCCCAAAAACTATCAATGAGAACATCAACGACGTAGGAAATCTCAACTTCATCTCTTTAAACTCCAAGGGAAAAACCTTTACTTCCACACTATCCTATCACAAGTTTGGTTTCAACCCAACTAGGGTTTTCTAAGGTGAATTGTGCGAACCTAAGAAGACACATCTTGAGGCCTCTTCCACCTCAATAGATGTCAGAAATTTTTCCGAATACTGTCCGCAACAGCGCTAGAGAGTTGGCGAGACCCTTCTTCCGTAAAATGAACGTCCCCAGGGCCAACAAAAAGCTCTGACGAGAAGGTCGCCGTAAGAGCATGAAGGTCGTCTACAGGAACTTCGTGTCGAGCCATGATCTCAAGAGCAACCTGGTTGTACTTGAGATCATCACCTTGAACACGGCCAGCCTCTTCAGGAGGTATAAAAGTCGTGCTGGCCCAGATCAATTTTGGCGCCAATTTTTTGAGCCTCCGGGTTAGAAAATCCAAGTTTTCACGATACTGATCTAAAGTAACAGCAATGCTTCCCCTCACTTTATCCCTATTCCCTTGGACGGTCGACTCTGGATGGCGATAGCAGAGGTCGTGTAGCCCCCAATTAAAGTGAATCAGATCCCAATCTGTGTCTCCCGCCCATTCATCTAATTTCTCCAGTCCCCGACGAGTGTCACCACAGTTGTCGGGTGCGCGACGAACATTACAAACGTCCCTGAGGTTTCTCATCACTCCTTCAGTGTACCCACAAGAGATCGAGTCACCAATCAACAAAACCATCGGCAGTCCCTCTCGCGTTTCAACGGGAAGACGCAAACCCAGTTTGTCTCGTTCTGGTGTGAAAAATTCTGTCATCTCATTAACTTTTAGTAGTCGTCCAAAACCATTGGGGAAACACCGGGAGTGACGCCCAGCTTCCAGATGTCGACGTCGACATCATTTTTCTGATGAGCTCCCGGGGTACTTCTTCCCTCTTCAACCAATTTCTTAAGTAAGGCCACCATGGCTCTCACTCTTTCAGGCTCACGATCTTTCAGATTTGTCGTCTCACCTGGGTCCTCAAGCATGTCGTAAAGTTGAACAAAGGGCATTTCATCCTTAACCGCTTCACGGTCAGGGTAGGTCCAACCACCGGAACCCGGACACAACACCAACTTCCAACGTTTATCTCGAATCGCAAACTTCCCATTGATAGAATGATGGATTAGATGCTCACGAATTGGGGACTCGGGATTCCTAAAAAGAGGAACCAAACTAACACTGTCTTCCCCGGCTGTATCAGGCAAAGCATTCCCCACAATATCAGCACAAGTTGCCATTAAGTCTGAAAGGCAAACCAACTGATCGCTCGAACTCCCGGGCTCGATGACCCCGGGCCAACGTGCCACGCACGGAATGCGGTGACCTCCATCCCAAGCATCGGACTTATAGCCACGGTACGGTCCACTTGGAAAGTGCCCCTGAGGTTCAAGAGCCTTCTCGAATTGACCCGCTCCGTCCTCGCTTCCTCCCACATAGTGGGCAAAGCCATTGTCACTGGTGAATATCACCAAGGTGTTCTCAGCAACACCATGTCTTTCTAGAGAATTCAGAACACGACCAAAGACATCATCGGTTTCAATCACCAGATCAGCATAAAGGTTATCCAACCCACTCTTTCCGATGAATTCCTTGTTGACCGAAAGAGGTGTGTGAGGAGACGTCATCGGAAGGTAAAGAAAAAAAGATTCCCTATCTTTCGATCTTGCTTCAATGTATTCATCTGCCTTCTCCGCCCAGGTGGGCAAGAGCTGCTCAAAGTTCCAATATGGCATGGCGGGCCCACGATGACTCGCCAAGTTCGGCCCCATCAATCGCTCAGGAAGAATTTCCGAAGGAATACCCACGGTTCGATCGTTCTCAATAAAACAGTAAGGTGGCCAATTGGGAACATCCACCCCAAAGTAGTAATCAAAGCCTCTGCGAGTAGGGCCTCCCCCAGTTTTTTTTCCAAAAGATTCACGCCACAGCTCCTTCTGGTCTTCTGATGGCCTCAAACCCCGATGGCCCTGAGCTCCTTTTCCCCAACTCGCTTTCCCAGGGTGAAAGTCATCCTCTTTTATCTCGAAATCCCAACTCTGGCCCAGATGCCATTTCCCAATACACGCACTGTGATATCCGTGTTCTTTCAGAAAACCCGGCACCGTGAGTCGATCTTCGGTGATCAAGGATTCTCCGTAGATACCCACAATGCCCTTCTGCAACGTAGATCGCCAGTTGTAACGGCCCGTCAACACACTGTATCTCGACGGCGAACACACCGCAGATGAAGAGTGAGCGTCGGTGAACGTCATCCCCTCCTTCGCCAAACGGTCGATGTTCGGTGTCTTGATTTTCCCCTCTGGATTGAGGCAGGAAGCATCCCCATAGCCCATATCATCAACAAAGAAAAAAACGATGTTGGGCTTATTCACAGCCATCACTTATCTTGAAAATTGCTATAGGGCATCTCAGTTCTTGCTAGCTCTGATATCAGTTGTTTTAGAAGCTCCAAAACCTTTGACTGAAGGGAAGGCTCCAATGCCAGATTCTTCTGTTCACAAGGATCATTAAGTCTATCAAAGAGCATGGTTTCACCGGTGTTGGCATAGTAGACCAACTTATATTCATGGGTGACCAAGGTTCTCATCTGAATAGGCATGTCTGCGTTTCTTCCTGGTTTTCGGTCGATCTCGACAAGCGCATTTTTTCTGGTTGGTTCTTGGTCATCGCAAACAACGGGCGTAAGGACTTCTCCAGGTAGGGCCGAGCTGGGACTGACACCAGCCATATCGAGAGCCGTTGGTACCATATCCAACATACTCACGACATCCTCAACCACCTTTCCCTTGAGGCCACCCGGTGCCTTGATAATAAAGGGGATGTGGGCATGGGCGTCGTAGGGAAAGACGCTCTTGAAGTAAAGTCCATGCTCTCCGAGTTGATCACCGTGGTCTGAAATGTACATGACAACGGTATTCTCTGCCACACCCTGCTCTTCGAGACTGTCTAAGACACGCCCGACCTGTTCATCGACATGAGAAATCATCCCATAAGTCTGCTTGATGCGCTTCTTAGCTAATTCAGGATCGGCAACTTCCGTTCCGAGACCTGCTTCCGTCATGGTAGACGAACGGCTATCTGGACTGAGGGCCAAAGTCTGGGGAGGAAGTTCAATT
>Ga0233432_10001707_pt1 | contig 20981 bp, 15 predicted proteins | sample SI_122_August201_6_FD_179870 | JGI IMG/M metagenome (GOLD analysis project Ga0233432, IMG submission 179870) | Seawater microbial communities from Saanich Inlet, British Columbia, Canada - SI_122_August2016_10_MG | ecosystem: Environmental > Aquatic > Marine > Inlet | place: Canada: British... | reverse complement strand
ACAGGCTCAATGACTACTTCCAGTGTTCCTCCACAGGGTAGTCCCAGACGTTGAACATCCTCAACAGTAACGCCGTATTTGATTTTCTCGGGTCTGGATGTGGCAAGTTCTCTCTTGTTAATACTTTCACGCAAGTCGTCTTCAACACAGCCGCCGGAAAGGGACCCGCAGTAAAGCCCATCTTCGTTACAGGCAAGTAAAGAGCCAACAGGGCGGGGGGATGAACCAAAGGTATTAATGATGGTGCAAAGCCAGCATTGCTTGCCGGCTTTTAACCAGTCACTGAGCTGCATCAACACTTGCTGGTCAAGACTGTTCATGGTTTTTCCTGACAGGATTGGAAAATGGGAATATAAAAATTAAGAAGTGGAATTATAAGGAAATCATCAGGGTGTGGGAAACCCGCTTTTATGAAAGCGTAACGGATCCTGTTACAGCAATTTCAAAAACGGCTATTTATAACACCCGACCTTCCCGGGAGACTGCTTTGAGCCTCTATTTTTTTCGGCTATTGTATAAGCCAGCTGGCTCAAATATGACTACATTATTACTACTTGTTAAACGTCGTAGCGATCAAGCAGATGCCTGACAATGCCACTACGTACGATGTCTTCCTTTTCAAATTTATGGACATATACACTGGGTAGTCCCTGAACACGCTTTACAGCATCTTCCAGACCATTGGCTCCGCGTATATCGCTTTGTTTGATGTCGCCATTAATCACCACCTTACAGTCATCACCGATCCGGGTGAGGAACATTTTCATCTGAACTGGCGTTGTGTTTTGTGCTTCATCAAGAATTACAAAAGTACTGTTGTTGAAAGTCTTACCGCGCATATAGGCCAGTGGGGCACCGATAATTCGGCCATGGCGCAGGCAATAATCGACAACTCCACGTCCCAGTCTTTCATTGAGTATGTCTCTGAAAGCGTCAATATAGACCGCAAATTTATCATCGACTTCTCCAGGTAAAAACCCCAGATTTTCGCCAGCTTCCACAGCAGGTCTGGTTAAAACAATCCGCTCAATACGTCCAGATTCCAGCGCTTCTGCAGCCAGAGCTCCTGCACAATATGATTTTCCGGTTCCGGCTGGGCCAGTACCAAAAGTCAGGCAGTTGTTCTTGATTGCGTTGATATATTTTTGCTGGGAAGCAGTTTGGGCCTTGAGAGGCGTCTTTTTATGATGGGGGTAGTAGGCTGTCTCAAGCTGATTGCTATGAGAGTTGATGTCGATAATATTTGAGTTGTTGTCAGATTGCCGCCGTTTTGATTTTGATCTGTTGCTGTCTCTTTGTTTTGAATGGTAAGTGTTATGTTCTCCCTGGTATCTAGCTTGTCGTTTGGCATGTGATTTCTTAGCCATACTGAATAGTCTCCTGATTGGTTAACATTGATGAACCCTGGACTTCAGTTTCTGAGATTAAATTCTGTATTGCTAAACCAGAATATACACAGAAAAGAGCTTCAGATTAGAGAATCAGATAAGAAGATTAGATTAGGAAATTAGTGCGTCTTTACCCTCCTCGCCAGCGTGAAATGAGCGAAATGAGAAAGCAAAGTTGAGAAATCGACCACTCAAAAAGTGTTTCTCATGAGGCTGCAATAAACGTTTGCGTTTGCTTGCATATAACTGGAATCCAGTGTGCCACACTGGTTTCATTCACGCAAATATCTGGCTTAAATATTGTGATTTTTAATGAGTTTTAACTATTTTTTTGCCAGCAGCAATTCAGGCAAAATTGTATTTCCTGTTGGTGCATTCTGCTATGCTACTTTGTTGTGGTTTTTCTTGATTGGTATTGTAAGAGGGAAGAAAGAGAATGAAAAAAATTATTAGTCTGGTGACCTTTGTGTTTAGCACTTCCTGTATGGCACAGCAGGATTTAAGTCAGGTAGAAATTATTCCTCATCAGCTTTCCGATAATATTTATTATCTTGAGGGCTCTGGTGGAAACATTGGCGTCTCAATAGGGGATGACGGTGTTTTTATGGTTGACGATCAATTTGCACCATTGTCTGAAAAGATTCTTGATGCAATTGAGGGACTGTCCGATCAACCTTTACGATTTGTCATTAATACCCATCAGCATGGTGACCATGTTGGAGGCAATCAGAATATGGGCAGGGAAGGTGCTGTAATTGTTGCTCATGAAAATGTACGTACAGCCCTTCGAGCCGGATTTAATGATGGTGACCTGAATCAGGCGCTTTCAGCTGACCATCGTATAGGTCTGCCAATAATGACCTTTACAGATTCTGTGGATTTTCATTTAAACGGTGAAGATATTCATATTTTTTACAATGGTTCAGGCCATACCAATGGTGATTCCTTTGTCTACTTCAAAAACAACAATATTATTCATACCGGAGATGTCTTCAGAACGGTTGCCTATCCCAGGGTTGATGTTGGCGCGGGCGGGACCTTCCATGGCATTGTGGCTTCCTATGAGAAACTTTTGGAAATCTCCAATGCAAATACCCGTTTTCTTCCAGGCCATGGTGTGGTCAGTTCCCGGGCCGATGTTCAAGCACAGCTGCTGATGTTTATGACAATTCGTACTCGCGTGCTTAATGCACTCAATGATGGCATGAGTCTGGAGCAGGTTCTGGCAGCAGGTCTGACCGCTGAATATGATGCGCGCTGGGGCGATCCGGTAGGCATGCTGACAGCGGTCTATACTGAATTATCCAGTCAGTAGTCGTTATCAAAAATAGAAAGCAGCCAGGTAAATTATTGCTATGAAATTCAGACCCTGTATAGATCTGCACGATGGTAAAGTCGTGCAGATTGTTGGGGGCTCCTTGCAGGATGACAATAATGAGGCGCTGGAAACAAATTTTGTATCCAGCAAATCCCCTGCAGAATATGCACACCTCTATGCAGATGACGGATTGACCGGTGGTCATGTTATCTCTTTGGGCACAGGTAATAAAAATGCTGCGCTTGAGGCCCTGACTGCGTTTCCTGACGGCATGCATTACGGTGGGGGGGTCAATCCTGATAACGCCAGCGAATTTCTTGATGCCGGCGCCAGTCATGTCATTGTCACCTCCTGGATCTTTGCTCAAAACAAACTGGATCTGCAGAAACTGTCTGAATTAAGTCGCCGTGTTGGCAAGCAAAGACTTGTTCTGGATTTAAGTTGCAGATTGAGAGGCAATGATTTTTTTGTTGTGACCAATCGCTGGCAAACTTTTACCGATGAGAAAGTAGACGCAGCACTGTTATCAAAACTTTCCGAGTATTGCGTTGAATATCTGGTTCATGGGGTTGATGTAGAAGGCAAAAGCCAGGGTATTCAGGAAGATTTAATCAGAATTCTTGGCAAGCATTCACCACTTCCTGTCACCTACGCCGGAGGCGTATCAAAACTCTCGGATCTTGACCTGGTAAAAGAGATTGGCGACAACAGGGTAGACCTTACCATTGGCAGTGCTCTGGATATATTTGGTGGGGAAATACCCTACGAAAAAGTTATCGAATGGAGTAAGAAGAATAGTTAAAAGGTACAAGGTAAAAGTGGAAAGTATGTAGGAGGGGTTTCAACCCCGAATGAATTCATAGATAAAAGATAAAAGATAAAAGATAAAAGATAAAAGATAAACGTGAACTGTAGGTCGGATAAGGCCGCAGGCCGCCATCCGACATGGCGTCTGCAAGACGCCCACTTGAGACTTGAGACTGTCCCCTTCAATTCGTCCCACCCGTAGCTGCCACACTATGCTCAAGAAAGGGATCGCAATAAATATTGCTGGAATTAGCTCCCTTAAGAAATATCTGTTTACGCATGCCATGGACGAAGTCAGGTGCGCCGCAAAGAAAAACACGTGTTCTGCTTAGTGTGCCAGTATCTATATTGTCATTGATCACGTCTTCGACACTGCCGATCTGTAAATTGTCTATTTTGGTTTTTCCCTTGTCCTCTTTCACACAGGGGAAATAATGCAGATTTGGATGGTTTTCTTTGAGTTTTTCTATTTGCTTTGAATAATAAAGATGATCTGAGGTCCTGCCCCCGTGAAAGAGGCTGATTTCTCCCTGATGTTCTTTGCCAAGGGCGTCAACAAGAATGGCATATAAGGGAGCAAGTCCTGTACCTGTGCCTGCCATAATAATTGGAAAGTCTTCAGCACCAGAATTATGGTAGTAACAATCGCCCGACGGACCACGCATATGAAGAATATCTCCAACAAGCGCTTTGTTGAACAGCCAATTTGTAAAAGTACCATGAGCCGTATCACTGATATGAAATTCAAGGCATTGGTCTTGCTCATAATTATTAGCGACTGAATAGCTGCGCGCGATGCCCTCCGGATTAATAAGGCTTACATACTGACCGGGGTAATAATGAAACATGACATCCTTGCTCATAACATTTAACACAAGACGTATCACGCTGGAATTTAATTTATCCAGACTACGAATGCTGGTACTGACAGAAAATTCTTCCACTGTGGGTAGAGCTACTTCCACATCGGTATCAGGTACCCACTGGCAACCAAGGGTATAGCCTTTTTGCTGCAATGAATCCTTGATCCACTTTTTTGATTCCGGTGTCGCCTCGCAATTCACTGCCTTCACCAGACAGGCCTGGCACATGCCGGCTCTGCAGGCATAAGGAATGTACTGCTTGTTTCGTAACAGGCAATCCAGAACAGATTCATACTTGTTCAATGTGAAGGTTGAAGACTTGAACGTTAATTTTGGCATTAGACTACTGCAATACGATGAATGGAGAGAAATGCGATGGTCAGGAAGTATAAAGAGTCGGCCAGTTTAAATCCATTCCAGGTCTGGAACTGTTTGATTCTCGGAGTTCAGACTCCATTCATGCCCTGAATATTACAATTGGAACGTAAGGTGGTTTTAGCCACGTTTTTAGCATTCATATTAGAAAATCTGGCAATTTATTATCCAATATCAACCAACTATATAAGGAGTGGGTTATAAGCGATAATAGGATGTTAAGTGTTTATTGAGCATAAATGCAGGCAGTACCGAATATGACAGCAGTAACTCTTTACCTCGCTTCGGCTTCACCTAGGCGCAGGGAAATACTCGATCAACTGGGGATTGCCTATGGGCTGCATCCTCAGGATATCGATGAAAGCCGAATGCTCAATGAAGACGCGGAAGATTACGTGTGTCGTCTGGCAAAAACCAAGGCGGAAAATGCCCTGTCTTTGGTAGATGAGCAGAGTAATTCTGCCTGTCTCGGTGCAGATACAACGGTTGTCTGTGACGGAGAAATATTTGAAAAACCGGAAGATGAATCTGATGCGCATCGTATTTTGCAGGCTTTATCTGGAAGAACTCATCTTGTGCTGACTGCTGTTGCTTTGGCACGGACGGGGAGTACCGAGGTACTATTATCATCCTCGGAAGTGACGTTTAAAGCCCTGACAGAAGCAGAAATCAAGAATTACTGGCAAACAGGCGAGCCTGCGGATAAAGCCGGGGCCTATGGTATTCAGGGACTGGGTGCAATTTTCGTCAAGGAAATCAAAGGCAGTTATAGTGGCATCATGGGCCTGCCTGTATTTGAAACCATCAGCCTGCTGGCAAAAATAGACATCACTGCTGAAAAAATCCTGGAACAATATACGTGACTGCGGAAATCCTTATTAATACAACACCTATGGAAACCAGAGTAGCGCTGGTAGAACAGGGTTTGCTGCAGGAATTTTATATTGAGCGTCGAAACCGCAAGGGCCCCGTCGGTAATATCTACATGGGAAAAGTCGTTAGAGTTATGCCCGGCATGCAGGCTGCATTTGTGGATATTGGCCTGGAAAGAGCAGGCTTCATCCACGCACAGGATATTTCCTCGCTGGACGCTTCGGGTAGTGAAATTTCTGATTCACCGGAAATTCAGATAGCCCAATTATTACGTGAAGGACAAATGCTGGTAGTGCAAGTGGTCAAGGAACCTATTGCCAGTAAAGGGGCCAGATTGTCTACCCATCTTTCTATCGCATCGCGCTACCTGGTTCATATGCCCAGAAACAAACATCTGGGAATTTCGCAGAGAATTGAAAATGAAGAAGAGCGCGAGCGACTTTTGAGTTTGCTGGCGCAATGCGTAGAGAAATCTGCCATGAGTGAAAATGCCGGGTTCATTTTGCGCACTGCTGCGGAGGGCGCTAATGAGGAAGGTCTGCTTTCAGATATAGCCTTTCTGAAAAAACTATGGAGTTCTGTCGAGCAAGGAATGCAAGGGTGCAATGAAATCAAACCCTTGTACCAGGATCTAGTCCTCTACATGCGAGCGATGCGCGATTTGTTTCATCCAGAGATAGAGCGTATCCGCGTGGACAATAAACAGACCAGTAAAGAAGTGTCTGAGTTCTGTGCTCAATTTATGCCTGAAATAGAGAGCCGAATCGAATTATATAAAGACGAACGCCCACTTTTTGAAGTATGCGGTGTTGATGATGAAGTACAGAAAGCGTTAAGCCGCATAGTAAGACTGAAATCCGGTGGAAATCTGGTGATAGATCAAAACGAGGCAATGACTACTATCGACGTCAACACAGGTGCTTTCCTTGGGTCAAAAAATCAAGACGAAACTATTTTGAAAACCAATCTTGAAGCAGCCAAAGCAAGTGCCCGGCAATTAAAAGTCAGAAATCTTGGTGGCATCATTATTCTCGATTTTATTGATATGACTAACGAAGAGCACAGACGTCAGGTTTTACGAACTTTGCTAAAAGCACTGGAAAAAGATCCGGTGCGCACCATGGTAACTGAACTGTCGGAACTGGGTCTGGTAGAAATGACTCGCAAAAGAAATCGGGAAAGCCTGGAACAGATGCTCTGTCATGAATGTCCAACTTGTAGTGGACGCGGAACAATAAAGACTCCAGAAACGGTTTGTTATGAAGTGTTTCGGGAGATCCTCAGGGTTGCTAAAGCCTATGAAAATGATTCCATTCTGGTCATGGCTTCACAGGAAGTAGTTGATCGTTTGCTGGATGAAGATTCCGCAATGGTTGCTGACATGGAAGAGCTTGTTAGCAAGAACATCCGCTTTCAAGTGGAGTCGATGTATAACACTGAGCAGTTTGATGTCGTGCTTTATTAGATTTACATCACTAAAGATCACAAAAAATTAATGACTGAACAGCAAGAAATACAAGAACCAGTATCCGGCCAAAAACCGGATTCTGTTCTATGGCAAAAAATGCTGAAAGGGGTATTCAGCCTTTGCCTGTTATTGCTGATAATCGCAGCGCTTGCACAAACAAGCGGCCGGTTGATAATGCCGATGATCTCTTATCAGAAATCATCAATCGAGGAGCAATTGGGGGCTTTACTTGGAACCCGGGTCAGCGTCTCTGAGGTTAATGGCAGCTGGTTTCGATATGGTCCGGTCCTTGAGGTTAATGAGCTGCAAATCACTACGCCTGATAATAGCGCTGTTGCACCACATGTCATTTCCGCACTTTCCATTAAACCGGCTATATCACGTAGCTTGCTATCGCGGAGTCTGGTGATTGAGGAAATCATTATCTCGGAGCCTTCGTTTGTTTTTCGACAAAATGACAATGGCAGCTGGACACTGGATGGTCTTGAATCAGGCTCAGTTGATTACACGGATGCCATTATCGATTTCCTTCTCAATACCGGTCGCATGCAAATTATTGAAGCGGATCTGATTCTGCATTGGGCTGATGGCCGAAACCTGGTGCTTGATAATGTCTATATGGATCTGAGTAACGACGAGGCTCAGCACCTAAGTCAAATACAGGCAAGAATTGCCGGGCAGCAGAGTCCCTTTCAGTTGCAAATAGAATTGACCGGAGACCCCCGCCAACAATTTATCGGCTCTGCTCATCTTCGTACCAATGGCCTGGACATCAGCGAGTTTATTAACTCACCACAGGTGGATCTTGAGTCAGCACAATTTTCCGGAGATTTATGGCTTACATTGGATAAGGGTGAGCAGGAATTAAGCTATAGCCTGCAGTCTAATCTGGAGTCATTAAACCTTTTGGGAACAGGATCAGAGGGCAGTCAGATAAATATATTGTCATTGAATATTTCCGACATGGATATGGCCCTGAATCATGAAGCAGCCCAGCGCTGGCAGGTATGGTTGGGAGGTGCCGAACTGGACTGGCTAAATAGGCCATGGAGTAGCGGTGATATTTATTTTGATTATCAAGACCAGGGAGAAAAAAAACCTCTGGAAATTTTTGCAAGTAGCATAGATCTTGCGATGGTCAACGATGTTGTTGATGACTTGCTGCTTCTTCCTGAAAAAGCTGCCCTGGCTCTGGGAGATCTCTCTCCCGAGGGAGAATTGCTTAATGTTAAGGTCAGTACCGACCTGGGCGGAGAGTTTGCCGGCGGCTTTTTACTTAAGGCAAATCTGCAGGATGTGGCCGTTGGAGCCTGGCAGGGCGCACCGTCGGGTAAAGGCATTCAGGGTTTTGTTCAGGCTGATAATAAGCATGGTTTTGTTGAGCTGGATTCCTCCGCATTTGAAATACATTTACCGCGTTTATTTGAAGAGTCCTGGTCGTACGATTCAGCCAACAGCAGAGTGCATTGGCAACTTCAGGAAGATGGCATCAGAGTAAACAGCAATGTGATTGATGTTCGCAATGATTTTGTTCACGGCCATGTTCAATTTGATCTGCTCAATAGTCTGGATTCCTCTGGTGAGCCACAGTCAGAATTAACATTGTTAATTGGTCTCCTGGAAATGGATGCCAGTTATAAATCCCTGTATCTCCCTACATTGCCTAATGTAAAAGGCACCATGGACTGGTTAAAAGAGGCCTTACTGGAAGGAGATATTTCCAACAGTGGTTTTGTTTCCAGAACGGTGATCTCGCGAATTCCTAAAGAGAATTCAGGCACTGTGCTGTCTTTTTATTCGGTGGACAATGGAGAGCTGAAATTTCAGCCACAATGGCCTGCACTAACTGATATTTCTGCTTTCGTGGTGGTTAATAATAATGAAGTTGATGTAGAAGCAGAGCACGCCATGATCCAGCAGATGGCGTTGGCAACAACCCGTGCTGAAGTGCGACCCGATCCGGAAGGTGGCTCATGGATATCCCTGCAAAGCAGTGCTGATACCTCGACAGCCCTGGGGCTTGATTTCCTGAAAACCACACCGGTTCGCAATAATATTGGTTCCTTTATTGATGACTGGGAGGGGCAGGGTAGCCTCCATGTAGATATTAATCTGGGTATTCCAATCAATAATCCAGCCCGTGAAACTGATGTACTGGTTAATGTTCTGAGTAATCTAAGCACACTCTCAATTCCCGATTATTCCCTCTCTATTGATGAGTTGCGGGGCAGGGTAATCTATAACAGTGAAAATGGGCTTTCAGCCAGCGCACTCAGCGGTCAGCTCTTTGATTTTCCTATTGCTGCCACCATAGAACCAATGATTACGCCTATGACTGATGGACGCAGTGAAATCTCGGGCACACGAATTGTAGGCAGTGGAAGAGCATCAAAATCAGCTTTGCAGGCTTGGCAAGGGCAGCCTGATTTTGTAAAAAATGTCTTGAATTTTGCCAGTGGAGAAATAGATTATCTGGCAGAAATTACAATCCCGAATGCCAGCCAGACCATAAGCGGTAATGACAATAACCGTATTCGCCTGGCGTCCGAGTTGCTTGGGCTGTCACTGGATCTGCCTCATCCTTTCAACAAGACCGTTGAAAATATCCGCCCTCTTGAAGTGCTCATTGAATTCACTGAAAACAACGATTGGGTGTCGGTGAGATTTGATAACCGGGTTGGCGCCAATCTCCGCATCACAGAAAATGATTTTACTGGCGGCAAAGTAGTGTTTGGACCTGAGGCGCGGCAAATGCGTTTTGGTGAAGTTCCACTTGTTGAAAGCGGACTGGTGTTCAACGGTTTTCTTGACAGGTTTGACTATGACGATTGGGAAAGTTCGGCGCTACGTTTTTCAGAAATGTCTTTGACTCCCGGTATTGAACAAGACACTTTGGCGGATTACATCAGCCTGGTAGACATTGATGCTGGTCGACTTCTTGTTGTCGGGCAAGAACTGGAGAACGTCCATACTCAAGTAAGCAGATCAGGTGGCATTGAAGAAGACAGCGAGTCGGGATTTGGCATAGGTGACAGTAGCTGGTTGGTACATCTGGAAAATGAGCTGCTCAGTGGAAGCTTTATGTTCCCGGATAATGAGCTATCCCCCTGGACTATCAATCTGGATTATCTGCGTTTCCCTGTCGATGATGAGGAGATAGAGGTGGAGCTTGAAGATGAGGTCGACATCCTGGCTGAAATAAATCCAGCGACCTTGCCTGATCTGGATTTCCGCACCAGCGAGTTTTCTCTTGGTGACAAGCATTTTGGCGCCTGGGAATTTGTCTTACGTTCGCTTGGTGATTCGGCATCGATTTCTGAATTAAAAATGACAACTCCAGATGCGCAAATCAGGGATTTCTCTGGAGATACCGGTGCCAATCTGGACTGGCGCTATGATAATGGCATCCACACCAGTAGCTTTAATGGGCTATTCAGTGCTGGTGATTTGGCGCAGGTTCTTCCTGGCTGGGGCTATGACGCCAACGTAGAGAGCGAAAGTGCGATCTTTATCAGTAACCTGCAATGGTCAGGCTCACCAGTGGCCTTTGCTTTGGAAAAAGTAGTCGGTGATGTTCAGGTGGATATACGAAACGGCCGCTTTGTGGATATAGATTCAGGAGGAAGCCGCCTGTTTGGTGCTTTTAGTTTTGACTCTCTGGTGCGTCGTCTGCAACTGGATTTCTCGGACCTTTATGAAAAAGGTCTGGCTTATGATGCTATCGGGGGCAGCTTATATTTTGACCAGGGCATTGTGGCGACTGATGGACCCTTTGAAATTTCTGGGCCTTCCAGCAAAATCAACATAGAGGGCCGGCTCAACCTGCTCAATGAGACTATTGATGCCGACATGCTGGTCAATGTGCCGTTTAGCCAAAACCTTTCGGTTCTGGCAGGCATTCTGGGTGCCTGGCCCATTGCCCTGAGCACATTTCTGGCAAGCCGTATTTTCGAAGACCAGATGGATGAATTCACCACAGTGCTTTACCGGCTTGAAGGCCCATGGGAAAATCCAGCGTCAGGATTTGAGCCTGCAGCAGAATTACTCGAAGCTTCCTCTTCCGCTATCATGCAGGATACTGAGTCGTCAGCTTCAGCTGGTAATACAGCGTCAGAAGAGTAATCCCTATTCGCTGTTTTGAATGGAATGTATAGATTCAATGAATAAAAGTCTTGTCACAAATCTCGTTGCTTTGCTGATTGTCATTGCCGGTTTCTTTCTCGATGGTGAATTGAAAATCCTGGTGCTCAATACTGGATTATTTGCGTTGTCCGGTGGTATTACCAACTGGCTGGCAATTCATATGTTATTTGAAAGAGTGCCGGGGTTTTATGGTTCCGGAGTGATCCCGGCCAGGTTTGAAGAGTTTAAATCAGGCATTAAATTGTTAATCATGGATCAGTTCTTCACTAAAGAGAAACTGGACAGTTTCTTCAGTAAAATTTCGGCTTCGGGGCCTGACGGAGAGCAGGAATCTGCACTGGGAAAAATAATTGAATCAGTAGACCTGAACTCGGCTTTTGACTCACTGGTGGAAGTAATAATGAATTCATCCTTTGCCAGTATGTTGTCAATGTTTGGTGGTGCCGAGGCATTGTCACCTTTGAAAGAGCCCTTTATTGAAAAGATGCGCGATTTTCTGGCCCAGGTGGGAGAAGACCGTGAAATCCTGGACCAGATCAGACATGACTCTACAAAAAACCTGATGGACAAAGTTGAGGAGATTGTTGACCAGCGTCTTGATGAGTTAACTCCTCAGCTGGTTAAAGAGATTATTCAGCAGATGATCAGGCAGCATCTTGGATGGTTGGTGGTTTGGGGTGGTGTAATCGGTGGAATTATTGGTCTGGTTGCAACGCTCGTTTTGAAACAAAGCTCATTCTAGTTTAAAACTGATCCTGAACCGGGATTCAGCTCATCTGTTTATCGCGGGACAAAAAACTGCAAGGTATCCGCAGTGGAATCCTCTTTCTCATCTTCTTCAGCAGTCACATTTACATTTTGGACATTGATGACTGGTTCGGTGGCAGGAACGCTGGGCTCCTGTGATAGCGGCCTGTTGCGTGCCACTGGAAGCCATAAGCGCGATGGGTATTGCTGATTGTGATAAAGCAGTTCTGTTTCTTCAGTAGTGTTCAGGGATCCATCATTTACAGGTTTTATTTCCATTACTATTCGATTGCCAGCACTAAAGCGAAAGGCGCTTTCACGCAATGCTATATCCAGTCGGTAAATTTGCCCTGGCTGCAATAACTGTTTTTCAGTAAGTGAATAAACCGGCGCATATTCACTTCCAAGCTGGTCATTCCGTGCTCTGGCTGAGGCTTTCAGTATGCCTCTGGTGATATTTACCTGGGCCCCGGGTTCAGTAATTTCTTCTGGCATTTCTTCAACGGGAGCAGGAGCCAGGAAGCTGGGTAAGCTGAGCAAAGGTTCTGCTGAAATTTCTGTCGAGATTTCTGGAGAGATCTCCTCGCGTAAAGTAACTTCAAATGCCATGTCGTTTGTCGTACTTGAGGCATACAGTTCCACCATTACAGAGCCGGCTATTTCGAGGTTTTCGGCAAGGGGAGGGGAAACAAAACGGATAATAGTGTCATTATTTTCTGAATTTTCATCCCTGACGAACGAACTGACAGGAACACCGTCAGTTCGTTGCTGACTGTCAAGTGAGGTGGCTAGAGATGTCGCGTCGGAGTTGCTGTCATCTGATGCATTGTTAAGGAACCAGGCTTCATGGGCAACATTGCCTGGCGGCCAGTTGCTTTCTGGTTTGACACTATTTTGTCCATTAACGAAGTAACGAATTCGTGGCAGTTCAACAAATGCCAGACTTGAACTGCGCTCATTAAAACACCACTCATAATAAGGCAATAATTCTCTGGCAAGAAAGGTGGTGTCCTGATACTGAAGGAACTTGTCATTTGCTTTACTGATGAGGATTTTGTTGACCACATTGAGTTTGTCCAGAGCTTTGAAAGTCCCTTTCAAATCGGGTACAGCGTCGTCCGTACTCCAGTTGTTTAGAGCAAATACCGGGACGTTAATTTGTGCTACGTTTTCCAGGCTACTGCGTATGCGCCAGTAGTCGTCATCTTGCTGATGATTTAGCTGCTCAAGGCGGAGATCGTAATTAACCAGTCTGGGCGCTTCGGAAGAATAGGCATTGGCCAGTCTCACATTCTTGTCATACCAGTAATTAATAAAAGAATTGTTGGACAGGCCGCCGGGATAAATCCAGTCACGGAAAGGATCCAGACTGCCATTTATTGGTGCAATGCATTCCAGATGTGGTGGATTCTGAATAGCCATTTGCCATTGGCTCGTAGCGTAGTAGCCAGCTCCGGTGCCTGCCACTTGTCCGTCAGACCAGGCTTGCTCTGCTATCCACTCGACGATCTCATAATGATCCTGCTGCTCTGCTCTGGAAAAAAAGGAAAAATCACCGCCGGATGACCCGGTACCGCGGACATTTGCTACGACAACGTTATAGCCCTGGCTGACAAACCAGGCAATATTTCCGGCTTCAGTGCCAAGGTCATAAAGCATTTCTGCGGAATGGGGGTATGGACCTGCTGCATAGAGCGTTGGGTGCGGGTTCTCGTCATTTGGCCGATAAATGTCCATGGCAATGAGCGTGTCATCACGCATGGTAGTAGTTATATTCTGGCGGGTGAGAATGACTCCGTATAGAGTAGCGATCTCTTCAAATTGAGTTGGCTCGGTTGCAGGGATGTCTTCCTGAGCGGATAGTTTGCTGGAATAGAGAAGGCCGGCCGTTAGTAGCAGAGTGAAAAAAAGTTGAGGTGACCGGGCAAGTAAATGACCAGCAGGTTCAATTATCAGGCAAGCAGCACTCTTCATTGCCTGAAATCGGACATAATTCCTGGAAAGTCCAGTTGCAAAAACGAGAAACAATTTCAAATATTTCCTGAAAAAACGCAGATCAGTACAAAATAATCGCGAATACGGGTTCGGCACCATCAATTGTGAAAGAATTATACCCTTAAATATCAAGGGAGGCTCAGAATATCTAGGTGCCCTCTGATGCTAAATCACACAATATGAAGTGTTGATCTAGACTTTACATTCTATATTCTCAGGAATATTTCCCGAAACCTGCATTTAGGTCAATAAAACATGGTATTTATTGAATCAATTCTGGTTAGAGTAATTACTTTGTACTAGAATGCGCCCCTTATCGAATTAGCCAACTGCTGGTTTCAAGAAAACCAGTGTCCACATCACAAAATTTTCTGATATTTTGAGGTAAGAAAACCATTATGGCCAGACCAGTAGAATTTGAAAAAGATAGCGTCCTTACAAATGCAATGGAACAGTTCTGGAAGGAAGGGTACGAAGCAAGCTCTGTACAAAAGTTACTTGATGCTACTGATATTAACCGCGGCACGCTCTATAACTCTTTTGGCGATAAAGAAACTTTCTTTCTCTCCTGCGTAGAGAAATACAATGAGCTGGTGAAAGCAGATATCGACGCAACTCTTGGTAACGGCAAGCTTAATCCATTGAAGGCTATTGAAGCTTATTTTGATAAAGCCATTATTTCAGCCCCTAACAAGCAACGTGTTCTGGGTTGCCTGCTGGTCAATTCTGTTTGCGAAAGTATTAACTGGGATAAAGACATCCAAAAGATTGTAAAAAGCTCATTGAATGTCGTTCGCAAGTCCCTGCTAGCCAGGACCAAGGAGCTCGAAAAAGGCCGGCTTCTGACCCGTGGTGTGAAAGCTGATATGGCTGCCGATATCCTGATGAATCTATACTCCGGGCTCAGAGTGAGTGCCCGTAATGGAAAAGGTCCGCGTCAACTGGCAGATCAGCTTGCTTTCACTTTAAACTCTATTAAGAAATAATGTTAATAAACAATAAGTTATAATTTATAAAAGAGGGCGAAAGCCCTCTTTTTTTGTCTATGCTTTGAGCTTGGTTACGTGGCGCTTAGATGGTGTTGTGCTAGGCACCGAAGGTGATATACTCGCCTATCCCGAAAGGGGCGGAAATTTGGAAAATAAGCGCTGTATAGAAGCACTATTTAGTAAGAGCAGTAAGAGCAGTAAGAGCACTATTAGCACTTTATTAGCACTTTTTTGCCTCAGCTTTGTAGATTTCCATCTAGACCGAAAATCGGTTGAACGTTTAAGTCTGCCTTATAGCTTAAAGACCATTCATAGCAGACGTATAAAAAGACTCTTAAACAGACTCTTAAACAGACATTTATTATAAATAGCAGACAAGTCACAACAGACAAGTCAAAAAGACAAGATTTTGTGGGGTAATTAATGAAAACAGTCGGTGGTGCAGCTAACAAGAGAAATAGAGACGAAACCAATATTGATCTGACACCAATGCTGGATGTGGTATTCATTCTATTGATTTTCTTTGTGGTAACAGCCTCTTTCCTGAAAGAGAATGCCATGGAAATTGAAGGCCAGGATCCTAATAACAATCCTCCGCCTCCTTCTAATGACCAGCCTCAGAATGTATTGATTCAGATAGATTCTCGTAACCAGATTTTCTTCAACCAGGAACGTATTGATATTTCTGCGATTCGTGCCAGGGTTGCCTCGGCTCGTGCAGAAAACCCTTCTGCATCGGTGATTATTCGTCCTGACAAGCAGTCCAGCGCGAATTCCTTAGTAGAAGCGATGAATTCAGCAAGAGAAGCCGGGGTGCAGACGATTTCCGTAATGGAATAAGGCATTTCTCAATAGCATTCATTGAATTTCACAGCCCGGGTAAATCCCGGGCTGTTTGGTTTAGGGGAATCTGAATTCCAGACCTTATAATCAGACGTATTATACTTTTTTACTATTCACTAAAATTGGAGGGGAGCAGCAATGGCACTGGTAATTTTGATTATTATTCTTGCATTGATGGAGTATATGGCTTTTTCATTTCAGGTCGGCATGGCTCGAGGTAAATATGGGGTTAAGGCTCCAGCCGTATCAGGGCATCCCGAATTCGATAAATATTTCCGGGTTCAGCAGAATACCCTGGAACAGTTAATTGTCTTTATACCGGCAATACTGGCTTTTTCCTGGTCGGCTGAAAATATTGGCTGGCCCGGCTATTACATCGCTTCAGGACTTGGTGTTATCTGGCTGATTGGTCGTTTTATTTACGCCATCAGTTATGTCAATGATCCGGCTAAACGTGGTCTCGGCTTTATGATGAATTTCTTCCCCTCAGTACTGATGATGCTTGGCACCCTGGTTTGTATTTTCATGTCACTGATCTGATTGATTCAGGTTTAAAAACTTATGGAAAGCCTTTGGCAGGATAAAGACGCTGCAGCGATTCTGGGTGAAGATTTACCCATGCGGGTTTACACCTCCCGTTTGCTAGGACAGGATGCAGATCTTGTGCTTCACGGCGGTGGCAATACCTCGGTAAAAAGTATATCTGTTGATATTTTTGGCAGAGAGCGGGACACCCTGTACGTCAAGGGCTCCGGCTGGGACCTGCGTACCATTGAAGCCGCCGGCTTTTCGCCTTGTGATCTTGCCTATCTGCAGGAGCTGGCGACTCTTGAGAAGATGACTGACAGCGACATGATGCAGCAGTTGCGTCTGTCCCTGCTGGACCCTGAAGCACCAACGCCTTCAGTTGAAGCTATCCTGCATGCCAATATCCCCTTTAAATATGTCGATCATACCCATACAGATGCAGTGGTTGCTGTCAGTAATACGCCTGAAGGTGAAAGTATTCTCAAAGGCATCTTTGGTAACGAGGTGTTAATCCTGCCTTATATCATGCCCGGTTTTGTTCTGGCCCGGCAGGTATATCAACAAATAAAAGATCTCGACTGGACAACAATCCAGGGCATTTTTCTTATGCATCATGGCCTGTTCACCTTCAATGATAATGCGCAAGGTAGTTATGAAGCCATGATCGCGCTGGTATCAAGGGTTGAAGATTACCTTGCTGACAAGGCAGTGCTGGATAATCAGGCCAAGGCAGTTTTTCAGCCTGCTGACCTTGATCTTCTGACTCTTGCCAGTACCCGCAAGCAGGTATCAGCTCTCGCTGGCCGCGCAATGCTTGCCTGTCTGGACTGCAGTGATTTCTCAGCAGGTTATGCGTCACTGGATAATGTTGAGAGTATCGCAAGCAGGGGGCCAATCACGCCGGACCATACTATCCATACCAAGTGTATTCCGGCCCTGCTGAGCGACGATCCGCTAGAAAATATAAATAGCTATGCTGCCAGCTACCAGTCTTATTTTGAACGTCATGCCAAAGGGGATCTCACCTGTCTGGACCCGGCTCCACGTCTGGCTGTCTGGAAAGGCAAGGGCGTAATAAGTTATGGGCAGAATGTAAAACGCCTTCAGGTTATTTCTGATATCAGTGCGCACACCATCAAGGCTATTCAATGGGGTGAAGCACTGGGTGGCTGGCAGGCTTTGCCGGAAAAGGATCTGTTCGAGGTGGAATACTGGGAATTGGAACAGGCTAAATTGAAAAAGGGCGGTAACTCGCCTGATCTGGAAGGCAGGGTTGCGCTGGTTAGTGGTGCTGCCTCGGGGATTGGAAAAGCCTGTGTAGAAGAACTGGTCAATGCGGGCGCTTGTGTAATAGCGCTGGATATCAATCCGGAAATTGGCAGTTTGTTTTCCTCTGCACAGGTGCTGGGATTAGTTTGTGATGTGACTGATGACCATGCTGTCAGTAAAGCTATTCGACAAGGAATACTCGGTTTTGGTGGACTGGATTTTCTGATCAGTAATGCAGGGTGCTTTACAGCCAGTGAGCCATTGTCGGCAATCTCCGATGACAACTGGCAGATCAGTATAGAGCTGAACCTGAGTTCTCACATGAAACTTATGCGGGCAACTTTACCTTATCTGAAACTGGGACTGGACCCGGCTATAGTAGTTATTGCATCAAAAAATGTGCCTGCCCCTGGCCCTGGAGCGGGCGCCTATTCAGCAGCCAAAGCCGGTTTAACCCAGCTGGCTCGTGTTGCAGCGCTGGAACTTGGTGAAGCCGGAATCCGGGTTAATGTGCTTCACCCCAATGCAGTTTTTGATACCGCTGTCTGGGATGAGGAGACACTTACCAAACGGGCACAACATTATGGATTGAGCGTGGCTGAATATAAGGAAAACAATGTGCTGAAAAAACAGGTGACCAGTAAAGATGTGGCGATCATGGCACGCCTGTTTGTCAGTCTTGATACCGCCTGTACTACTGGTGCCCAGATAGCTGTTGATGGTGGTAATGATCGGGTTATTTGAAAAACAGCGTTACAAGGTACAAGGTGCAAGTGAAAAGCTTGTAGGAGGGGTTTTAACCCCGAATGAATTCAAAGATAAAAATGGAAAGTATGTAGATCGGAAAAGGGCGCAGCCCGTCATCCGACATGGCGGACATCGTCTGCCTGGTGAATCATATTCAACTTAAGTTAAAAGTATGTAGGAGGGGTTTTAACCCCGAATGAATTCAAAGATAAAAGTGGAAAGTGGAAAGCGGAAAGCGGAAAGCGGAAAGTGAAAATTGAAAAGATAAAAGCATGCTTTGAAAAGGTTTCATGCTAGCCACAAGCTCACCAATATCCTTTATCTTTTTTCCTTTTTCAAAAATACTAGAAAGTATCCAGGCATGAGTGAATGTAATTAAATATGAAAGTCGAAGGCATTCCCTATCGCAGTATCTGGTTTGATGAAACTGATTCCTCAGTCAAGGTCATTGATCAGACACGGCTGCCGCATTTTTTTGAAATTCTGACACTTTCCACGCTGCATGATACCTGTCACGCCATTCGCACCATGCAGGTAAGGGGGGCTCCGCTGATAGGGGCAGCTGCGGCATTTGGTCTCTATTTATCGATTAAACAGGGTGAGTTGGCTCCTGAAAAAGCGGGACAACTATTGATTCAGACCAGACCTACAGCGGTGAATCTGCAATGGGCAGTGGATCGTGTGCTGGCAGCCATTGCCAGTGAACAGGATAAAGAGCAACAAATACATCAGGCACTTTTAACAGCCCTGGCGATTTGCGAGGAGGATGTCAGTAACTGCACCGCAATCGGGCAGCATGGCGTAGAAATAATTCGCGAAATGGCAAAGGGTAGAACAGGCCCGGTAAATATCCTGACTCACTGCAATGCGGGTTGGCTCGCTACTGTAGATAGAGGTACAGCCATGGCACCTGTTTATCAGGCCTGGGAAGAGGGCATTGATGTCCATGTTTGGGTAGATGAAACGCGACCAAGAAACCAGGGTGCCAGTATTACCGCCTGGGAGCTGGGCAAGCTGGCTATCCCTCATACGGTAATCAGCGACAACACCGGTGGCCACCTGATGCAATCCGGGCAAGTGGATCTTTGTCTGGTGGGCAGTGATCGCACTACTTTTCGCGGCAACGTCTGCAATAAAATAGGCACTTATCTAAAAGCGCTGGCGGCCTTTGATAACAACATCCCTTTTTATGCAGCCGTGCCTATATCCAGCATTGATTGGGAGTCAGATGATATTCCCATTGAAGAGCGCGATAGTGGAGAAATTAGCTCAATCCAGGGTCTAAATACACAGGGATTGCTCGATACAGTAAGATTAACCCCTGCAGGCAGCCCGGCGCTCAATATAGCCTTTGATATAACGCCGGCCCGATTGGTATCAGGGCTGATCACTGAACAAGGCATAGTGTCTGCAGACGAGAGTGGCTTGCAGAAGTTAAGAAGATCACCCGAAATTTAATGAGCATTAAAAAGCAGGAAAACATGCAGCAAAGAATACAAAACAAAGGGCTTGAAAAAGGGCTTAAATTTCACGGCCTGGTCTTGCTCCTGGCCAGCCTTGTGCTTAGTGTTTCTCAAATCCAGGCAGCAGGGGATATCCCGGTTTATGGCATTGAAATTGTAAATACCTGGCCACATGATCCGGCGGCTTTTACCCAGGGGCTCACCTGGTATGATGACATGCTGTATGAAGGCACCGGTCGCAATGGTCAGTCCAGTCTGCGCATGGTTGATCTGGAAAGTGGTGAATTACTGAAGCGTGAAAATCTCAACAGTCGCTATTTTGGCGAGGGTATCGCCATCCATGAAGGCAAGATTTATCAATTAACCTGGCGTTCGCACATTGGCTTTGTCTATGACCTTGAAAGTTTTAAACAGGAAAAAACCTTTTTCCTGGCGGGAGAAGGATGGGGCATTACCAATAATGAGGATTCACTCATTGTCAGTGATGGTAGTGCCAATCTTCGATTTCTTGATCCGGATACCCTGCAGGAAAAAAGCCGAGTAGAAGTGACCTTGAGTGGTCGACCGGTACAAAATATCAATGAACTGGAATTTATTAATGGGGAAATCTGGGCCAACCTCTGGTATCAGGACGTAATTTTGAGAATCGACCCTGAAACAGGCTATGTCACCAGTATTGTGGATCTCAATGGCTTATATCCGCAGCGCAATTCAAGGGATGAAGTGCTCAACGGAATTGCCTGGGATGAGGCGGGACAGCGCCTCTTTGTCACCGGAAAACTATGGTCTGCCTTGTACGAGATAAAAGTTCTGGAATGAGCTGCTTACAAAAGCACATTATCCTGAAAAGCAGAAGCAGGGGTTTCCATCTGGTAACCCATGAAATTCTTGAGCAATTACCCGAGCTACAGAATTTCAATTGCGGGCTGGCACATTTCTTTCTTCAGCACACTTCTGCATCGCTCAGTATTAATGAAAATGCGGACTCTTCTGTCCTCGATGACCTTGAAAAGCATATGAATGTCATGGTGCCCGAAAATGCACCTTATTATGTCCATACCTATGAAGGCAGTGATGATATGCCTGCTCATATCAAAAGTACTTTGGCAGGGTGTGAAGTCACCATTCCAATTAATAAAGGCAAATTGTTTTTGGGAACATGGCA
>Ga0233432_10001706_pt1 | contig 20988 bp, 17 predicted proteins | sample SI_122_August201_6_FD_179870 | JGI IMG/M metagenome (GOLD analysis project Ga0233432, IMG submission 179870) | Seawater microbial communities from Saanich Inlet, British Columbia, Canada - SI_122_August2016_10_MG | ecosystem: Environmental > Aquatic > Marine > Inlet | place: Canada: British... | reverse complement strand
ACTTAGCCAGGTTATTTCCCAATTTAACCCCGAAAGACTCCTCTTTCTGGGTGATTTATTTCATAGTGAAACCAATAGTGAATGGGATGATTTCGAGCAATGGCGCAGACAATACTCTTCTTTATCCATGACCTTACTATTGGGTAATCACGAACTATACTCAGCTCATAAATACGAGGATTTAGGTCTGCAGGTCCTGTCTCATCTAGATTTGAAAAATATTCGTTTCCTTCACGATAAAGAGGCTCCCATCACCCCCGATCTTGGGACTCAATCATCAACCCAACCCTCTGTTTACAAACCCGAAAATAATACCCCACAAATTGACCCAATGAATTCGAACCCGATTAAAGGATGGATTAGTGGACACCTGCATCCGGGTATAAAAATACAGGGTAAAGGCAGACAGCGAATTATTTTACCTTGCTTTGTTCAATACACAGCCCAACTGGTTTTACCTGCATTTGGAACGTTTACCGGCCTGCATTTAATTACTAGTAAAACGCCCAAAATCATTGCGATTGCAGAAAATGAGCTCATACAAGTTCGCCAAGCCACCTAACGATTCTACCATGTCTACATTCAACCATATTCACCTAAGCCGAATTCTTACGCCACTTCTCTTCTGTTTTTTAATTGGGGTACCCACCTGGGTTATGGCGCAAAATGGTCAGCAAGATCCACTCTGGTGGCAACAACAGTCGCTCCGACTCCAACAAAATGGAATGCTCATCTTAGGTTCTTGGGCTGGATTAAATCTACTTACAGGAGGCTTGGGTTATGCTAGAACTGATGGTTCTAGATCTTACTTTCACCAAATGAATGCCGCTTGGAATACAGTTAATGCAGGTATTGCCTACTTTGGGTATAAAGGAACCCTTACCAACACCAGTGTTACCGCTGCAGAAATACTGCATGACATGAACCGCTTTGACACAATTCTATTGGTTAATGCAGGCTTAGATGTTCTATACATAAGTGGGGGTGCATGGTTGGCCTATCGCGGTTACAAACTGGGCAAAGAACGTTGGAAGGGGTACGGCCAAGCCATCATTTTACAGGGTAGCTTTCTAATGGCTTTTGATCTCCTGCTGTATGCAAGTCATACAAAGCTCAGCAAGCAATTATCATCCTTTCAAGGAGAATATTTGACTTGGCACTGGTCACTTCAACCCTCGCAAATGCATCATCCATGGATAGATCATACCTATACTATGGCGGCCGGCTGGTCTGAAACATTAGCACACTCTTTACCAGTCTTACAAATTCAATTACTTTTTTGAGTACTGGAGGTAGCAATCATGCAAGGCCTGAATAATCCTAGTTTTTCTGGTCCTCGCACTGGCATAGCTTAACTGAAATTGTTGTTCAATCTCACTGTTCGATGCATCCGGCTGGGCTAACAAAAACTCAATTAACCTTCTATTGAGCTCGTTCAACCCTTGGATACAATCATTCAAAATACGCATTCGCTCCTTACTAAGCAGATGATGAAGGGCGTGCTCGTGATCGGGAACTAATTGCTCATCTAACTCTACCGTCTGCATTCTGCGTTGGTTTTCATCCTTAACCAAATGAAAAAACTGGTTTTTACAGCTAATCATGCAGTAGGACAACAGACTCTTTGAATCCCGAATGGCGTCATCATTTATTTTTTTGATTACTCTCTTCATCACCGTTTGAACAATATCTTTAGCTAATTCGGTATCACAATCATAGACCACTCTCAAATACATTTCCAAACGATCGTATAATTGCAATAGAAGTGCATTAATTCGTCGCTCATCATTCTCTATAAACGCTTGAATTAACGCTGAAAAATCATCTTTGTTTTGCGCCACGCAACCCTAAGCTCCTTACTACACCCTAATGTTATCCCATAAAATATTGTCGAAGGTTATCCAAATAGAACAATCTCCTGTGACAGTATAAGATAAATTCCATGTTCAAAAAAATTATGTAACAAATCACCATGTGTTGAATCCTTATTGGTAGAACAAACACAAAAAATACTTACATACAGTAAATAATTAGGGTTAAACCAATGAAAACACGTAAGAACATCTTCTTCATTTTAGCACTTTCTGCAATTGCTTTCGCCTGTGCACCTATTCAAACAAGTACAATAATAGCCGCAGTAGCGCCGAGTAATGATCAAGAAGTATTACTTTCAACCCAAGAAACTGAGTTCGATATTATTTATAAACCAATTGTTCACCGACCAGATTAGTAAGATTATATTGGGTCACAACCTTTATACATGTTATCATATATAAGTCGATTAGGTGATATAGGATTACAAAATAATGACATTTAGAGGCTTCAAAATGTTATTTTGAAGCTTAGCGTTACACAAACGGCACAAAATGCAGCCACTCCTTCAGAAGCTTAAAAATAAAGCGCCTTTCTTTACTATACTCACTAAATCTGTTCTACTGCTACTGTTTACGCCAAGGGCAGTAGCAGGTGCAGTAACCAGTAGGGAACCGGATATGAGTACTTCTTTCACATTAGCAAAATGAACCATTTCCTCGTACATGCTGGCATCTTCAATCAAATAAGCCCACAAATCGTGTTCTTCTTGAGGACTTAGTTGCCCTTCTAAATAGGCAATTAGAACCTGCTCTCTCTCTTTTTTGTCCTGTTTATCTTTAAGTGGCAATTTGCTTTCCATATTTTTTATCTCAGAATCCTACTCAACCTAGAATGTATATCCTACTATCCTATAGTAAGGATGCAAAATAACCCGATTTGTTACACTACTTTTTGAATTTCTTTAATGTTTTTTGTGTTAACGCAATTGTAAAGGATATCACTTAGTAGTTCACATACTAGACGCCGTCAGAATTTACACTTAACACCACACTTATATCTATTCACTATGAAGACTCAATCCCCTTGCTTTGCTGGTAAATCAATTCTAAGTCTAATGAGTATAGCACTGCTTTTTTGGTCTTGTTCTAGCCCCTCATCCACCACTTTAACTATTGAGGTAGATTATCTGGGTGATGCAACCCTCCACCTAGAAGAAGTTCCACTACATTACAAATACTCAGAGAAGACTACACTCCAGGGTAATCAAAACGGCAATACCTTCACCTTTGAGCTGCCAAGCCTATCAACCAGTGGCAAAACGGATACTGGCTCAAACAACACCTCTACCCTATGGTATCATGTACGTATTCAAGATCAATTTTTCCCCCTTGCTATACCAACTCACTCATCAGATCAGCCCAAAGCCATCAACATACAAGTACAGCGAGCGGCTTTCCCAAAAGGCTTAACCATAACTGACCAAAATGAACAACCTTTACCGGCCTACGAAAACTTCCTGCGTTACCAAGAAGAGGTGGCCACGCTAGACCAGGCTATCTCACAGCAAGAAAGTGTTTTTACCAAAGGGGACGTGGCATCCATGCTTGAATTAAGCCAGCAAAAAATGGACCTCGCTGAGCGGCTGTTATCCAATGGTCTATATCAGAGTTGGTGGTATCGGGTTCAAGGTGAACATTTGGTTCGTGAAATTCGAGCGATTGAGTTTCTGCAGCGCTTTAAAGGGCTACCAAACGCGGACAAACTTCGTGATTCATTATTGACCCAAGCCCAGGAGGATGGCCTATTCCAGCTAGATCATTTGATAGCTCAACGAGCGGGTGTGCGTGACTATACTCATTTTTATTCTCGCACATTTGCCTTATACGATTCGGTTATCCAACAGTACGGTGAGCTTATGGAATACGACATAAAGCGCCTAGCCTATTCTGCCTTGGATCGCCGCAGACTCGAAGTGATCGATTACATTCAGGATGATCAAGCACGCGCATATGCGCAATTATTTTTAGTAGCCGAGCGATTGGGTGAAGTAGCATTGGATATTTCGGAACCAAGTTATCAGAAGTATCAGAATTCATACAATGATCGTTATCCAGCCTACACCAACTTTTTAAAAGATTTTTATGAAGCTATCCGAGCGGCCTCTCCTGGTAACCCAGCTATACCCTTTCGACTATTCGATCGCGATGGTAAGGCCTATGAACTAAGTAATTTTGCAGGAAAATATGTGCTCTTAGACTTTTGGGCTGGATGGTGTCAGCCCTGTTTAGATGAATTTGAAGATATGCGCCGGATATATGCGCGATTTGATCGTGACGATTTTGAAATTTTAGCGATTTCTACCGAAGTGGATAGCACAACATGGATTCGAGATATCGAACGATTCCAAAATCCATGGATCCAAGTGTATGGTGGTGATGGTTTCGAACAAGCCACCTTCAAAGGATACAGAGGTGGAGGAATCCCCTTTTATATTTTGTTGAATCCGGAAGGAGAAATTGAGCGTTACAATGATATACGTCCAACATTCAACCTAGAAAAAGTACTCGAAGATCGTATCGATTCTAACTAGCAGATAACTGCGAAGCTCAATACATTACTACCAAACTATTGTATAGAATCCCAATGTATTGACCCTCAAAAAATGACCCTAACCCAACTATCGTACATAGTAGCTGTAGATAAATATCGGCATTTTGCCACCGCGGCTCAGCACATTTACATTACCCAGCCAACTCTTAGTATGCAAATTCAAAAATTAGAGGAAGAGTTGGGAGTTATCCTATTTGACCGATCTAAGACCCCTGTAGTTCCAACCGAAAAGGGGATTAAAATTATTGAAGAAGCCAAAGCCATTCTAAGCGGGGCTCGGCACATAGAAGATTTGGCCTCGCACTCTGAAAAAGGCTTACGCGGTAGCTTTAAAGTTGGCATTATCCCAACCGTAGCTCCCTATCTAGTACCTTTGTTCTTAAAGCCTTTTATGGAACGACTTCCAGAGGTTGAATTGGTGTTTCATGAGGCCTTAACCGCTGATATACTAACTGCTCTGAACGAAGATGAATTAGATATAGGTATTATTGGATCCAGTAGCGGTCAACAATTCTTTGAGCAGACCTTATATTTAGAACCTTTCCAGGCATATGTATCTGTTTCTCATCCTTTAGCTGTCAAAGAAAAGTTACGTATTGACGATTTATATGCCCAGGAACTATGGCTCTTAAATGAAGGACATTGTTTTCGCGACCAAGCATTAAAACTGTGTAAAAAAGATACTCAGCGCTTTAAAAGCAATAGCATCCAATTCGAAAGTGGCAATCTAGAAACCTTAAAGAAACTAGTAGAACAAGATTTTGGTATGACCTTACTACCCTACCTTTCTCTGCAAAGCTATCATCCACAGTGTGCTAATGGAGTCATCAAAACCTTTCAGGAACCTGTTCCCAAAAGAAAAATACGGCTGGTACACGCTCGAGCATATCTTAAAGAGCATCACATTCGTGCGTTGCATGAATGTATACAAGAATGTCTTCCCGAGGAACTAAAGGGTATTGAAGAGGAAAACCTAGTTCATTAGTATGTGTACCCATCCACACATATTGCCACTGAAAAACTCTACTCATCCATGCTAAAGATAAAAAAAGCACGGTATCATGGCATTAAACTTCCTGAATTATCTATTGGGTTGGATTATAGCGATATAGATGTTCAACACATCTTTGTTTCACATGCGCATGCCGATCACATCCCTAGAAATAGAAAGTCCTTACGAAAACAAACCAACTTAGCCATTTACGCTACCCCACCAACGGCTGCACTGATGAGACTTCGAGGTTTCAAAGAGAATATTATAGAGCTGCCTTTCTTCGAAACCTTGACCACCGATCTCTTTACTATGACCTTATACCCTGCCGGGCATATTCTTGGATCTGCAATGGCTTTTATTGAGTCAGGAGTTGGAAATATTTTATATACCGGTGACTGTAAAACACCCGCTTCCCCTGCAACCGAAGGGTTCGAGTTACCCAAGGACCGCCAAGTTGACCAACTCATCATAGAGGCTACTTTTGGTTTGCCCATTTACCGGTGGAAATCCAACGAGGAACTACAATCGGATTTGGTGAGTTTTGCACGCAAAGCCTTAGACGAGGGTTATACACCTATTTTTCTAGGCTACAACCTAGGTAAGGCTCAAGAAATAATGCATATGCTTAGGGGACTACCCGAAACCAAGCAAATTCATGGCGCCGGGTATCCACTGTGCGCAGTATATGAAGAGTATGGAATTGACCTAGGCCCATACGAACGCTACAATCGTGCTGGCTCAGAAGGGTGCCTGTTGTTTACTCCAAATTCTGGTTTAGAATCGGGTTTCGCAAGTCACATTAAGAAGAAAAAAATTGCCTATTGTAGTGGCTGGGCATCGCATGAAGCCAGAAGAACTCAAACCCAGGCTCACGCCTTAATCCCTTTAAGTGATCATTTAGACTACTTTGAACTCATTAACCTATGTGAACACCTTCAACCCAAACGTATCTACATTACCCATACACCCGATCCAAAGGTAGTTTTACATGAACTGCAGCAGAGAGATCTTGACGCAGTATACCTCGATATGATGCATGAGGAACTCGAATAAATGCAAAACAAGCAAGAGGCAGCAGATAACTTTGAGCTTTGGGCTAGGCTTGTCCAAGACATAGCCGAAACCAGAGGAAGCAATGCAAAAGTAGAGCTTTGTGTCAACTATTTTGCTCATTTAGCCCCTTCTGAGGTATCTTTAGCCTGCCAGTTTATGGGAGAAGGGGCCTTTTCCAATATCTCTGGCAAACGTGCTTCTGTAGGAGCTCGAACCATTGGGGTAGCCGCTGCCGATTATTGTGGAATCGACTATGATATTGTATTTAAAGCATGCCGAACAGCTAGCGGTAGTAGTACTGAAACCATTCAGCGTCTCTTCGAAAACCTTCCAGAAGCTCGCAAAAAAAATACCATACAGCATTGGAATCTAGCTCGTATTTCCGAACTGGCAGAAGAACTAGCCCAAACTCGTGAGCGAAAAGAAAAGCAGCGAATCCTAACGCGCGTTTGGGGTGGCTTATCGCCATTGGCAACCAAGTATTTTCTCAGATTACTTTCCCAAGGTTCTTTAAGAATAGGCTTTGAAAGTAGAAGTGTGCTTCAGGCGCTAGCTAGAAGTTCTCAAACAGATTACGAGCAACTGCGGTACGCACACATGCTTACAGGCAGCTTGGCAAAGACAGCCGAATTAGCTTGTACGAATCGTTTAGATAAAGCCCAATTCAAATTGTTTAACCCCATCTCCTTTATGCTTGCGGCTCCCTTACATTCCAGGTCAGTTGAGCATTGGCACGATTTCATAGCCGAAGAAAAATTTGATGGAATGCGTTGTCAGATTCACGCTCATGGCCCAAAGGTTGAACTATTTTCTCGTGATTTAAATGCTATAACAAATCAATTCCCAGAACTAGCTGAACTATTCAGAAAAAAAGAATTTCCCCCAACAGTTATAGATGGAGAAATCTGCGTATTCCGCAACCAAACCATTCAACCATTTCAAGAGCTTCAACAACGAATGGGGGTAAAAAAACCTTCTAGCGAGTTAATTACCAAATATCCTGTTGTATTTATTGGCTATGACTTATTATATCTAGACCAAAAGGAAATCGTATCACAATCATTAATAAATCGCAGAAGTAGTCTTGGTAAACTTGCAAAAAAATATGAATTCCCCATAAGCAAACAGCACTCTATTCACTCAAAAGATCAGGTTGATCAGTTATTTGAACAAGCCCTAGCTCACGGCAACGAAGGACTTATGCTCAAAGAAAAAAATGCCCCTTATTCTTTCGGTGAACGTAAAAATCATTGGCTAAAAGTAAAGCGACCTTCCGGCAGCATTGACACCGTAATCTTATACGCTCAAGCAGGTAGTGGAAAACGTGGGGGTAGTTATTCAGATTTCACCTTAGGCGTTTCCGTTAAAGATGATCCGCGTTATGAAGAAGAATTCATACCTATAGGTAAAGCGTATGGTGGGTATACGGATCAAGAATGGAAGGACCTTAATAAAGCCATAAAGGGTTGCATTATAGACCGTTTTGGTCCAACGGCACAATTACGACCTGAAATCGTTGTCGAACTCGAGTTTGAAGCTATTCAACCCAATTCGAGAACGAAGGCAAAATACACGCTGAGGTTTCCTAGATTTAAAGCAATTCGTTGGGACCTATCACCTAAGGATGTAGATAGTTTGGAACATGTAGAAATGCTGTTCAGGGAACATCAATCAAAAGAGCGTAGCCCTCAAAAAAGTAGCCGATCTTTTCTAATACCTGACTAACCCATCGAAGCGATCTACGTCCCAACTATCCCGTCTTTTTAACAAGTTTAACATCTCAAAGGAACCTATTAGCAAAGCTTTCTGGTTACGTCAACGTGCAAATCATACATAATAGGACCCATGTCAATAAAACCCCGTCGATTCACACAATTAGCCATTCTATCCTCCTTTCTTGCCCTTAATGGGTGGGCCTGTAGCTCATCTGACGCGAATACCGGATCCGGAACAGCGGCCTCAGCAGGTGTTATTCCCGCAGTAGAAGCAGTTCAGGCTCGATATGGATCACTTCCATTGGTAGAACGTTTCAGCGGAAATGTGCGAGCAGAAAACCAAGTTCCACTCTATGCTCAAATTAATGCCAAAGTCGCCGAAGTTTTGGCTGAAAACGGAGACTTTGTTATGAAAGGGCAAATTCTAGTTCGACTCGAAGATGAAACCTACCAACAGCAGCTAACCCAAGCAAAAGCAGGTTTACGCATAAATCAGGCTCGACTGAGACAAGCCGAGGCCGGTCTTTCACAACTCCAAGGGGAATTTAATCGCGAACAAAAATTAAACGAACAAAGCCTTAGCAGTGAAGTAAGAATAGAACAACTGCAAGCCGAACTAATTGGCTTAGAAGCCGACGTTGAACTTGCAAAAGCTCAAGTGGAACAGTCAGAAGCCTTGGTAGCGGAACGAGAAGAAACGTTAAGCAGAACCATCATTAGCGCCCCAATTTCTGGGACCATCGGCCAACGAAACGTTCAAATGGGTATGCAAGTAAGTCCTAATAATCCACTATTTCTTATTGGTGATTTAGATCGTTTACGCATCGAAGTGGTGCTAACCGAAAGTATGTTAAACACGATTTCCGTAGGTCAACGAGCCGATATTTTAGTACCCAATGGCCCAGATGGAACTCCTCAAATAATAGAAGCAACCCTTTCGCGTATCTCACCCTTTTTGAACGAAGTAACCAGAAGTACGGAAGCTGAAATTGACTTAAAAGACGCCAATGGACTCCTCCGGCCAGGAATGTTTATCCCGGTTGATGTACATTTTGGCGATAGTCAACAAGCTACCTTAATCCCGACATCTGCCCTATATACCAATCCTAATACCGGTACAGAAGGGGTTTATGTAGCCCCCAATGCAGGTAGCGAAATTCCTCTTTCCATCCAAGATGAAAGTTTAAGTCTTCCTACTGGCGTACAATTTATCCCCATCACCGTCCTAGCCCGAGGCCGCATGGAAGTTGGTGTCACAGGCATAGAAAGTGGGGACTGGATCATAAGCTTGGGGCAGGATTTACTCAGCGAAGGCCGCGAACAAGCCCGACTAAAAGCTGTGAGTTGGGATCATGTCACTAAACTACAGTCCATGCAACGTGAAGATCTATTAGAACAGGTTATGAAAGAGGCCTCAGATGCTAAGAACAATAAGCCCGAAACAACCGAATAATTCAAGCGAACCTTAGATAAACCTAGCATACATTCTCATGGCCATTACCGATACCTCCATTCAGCGCCCAATTGCCACCTCCATGGTGTTTCTAATTATCATTACCCTTGGAGTTTTAGGGTTTCGCTATCTACCAGTAGATCTTCTACCACCCATAGAATATCCCCAACTCACCGTCTCTACGGACTATGAAAACGTAGGACCTGAGGAAATGGAAAACATTATTACCGAACGTATAGAAAATGCATTAGCAGGCGTTCCTGGTGTAGAGCGTATGCGTTCTAGTTCAAACGAGGGGAACAGTAGAGTTACGCTAGAATTTGCACAAGGCGTAAACATAGATGCCGCTTCTAATGATGTACGAGCCGCATTGGATCGGGTCCGGGGTAGCCTTCCTGAAGAGGCGGAAGCTCCTCGAATTTGGAAATTTGACCCAAATAACTTCCCTATTGTTATTGTGGGTGCAAACTCCGATATGAACCTATCGGACTTAACCCTAACCCTCGAACGAGAGATCACTCGTCGATTCGAGCAAATTAACGGGGTGGGATCCATCGATATCTGGGGGGGTATCAATCGCCAGATCAAAGTGGATATTAAGCGAGACCGACTCATTGCCAGTGGCCTATCCACCCAACAAGTTCAACAGGCCATTTCCCGTGAAAACACGAACCTACCTGGTGGAAACGTCAATTCTGGGACCCAACGACTCTACGTAAGAACCCTTGGAGAATACGAAAATATAGATGAAATACGACGTACTGTAATCACCACCATAGATGGTAAACCCATTCGAGTGGGTGATGTAGCAGAGGTAAGTTTTGGGTATCAGGATTTAGACCGACTCGTAACCATCGATCAAAAACCAATGGTTCGTTTTGGAATCCGTAAACAAACCGGCGCAAATACGGTTGCCGTTGCTGAGGAAATTCGTAAAGAAGTAGAACGAATAAATGCCGAGAGAAATGACCTCGATTTATTTGTCACTACAGATCAAAGTACCTTTATTCAAGATTCCATTGACAATGTTCAAAACTCCGCAGTTTGGGGAGCCTTATTGGCCGTATTTGTACTTTATGTATTCTTTCGGAACGGTTCATCGACCTTTATCATCGCCGTAGCCATTCCTATTTCTATCATAGCTACCTTTGGACTACTCTACTTCAGTAATCTCACCCTCAATCAAATGAGTTTTGGAGGACTTGCCCTTGGGGTTGGCCTGATTGTAGATAATGCCATTGTTGTATTGGAAAACATCATTCGACTACGCGAAGAAGAGAATAAAGAAGCCAAAATAAGCGCCCTTATCGGGACCAAACAAGTGGCAGGTGCCATTATCGCCTCTACCTTGACTACTACCGTTATTTTCCTGCCAGTCATCTTCATGCAGACCATTTCAGGCTTATTATTTCAGCAACTCGCCTTGGTCGTCGTATTTGCTTTACTATGTTCTCTGCTGGTTGCCCTCACGCTGGTTCCCATGTTAGCATCTCGTTTCCTTACCATTACAACGTCCAATGAGCAACAAGGCTCATGGTCGTTTTTTGCATACCTTCAGCGATTTTTTAACCGCTTAGAATCGAAATATGCTGTCTTACTTCGTTTTAGTCTTACCAAAAGCCGCTGGGTATTCAGTATTACCCTTGTTTTGGTAACAGCCAGTGTATTTCTCTTCCCACAGATACCGGTAGAATTAGCCCCACAAACCGACGCCGATGAGATTGATATTGATCTTCAGATGGCCGACGGAACCAACATTACTGTTCAAAATTATTACTTACAAAAACTTGAAGATATTGTTCTTGAGGTATTACCCACGGACGATGTGAAAAATGTTACCACTGAGGTCCGAGATGGACGGGCCGAAGTAGAAATTGCCATGGTTTCTGCGGATAAGCGAAAAAGTAAAACCTCTGAAATAGCCGAAGAGCTCCGCCAAAAATTAGAAGGACAAATCCCTGGTGCAGATATTCGAGTAAGTGCTCAATCCGGTCTTTGGATTCTTAGGCGAATTTTTGGTAGTGGAGGTGGAACCGAGGCCGTGCAAGTACAATTACGAGGCTACGACATTGAGCAATCCTATGAAATCGCCCAACGACTACGATTAGAAATAGAAAGGATCCCTGGAATCACTGGAGCACGCGTTGACCGTAGTGAAGGCCGGCCCGAACAGCGAATTGCATTTGATCGAGATAAAATTGCAGATTTGGGTCTAAGTGTAAATGAAGTAGCTAGTATTATTCAAACCAATATTGGGGGCAGCCAAGCTGGTAGTTTTCGAGATGGTGGGGATGAGTATCCTATTATTGTCCGGCTTCGTCCGCAGGACAGGCTTAGTACGCAAGACTTAGAAAATATATCCATACGTACCCCCGAAGGACAGGTACTGCCCGTTAGTTCGGTTATCAAAAAAGAAACCGGGCGTGGTCCTACAGGAATTAACCGAATAGATGGACAACGAGTAACGAATATAACCGCTAATTTAGAGCCGGGCATAGCCTTGGGCGATGCAGTAGAAATGGTCCGCGCCCAACTACTAAATACGGACTTACCTGCCGGTTTTAGTATTGTATTCGGCGGGGAATACGAGGAGCAACAAAAAGCTGCAGCTGATTTTCAGCTATCCATACTAATGGCCTTAATACTTATATATATGGTAATGGCTGGTCAATTCGAACGCTTTTTTGATCCCATCGTGGTCATGTTTTCCGTTCCATTAGCGATCATTGGAGTAGTACCAACTTTGCTACTCACAGGTACCACCATCAACATTCAAAGTCTAATGGGTATGATTATGCTCATAGGTATTGTGGTTAATAATGCCATTGTACTCGTCGATTATATAAATCTTATGCGTCGTGAAAAAGGCTTAGAACTAACTCAAGCTGTTATTGAAGCAGGCCGTTTACGTCTGCGTCCAATTCTCATGACCACGCTTACCACTGTACTTGGGCTCTTACCCTTATCTTTTGGACTTGGGGCAGGTGCCGAAATTCAAGCATCCCTAGCTCGCGTCGTAATAGGTGGGCTCACTGCCTCAACTCTGGTAACCCTTGTGTTTATTCCTGTGGTATACATAAACACAACCAAACTACTTGAAAAAATACAAGCTAGAATAACTTTCCCATGGCAAACTGATCAAGATACTGATGTTGGTACCCGAGTTGCTGCGGAGATACCCGTAGAGCTAGCTAAATAATAAAAGCGAATCAAAATAAAGAACCTGAAAGTATCTTTTTTAATGAGATTTATCACAGCATATGAAAACACATTCTCATGCACTTTTCTCCTTTAGTATTTTGTTCAAAGGCTCAATTTTATGATCTTAAGATATGAGTGAATGGAGCCTAACTTCTACCCCGCCACATGACTGGTATTTATGCTTAGATGTGAGTTCATACTTTGATTTTGAACATGAACCCGAGCATATGTTCGAAACTGGATTTACCAGACCAGTACCTATTGGAAATCGAGATGCCATACTCACAATTCGGTTTAATGGGGATCCAGAGTCACCTGAATTCTATGTTAGCAGTAAAGAAACACTTACTTCTGAAGAAATCGGTACCGCTAACAAACATCTGAACAAGATTCTCGGCTTGGACATAGATCTCCGAAAATTGTATGATACAGCGGGGAATGATCCAGTTTTAGGGCCAAAACTAAGTGAATATTACGGGCTAAAGAGAATGACTCGAGCTACCTTATTCGAGGATATTCAGAATCGAATTGTCGAAATGCAGATGAATCACAAACCCACTGCAAAGAAAATGATGTACCGGATTCGTGAACAATATGGAACACTTCTAGATCATGATGGAGGTACCCTAGCGGCCTGGCCACGGCCTCATGAGCTCATGAAAGCGGATCCACAGAACATTCGAGCTCTAGGACCTACCTTACGAAAAGGACAATACCTCACCGGTTTGGCCCAGGATATTATGGCAGGTACAACCGATATGGATTGGTTAACCACCTGTGACCCTGTAACTGCCTATAACACTTTGGTCAAAATTAAAGGTATTGGTCCCACAGCAGCTCAAGATTTAATCATGATGCGGGGACGACCGGATGCTGTATTTCCTAGTAATAGAAAAAAAGACCAAGAAAAAGGTCTTCGAAGGTGGATTATTTGGAGCTATGGAGAAGATCCTGATACTACCACTGAAAATAGGTTTACAGAACTCATTAAGTCTTGGAAAGGCTACGAATCTGCTGCATTAGAATTTTTGTATTTAAACTACATTATGAAAGAAAAGGAACAGCGACAAAAGAAATCCTAACTAACATGGCCATACATGAATAAAGCGATCATTAACCATACATTTCACTTGTTACGATTCCCCATTTTTATACTATGTATGCTGCTTTTTACCACCAATAGCATACTGGCTCAAGATCCAGATCCCGTGTTACCCGCCCTCATTCCTGTTCCTAAAACTATGATGCCTACCGGTAATTCGTTTATCATTGAACAGGGTACTCCGATTATACTGCCAACCCAGCTAAAAGGGACCCCTATTCACAAAGCCCTTAATGAGCTCATGTATACCACAACCTGGCTGGATGGCGATTTTATTTTCTATGAAGGCTCTACCCCTTCCATAAACCAAGCTACATCTATTGATTCGGCCATTCTAGTGCTACTACACCGCCCTGAAAATCTACTTAACGATCCCGATCAGAAATATCTTGAACACGAAGAAGGGTACCGAATTCACGTGTCCCCTGAACAACTTAAACTAGAAGCCACTACAGAACATGGGCTCTTTAATGCCATAATGACTTTACGGCAATTACTACCGACCGAAGTAGAAAAAGAAGATCCATCAAGGGTAAGTAACAATATGGTATGGACGGTACCAGGTGTACGTATTGCTGATCATCCTCGCTTTCAATACCGAGGCTTACATTTAGATGTAGGGCGTCATTTTATGCCCGTTTCTTTTGTAAAACACTACATCGATTTATTGGCTATGCATAAAATGAATCGGTTTCATTGGCACTTGACCGAGGATCAAGGCTGGCGTATAGAAATTAAAGCCTATCCTAAATTGACCGAAATTGCTGCTTTCCGTGAGGAAACCTTGATTCGAAGATATGGCTCAAATACCTATGATAATCGCCCATACGGCGGTTTTTACACCCAAGAGGAAATTAAAGAAGTAGTTGCCTATGCGGCTGAAAACTATATTACCGTTATCCCCGAAATAGAAATGCCTGGCCATACCTCTGCGGTGCTTGCTGCCTACCCAGAATATGGTTGCCTCGATAAAGAATACAAAGTCCAGACAACTTGGGGGGTATTTGAAGATATTTTTTGTCCCTCAGAAGAAACTTTTGGCTTTTTGGAAGATGTTTTAGATGAAGTTATGGCCCTTTTCCCAGGAGAATATATCCACATTGGTGGGGATGAAGCGCCCAAAAAGCAATGGGAAGAAAGCGCATTAGCCCAAGAAGTGATTCGTCGCGAAGGCTTAAAAGACGAGCATGAACTCCAAAGCTACTTTATTACCCGCATCGAACAATACTTAAACAGTAAGGGACGACAAATAATAGGTTGGGACGAAATATTAGAGGGTGGACTAGCTCCTCGTGCTACCGTTATGTCTTGGCGAGGTGAACGAGGCGGTATTGAAGCAGCGAAAATGGGTCATGACGTTATCATGACCCCAGGTAACACCAATTATTTTGATCACTACCAGGGAACTATGTCGAATGAACCCTTGGCGATTTGTTGTTTTACCTCTGTTGAGGATGTCTACGGTTACGAACCAGTACCGGAAGCACTAAGCCAAGAAGAGGCCAAACACGTACTTGGAGCACAAGGCAATGTATGGACTGAATACATTCGCACCCCTGAAAAGGTCGAATATATGGCCTATCCCAGAGCTACTGCCTTATCGGAAGTACTCTGGTCGGATCCCTCTCAAAAAGATTGGTACAGCTTTTGGGCTCGCTTGCAAGATCATTTTGAACGACTAGACTATAGAGGAGTTAATTACGCCCCGCACTACGAAGGCCAGTTAAGCCCTCACGAATGAGTCTGGAAAACATATAGTAAAGAGTGAAAGGCAGCACACCAAAGAAAAAACCTTTTTCAATCCAGCCTAAATACTCCGAGCCAGTTGCCTCTAATACCAAATAGATAAGATAGGCTACGTAATAAAAAAGAAAAAGGAAGGCATCTTTTCGGTTTAGATCAAAACCTGCCAAAAATATAGGTACACATCCTACAGCCACGGCAATCATAAATGGCATGTCTAATATCAAGGCATTTCTAGAAACTTCCAGCACCCCTGGTGCCACTACAATTGTGAGACCAAGCGTTAAGAGTACGTTATATATATTGCTTCCCAATACATTTGCAACTGCAATATCTGCATTTCCTTTTCTGGCAGCAGACATAGATGTAGCCACTTCTGGCAGAGATGTGCCAATCGATACAATGGTTAAGCCTACTACTAATTCCGACATTCCTAATAGTTGAGCGATAGTCACCGCGCTTCCTACCATCCAATTGGCTCCTTGCACGATAAGAGCCAGGCCTGCCAGTAATATCCCAACATTTTTTGCATAAAACCAGGCTCCTGAGGCTAGTTGAACCTCATCTTCCTGTTCATACAATTCACTTATGTCCACTTTGTTCTTACGTACCTGTAAAAAAGTAAATAAGGAATAGGCCAGCAAACCCAATAACAAGATACCCCCATCCATTGGGGTAAGGACTCCGTCCAAAGCCAATATATACAGCCCAATGCTCATTGCAATTACAATGGGTACGTCAATGCGCACAATACGCTGTTTAATATGCAAAGGGGTAATAAGTCCGCTAATTCCTAAAATAAGTAAGATATTCGCAATATTAGATCCGATAATATTACCCAAGACCAAATCAGCGGAGTCATTCATTGCTGCTTTTAAACTAATGGCAAGTTCTGGAGCACCTGTAGCAAATGCCACTACAGTAAGTCCCATGACCATAGGAGAAACGCCCCACTTCAAGCCAAATCGATCGACCGCTTTTAAAAATAATTCCGCACCAAAAATGAGACCGGCTAGTCCTAAAACAAAAAGCAAAAGGGTCATAAGTAATCTAATTAAACAGTTGACTTAGGATAAATATACGAGTTTTCCTACACTCGTGACCTGGCAATTATTTGCCCGTTATTCACTAACTGTGTATCTAGTATGAACCCTATAAATAGGATTCATTACAATGCTAATTGTATTTGCATAAAAAAAGCCCCTCCATCTTGGAGAGGCTTGTACTAAACAGAATGAATAGTTGCAGCAGTCTAGGCATTACTGCAAAGACTGTGACAGCTAGATTTACATCATGCCACCCATGCCGCCCATACCACCCATGCCGCCCATATCTGGCATAGCAGGAGCTGAGGACTCTTCTTTGGGTTTTTCGCTAATGACTGCTTCGGTGGTCAATAATAGACCCGCTACGGAAGCCGCATTTTGTAAAGCAGTACGTGTCACTTTGGTTGGGTCAATAACCCCAGCTTTAATGAGATCTTCGTACTCACCGGTACGAGCATTGTATCCGAAAGCGCCTTCGCCATCGAGCACTTTTTGTACTACAATAGCTCCTTCAACACCAGCGTTGTTGGAAATAGTACGTAGAGGTGCTTCAATAGCACGGCGCACGATTTGGAATCCAACAGCTTGGTCTTCATTTACAGCCTTTAGGCCTTCTAGAACACCTGCGGTACGAAGCAATGCAACTCCACCACCAGGAACAATTCCTTCTTCCACAGCGGCACGCGTTGCGTGTAGGGCATCTTCGACCCGAGCTTTTTTCTCTTTCATTTCAACTTCTGAAGCCGCACCAATGTAAAGTACCGCAACACCACCACTTAACTTTGCTAGTCGCTCTTGTAATTTTTCACGATCGTAGTCAGAAGTAGTAGTTTCGATCTGAGAACGGATTTGATTCACACGAGCTTGGATGTCACCCTCTTGACCAGCACCATCCACAATAGTCGTGTTGTCTTTGTCGATACTAATACGAGCAGCTTGACCTAAGTAGTCTAGGGTAGCGTTCTCTAGTTTATATCCACGCTCTTCAGAAATTACCGTACCACCGGTTAGAATAGCGATATCTTCAAGCATAGCTTTTCGACGGTCACCAAAACCAGGAGCTTTTACAGCAGCAATTTTTAAGCTACCTCTTAATTTGTTCACTACGAGTGTCGCAAGTGCTTCGCCTTCTACATCTTCAGCAATAATTAAAAGTGGCTTACCAGACTGAACTACTTTTTCCAAAATTGGAAGCAGATCTTTCATGTTCGAAATCTTTTTGTCAAAGATTAAGATATAAGGATCTTCTAATTCAGTCGTCATTTTGTCGGAATCTGTCACGAAATAAGGAGAAAGGTATCCACGGTCGAACTGCATACCTTCTACAGTTTCTAGGTAGGTTTCTGTTCCTTTCGCTTCTTCAACGGTGATCACACCATCCTTACCCACTTTTTCCATTGCGTCGGCAATAAGATTACCGATGAACTCATCATTGTTAGCTGAAATAGTTCCAACCTGGGCAATCTCGTTACGATCGTCAATATCACGAGAAAGTTCTTTCAGGCCAGCTACAATAGCTTCCACTGCTTGATCTATCCCACGCTTTAGATCCATTGGATTAGCACCTGCAGTAACATTTTTTAAACCTGCAGTTACAATAGCTTGAGCTAAAACAGTGGCAGTAGTTGTACCATCACCTGCGTTATCGCTGGTTCTAGAAGCAACTTCTTTCACCATTTGAGCACCCATATTTTCAACTTTGTCGCTCAATTCTATTTCTTTTGCAACGGTTACCCCATCTTTGGTCACCGTAGGTGCGCCAAAAGATTTTTCGATAACTACGTTACGTCCTCTAGGGCCAAGGGTTACTTTAACCGCATCGGCAAGTTTGTCAACACCACGCTTTAGAGCATCGCGGGCTTCGATATCATAATGAACTAACTTTGACATTTCTTTCTTTAGATTAGATGATTAAAAATTATTAAACAGGAATTACGAAAGGATACCAACGATATCCGATTCACGCATGATGAGATATTCGTTACCGTCAATAGTGACTTCGGTACCGGCATACTTACCGTAAAGTACTTTATCTCCTTCATTTACGGTCATTTCGACTTTGGTGCCGTTTTCTACTTTACCTGGACCGACAGCTATCACGGTTCCTTGTTGAGGTTTCTCTTTAGCGGTATCTGGAATGTAAAGACCAGAGCTGGTTACTTCTTCAGCTACATCGGCCTGGATCAGTACACGATCTCCTAAAGGTTTTATGCTAGCCATAGGGTATGACTCCTTGATATTAGTTTAGTTATTGGTTTGAATTCGTTTTACAAGCTGTATAGGTTCTACCACAAAATTAGTAGCCACCTAATGCTTGCGTTTGTTTGTTTTGACTCAGTGCAAAACCCGTACCAAAGCCCTATTCAGGAAATTGCGCTTCTAAATAGGTCGCAAACTCTGCATAAATGTCAGGTGTCCATTCCTCCGCTCGAACATCTAAGTCAAAATGCGAACAATCAACCTCTTGAATTATTGATTTTAGGGCATTACTGAGCTTTTTCCTACGCTGGTTAAAGGCCGTTCGCACAACGGTTTTGAGCATTTTGTCGGAACAAGCTAATGCCGGCTTGTCAAAATGTACGTACACCATGGCACTGGTTACTTTTGGTGGTGGGCTAAAAGATCCTGGCTTCACGTCAAAAAGATATTCCGGGCTACTCATGAGTTGAGTTTGCACACTTAAAATTCCATAATCCTTGGTCCTTGGTATCGCCACCAAGCGCTGAGCGACTTCCTTTTGCATCATCAATAAAGCGCCAGCTAATCTATTTCTATGCTCCAAAAGACCAAATAAAATGGGGCTGGTGATATAATATGGTAGATTTCCAATGACAAAATTTTTAGGCTTTGCCGCTTCCTGATATGCATCAACCCGGTCTGCATCTGACTGCAAAGGAATGAGCTCTTGTAAATTGACCTTCAGTATATCCTGCTGATGAATAAGCACCCCTTCAAACCGCTCATGAAGCACAGCCACTGCTTCTGCATCCACCTCAACCAACTCCAGCCGCGGGTAGCGTGGCCAAAGATACTGAGTCAGTGCCCCTGTCCCCGGACCAATTTCAAGCACCCAATCATTCGAAGTAGCTGGAAAAGCCGTAACTATATTGCTAAGCACATTCTTATCGGTGAGAAAGTGCTGGCCTAGGCGTTTTTTGGTTCTAAATCGATCCGTACTCATCTCTTAAGGTACGCATAACTTAACTAAGAACTTAGCTATGAACTTTGCTGTGAACTTAGCTAAGACTTCGGATGGTAAGCATAGGTTTTTTACTGTGTCGTGCCACCTGCTCTGTGGTTGAGCCAATAAGAATGCGAGCCAAACCCGTACGCCCATGCGTACTCATGACCAGTAAATCGCCGTGTTGGTCCACATAATCCACGATTTCGTGATGTGCCGAAACACCCTTTAAAACCACTGTTTCAAGGTCTACTTTCCATTCTGGATGTTTCGTAGATACCAGCTCATCCCTGAAGACCACCCCCGACTGCCGAAGCTGAAACTCAGGCACTTGCTCGTCCACGTACTCACTTAAACGTACCATCATATTTTCGTAGACACCTTGCTCATCAATATTCACTGGCACAAAAGGCATCATATCACTGCCCGCTGAATAAAGCTCAATAACATTCAAGAGAACAATGGTAGCTTCAAATTCCTTAGCAAGATCAAACGCCGCTCGGAGTGCCTGCATAGAATGCTCCGAAAAATCAATGGGCACCACCAATCTAGTAAGCTTTTCCAATGACTTTTCTTTAGGAATAGTAAGCACAGGCACCTTAGAGTGACGAATCACTTTTTCTGTGGTCCCGCCTAGCAAGTGCATAGAATCATCCGCACCATGCGTAGCCATTACGACTAAATCGTAGCGACCATTATTTGCCAACGTATAAATTCCCTCCGAAGGCTTTCGTTCGATTTGTGTAATCATTGATCCTATATGCTCCTTTTTTATATGAGCTTTGGCTAGGGCCTCCAAATTAATTTTGGCCTGCTCCAAGGAATGAGGATACAAATCCTTTTCAATAGAAAAGGGCACTCCCAACGGGTCCATAGAATCGTGAAAATACTTCATCAATGGTACCGCGTGCAAGAGATCTACGGTCGATCCATAATGATCCACCAACATACCCGCTGCTACTACTGCTTGTTTTGCCGACTCCGAAAAATCAGTGGGGACTAATATTCTTGAAACTTTCATGACAACCCTCCATTATTTTATTGAACACTCGCCCAGTCTGTTAACCAAGCTCTA